>Ga0268287_100012_pt1 | contig 342292 bp, 309 predicted proteins | sample MetcocultureR3M_FD_191348 | JGI IMG/M metagenome (GOLD analysis project Ga0268287, IMG submission 191348) | Soil microbial communities from Anza Borrego Desert, Southern California, United States - Methanotrophic co-culture R3-M | ecosystem: Environmental > Terrestrial > Soil > Desert | place...
AAGCCGGCCATGGATGGCCGGCGCCCGCATAAGGGCAGGGTGAGCACGGGCGGCTTGCGCGGCACCGCCGCGCGCCCGTGCGAACGCCCGGCGCGCTGCGCCGGGCCGGGAGAGCCGCGCAGCGGCGTCCCTTCTAAGGGAAAAGCAATACCCCCGCCCTCCCGGGCGCGGGCGCGAGGAAGCTGCTTTTCCAGTCGAGAGACCTAGGCGGAATTCCGCACTGAGAACAGGGCGCCGCTGCGCTAGTGCGCCTGCCCCTCGCGCCGGCTGCTGGTCGCGTGCATCACCCGGTCGGTGTAGGCGATGCCCATCGCCGACAGGATGAAGACGCAATGGATGATGGTCTGCCACATCACCCCCGCCTGCGTGAAGCGCGTGCAGGGAATGCCGGGCGCCGCGCCGGCGCAGACCGGCAGGCCGAGCGTGCCGGCCTCGATGAAGGTCTTGAGCAGGTGGATCGAGGAGATCCCGATGATCGCCATCGCCAGCTTCACCTTCAGCACCGACGCGTTGACGTGGCTCAGCCACTCCGGCTGGTCGGGATGGCCTTCCAGCCGCAGCCGGGAGACGAAGGTCTCGTAGCCGCCGACGATCACCATCACCAGCAGGTTGGAGATCATCACCACGTCGATCAGGCCCAGCACGATCAGCATGATGTCCTGCTCGTTGAGCGTGACCGCTTCGTGGATCAGGTGCCACAGCTCCTTGCCGAACAGGAACACGTAGACCGCCTGGGCCAGGATCAGGCCGAGGTAGAGCGGCAGTTGCAGCCAGCGCGAGGAGAAGATCAGCGCGGCGAGCGGGGACAGGGACGGGCCCTGGGCGGTGGCGGGACGGGGGTCGGACATGCGCGAGCGGATGCGGGACGAAGCGCGCAAGGGTAAACGCGCCGCCCGCCGCCGCGCCAGCGCCCCGTCACATCCGCCGCGAGAGCCGCCTGCGCAGCCAGGCGCGGCGCACGAACACCGCCACCACCAGCACCAGCAGGAACACCCCGTAGCCGACCGAGGTGGCCAGGATCTGCGGCCACATCTGTCCGTACGCGCGGTCGGCGTAGCCGTGCGCCCAGTGCAGGCTGCCCAGGAAGGCGAGCAGCGCGATCGCCAGCGCGACCGCATCGAACAGCCGCCGCGCCGCGTCGCGCGGTTGCCGCGGGTAGACCCAGTAGAGCACCGCCAGGATCAGGAACCACGGCGCGAACAGGATCAGCGCGAGGTCGGGCAGCGCGGAGAGGTTCACGCCTTCGCCTCCTCGGCCGCGCGCAATGCGTCGAGCGCGTCGCGCACTGCGGCGGCGTCCACGCCTTCGCCCAGCGACAGTGCGGCGTCGGCGCCGGCGAAGCCCTCGCGCTTGAGCGCCGCGATGCGCGCGCCGGCGTCGCGCGGTGAGTCGAAGCCGGCGCTCTGCAGCAGCACCCGCTCGCCATCGACCAGCTTGAAGTGGAAGCGCCCGTCCGCCTCGCGATACTGCTTGAAGACCGGCAGCGTGGTCTGCGCCTGCTTGCGCCTGCCGCCCTGTTCCGCGGGCCCGCCCTCGCCCAGGTCGCGCAGGCCCACCGCCGCGCGCAGCGCGCGCATGCGCGGGATCGCGTAGCGCTCGCGCAGGCGCGCCGCGCCGTCGCGCAGGATCGCCTCGATCTTGCCCGGGTCGGCGATCAATGCCTCGTACCGCTCCCGCATCGGCGCGATCTCGGCGTCGATGCGTTCGAACAGCGCCTGCTTGGCATCGCTCCAGGCGATGCCGTCGGCGAAGGCGCGGCGCATTACGTCGGTCTCTTCCGCGCTGGCGAAGGCCTGGTACAGCTCGAACAGGGCCGAGCCCCGGCTGTCCTTCGGCTCGCCGGGCGCGCGCGAGTCGGTGACGATCGAGAAGATCAGCTTGCGCAACTGTTCGCGCGGCGCGAACAGCGGGATCGTGTTGTCGTAGCTCTTGCTCATCTTGCGGCCGTCGAGGCCGGGCAGCGTCGCCACCTGCTCCTCGATCGCCGCCTCCGGCAGCACGAACGGCGCCGCGCCCGCGCCGTACAGGTGGTTGAAGCGCTGGCCGAAGTCGCGCGCCATCTCGATGTGCTGGACCTGGTCGCGGCCGACCGGCACCTGCTGCGCGTCGAACAGCAGGATGTCCGCCGCCATCAGCACCGGGTACATGAAGAGGCCCGCGGTCACGCCCGCGTCCGGGTCCTGCGCCTCGGCCGTGTTGCGGTCCACCGCCGCCTTGTAGGCGTGCGCGCGGTTGAGCACGCCCTTGCCGGCGACGCAGGACAGGAACCAGGTCAGCTCCGGGATTTCCGGGATGTCGGACTGGCGGTAGAACCACACCGCGTCCGGATCCAGCCCGCAGGCCAGCCACGCCGCCGCGATCTCCAGGGTCGAGCGCTGCACACGCGCGGGCTCGCTGACCTTGATCAGCGCGTGGTAGTCGGCGAGGAAATAGAAGCTCTCCACGTCGGCGCGGCGGCTGGCGGCGACCGACGGGCGGATCGCGCCGACGTAGTTGCCGAGGTGCGGCGTGCCGGAGGTGGTGATGCCGGTGAGGACGCGGGTGCGGGCCATGCGGAAGGAACTGCTCGGGGAACGCGCAGTTTACCCGCGGCAACCCCGTCCGCCCGGCCCGCGCGTTCGCAGGACGGCCCTCCCACGGAGACCCGCCATGATCCGCCTGTGCTCCCTGCTGTTCGCGGCCCTTCTGTCGGCCGGCGCCTGCGCGCCCGCCGCGGCCCGCCCGCTGGTCGACCTGTCGGTCGTCGACCGCGACGACGGCCGCCCGCTGCCCGCCTGGCCGCACCGCGGCGACCACTGGATCGCCGGCACGCCCGGCCACCGCTACGCCGTGCGCCTGGCCAACACCACCGGCGAGCGCGTGCTGGTGGTGCTGTCGGTGGACGGCGTCAACGCGGTCAGCGGCGAGACCGCCGGCTTCGACCAGGCCGGCTACGTGCTCGGCCCGTGGGAAACCGCGGAGATCGACGGCTGGCGCAAGTCGCTCGACGATGTCGCCCGTTTCGTGTTCACCGACCTCGGCGACGCCTACGCGGCGCGCACCGGCCGCCCCGACAACGTCGGCGTGATCGGCATCGCGGTGTTCCGCGAGCGGCGGCCCGAGCCCGTCGCGATGGCGCCCGCGCCGCAGCGCGCGCTGGCCGAAGCCGACGCCGCCGGCGCCGCCAAGGCGCGCCAGCAGCTCGGCACCGGCCACGGCGAGCGCGCGTGGGCGCCGGTCTCGCGCACCGCCTTCGAGCGTGCCACCCGCACGCCGGAACAGGTCACGCGCCTGCGCTACGACGACGCGTCGCGCCTGCTGGCGATGGGCATCGGCCCGTATCGCCGGTGGCGGTATCCCCGCCCGCAGGAACCGGATGCGTTCCCGCACGCCTTCGTGCCCGATCCGCCGCGCTGAACAGGCGACGCCGCACGCGCCGCGCCGTCCGGTTCACGCCGGACTGGCGCGTGCGCGTGCAGGATGCGGACACCCCCCGACGAGAGCGCCGCCATGCCCGACATCCTGACCACGCTCCAGCACGAACACGATCAGCTGCGCGCGCTGTTCGAGCGCATGAACGCGACCGAGGACGCGCAGGAGCAGGAGCGCCTGCAGCTGATGGAGCAGATCGAGCAGCTGCTGATCCCGCACGCGAAATGGGAGGAGACCGTGTTCTACCCGGCCTTCGCCGAGCGCGCCGACCACGCCCAGCTCAAGACCCACGCGGCCGCGATCGAGGAACACCGCGCGGTGGAGATGACGGTGCTGCCGGACGTCAAGGGCGCGGACGCCGGCTCGCGCCAGTTCGCGGGCTCGGCGCAGGTGTTCGGCGAGCTGATCGACCACCACGCGACCGAGGAGGAGAACAAGATCTTCGCGGCGATGCGCGAACTGTACGACGCGCAGGAACTGGCCGACCTCGACGCGCAGTACGCGCAGTGGAAGGAATCCTCGTTCGCCGAGGTGATGACCGCCTACGCGAAGACCAAGACCGCGGTGCAGGGCGCGTTCCGCGTCCACGACAATCCGCTGTAAGGCCGGCGCGACGCCCGCGGCCGGCGACGCGCGCGGCGTCGCCGGCCCGCCGCCTAGCGCACCGCGACCGCGAGCGCGATGCGGGTGCCGTCGTCCAGCCTGATCGGGCGGCCGGCCATCAGGTTGCGCAGGCGCTCGGCGCCCAGCACCGTTTCCATGCGCCGCTCCGCGCGGGCATAAGAGGTCATGTACTCGGGCCAGACGGTGCGCGCGCCGAGCACCATCTGCACCTCCGCGCAGGTGAGCCCGGTCTCGCGCGCGAGGCGGTCGACGTCGGGGTTGTGGCCTGCCCAGGCGAGGCCTGGCAGCAGCGCCAGCGTGCAGAGCGCGAGTCGGGTCTTCATGGGGGTTCCTCGCTTGCGGCATGCCGGGAAGCACCGGCGCCGCCACCGTCCTCCCGCGGCGCATGGGGCGCCCGTGCGCAAAGTCACTGCCGCCGCATTCAAGCGCGGAACGCGGGGCGAGCCGCCAAACCCGGACAAGTCCTGCACTTCCGCGACGGGCGCCTCGCCAAAAAAAAGGCCCCGCATCGCTGCGGGGCCTTCCGTGTCGCGGTGTTGCGGAGACGGCCTTAGAAATCCATGCCGCCCATGCCGCCCATGCCGCCGCCCGGCATCGCCGGCTCTTCCTTCTTCGGCAGCTCGGCGACCATCGCCTCGGTGGTGATCATCAGGCCGGCGATCGACGCCGCGTTCTGCAGCGCGGTGCGGGTCACCTTGGTCGGATCGAGGATGCCCATCGCGACCATGTCGCCGAACTCACCGGTGGCCGCGTTGTAGCCGAAGTTGCCCTGGCCTTCCTTGACGCGGTTGACGATGACCGACGGTTCCTCGCCGGCGTTGGTGACGATCTCGCGCAGCGGAGCTTCCATCGCGCGCAGCGCGATCGCGACGCCGTGGTTCTGGTCCTCGTTGATGCCCTTGGTGTCCTTGATCGCGCCCAGCGCGCGGATCAGCGCGACGCCGCCGCCCGGGACCACGCCCTCTTCCACCGCGGCGCGGGTCGCGTGCAGCGCGTCTTCCACGCGCGCCTTCTTCTCCTTCATCTCGATCTCGGTCGAGGCGCCGACCTTGATCACCGCCACGCCGCCGGCCAGCTTGGCCACGCGCTCCTGCAGCTTCTCGCGGTCGTAGTCGGAGGAGGTCTCCTCGATCTGCGCCTTGATCTGCTTGATGCGGGCCTCGATGGCGCTGGTCTCGCCGGCGCCGTCGATGATGGTGGTGTTCTCCTTGGAGACCTGGACCTTCTTCGCGCGGCCGAGGTCCTTGATCGTCGCCTTCTCGAGCGACAGGCCGACTTCCTCGGAGATCACGGTGCCGCCGGTGAGGATCGCCATGTCCTCCAGCATCGCCTTGCGGCGGTCGCCGAAGCCCGGCGCCTTGACCGCGCACACCTTGACGATGCCGCGGATGGTGTTGACGACGAGCGTGGCCAGGGCCTCGCCCTCGACTTCCTCGGCGACGATCAGCAGCGGCTTGCCGGCCTTGGCCACGCCCTCGAGGACGGGCAGCAGGTCGCGAACGTTGGAGATCTTCTTGTCGTGCAGCAGGATGAACGGATCGTCCAGCTCGGCCGACATCGACTGCTGGTTGTTGATGAAGTACGGCGACAGGTAGCCGCGGTCGAACTGCATGCCCTCGACGACGTCGAGTTCGTTGTCCAGGCCCGAGCCTTCCTCGACCGTGATCACGCCTTCCTTGCCGACCTTCTTCATGGCGTCGGCGATGATGTTGCCGATCGACTCGTCGCTGTTGGCCGAGATCGTGCCGACCTGGGCGATCGCCTTGTCGTCGGCGGTCGGCTTGCTGATGTTCTTGAGCTCGGCGACGGCGGCGGTGACCGCCTTGTCGATGCCGCGCTTGAGGTCCATCGGGTTCATGCCGGCGGCGACCGCCTTCATGCCCTCGCGGATCAGCGCCTGTGCCAGCACGGTCGCGGTGGTGGTGCCGTCGCCGGCGTTGTCGGAGGTCTTGGACGCGACCTCCTTCACCATCTGCGCGCCCATGTTCTCGAACTTGTCGGCCAGCTCGATCTCCTTGGCGACGGACACGCCGTCCTTGGTGATCGTCGGCGCGCCGAAGCTCTTCTCGAGCACGACGTTGCGGCCCTTCGGGCCGAGGGTGGCCTTGACGGCGTTGGCGAGCACGTTGACGCCGCGCACCATGCGGGCGCGGGCATCCTCGCTGAAACGGATTTCCTTGGCAGCCATTGCGGATTACCTCGAAGAAAAAGTCGGTGGAAAAAAATCGGTTCGTCGTTGCGGCCGGCGGCGGGATCCGCCTGCTTCGGCCCGTGGCCGGAAGACGGATGCCGGCCCCGCCGGAAACGACAGCAGGCGGTTGCGATCAGCCCAGGGTCGCGAAGATGTCGTCTTCCTTGACCACCAGGTACTCGGTGCCGTCGAGCTTGACCTCGGTGCCGGAGTACTTGCCGAACAGCACCTTGTCGCCGACCTTGACCTTCGGCGCGCGCAGCTGGCCGTTGTCGAGCGCCTTGCCCTCGCCCACGGCGACGACTTCGCCCTTGATCGGCTTCTCGGTCGCGGTGTCGGGGATGACGATGCCGCCGGCCGACATCTTTTCTTCTTCCATGCGCTTGATGACGACGCGGTCGTAAAGCGGCTTGATGTTCATTCGCAACCCTCGCAAGTGGTTGATTGGTCATGGAAAGGGGCGGCGATCTTAGCACTCGCGGGTGGAGAGTGCTAAGGCCGCGGACGGAAAACCCCGGCGAGGCCGGGATGCGCGAGGAGATGGGGCTGGCTGAACCCGTTTCAAGGGGCGCCGCCCGCGCGTCCCTCACCGGAGGCCGGGCACGCGGGACGCCCGGACGGGTACCCGGGCTGGGAACGAGGCAGGAGAGTGGGAGCGGGAACCGGGGTCCGGCGAACGCGGGCGCCGACCGGGCGGGCTCAGGCCGCCAGCGCGGTGCCGATCAGCTGTTCGATCTGGGCCAGGTCGGGCAGTACCGCCGCATCGTCGCGCAGCACGACCTTCGCCTGCACGCCCGGCGGCAGCTGGGTGGCGTCGGTGTCCTCGGCGCGCAGCGCTTCGCGCGAAACGGTGACCAGGCGCGGGAAGCCCTGGGTCAGCAGCGCGAAGTAGGGATGGCGGGCGTCGCCACCCAGCGCCTTGAGCACGACGACCTTGCTGCCCAGGCCGCCCTGCTCGTCGGCGATCCCGGACAGGCGGGCGAAGGACACCAGCGGCAGCTGCCAGCCGCGCCACCGGATCCGGCCGAGCAGCCAGTCGGGGGCGTTGCCGATCGCGTCCGGCTCGGCATAGGAGAGCACCTCGGCAATCGTCGCGTTGGGCAGCAGCAGGCGGGTGCCGGCCACCTGGATCAGCACGCCGCGGATGTCCTGGTTGGTCTCGCTCATGTGGTTCGCTCCCGGGCCTAGCCCAGCGACAGCCAGCGCATCGCCAGGCGCCCGGCCATTTCCGAAGGGGTCGCCGCCTCGCCGCCGCGCGCCACCAGCGCGCTCGCCGCGGCGTCGTCGAAGCAGCCTTCCGGCGATTGCCCGTACACGGCGGAGCCGCCGGCGCGGTGCGCGAGGGCGGCGTCCACCGCGGCCGGATCGCCGCCGCTCAGCATCAGGATCGCGGTGTCGTCGGGCGGCAGGCGGACGAAGGCCGGGCCCTCGCCTTCGACGAAGCGCAACTCGGCGCCGACCGGCGCCGGCAGCAGGCCCGCCGGCAGGATGTAGACGTGGCCGTCCTGCAACCCGCCATCGGCCTCGGCCAGGGCCACCGGCAGCGAGGTCGCGCGCTGCATCTGCCGCACCAGCTTGTCGTGGCGCGCGCCGTCCAGCCGTTGCTGGATCACCACCGGCTTGGGAAAGCCCGGCGGCAACGCCGAGAGCAGCTGGCGCACCGCGTCGGGACCGCCGATGCCGGCGAGCACGGTGACCGCGCCGGGGACCCGCGGCCCGCGGTCGGAACCGACCGGCGCCGGCGGCGCCAGCTCGATGCCCGCCACGCGCTGCTCGAGTTCGTCCAGTTCCAGGTGGAAGCGCTCGCGCACCGCGGGGGCATCCGACGGCACCGCCTCCGGCTCCTCCTCGAGCTGCAGCGCGAAACCGTCGGACATCGGTCCGGCGGTCTGCAGCGGACCGATGTCGCTCATGTCGAGCGTCGGCTTTTCCGCCGGGGCCTCATCGCGCCGGTCGGCGTCCTGCGCGGCGCCGGGAAAGTCGCCCTGCGGCAGGCTCGAGGCGATCGCCTCGGCCTCGGCCGCGAAGCGTTCGAAATCGAAGTCGAGGTCGTCGTGCGCGTCCAGCGCGAGTCCGCCCAGCACCGGCGCGGCGACGACCTCGGCATCCGCGCCGAAGGCGAACGCGGCCGGTTCGTCCGGTTCCGCGCCCGGCGGCAGCACGTCCTCGCGTCCGCCGAGCTTGACCGCGAGGTGGCGTACCCAGCGGGCCGCATCCCAGCCCTCGCGCTGCGCGGCGAGTTCGGCCTCGTCGAAGATCACGGTGATGGCGGGGTCGCCGAGCACCGCGTCGAAGCGGTCCAGCGCGTCCTCCACCTGCGGCTCCAGTGCGACCAGCACCGCCTGCGCGCCGGCCGCGCGCACGCCCTCGGCGTCGGCCTGGGTCGGGTCGGCGACCAGCACCAGCTCGGCGCCGGCCTCCTGCAGCGCCGACTGCAGCCGCTCGCAGGCCGTGCCGGGACGGGCCAGCAGGGCGACGCGCCTGGCCTCAGCCATGCACCGTGCTCCGTTCCTCGGTCTCCGCCAGCAGCTCGAACACGTTGCGCATCAGTTCGTGTTCCTGGTACGGCTTGCCGAGGTAGCGCTGCACGCCGATCTCGAACGCGCGCTGGCGGTGCTTCTCGCCGGTACGCGAGGTGATCATGATGATCGGCACGTTGCGCAGGCGCGCGTCGGCCTTCATCGCGGTGGCGAGCTCGTACCCGTCCATGCGCGGCATCTCGATGTCGAGCAGCATCAGGTCGGGCACCGCCTCGGCCATGCGCTCGAGCGCGTCGATGCCGTCCTTCGCGGTCGCGACCTCGAAGTTGTTGCGCTCCAGCACGCGGCCGGTGACCTTGCGCATGGTGACCGAGTCGTCGACCACCATGACCAGCGGCACCTTGCGCGCGTCGACCACCGGCTCCGGCGCGCGCAGCGCATCGCGCGGCAGCGCGGCCTGGCGGCGGACCAGCGGGGCGACGTCGAGGATCACGACCACGCGGCCGTCGCCCATGATGGTCGCGCCGAAGATGCCCGGCAGCGAGGCCACCTGCGGCCCGACCGGCTTGACCACGATTTCGCGGTTGCCGACCACCTGGTCGACGGTGACGGCGATCCGCAGGTCGCCGGAGCGCACCAGCAGGACGGGCATCTGCAACTGGCCTTCCGCCTTCGCGCGCGGCTGGCCGAGCAGCAGGCCCAGGTCGTGCAGCGCGTAGTCCTCGCCACCGTAGCGATAGCTCGCGTTTTCCTTCTCCAGCTCGTCGCGCGGGATGCGGCCGACGCCGCGCACCGACGCGATCGGCACCGCGAAGCTGGTCTCGCCGATGCGCACGAACACCGCCTGGGTCACCGCCAGGGTCTGCGGCAGGCGGATGGTGAAGGTGGTGCCCTTGCCGGGCTGCGAGGCGATGTCCAGCGCGCCGCCGAGCTGGCGGACCTCGCTGGCGACCACGTCCATGCCCACGCCGCGGCCGGCCAGGCGGCTGACCTCGGTGGCGGTGGAGAAACCCGGCTCGAAGATCAGCGCGTCCAGCGCGCTGTCGGCCAGGCGCGCATCGCTGCGGATCAGGCCGCGCTCGGCCGCGCGCTTGTGGATCGCCTTGCGGTCCAGGCCGGCGCCGTCGTCGGCGACCTCGAGCACCATTTCCGACCCTTCGCGGCGGACCGCGATGCGGACGGTGCCCTCTTCGGGCTTGTGCGCCTTGCGCCGCTGCTGCGGGGTCTCCAGGCCGTGCGCGACCGCGTTGCGCAGCATGTGCTCCAGCGGCGCGGTCATGCGCTCCAGCACGTTGCGGTCGAGCTCGCCCTGGGCGCCCTCGACCTTGAGCTGGACCTGCTTGCCGGTCTCGCCGCCGGCCTGGCGCAGCACCCGGCGCAGGCGCGGCACGAGCGCGTCGAACGGCACCATGCGCGTGCGCATGAGGCCTTCCTGCAGCTCGGAACTGACCCGCGACTGCTGCAGCAGCAGGGTTTCGTACTGGCGGGTGAGGTCGTCCAGCGAGCCCTGCAGCGAGGTCAGGTCGGCCGCCGACTCGGCCAGCGCGCGCGACAGCTGCTGCAGGGTGGAGAAGCGGTCGAGCTCCAGCGGATCGAAGGTCTCGTCGCCGGCCTCGCTCTCACGCTGGTAGCGGGCGATGATCTGCGCCTCGGTCTCCGAATCGAGGCGGCGCAGCTGGTCGCGCAGACGCGTGTTGGTCTGCTCCATTTCGTTCATCGCGCCGCGGAACGCGCCCAGCTGCTGCTCCAGGCGGGCGCGGTAGATCGCGACCTCGCCGGCGTAGTTGACCAGGCGATCGAGCAGGTCGGCGCGGATGCGCACCTGCTCCTGCGGCGCGCGGACCGAAATGTCCTCGTCCTCGCCGTGCCCGCCCTCGCCGATCGGAGCGGACAGCGGCTTGAGCGCGGCAGCGGGCTGCGCTGGTGCGGCCCCGGCGGGCGCCGCCTGGGCTTCCGGTGCGAGCGGGCGTCCGTGGGCGCGCGCGTTGAACTCCGCGATCAGGCGTTCCGGCAGGGCGACCGCGCGACCCTCGCCGACCCGGGTGACCATCGCGTGCAGCCGGTCGAAGCCGCGCTCGAGCAGCGGGATGCCGTCGCGACCCAGCTCGCAGCGCTGGTCGACCACCGCCTCGAGCAGCGACTCCATCGCATGGCCGAGTTCGCCCACGGCCATGATGCCGGCCATGCGCGCGCCGCCCTTGATCGTGTGCAGGTCGCGCTGCAGGCCGACCAGCGCCTCGCGCTCGGTCGGCGCCTCGCGCAGTTGCGCGAGCAGGCCGTCGGAGTGGTCGAGCAGGTCGACGCTTTCCTCCACGAAGATCTCGACCAGCTCCGGGTCCAGGCCGGTGAGGTCGAGCGGTTCGTCGGGATCCTCGCCCGAGGGCATCGCGTGGGCGAGCAGTTCGGCGACGACCGGTTCGATCGCGGCCTGCTCGGCTTCCGCCTGTTCGGCCGCATGACGCTCGGCCTGTTCCTCCGCAAGGCGCTCGGCTGCGGCCTGCTCGGCCGCAAGCCGCTCGGCTTCGGCCTGTTCCGCCACAAGACGTTCGGCTTCAGCCTGCTCCGCGGCGAGGCGCTCGGCTTCTGCCTGCTCCGCGGCGAGGCGCTCGGCTTCGGCCTGTTCCGCCGCAAGGCGCTCGGCTTCGGCCTGTTCCGCCGCAAGGCGTTCGGCTTCGGCCTGCTCCGCCGCAAGGCGTTCGGCTTCGGCGCGCTCGGCGGCCTGGCGCTCGGCTTCCGCCTGTTCGGCGGCGGCCTGCTCGGCGGCGCGCCGCTCGGCTTCGGCCTGCTGTTCGGCGGCAAGGCGCGCCTGTTCGGCGTACTCGGCTTCCAGCCGCGCGTATTCGCGCTCTTCCTCGGCAAGCCGTTCGGCCTCGGCCTGTTCGGCGGCGAGGCGCTCGGCTTCCAGGCGCGCCGCTTCCGTCTGCTCGGCGGCGGCGCGCTCGGCTTCGGCCTGTTCGGCGGCCTGGCGCTCGGCCTCCAGGCGCGCCGCTTCCGCCTGTTCGGCGGCGGCGCGCTCGGCTTCGGCCTGTTCGGCTGCCTGGCGCTCGGCTTCTGCCTGCTCGGCCGCAAGGCGTTCGACTTCCGCCTGCACGGCGGCCTGTTCCGCGGCACGCTGTTCGGCGGCGAGCCGCTCGTCTTCCAGCAACTGCGCATCCGGGCTGGGCGCCTCCGCGTCCCGCTCGACCGCGGGTGCGGCGACGTCGTCGCCGCCGAAGGCGCTGAGGTCCACCGCGAGGAACGGGGCTTCCGCCGGCGCGTCGGCGACCGGCAGGGTCGCTTCCGGCAGGCTGTCGCGCAGCGCGGCCAGGCGCTCGGCCAGCGCGGTGAAGCGCGGGATGTGCGGCAGCGGCGTATGCAGCGCCGTGACCGTCGCGCGCACCGCGGTGGCGAGGTCGGCGAACGCGGCGACGCCTTCCGGCGCGACCGGCGCGCGCGCGGCGAGCAGGCGCTTGACGTAGGCCTCGGCGGGCGTGATCGCGTCCGGGATGCACGGCACTTCGGTCATCGCGAACGCGCCGTTCATGGTGTGGATCGCGCGCAGCAGGGCCTCGTCGGCCAGCGCCGGCCCGGCCAGCGCGCCGGCCAGCCAGTGGTCGACGGTGGCGAGGTGGCCCTCGACCTCGGTGTCGAGGATTTCCAGCAGCACGGCGTCGACGGCGGCGGGAACGCCTTCCTCGACGACCGGTTCCGCGGCGGCGACCGCTTCCGGCTCGGGTTCCTGCGCCGGGACGGCCTGTGCCGGAGCTTCCGGCATCGGCGCCATGGCCTCCGGCCGGTAGTAGGCGTCCTCGCCGGCGGCGATGCGGTCGGCCACCGCCTGCATGGCGTCGAGGTCGGCGCTGATCGTGCCTTCGCCGCGCAGCGCGGCCTGCAGCTGCGGCAGGGTGTAGAAGGCCTGGTCGACGATCGCGACCACGGCCGGGCTCGCGGGCCGCGTGCCGTCCAGCACGCGGTTGAGCATGTTCTCGATCTTCCAACTGAACTCGCCCAGCGTCTTCGCGCCGACCAGGCGGCCGCTGCCCTTCAGGGTGTGGAAGACGCGGCGGATCGGCCGCAGCTTCTCGAGTTCGTCGGGCTGGGCGCGCCACGGCGGCAGCAGCTGGTCGAGGTTGTCGATCTCCTCCTCGAATTCCTCGAGGAAGACCTCTCGGATTTCGTCGTCGATCTCGTCGCTGGCCTCGAAGCCGCCCTGGCCGGCGCCGACCGGCGCCGCGACCGGGGCGGCGGGCGACGGCGGGAGCGGGGCGGCGGGCGCGGCCGGCGGCGCAGGCGCGACCGGCGCTTCGGCCGGGGGCGCGGCAAGCGCCTCCTCGCCGGTGTCCGCCTCGGGCTCGGCGATCGCCGGCAGCTCGGGCAGGATCGCCGGCTCCGGCGCCACGTCGTCCGGCAGCGGCCAGTAGCCCAGGGTCTCCAGGCTGGTGCGCGCGATCTCGAGGATGTCCTCGCGGTTCGGGCGCTGTTCGCGCAGCGCCTCGAGGTAGTACTCCAGGCTCGCCAGGGCGTCGGCGAGGGTGTCGAGCTGGCGGCCGTTGGGCACGCGGTGGCGGGCGATCAGCTCGCGCTCGGTGTACATCCGCACGCCGTCGAGCAGGCCGGCCGGCGGCGCCAGCTCGAGCATGCGCATCGCGCCGGCGACCTCGCGCAGCAGGCGCGGGACTTCCGCCAGTTCGGCGTGGTCCCAGTTGGTCTCGACGAAGGCGACGAAGGCCTGGCGGGCGTCGGCGAAGTTGGCGATCGCCTCGCGCGCCAGCACCTCGGTGACCCGGCGCGATTCGGCCGCGAGCAGGTCCTCGTCGCCGCCGTCGGCGGGGCCGCCGAGGCGCTGCACCTGTTCGTCCAGCGAGGCGTCCACGTACAGCAGCGCGCCGGCGACGTCGAGCAGCGCGCCCTCGTCCGCCTCGCGGCTGCGGTCGACGATCGCGGCGAGCGCGTCGCGCTGCTGCTGGACCACGTTGCGGGCGACGCCGAGGCCGAGCATGCCGAGGGTGTCGGCGACACGACCCAGCGCCTCGACCTGCGGGCGCAGGGTCTCGAGGTCCGGCTGGCCGCCGCGCAAATGCAGGTCGAGCGCGTCCTTGACCCGCAACAGGTCTTCCTTCACCGCCGCGGCGACGGTGTCCAGCAGGGCGCGGTTGCGGCCGGTGACGCTGCCGCGCGCGTGTTCCAGTTCGGATTCGCTCGGGCCTTGGGCGTCCAGCTCGAAGGTGGCGCGCAGGTCGCGCAGCGTGGCGTGGTCGCCCTCGGCGTGGGCGACGTGGTAGAGCAGCTGGCGGGTCGGCTCGAGCGCGGCGTCGGCGCGCACGCGCATGCCGTCGTGTTCGAGCAGCTGACGCGCCTCGCGCTCGACGCTGGCGAAGGCCTGGCGCAGCGCGGGGGTCGGCGGCAGCGCGCCGTCGCGCAGGGCGCCGGCGACCGAGGAGGCGACCCACAGCATGCGCCGGCCGGCTTCCTCGCCGACCTGGGCGAGCAGGCCGTCGACCGCGGCGGCGAGCGCGGCGGCGTCGGCGGGCGCGCCGCCTTCGGGCCAGGCCGCGAGGGCGTCGCGCAGTTGCGCGAGCAGCGGGCCCGCGTTGGCGTCCGGCGCGCGCCCGGCGGTGCCCAGCGCCTCCGGCAAGGGCTTCTGCAGGTCGGGCGCGAACAACACGCTCTCGCTCAACCCGCTCTCGCCGCGCGCGGCGCGCAGCTCGTTGAGCAACGGCAGCAGCACGATCGGGATGTCGCGGTGGCCGCCCTGCAGGCGTTCGAGGTAATCCGGCAGCAGGACCACGCCGCGCATCAGCGTGGCGCAGGCCTCGTCGCGGTCCGGCACGCGGCCGTCCTGCAGCGCCTGGGCGAGCTGCTCCATCTCCTCGGCGACCATCGCCGGGGCGTACAGCTCGACCATCCGCAGGGTGCCCTGCACCTGGTGCAGGAAGCCCGCGCAGAAGCGCATCCGGCTGGCGTCGGCGGGGTCCTCGGCGAAGGCCTCGATCTCGATCCGCGCCTGGCGCAGGGTCTCGTCGAGTTCCGGCTTGACCCACCCCAGGGTGGTGTAGTCGATGGCGTCGCGCAGGGCAGTCGTCATCGTCCGCCTCCCAGGGATGCGGCGCGCGCGTCGTGGCGTGCGGCCTTGCGGCAGGCTTTCGCGGCCATGTTCATTTCGATGCCCTACTCGCGAGCGCTCAGGCCGGCAGCTTGAAGTCGGCGACCGAACGGCGCAGGTCCGCGGCCAGCTGCGCCAGGTTGCCGATCGACTCGGCGGTCTGGTTCGCGCCCTGCGAGGTCTGCGAGGTGATCTGCTGGATCGTGTTCATCGTCGCGGTGATGTTGGTCGCCGCGCTGGACTGCTGCTGCGCAGCCGCCGAGATGCCCTGAATCAGGTTGGACAGGTCGGCCGACACCTTTTCGATCTCGCCCAGCGCGGTCCCCGCGTCCTCGGCGAGGCGCGCGCCCGCGACCACCTCGGAGGTCGTCTGCTCCATCGAGCTGACGGCCTCGTTGGTATCGGACTGAATCGTCTGCACCAGCGTCTCGATGCGCTTGGTCGCGTTGGACGCGCGCTCCGCGAGCCGCTGCACCTCGTCGGCGACCACCGCGAAGCCGCGGCCCGCCTCGCCGGCCGAGGCCGCCTGGATCGCCGCGTTCAGCGCGAGGATGTTGGTCTGCTCCGAGATGTCGTTGATCAGTTCGACGATCGAGCCGATTTCCTGCGAGGACTCGCCCAGGCGCTTGATGCGCTTGGAGGTTTCCTGGATCTGGTCGCGGATCGAGTCCATGCCGGCGATCGTCTGGCGCACGACGCCGGCGCCGTTGGTCGCGATCTGCACCGAGCGCTGCGCCACTTCCGCGGACTCGGCGGAGTTGCGCGACACCTGGTTGATGCTCTCCGCGATCTCGCTGATGCGGTCGGAGGCGGAGTTGATCTCCTGCGCCTGGTGCTCGGCGGCCTCGGCGAGGTGCATCGCGGTCGCCTGCGTTTCCTGCGCGCTGGCCGCGACCTGCACCGAGGTGTCGTTGATCGTCGCCACCAGGCTGCGCAGCTGTTCGACCGCGAAGTTGATCGAGTCCGCGATCGCGCCGGTCATGTCCTCGGTCACGGTCGCCTTCACGGTCAGGTCGCCTTCCGCGAGCGAACCCATCTCGTCCAGCAGGCGCATGATCGCCTCCTGGTTGCGGTTGTTGAGTTCCATCGTGGTTTCGAAGCGCTTGCGCTGGGCGCGGTTCAGGCTGAGCACCAGCATGACGATCGAGAACAGCGCCAGCGCGCCGGACGCGATCGAGACCCACACGCCGCCGATGATGCTGGTGTCCTTCAGCGAGCCGAACGCGGTCAGCGCGCGGAACAGGCGCTCGCTGTCGGCCAGCAGCTTGTTGGAGCCGTCGGTGATCGCCGCGGCGGCGGTCTGCGCCCGGAACAGGGCCTGCGACGAACCGAGGATCGCGTCGAGGTCCTTCTTCATTTCCGCCCACTGGGTCGCCGCCTGGTTGAGGGAGGCGACCGCGGCGGGGTTGGTCAGCTTCTGCACGTTGAGGGCGGCGTCGCCCTCGCGCAGGCCGTCGAGCACCTGCTGGAACACGCCGGCGTCGCGCGCCAGCGCGTCGCCCGCGACCGAGGCGGTGGGGCCGCCGGCCTGGACCTCGGTGACGCGCCGCGCCATGGTCGCGGCGGTCACCACCTCGCGCAGGGCGATGTAGATCTGCGAGGAGGGCGAGCCGGAGGCCGACATCGCGCGCACCACTTCGTCGAGCTGCGCCTGCAGCTGCGGCACCTTCCTGGAGAAGCTGTCGGCGTGGCCGGCGAGGCCCAGCACCGCCTGTTCGGACGCGATCACCTGGTCGGCGCCCTTGGCCAGCGGGGCCCAGGTCTGGGTCACGTCCTGGATCGGGCCGGCGACGTCGGCGGTCTGGCCGAAGCGGCTGTTGAGCAGGGCGATGTCGTCGGCGATCTGCGCGCGGGTCTTCTTGAACTCGGCGAAGGACGCGGCGTTGCCGCCGACCGCCTCGCGGCCCTGGTTGGCGAGCTTCTGCGAGTTCACCTGCAGGCTCGAGGCCGCGGTGCTCGCGCCGCCCAGTCGCGCCGCCTTGGTGGTGGCGTACAGGGTGTTGCCGGCGAACACGATCAGGGAGATGACCAGCAGCCAGATCCAGAGGTTGGTGCCGACGTTGCGACCCTTGCCGGCGACGTTTTCCACTGCAGTGCTCATGGGTGTTACCTCTGCTCTTGCGCGGTCACGCCGCGGCTTGTCTGAATTCGGGGGTGCGGGCGAGACGGTCGAGGCTGAAGACGCCCCAGTCGGTGTCGGCCAGGCGGTAGGCGCGGTCGATGAAGTGGGCGTAGCGGCCCTCGGCCAGCGGTGCGGCGTCGGTCAGCTGCTCCTCGACGAAGCTGCGCTGGCCGAACAGTTCGTCGATGGTGACGGCGACGTCGCCGCCGGGCTGGCGCACGATCAGCACGCGCTGGCCCTCGTGCAGCACGGTGCGCTCGCCTTCCAGGAACTGCTTGAGGTCGACGATCGGCAGCAGGTTGCCGCGGATGTTGGCGACGCCCAGCATCCACGGCTGCGCGCCGGGCACCGGGGTGACCGCCGGCATCGGCAGGATCTCGACCACCTCGCCGAAGCCCGAGGCCAGCCGGCGCTTGCCGATGCGGTAACCCACGCCGCGCCACAGGCCCGGCGCATCCAGCTGCTCGGGCAGGCCGGCGACGTGCGCGAGCGAGCGCCGCTCGTAGTCGGCGAGGATGTCGAACGGGCCGTGCTGCCTGGCCATGTCAGGCACCGAGCAGTTCGTTGATGCGGCCGATCAGCGCATCCTCGTTCGGCGGCTTGACGATGTAGTCCTTGGCGCCCTGGCGCAGGCCCCAGGCGCGGTCGGTCTCCATGCCCTTGGTGCTGACGATCAGCACCGGGATGGCGCTGGTCGCGCCGTCGCGCGACAGCGCGCGGGTGGCCTGGAAGCCGTTCATGCCGGGCAGGACGACGTCCATCAGCACGAGGTCGGGCTGCTCGCGCTTGCAGACCTCGATGCCGTCCTCGGCGCTGCCGGACGTCAGCACCTGGTGGCCGTTGCGTTCCAGCAGCTGGGTGAGCACCGCCGTGTCGGTCGGCGAGTCCTCGATCAGGAGAATGCGTGCCATGCGAGCCCTGCCCCCCGGTCAGGCATTGACGTGTTTGCGGATCGCGTCGAGGAGTTCCTCGCGCGTGAACGGTTTGGTGACGTACTGCTCGGAGCCGACGATGCGGCCGCGCGCCTTGTCGAACAGGCCGTCCTTGGACGACAGCATGATCACCGGCGTGTTCTTGAACAGCTGGTTGTTCTTGATCAGCGCGCAGGTCTGGTAGCCGTCCAGGCGCGGCATCATGATGTCGACGAAGATGATCTGCGGCTGCTGGTCGGCGATCTTGGCCAGCGCCTCGAAGCCGTCGGTCGCCGTGACCACGTCGGCCCCTTCGCGCTTGAGCAGGGTCTCGGCGGTGCGGCGGATCGTCTTCGAGTCGTCGATGACCATCACGCGGAGCCCGTCGAGGCTGCCGGCGCGGCTTTCGTCTGGCGTCATTGCTGCTCCCCATGCGCGACGCTTCGTGACTGCCGGCGCCGCTGCGAAATGCCTATATCCCAGCCCCGGGCGGGGCTGTCAAGGGATTGTGAGCGGTTCCACAAAGATAAACGCAATAACGCGAGGCGGCGCACGGATGCCCCTGCTACCATGCGGCGGCTGTTGCCGCGGAAGGTCACATGCCGCTCCAGATCGTCGTGGTGATGGATCCGATCGCACAGATCCGGATCGCCAAGGACTCGACCTTCGCGATGCTGCTGGAAGCGCAGCGGCGGGGGCATGCGCTGCATTACGTCGTCCCCGGGGGGCTGGGCGTGCGCGACGGCGTGGCCGAGGCGCTGCTCGCCCCGCTGGCGGTGCGCGACGACCCGGCCGGCTGGTTCAGCCTCGGCGAGGCCGCGCGCAGGCCGCTCGGCCGCGGCGACGTGGTCCTGATGCGCACCGACCCGCCGGTGGACGCCGACTACCTGCACGACACCCAGGTCCTGGGCCTCGCCCAGGCCGCCGGCGCACTGGTGGTCAACGACCCCGCCGGCCTGCGCGACTACAACGAGAAGCTGGCCGCCCAGCTGTTCCCGCAGTGCTGCCCGCCGACCCTGGTCAGCCGCGACGCCGCCGCCCTCAAGGCCTTCGTCGACGAGCACGGCGAGGCGGTGCTCAAGCCGCTGGACGGGATGGGCGGGCGCTCGATCTTCCGCACCCGCGCCGGCGACCCCAACCTCAACGTCATCCTCGAGACCCTGACCGGCGGCGGCCGCCACCTGGCGATGGCCCAGCGTTACCTGCCGGAGATCGCGGAAGGCGACAAGCGCATCCTGCTGGTCGACGGGTTGCCGGTGGACTACTGCCTGGCGCGGATCCCGCAGGGCGACGAGTTCCGCGGCAACCTCGCCGCCGGCGGCCGCGGCGAGGGCCGGCCGCTGTCGGAGCGCGACCGCTGGATCGCCGCCCAGGTCGGCCCGGAGATGAAGAAGCGCGGGATGCTGTTCGTCGGCCTGGACGTGATCGGCGACTGGCTGACCGAGGTCAACGTGACCAGCCCGACCTGCATCCGCGAACTGGACAAGCAGTTCGGGCTGAACATCGCGGGCAGCCTGTTCGATGCCATCGAGGCGCGCTGCGGGTGACGGCGATGCGTGGGGCATGCCCGCTTCCTGCAATCCGCGTGCCGGCCCCGCGCCCGGCCGGGCAGCCGTGAACGCGGTCGCCGTCGCGCCGCGGCCGCAGGTCGGCGAGCGGGAGCGGCTCAGCGCCACCCTGGTCCTGTCGCTGCTGCTGCACGGACTGGCGATCCTCGGCGTCGGCTTCGCCCTGGAGGACGCCGCGCCGGTGATGCCGACCCTGGACGTGATCCTGACCCAGACCACGACGCCGCTGACGCCGAAGCAGGCCGACTTCCTCGCCCAAGCCAGCAACCAGGGCGGCGGCGAGAGCGACAAGACCAGCCGTCCGCGCGACACCGACCTCGGCCTGGTGGTGAAGCCCGATCCCGGCGTCGCCCCGCGCGAGCTGCGCGCCCAGGCGCCGGCGCCGCAACCGCCGCCGCAGACCCGGGTGGTGACCAGCGTGCGCGGCCAGGCCGCGACGCCGCAGCCGCGCGCCACCCCGCAGGCGCCGCCGGACGCGCTGCCGCCGGGCCGCGAGCGGATCGACCGCGACATGGCGATGGCGCGGCTGGCCGCGGAGATCCATCTGCGCTCGGAACGCTACGCCAAGCGCCCCAGCCGCAAGTTCGTCTCGGCGAGCACGAAGGAATACGCCTGGGCCGCCTACCTGCGCGCCTGGGTCGACCGCGCCGAGCGCGTCGGCAACCTCAACTACCCGGACGAGGCGCGCCGGCGGCGCCTTCGCGGCACGGTGGTGATCAACGTCGGCATCCGCCGCGACGGCTCGGTCGAGCGCGCCGATATCGTGCAGACCAGCGGCATCCCGCTGCTGGACGAGGCCGCGCTGCGCATCGCCCGCCTGGCCGAGCCCTACCCGCCCTTGCCGAAGACCGCGGAGGACCCGGACATCCTCAACGTGGTGCGCACCTGGCAGTTCCTGCCCGGCGGCACCCTGCGCGACGACCGCTGACATGACCCCGTTCGAATACCTGTCGGTGCTGGTCTCGATCATCGTCGGCCTGGCGCTGACCCACCTGCTGTCGTCGTCCGCAAGGCTGGTGCAGCAGCGCGAGCGGATCCGCCTGGACGGCACGGTGCTGGCGTGGCTCGGCTTCCTTTTGCTGGCCAACATCCAGATCTGGTGGGTCGGCTTCGACCGCCGCAGCCAGGAAACCTGGACCTTCTTCGCCTTCCTGCTCTACCTGCTGATCCCGGTCACCGCGTTCCTGCTCAGCTACCTGGTGCTGCCCGACCTGGAGGAGCACGGCGAGCGCGACCTGCGTGCGCACTTCGCCCACAACCGGCGCTGGTTCTATCCGTTGCTGGCCCTGCTGCCGCTGGTCAGCCTGATCGAGGAAACCGTGCACGACGGCCGCTGGCCGACCGATGCCGACGGCTGGTTCCGCATGGGCCTGGCGGCGGCGGCGCTGGCGGCATTGCGGGCCCGCGGCGCGCGCTTCGATCTGTGGTTCGCGGTCTCGGCGCTGGCAACGCTGTGCGCCTACATCCTGTTGCTGTTCCTGCGCCTGGCCTGAGGCCGCGCGTTCAACGCGCGTCGCGCAGCGCCTGCTGCTGGCGCAGGGTGAGGGCGACGTTGTCGCGCAGGTAGGCGGGTTCCACGCGCTCGGGCGGCAGGCCCTCGCCGCGCGCGAAGGCCTGCGCGCCGAGGCGGGCGATGGCGGCGGCGCGCGGCAACGCTGCCGCGTCGACCCGCGCCAGGCGCCCGGCCAGCCGCGCCTGCAGGGCGCCGTCGGCCGCGGCGAAGCCGGTGCCCACCGCGTCCCAGCCGATGCCTTCCGGGGCTTCGGCCACGGCCGGCGCCACCACCGTTTCCGGCGCCAGCGGCTGCAGTCCGTCGTCCCCGCGCGCGAACGCGCCGAGGTAGACCTCGCCCATGCGCGCGTCGATCGCCGTCAGCACGCGCCCCCCTACGGCCTCCTCCGCCAGCGCGGCGAGGGTCGACACCGGCACCAGCGGCCGGTCCAGCGCCAGCGCGATGCCCTGCCCCAGCGCGATCGCCAGGCGCACGCCGGTGAAGGCGCCGGGCCCGCGTCCGACCGCGATCGCATCGAGCTCCGCGCGGGCGACGCCGGCCTCGGCGAGCAACTGCTCGGCCCACGGCAGCGCCAGCTCGGCATGGCGTCGCGGCGCGAGCTCGAAGCGCTCGCGCAGCTCGCCATCGAGCCACAGCGCGACGGAGCAGGCTTCGGTGGCGGTCTCGAAGGCGAGCAGCTTCATGGGGTCGCGAGCGGACAGGCAGGGACCCATTGTCGCCTATCGCTCCGCATTGCTACGAAAAGAGCCAAAAAGCAGCACCCTGCGAGCGCGCCGGGCGGGAGAGGCGCACAGGACACGCCGTGAATTCATGGAGGCTCGATGCGCTACCAATGGCGCTACGGTCCTGCCCCGGCGAGCGCGCCGGGCGGGAGAGGCAGCCAGGACACGCCGTAAATCCGTCCATGGAGGCTCGGATGCGCCATCCATGGCGCATACGGTCCTGCCCACCTCTCCCACCCGACGCACCCCCACTCTCTCGCGATCTGGCTGTAGAGCGGAGCTTGCTCCGCTGCTCCGTCGCGGGAAAGACAGCGGAGCAAGCTCCGCTCTACGGCAAGCCGCCAGGATCTGTCCGAGCGACCGGGAGGGCGGGGGTGTTGCGTCAGCGCGCCATGGATGGCGCGCGCCCCGCATCAGGACAGGATGTCCTGCTAAGGGGAAAAGCAATACCCCCGCCCTCCCGGGCGCGGGCCGACAACACCTGCTACTAGGTGACCGCAACGTGACCTTGCTGAGACCGCCGGCCGCACTCCTCAGTTCGGCCGGGACGCGGAAGCGTCGAAGAACGCCTGCACGTCGCCCAGTTCGCGAGTGATCCTGAATTCCGGCAGCGAGTCGAAGAAGACCCGGCCGTAGCTCTTGCCGGTCAGGCGCGGGTCGCACAGCACCAGCACGCCGCGGTCGGTCTCGCTGCGGATCAGCCGGCCGACGCCCTGCTTGAGCGCGATCACCGCCTGCGGCAGCTGCTCATCGCGGAAGGGGTTGCCGCCCCGGCGGCGCACCGCGTCCAGCCGCGCCTCGAACACCGGATCGTCCGGCGTCGCGAACGGCAGCTTGTCGATCACGACGACGCTCAGCGCGTCGCCGACCACGTCCACGCCCTCGCGGAAGCTGGCCGCGCCCAGCAGCACGCCGTTGCCCGACTCGCGGAAGCGCTGCAGCAGCACGTGCCGCGGCGCCTCGCCCTGCACGAACAAGGGCCACGGTCCGCCACGCAGCAGCTCGGCCGCCTCGCGCAGCGCGCGGTGCGAGGCGAACAGCACGAACGCGCGGCCGCCGGACGCCTCCAGCACCGGGCGCAGCGCGGCGACGATCGCCGCGGTGTAATCGCGCGACATCGGTTCGGGCAGGCGCGGCGGCAGGTAGCACAGCGCCTGCGCCTGCCAATCGAACGGGCTCGGCTGCAGCAGGGTCGCCGGCTCGAGCAGGCCGAGACGCTCGGCGACATGGTCGAAGCCGCCGGCGACCGACAGCGTCGCCGAAGTGAACACCCACGCCGCGCGCGAACGCTCGCGGTGCTCGCGCAGCGGCCCGGACACGTCCAGCGGCGTGCGCTGCAGGCGGAAGCCGCGCGGGCTCAGCTCGTACCAGTGCACGCTCGGCGCGCCGCGGCGCGGCGGATGGTCCTGGTCGGGCAGCGCGTCGGCGGTGGGATCGGCGACGGCGGCCGGATCGCCCTCCATCGCCGCGTCCTCGGGGCCATCTTCGGCCGCGGCCAACCATTGCGGCGCCTGTTCCGGCTCCAGCGCCCGCCCGATCCAGCGCGCCAGACGCCGCCCGAACTCCTGCGCCCGCGCCAGGCAGCTGTCGAAGCCGGGCGCGGCGTCGCGCAGCGTTTCCATCGCGGCCGCGAAGCGCGCGAGCGCGTCCGCCAGCGCGCGCAGCGCCTCGCCCACTTCGGCCACTTCGAGCGCGCGCCGGCGGGTGCCGCGCACCGGCAGGTGGTCCATCGCCGCGCGCAGCGCGCGCGTCGCGTGTTCGAGCTGCGACGCCACCGGCTGCACGCTGGCGAGCGCGCCGGTGACGCTCTTGCATTCGGCGATCGCGTCGCGCGCCAGTTCGACCAGCGGCCGCGCGCCCAGGCCTTCGCCGAAGAACTGCGCGGCGAGTTCCGGCAACTGGTGCGCCTCGTCGACCACGAACGCCTGCGCGCCGGGCAGGATCTCGCCGAAGCCTTCCTGCTTGAGCGCGAGGTCGGCCAGCAGCAGGTGGTGGTTGACCACCACCAGGTCCGCCGCCTGCGCGCGGGCGCGTGCCTGCACCACGAAGCATTCGGACCAGAACGGGCATTCGCTGCCGAGGCAGTTGTCGGCGGTCGAGGTGACCAGCGGCAGCAGCGGCGAATCCTCGGGCAGGTCGAGCTCGGACATGTCGCCGAGCAGGGTGCGACCGGACCAGGCGACCACGCGCTGGAACTGCGCGACCTGTTCGCGGCTTCCGAACTTCGGCTCGCCCTTCGCCTGTTCCATCCGGTAGCGGCACAGGTAGTTCGCGCGGCCTTTCAGCAGCGCGCTCTTCAGGCCGACCCCGAGCGCGTCGCGCACGCGCGGCAGGTCGCGGAAGTAGAGCTGGTCCTGCAGCGCCTTGGTGCCGGTGGAGACGATCGTCTTCAGGCCCGACAGCAGCGCCGGCACCAGGTAGGCATAGGTCTTGCCGGTGCCGGTGCCGGCCTCGGCGAGCAGCACGCCGCGTTCGGCGATCGCGTCGGCGATCGCGCCGGCGAGCCGCTGCTGCGCGGGGCGCGGGACGAAGGCGGGAACGGCCCCGGCCAGCGCGCCGCCGTCCTCGAGCGCGGCGCGGGTGCGATCGGCGAGTTCCGACATCAGTAGCGCGGCGGCGGGCCGACCGTGCAGGCGTCCAGGCGCGCTTTCGCCGCCTCGGCGCCCGCGGCGTCGGCGGCGACCAGGCGCAGCTGTTGCAGGGTCGCCCAGCTGCGCCGGCACAGCGGGCCGAGTTGCGCGCCGGCCTGCTGCGCGGCCTGCGCGTAGCGCGCCGCGGCGTCGAAATCGCCCAGCCAGATCGCGGCTTCGGCGCGGTCCTGCAGCACGGCGGGATCGGCGGCATCGAGCTGCAGCGCGCGGTCGAGGACCGCCGCGGCTTCGGCATGCTGGCCCTGCACCTGCAACGCCTGCGCCTGCGCGCGCAGCTCCTCGACGTGCGCATCGCGCAACGGCTGGATCAGCAGTTCGCCGCTGGCTTCCTGCGCCGCCGCGTCGATCGCGGCGATGATCGCCGCCGGCGCGGGATCGGTGAGCGGTGCCGGCTTGGGCGGCGCCGGCGTCGCGCACGCGGCCAGCAGCGCGAGTAGCGCCAGCAGCGGCGGCAGGCGGCGCATCAGCGTTGCTCCGGTTGCACCGGCGCCGGGGCCGGCTGCGGCGGGGGCGGCGCCGGTCGCGCGTCCTCGTCGTCGTCGCGGCCGAAGCCGAAGAAGTCGCGCCAGCTGCGGCCTTCCTCTTCCTCCGGCACCGGCGGCTCGTACACGCAGGGCTGGTAGGCCGGCGCGAAGCCGGCGACGAAGGCGAAGCGGCGCGCGTCCGGGCAGCCGGCGTCGGTGCTGTAGGAACCGACCACCCACTGCCAGTCCAGGCCTTTCGAGGACACGTCCAGCGGCGCGCTCGGCAGCCGCGCGAACAGCCCCGACCACACCCGCATCGCGCCGGTCGCGCCGTACAGGCCGGTCGGCTGGTTCTGGTCGTTGCCGACCCAGACCACCGCCAGGTGGTCGCCGGTCCATCCGGCGAACCAGCTGTCGCGGCTGTCGTTGCTGGTGCCGGTCTTGCCCGCCGGCTTGAGCCGGCCGAGGCCGTCGGCGATCAGCTGGCGGCCGGTGCCGCTGGTCACCGCCTGCTGCAGCGCGACGGTGATCAGGCGCGCGGCGATCGCGTCGCCTTCCTGGGCCGGGGCCGGCGCCTTGTCGTAGCGGTTGAGCGCCTTGCCGCTGGAATCGAGCACGCCGCGCACCGCGTGCAGCGGCTGGATCTCGCCGTCGGAGGCGAGGAACTGGTACAGCTGCGCCATCGCGTACGGGCTCTGGTCCACCGCGCCGAGGATCAGCGACGGGTTGGACTGCGCCTCGATGCCGGCCAGGGTGTGGATGAGCGAGGCCAGGCGCTTCGGTCCGACCTGCATGCCGATCCGCACGGTGGCGAGGTTGTACGAATGCGCGAGCGCATCCACCAGGCGCACCGAGCCGTGGCTGCGGCCGTCGGAATTGCCGGGCGTCCAGCGCTTGCCGTCTTCCAGGGTGATCGTGATCGGCGCATCGTCCACCCAGCTTGCCAGCGAGTACTTGCCCGGCTGCGCCAGCGCCAGCAGATACACGAACGGCTTGAGCAGCGAACCCACCGGCCGCTTCGCTTCGACCGCGCGGTTGAAGCCCGGCTCGGCGAAGCTGCGGCTGCCGACCACCGCGCGCACCTCGCCCCCGTGCACGTCGGTGACGATCACGCCGGCCTGGAGCGGCGGCCGCTTCTTGGCGTCCAGCGCCTTCAGCGCCTTGGTCACCGCGCCCTCGGCGTAGGCCTGCGCGGCCGGCGACATCGCGGTCATCACGCTCAGGCCCGCGCCCTGCAGCGCGTCGGCCGGGTAGTCGCGCGCGAGCTGGCGGCGGACGAGGTCGACGTAGGCGGGGAAGCGGTTCGCGGCCAGGCTGCCCGGCGCGCGGGTCACGCCCAGCGGCGCCTTGCGCGCGCGCGCCAGCTCGGCGTCGTCGATCAGGCCGGTCTCGTGGAACTTCTCCAGCGCGAAGTTGCGCCGCTCCAGCGCGCGCTCGGGGTTGCGCCGCGGATCGTAGTAGGACGGGCCGCGGATGATGCCGACCAGCAACGCGACCTGCGCGGTGCTGAGGTCGCCGAGGTCGCGCCCGAACCAGTACTCGGCGCCGGCGGCGACGCCGCGGATCTCCTGGTTGCCGCGCTGGCCGAGGTAGACCTGGTTGAGGTAGGTCTCGAGGATGGTCTTCTTGTCGTAGCGCGCCTCCAGCAGCAGCGCGTACAGGATCTCGTTGAACTTGCGGGTGTAGGTCTGCTCCTGGCCGATGCCGAGCAGGCCGCTGCGCGCGAGCTGCTGGGTCAGCGTGCTGGCGCCCTGGCGCTTCTCGCCCGAGCGCAGGTTGACCCACGCCGCGCGCGCCATGCCCGACAGGTCGATGCCGTGGTGATGGGCGAAGTCGCGGTCCTCGACCGCCTGCAGGCCGGTCACCAGCAGCTCCGGTACCTCGCCGATGCGCACCAGCCGCCGCTCTTCCTGCTTCTGGCCGTAGAGGGTGGCGATGCGCGCGGGGTCGAGCCTGGCCGACTTGATCGCGCGCTCGCCGGCGAGGTCGCGCAGCGCGGTCACCCGGCCGCCGGAGACGGTGACCTCGATCCGGCTCGGTCCGACCTGGCCGGCCACGTCGTGGAAGCCGCGGCTGGCGATCCGCCAGCGGCTGCCCTCGTGCCGGTAGGTGCCGGCGCGCTCGCCGGTGCCGTCGTCGCGGTAGGCGGCGGCGTCCAGCTCGGTCTTCAGGGTCTGCGCGTCCATCGCCAGGCCCGGCCTGAGCAGCAGCGGGCGGGCGTAGACCCGGGTCGGGATCTGCCAGCGCAGCTGGCCGAAGCGCTCGCCGACCTGGTGGTTGAGGTAGAGCGTGTAGGGGACGAGGAAGCCGAGCCCGAGGCCGATCGCGGCCAGGGTCCAGGTCAGCAGCCGCCGGCGCCAGCGCGGGGCGGAGGTGGCGTCTTCGTCTTCGTCGTAGTCGATGCGGGCCATGCAGCTGCGCGGTTCGGCGGCCTGCCGCCCGCACCGGCCGGCGCTGCGGTGATGCGACAATGGCAGGCGCGTGCCAGGGAGGCGCCGAGTCTAGCGCACCCCCGGCGCCGGCCGTGGCGGGGGCGGATCGCGCCCGCTGGCGTTCAGTTCATCTCCGGAGCCGGAACCGTCTTGCCGATGCCGTTGTCGCTGGCCGATGCGCGTTTCCTCGCCACCCGCGCGCTCGGCCTGATCCGGCGCGGGCTGCTGAGCCTGCGCACGCGCGGTTGGCAGGCGACCTGGCAACGCGTCGCCGTGCAGTTGCGCCTGCCGTCGCCGGCCGGAGCGCGCTACCGGCCGTGGCGGCCCGCGCTCTCCGTCGGGGCGCCGGTGTCGGTCCCGGCGGCGCCGGCGCCCGTCGCCAGCATCGTCATTCCGGTCTTCAACCACTGCGCCCACACGCTCGCCTGCCTGCACGCGCTTGCCGAACATCCGCCGGCGGCCGCCGTCGAAATCATCGTCGTCGATGACGGGTCGACCGACGGCACCGCCGGGGCGCTGGCCGGCGTCGCCGGTCTGCGTTACCACCGACGCGCGGCCAACGGCGGCTTCATCGCCGCCTGCAACGACGGCGCCGCGCTCGCCCGCGGCCAGTTCCTCGTTTTCCTCAACAACGACACGGTGCCGCAGCCGGGCTGGCTGGACGCGCTGCTGGCGACCTTCGCCACGCATCCGGACGCGGGGCTGGTCGGCGCGCAACTGTTGTATCCGGACGGGCGTCTGCAGGAGGCCGGCGGGTTCGTGCTCGCCGACGGCACCGCCGAAAGCGTCGGCCGCTTCGACCGGGCCGACCGCCCGGCGTACGGCTACCTGCGCGACGCCGACTACGTGAGCGGTGCCGCGCTGGCGATCCCGCGCGCGCTGTTCGCGCAGCTCGGCGGCTTCGCCGAACGCTACGCGCCGGCTTACTACGAGGACACCGACCTCGCCTTCGCGGTGCGCGCGGCCGGCCGCCGCGTGCTGTACCAGCCGGCCGCGCGGGTGGTGCACGACGAAGGCACCACGTCGGGCACCGACACCGGCAGCGGCGCCAAGGCCTACCAGGTGCGCAACCAGGCGCGCTTCGCCGAACGCTGGCACGACGCGCTCGCCGCGCAGCCGGCGCCGGGCACCCTGCCCTCGCCCGCCGTCCTGCACCGCGCGCAGCGGCAGGTGCTGGTGATCGACGCGCTGACGCCGCGGCCGGACCGCGATTCCGGCTCGCTGCGCCTGGTCAACCTCATGCGCCTGCTGCGCGAGGAAGGCGCGCACGTCGTGTTCCTGCCGGCCAACCGCGCGCACGACGGCCGCTACACCGAGGCGCTGCAGCAGCTCGGCGTCGAGGCCTGGTACGCGCCCTTCGCCGCGCGCGCGCCGGCCTGGCTGCGCGCGCACGGGCCGCGCTTCGAACGCGCGCTGGTCAGCCGCCACTACGTCGCCAGCGAATTCCTGCCGTTGCTGCGCCGGCACGCGCCGCGGGCGAAGCTGCTGTTCGACAGCGTCGACCTGCACTACCTGCGCGAACGGCGCGCCGCCGAACTGGCCGGCGACACGGCGCTGCTGCGCGCGGCCGAGCGCACCCGCGCGCGCGAGCTGGCGGTGGTGGCGGCGAGCGACGCCACCCTGGTGGTCGGCGACCACGAACGCGAGCTGTTGCAGCGGGACGCGCCGGGCGCGCGCATCGAACTGCTGTCCAACCTGCACGAAGTCGCCGGCCCCGGCCTGCCGTTCGCGCAGCGCAAGGACCTGGTGTTCGTCGGCGGCTTCCGCCATCCGCCGAACGTGGACGCGGTGCTGTGGTTCGTGCGCGCGGTGTGGCCGCGGGTGCGCGCGGCGCTGCCCGACGCCGTCTTCCACTGCATCGGCGGCGACGCGCCGGCGGAGATCGCCACCCTCGCCTCGGTGCCCGGCGTGCGCGTGCACGGCCATGTGCCCGACATCGGGCCGTACATGGACGGCTGCCGGATCGCGGTCGCGCCGCTGCGCTACGGCGCCGGGGTCAAGGGCAAGGTCAACCTGAGCATGGCGCACGGCCAGCCGGTGGTGGCGACCTGGTGCGCGGTGGAAGGCATGCACCTCGCCGACGGCGTGGACGCGCTGGTCGCCGACGACGCGGACGCGTTCGCCGATGCGATCGTGCGCCTGCACGGCGACGAAGCGCTGTGGACGCGGCTGGCGGCGAACGGGCTCGCCAACATCGCGCGCCACTTCTCGCTGGACGCGGCGCGCGACACCGTGCGCCGGCTGTTCCTCGACGACTGGCGTTAGCCGCCCGCGCGCGGCGCGAACGCCGGTTTGCTCACTGCCGCCCGGCCGAGGCCGCGCGCACCCGCTCGGCGAAGGCGGCCAGGCCCGGCGCCTGCGGGTCCAGCGCGCGCGCGGTAGTGAGCGCCCGCTCCGCGATCGCCAGTTCGCCGGCCCGCAGGCGCTCCTCGCCGACCGCCAGCCAGCGCAGGGCCAGGCGCCGGCGCGCGGCGTCGAGTTCGGCGCCGCTGCCGCCGAGCACGCTCCACGCGTCCAGGCAGCCGCGCGCTCGGCCGAGCCGGTTGCCGCGCAGCTCGCGCTCGAAGCAGTCGCGCGCGGCCGGGCGCAGGCGCGCGGTGGCCTCGCCCACCGCGGCGTCGCGCGGGGCCAGCGCGCGCGCCGCACGCAGCTTGTCGTAGGCGCTGTCGCCGGGCGGCGCGAGCAGGTCGCCGCGCGCCTCGGCGGCGGCCGCTTCCTCGAGCAACCGGCGCACCCGGCGCGCGCGCTCCGCGCCGGGTTTCGCGATCGGACGCGCCTGCGCCTGCCGCGCGCGCGCCAGGTGGCGCGCCGCCTCGGCCACGCCGGACGCCTGCGGGGCCAGCGCGCGCGCCTGCGCCAGCGCGGCTTCCGCCTCGCCGAAGCGGAAGTCCGCGGCCAGCCGCGACGCGCGCCGTGCCCAGGCGCCGGCGACACGCTCCAGGCCCTGGCGCGCGGCGGCATCGTCGTCCGCCACGTCCAGCAGCAGGCGGAAGCGTTCGCCGGCGCGGGTCAGGCGGCCGCGGCGCAGGTCGGCTTCCGCGCGCCGGCGCAGGTCCTCGCGCGCGGTCGCGAGCGCGGCCTCGGCGGCCGGCAGGTCGGCGTGCCCGGCGTCGTAAGTGCGGGCGCTGGCGATCGTCGCCGCCGCCTCCACCAGCTCGCCGCGGGCGAGCGCGGCGCGCGCGTCCTGAAGCAGGTCGGCGAGCGCGTCCTCGCGGCCTTCCAGCGCCTCGATCCGGTCGGGCTGCGCCGCCAACACCCGCGCGTACAGCGGCAGCGCCGCGTCCGGCGCGCCATCCAGGCGGTGTTCCGCGCGCGCGGCGGCCGCGTCGCGCAGCAGCACCGGGATGCGCAACTGGGCGGCCTCCGCCTCGCGCAGGTCCGCGGCCAATGCGTCGGATTGCGGGCGCGGCACCTGCAGCGTGCGCGCCAGCCGCAGCATGTCGCGCGCGCCCCGGTAATCGCGCGCGGCGAGCGCGGCGCGCGCGCGCGCCAGCGCGGCCTGGCCGACCCGGACGAGGCCGTCGCGCGCCTCGCGGCGGTCGGGATCGAGCGCGAGCGCGGCTTCGTAGAGTTCGCGCGCGCCGCTGCCGTCGGCGGCGCTCAGCCGGCCCTGCGCCAGCGCCAGCGCGGCCTGTTCGCGCAGGGCCTGGGCGCGCGTTTCCGGCCACAGCCGGTCCGCCAGCTGGCGGCGGAAGACGACGAGCAACGCCAGCAGCACCAGCAGGGCGAGCGCGGCCGGCAGCAGCCAGCGGTGGCCGCGCTCGGCGGGGCGTCGTTGCAGGGGCGCGATGCGTGGCGGCATGCCCGCAGCATAAGAGAGCCGGTGCGTGCGGCGGGCCCAGGCGCGATGACCGTAGAGCGGCGCTTGCTCCGCTGGGGGCGGTCAGCGGAGCAGGGTCCGCTCTACGACGGGGACATGCGCAGCAAGCTCCGCTCACGGCGCGTCTTTACGCTCGGCGCGCGCGCTCTACCCCGGGCAGCGCGTCCAGCCGCGCCAGCAGGTGCGAGAGCTGGCCGAAGTCGGCGACGCGCAGGCGCAGGCGCAACCGCACCTGGCCGCCGCGCGGCGATTCGCTATGGATCGCCAGCACATGCGCGTCCTCCTGCGCGATCAGATTGGTGACGTCCTTGAGCAGCCACTTGCGGTCGACCGCGTCGACCACGACCTCCGACTCGGCGCCGGTCGGACGCCGGCCCCATTCCACCGGCAGCACCCGCTGCGGCTGCGTGGAGGACAGGCGCAGGAAGGTCGCGCAGTCCTGGCGGTGCACGCTGACGCCGCGGCCGCGCGTGAGGTAGCCGGCGATCGGCTCGCCCGGCAGCGGCTGGCAGCAGCGCGCCGCCTGCGCCAGCAGGTTGCCGACGCCGACCACGGTGAAGCCGGCGTCGCCGCCCTTGGTGCGGCGCGGCGGGCGCACGGGCGTGGCCGCCTCCACCGGCCGCGGTTCGAGCCGCGCGCGCTCGGCCTCGGCCAGCGCGCGCGCGACCTGGTGCGCGCCGACGTCGCCGAGCGCGACCAGCACCTGCAGTTCCTCCAGGCTGGCCGCATTGAACTTCGCCAGCGCCGGCGCGATGTCGACCTGGTGCAGCCCGACCCGCTTGAGCTCGCGCTCGAGCAGTTCGCGTCCGGCCTGCACGTTGCGCGCGCGGTCGAGCCGGTTGAACCAGTTGCGCACCTTCTCGCGCGACCGCGGGCTGGCGAGGAAACCGTTCGCCTCGACCAGCCAGTCACGCCGCGGCTCGCCGGTCTTCGCGGTCATGATCTCGACCCGGTCGCCGCTGGCGAGGCGGTGGTCGAGCGGGACGATGCGGCCGTTGACCTTGGCGCCGCGGCAGCGGTGGCCGACCTCGGTGTGCACGTAGTAGGCGAAGTCGAGCGGGGTCGCGCCGAGCGGCAGGTCGACGACCTCGCCCTTCGGCGTGAGCGCGTAGATCCGGTCCTCGACCAGCTCGCTGCCGAGCTCGCCGAGCAGGTCCTCGCCCTCGCGCTCGCCGTGGCTGTCGAGCAGGCGGCGCATCCATTCGATGCGCTTGTCCAGCGCCGCCTCGGCCGCCGCCGAACGGCCGCCGCGGCCCTCTTTGTAACGCCAGTGCGCGGCGACCCCGAGCTCGGCCTGCGCGTGCATCTCGAAAGTGCGGATCTGCACCTCCAGGGTCTTGCCCTCGGGCCCGATCACCGCGGTGTGCAGCGAACGGTAGTCGTTGCGCTTGGGCCGCGCGATGTAGTCGTCGAACTCGCTCGGGATCGGCGTCCACAAGGCGTGCACCACGCCGAGCGCCGCGTAGCAGGCGGCGACGTCGTCGACCAGCACGCGCACCGCGCGCAGGTCGTACAGCTCGCCGATCGGCACGCCCTTCTTCTGCATCTTCTTCCAGATGCTGTAGATGTGCTTGGCGCGGCCGGCCACGTCGGCGCGGATGCCGTGCTCGGCCAGCGCCGCGCCGAGCGCCGCCTTCACCTCGTTGACGTAGCGTTCGCGGCCGGTGCGCTTGTCGTCGAGCAGGCGGGCGATGCGCTGGTAGGTCTCCGGCTCGAACTCGCGGAAGGCGAGGTCCTCCAGCTCCCATTTCAGCTGCCAGATGCCGAGCCGGTTGGCCAGCGGCGCGTGGATGTCGCGGGTGAGGCGGGCGATCGCGCGGCGCTGCTCCGGCGAATACAGGCCCACGTGGCGCAGCCGTGCGAGCTGGCGCGCGAGCAGCGCCGGCACCACCCGCAGGTCGCGCACGATCGCCAGCAGCAGCCGGCGCAGGCCCTCGCTGTTGGTGGCGCTGCGCCCGCTTTCGGAAGTGTGCTCGCCGTGCAGCTGCCAGACCTGGGCGGCGGCCCGCTGGCCCTCGACCAGCACCGCCACCGCGGGCTGCTCGCGCTCCAGCCACGGCAGCAGGCGGTCGCGCAGTGGCGGGATCCCGTGCAGCAGGGTGGCGGCGAGCACTTCGCCGTCCGACTCCAGCTTCGCCAGCAAGGCGAGCGCGTCGGCGAGCACCGGCGCGGGGTCGCGCAGGGCGGCGAAGTCGGCCGGCAGCGCCTCGGCGCGCAGCCGCTCGCGCACTGCCGGGACCAGCGCCCGGCAGGCGGGCGCCGCCAGCAGGGCATCGAGGACGTCGGACTGCACGGGCGCGGGGGACGACACGGGCGCGGGCTCGGGGGTGGAACGCCTACCTTAGCCGACCGCGCGCCCGCGAAGGAGCACGCGCGTCGGCTAGCATGTGCCGTCGCCCAACGAGGTCCGTCCCATGTCCGCGTTCCGCACGCTCGCCGCCGCCATCCTGCTCGCCTGCTGCCTCGCGCCCGCCTTCGCGCAGGACCAGACGCCGCCGATCGAACGGCAGATGACGCCGGAGGAATTCAAGGCCGCCGGCCTGGACAAGCTCACCCCGGAGGAGTTGGCGCGCCTGAACGCCTGGCTCGGCCGCACCATCAGCAGCGAGGCCGACAAGGCCGCGCAGGCGGCGACCGAGAAGGTCAAGCACGAGAGCCGCGGTTTCTTCGACTTCGGCTCGGAGGAACCGATCACCGCGCACATCGCCGGCGGCTTCCGCGGCTTCGCCAAGAACCGCAGCTACACCCTCGACAACGGCCAGGTCTGGCAGCAGATCGACGACGCGCAGCTGGCGGGCGTGCGCCTGGAGAACCCGGAAGTCGTGATCAAGCCGGCGATGATCGGCAACAGCTGGTACATGAAGGTCGGCCGCTACAACACCCGGGCGCAGGTGCGGCGGATCAAGTAAGGGCCGGCGGAGGTCGCCACCGCGTCGCGCGGACGCAGGATCGCGCGTCCGGCGGGGACTACTTCAGCAACGGCGCCAGCGCGGCCCACACGTGGTCGCGCAGCTTCGGTTGCACGGCCGCGGTGGGATGCAGGTCGTCGGCCTGGAACGCCTCCGGATCGCGCGCGACCGGTTCCAGCAGGAACGGCAGCAACGCGACCTGCTCGGCCTGCGCGATCGCGCGGTAGTTGGCCTCGAAGCCTTCGGTGTAGGCGCGGCCGAGGTTCGGCGGCATGCGCATGCCGACCAGCAGCACCTTCGCGCCCGCGGCTTTCGCCGCGCGCACCATGCGGGTCAGGTTGGCGCGGCTCTGCGCCAGCGGCAGGCCGCGCAGGCCGTCGTTGGCGCCGAGCGCGACCACCACCACGGCCGGACGCACGCGCGCCAGCTCGCCGGCGATCCGCGACGCGCCGCCGGCGCTGGTTTCGCCGCTGATGCTGGCGTTGACCACGCGCCAGCCGGGATGGCTGGCCCGCATGCGCGCCGACATCAGCGCGACCCAGCCCTGCGAGGCCGCCATCCCGTAGCCGGCCGACAGCGAATCGCCCATCACCAGCACGGTGCGCGCCGGCGCGGGCGCCGGCCGGTCCTTCGCCACGCCGATGCCTGCCATGCACAGCAGCGCGAGCATGACCATCGCCCATTGCACCCGCCGCCATGCGGCCGCATATCTACCCTGGTCCATCCGTCCACCCGCCGGCATCGCGCCGCCTGTCACGTGTCGAGGAAGCATCATGGCCGACGCCGCCCCATCCCTGCCTGAAGCGCCGCCCGCCCTGCGGGTGCAGGGGCTCGGCAAGCGCGTGCAGTTGCCGGGGAGCGAACTGACGATCCTCGCCGACGTCGGCTTCCGCATCGACCACGGCGACACCGTCGCGATCGTCGGCGCCTCGGGTTCCGGCAAGAGCACGCTGCTGTCGCTGATGGCCGGCCTCGACCTGCCGAGCAGCGGCAGCGTGCAGCTCGACGGCGCGCCGCTGTCGACCCTGGACGAAGACGGTCGCGCGAAGGTGCGCGGCGAGAAGGTCGGCTTCGTGTTCCAGAGCTTCCAGCTGCTGCCCTCGCTGACCGCGCTGGAGAACGTGATGCTGCCGCTGGAACTGCGCGGCGACCGCGACGCCGAAGGCCCGGCGCGGGCGATCCTCGCCAAGGTCGGCCTCGGCGCGCGCCTCGGCCACTACCCGCGCCAGCTCTCCGGCGGCGAGCAGCAGCGGGTCGCGCTGGCGCGCGCCTTCGTCACCGCGCCGTCGCTGCTGTTCGCCGACGAGCCGACCGGCAACCTCGACACCCACACCGGCGAGGCGATCATCGAGCTGCTGTTCGCGCTCAACCAGGACGCCGGCACCACCCTGGTGCTGGTGACCCACGACGAACACCTGGCGGCGCGCTGCGGCCGCTTGCTTCGGCTCGACAGCGGTCGCCTCGTCGCCGACGAAGTCCGCGCGGCGGCGACGGCATGAGCACCCTCGCGCTGGCCTGGCGCCAGCTGCGCCGCGACCTCGCCGCAGGCGAGGTGCGCATCCTGCTCGCCGCGCTGGCGCTGGCGGTGCTGGCGGTCACCGCGGTCGGCTTCGTCACCGAGCGCGCCGAGCGGGCGCTGGCGCTGCAGGCCAACCAGCTGCTCGGCGGCGACGCGGCGGTGCGCGGCAACGCGCCCATCGGCGGCACGATCGCGCGGGCGGCGCGCGACTACGGCCTGCGCAGCACGCGCACGCTCGAACTCAACACCATGATCCGGGTCGGCGAAGGCGACGCCGCCCGGTTGCAGCTCGGCGAACTGCACGCGCTGGGCGACGGCTATCCGCTGCGCGGCAGCTTCCGCATCGTCGGCGCCGATGGCGTGGAACGCGAGGCCGGCGGCGTCCCCGCGCCCGGCACGGTCTGGCTCGGCAGCGCCGGCGCGCACACCCTCGGCGCGCGGATCGGCGACCGCATCGCGCTCGGCGAGGCGCGCTTCACCCTGGCGGCGCTGGTCGTGCAGGAGCCGGACGCCGCCCTGGACTACTTCAACGTCGCGCCCAAGGTGTTCCTCAACCTCGCCGACCTGCCGGCCACCGAACTGGTGCAGGAAGGCAGCCGGATCCGCCACCGGCTGGTGGTGGCGGGCGAGGCCGACGCGGTGGAGCGCTTCACCGCCACCGCCCGCGCCGCGCTCGGCCGCGGCCAGCGGCTGGAAACGGCGGCCGACGCGCGTCCCGAGATCCGGCTCGCGCTCGAGCGCGCCGGACGCTTCCTCGGGCTCGCGGCGCTGGTGTCGGTGGTGCTTGCGGCCGTGGCGGTGGCGATGGCCGCGCGCCGGCACGGCGAGCGCCACCTCTCGGGCACCGCGGTGATGCGCTGCCTCGGCGCCAGCCAGCGCACGCTGGTGGCGGTGCACGTGGGCGAACTGCTGTTGCTCGGCGCGGCCGGCAGCGGCATCGGCGTGGCGCTGGCGTTAGTCCTGCAATGGGGCGTCGGTGCATGGCTGGCGCAGGCGCTGCAGATCGCGATCCCCGCCGCCGGTGCGTGGCCGGCGCTGCGCGGCGTCGGCATCGGGCTGCTGGTGCTGCTGGCCTTCGGCGCGCCGCCGGTGCTGGCACTGCGCCGGGTGCCGGCGCTGCGCGTGCTGCGCCGCGATCTCGACCGCACCGAGCCGTCCGCGTGGCTGGTGACCCTGCTCGGCCTGGCCGGGCTGGCCGCGCTGCTGTGGTGGCAGTCGGGCTCAGCCACGCTCGCACTGGTGCTGCTGGTCGGGCTGGCGGCCGCCTTCGCCGCGCTGGCGCTGCTGGCCTGGGCGCTGGTGGTCGCGGTGCGCCGGCTGCGCGCGCGGCTGCGCGGCAGCCTGCGCTACGGGCTGGCCAACGTCAGCCGGCGCCCGGCCACCAGCGTGGCCCAGGTGACCGCGCTCGGCCTCGGCCTGATGGCCCTGCTGCTGCTCACCTTCGTGCGCACCGACCTGCTCGACCGCTGGCGGCTGAGCCTGGCGGACACCGCGCCCAACCGCTTCATCATCAACGTGCAGGACGACCAGGTGGACGCGGTGCGCGCGCACATCGCCCGCGCCGGGCTGGCGCCGCCGGAACTGTTCCCGATGGTGCGCGCGCGCCTGGTCGCGGACAACGGCAAGCCGGTCACCGGCGCCGATTACGGCGCGCAGGGCGAGCGCGCGCGGCGCATGGCCGAGCGCGAATTCAACCTGTCCACCACCGCGACGCTGCGCGACGACAACCGGATCGTCGCCGGTCGCTTCTGGCAGGGCCGGCCCGCGCAACCCGAGTTGTCGGTCGAGGAGGATTTTGCGCGCACGCTGGGCTGGGAACTCGGCGACCGGATCGGCTTCGACATCGCCGGCCAGCGCTTCGAGGCCACCATCACCAGCCTGCGCAGCGTGGAGTGGGAGAGCTTCCGGCCCAACTTCTTCGTGCTCGCCTCGCCCGGCGCGCTCGACAGGTATCCCGCCAGCCATGTCACCGCCGTCATCGTGCCGCCGGACCACCCGCACTTCACCGCCGACCTGGTCGCGGCCTTCCCCAACCTCACCGTGATCGACGTCAGCGCGGTGCTGGCGCAGGTGCGCGCGACCGCCGACCAGGTATCCACCGTGGTCGAGGTGGTGTTCTGGTTCGCGTTGCTGGCCGGCCTGCTGGTGCTGATGGCGGCGGTGAGCGCCAGCCAGGACGAGCGCCTGCTGGAGGGCGCGGTGATGCGCGTGCTCGGCGGCAGCCGCCGGCAGTTGCGGCTGGCGCAGGCCTCGGAATTCGCGGCGATCGGACTGCTGTCCGGCGTCACCGCGGCGGTGGCGGCTTCGGTCGTCGCCGGCGTGATCGCCGTGCGCGTATTCGACCTGCCGTGGCGGGCGGATTGGGCGATGGCCGCGGCCGGCGCCGCGCTCGGCATGGCCGCGGCATTGCTCGCGGGCCTGTTCGCGACGCGGCGGGTGCTGGACGCGCCGCCGTCGGTGACCCTGCGCGAACTCGACAATTAGCACGGCGTCGCGACGCCGCTGCGTCGCGCGAATGCACCGGGTGTGGGGGCCGGCCGGGAAAACGCCCACTCGCCACCCTTGTCATCCGATCTGGCCGCGCAGCAGCTTCAGTCGCTGCGCCAGCTTCTTGGCCGACACCCCGCCGCGCGCGCCGAGCTCCTGCGCGAACAGCGACACCCGCAGCTCCTCCAGGTCCCAGCGCAGCGCCTGCCAGCCGGGCGCGTCGGCGACGCCCGCGGCCGCCGCGTCGGCGAGCGCGTCGGCGAACGGCTTGAGCTCGAGCATGCGCTGCTGGTCGCGCAGGGGATCGCGTTGCGCGCGTTCGGCGCGCAGCGCGAGCGCCTTCAGCCAGCGCGGATATTCCGCCAGCGCCTCGGCCGGCACGTCGCGCAGGAAGCCGGGCGGGGTCAGCGCGGCGAGCTGCGCGCGCATGTCGTCGAGGTTGCCGCTGGCCCAGCCCATCAGCTTCGACTCGAGCTTCGCGCGCACCTCGGCGACCGCGGCGAGGATGGTCTCCGCCTGCTGCAGGCGCGCCATCGCCTCGGGGAACAGCGCCCTGGCGACGGCCTCGCGGCGCGCGTCGAAGGCGGCGCGGTCCCGGATGTCGCCGAGGCCGTCCGCGGTGAGCGCGGCGAAGGCGCCGTCGACCAGGTCGGCGCGCAGGCGGTCGCTGTCCTTGAGGCCGTCGGCGCGCGGCGCCGCGGATTCGATCGCGGCGTACAGCAGCGAAATCTTGGGCTGCACCGGCAGTTGCTTGCGCGCCTGCTTCAGCCGGTCGGCGAGCGCGATCCGCAGCAGGCGGCGCACGCCGCGCGGATGCAGGCGCTCCGCTTCGGCGCGCTCGGCGTGCACCGACAGCGACACGCTGTCGCCATCGTCCTCCAGCGCGGGATACGCCGGCACGCCGCCGGCGCCGCGTACGCTGGCCGGGACCGGCGTGTCGGGAAAGGCGGTCAGCCCGCGTTGCGCCAGGCCTTCGGCGGCGCGCGCGGCGAAGGCGTCGGCCGCGCGCTGGCCGAAGCGCGCGCGCAAGCCGTCAAGGTCGCGCGATTCTGCGAGCACGCGGCGGCCATCACGGTCGAGCAGCCGCAGGTTGGCGTGCAGGTGCGGTTCGAGCGCCGCCGGCTCGAAATCGGCCGGCGCCAGCGCGACGCCGGTCAGCTTGTACAGGAAGCGCGCCAGTTCGCCCTCCAGCGTGTCGGCGGTCGGTTGCGGGAACGCCTCGGCGAAGGCGCGCGCGAAGTCCGGCGCCGGCACGAAGTTGCGCCGCAGCGTCTTCGGCAGCGCGCGGATCAGCGCCGCCGCCTTGTCGGCGACGAAGCCCGGCGCCAGCCACGACAGCCGCGCCGGGTCCAGCGCGTTGAGCAGGTGCAGCGGTACCGCCACGGTCATGCCGTCGTCGGGCGCGCCGGGATCGAAGCGGTAGCTCACCGCCAGCCGCGCGTCGCCCAGCGGCAGGAACGGCGGGAAGCGCGCGGCCTCGCTGGCCTCGCCGACCATCAGCGCGTCCAGCGACCACTCCAGCGCGCGCTTCTGCTCGGCCGGCAGCTTCGCGTACCACGCGTCCAGCGCCTGCGCGTTGTGCACCTGCGGCGGCAGCCGGTCGAGGTACCACTGCGCCTGCCATTCCTCGTCGACGACCAGGCCGGCGCGCCGCTGCTTGGCCTCTTCCTCCTTCGCCTTCGCCAAGGTCGCGAGGTTGCGCGCCAGGAACGCGCTGCGGGTATTGATCTCGCCGGTCACCAGCGCATCCCGCGCGAAGATCTGGCGCGCCTCCTCCGGATACAGCGCGCCGTAGTGGATCGGCCGCTTCGGCGCCAGCACCAGGCCGAACAGCGAGATCTGCTCGCTGCCGACCACCCGGCCCTGCGAGCGCGCCCAGCGCGGATCGTGGTGGCGGCGCGCGAGCAGGTGCGGCAGCTCGTCGATCGCCCACTCCGGCTCGATCGAGGCATTGGTCAGCGCCCACACGCGCTCGGTGTCCAGCAGCAAGGCCGACAGCACCCATGGCGGCGGCTTCTTCGCCAGCGGCGAACCCGGGAACAGCTGGAACTTGCGCCCGCGCGGGCCGTCGTAGAGCCCGCTCGCTTTTCGATCGGCCTGCGTGCCGCGGTTGCCGAGCTGGGTGGGCAAGCCGGCGATCAAGGCGCGGTGCAGGGCGGCGTAGTGGCCGGGTTGCAGCGCGCCCGGGCGGCCGTCGTCGCTCGCCCCCATCCCGGCCTTCCCCCGCACACGGGGCAAGGAGTCGGTCTCGCGGCGCGGCGCCCCCTCCCCCGCGCGCGGGGGAGGGTTGGGGTGGGGGTGCCGCTGTTCCTGCGCCCAACCCAGTTCGTCGCACAGCAACTTCAGTTGGCGGTGCAGTTCGCGCCATTCGCGCAGGCGCAGGAAGCCGAGGAAGTGCCGGTCGGCCCACTTGCGCAGCTGCGACTGGGTCAACTCCTCGTGCGCGGCGCGGTATGCGTCCCACAGCTTGAGGATGCCGACGAACTCGGACTTCGGATCGGCGAACTCCGCGTGCGCGTTGTCGGCGGCCGCGCGCTGGTCGGCCGGACGCTCGCGCGGGTCCTGGATGCCGAGGAAGCTGGCGATCACCAGCATCTCGCGCAGCACGCCGTGCGCGTTCGCGGCGACCAGCATGCGCGCGAGCTTGACGTCGACCGGCAGCCGCGCCATCGCCCGGCCGACGGGCGTCAGCTTGCGCTGCTCGTCCACCGCGCCGAGCTCGGCCAGGGTCTGCCAGCCATCGGCGACCGCGCGCGGATCGGGCGGCTCCAGGAACGGGAAGTCCTCGATGCGGCCGAGGCCGAGCGCCAGCATGCGCAGGATCACCCCGGCCAGCGCGGCGCGGCGGATCTCCGGATCGGTGTAGCGCGGCCGCGCCTCGAAGTCCGCTTCCGAATACAGCCGGTAGCAGGTGCCGGGCGCGATGCGCCCGCAGCGGCCCTTGCGCTGGTCGGCGCTGGCCTGGCTGACCGGCTCGACGTGCAGGCGGTCGAGCTTCTGCCGCGGGCTGTAGCGCTTGACCCGGGCGTAGCCGGGATCGACCACGTAGTGGATGCGCGGCACCGTCAGCGAGGTTTCGGCGACGTTGGTCGCGAGCACGATCCGCCGCTGCGGGCCGGGGTTGAACACCCGGTCCTGGTCGCGCGCGGACAGCCGCGCGTACAGCGGCAGCACTTCGGTGTGCCGATATTTGCGCCGCTCCAGCGCCTGGTGCGCGTCGCGGATCTCGCGCTCGCCGGGGAGGAAGACGAGCACGTCGCCCAGGCGCGACTCCCGCACGATTTCGTCGCAGGCGCCGACGATGCCGTCGAGCACGCTGCGGTCGCCTTCGTCCCCGCCCTCGCCTTCCAGCGGCAGGTAGCGCACTTCCACCGGATGGCCGCGGCCTTCCACCTCCACCACCGGCGCATCGAAGAAGTGCGCGGCGAAGCGTTCGGTGTCGATCGTGGCCGAGGTGACGATCAGCTTGAGGTCGCGGCGCCTGGCCAGCAGCTGCTTGAGGTAGCCGAGCAGGAAGTCGATGTTGAGGCTGCGCTCGTGCGCCTCGTCGACGATGATCGTGTCGTAGGCCGACAGCCAGCGATCGGACTGGATCTCGGCGAGCAGGATGCCGTCGGTCATGAACTTGACCGCGGTCCGTTCGCCGACCTGTTCCGTGAAGCGCACCTGGTAGCCGACCGCGCCGCCCAGCGGCACCTGCAGTTCCTCCGCCACCCGCCGCGCGACCGCGCGCGCGGCGATCCGGCGCGGCTGGGTGCAGCCGATCATGCCGGCGGCGCCGCGCCCGGCGGCCAGGCACAGCTTGGGCAGCTGGGTGGTCTTGCCTGAGCCGGTCTCGCCGGCGACCACCACGACCTGGTGGCCGCGGATCAGCGAGACGATGCGCTCCGCGTGCGCGGCGATCGGCAGCGCCGGATCGGCCGGCGCCTGCGGCAGCGCCGCCGCCCGCGCTTCGCGCGCCGCGACCGAAGCGTCCAGCGCCTGGGCAAAGGCGGCCTGCGCGGCGGCATCGTCCGGCCGGCCCTTCCAGCGCGACCACAGCCCGTGCAGGCGCCCGCGATCGCGCGACAGCGCGCCGTCGATGGCGCGCCGCGACCGGGCTAACGCGGCGCTGACGTCTGCTTCCATAAATTCGTTCGATCGTTGCGACAGCGACAATCCATTTCCCAGGCCCGTCGCGGCCGCCTATTGTGGACGCAAGCCCAGCGAGGAGCATGTCCATGGCCACCAGGAAGACGACCCGCAAATCCGTTTCCACCCGCGGTGCCACTCCCGGTACCGCCGGCGCGCCGGCGATCGACATCGGCCTGAGCGACGCCCAGCGCCGGCAGATCGCCGACGGCCTGTCGCGCTTCCTGGCCGACGCCTACACGCTGTACCTGATGACGCACAACTTCCACTGGAACGTCACCGGGCCGATGTTCAACACCCTGCACACGATGTTCGAGACCCAGTACACCGAGCAGTGGACCGCGCTGGACGAGGTCGCCGAGCGGATCCGCGCGCTCGGTTTCAGCGCGCCCGGTTCGTATGCGCAGTTCGCCATGCTGTCGTCCATCGAGGAGGAAGGCCCGCTCGAGGACAACACCGACTGGCGCGGCATGGTGCGCCGGCTCACGCTCGGCAACGAAGCGGTCTGCCGCACCGCGCGCAAGGTGCTCAAGACCGCCGACGATGCCGGCGACGATCCGTCGGTGGACCTGCTCACCCAGCGCCTGCAGATCCACGAGAAATACGCCTGGATGCTGCGCTCGCTGCTGCAGTAGGCGGCGGCCTGCGGCGTCGCGCGATTGCCCGGCACTGGCTCGGCGATCCGCCCTTGCCTGTTGCACGAGTCGCGCGCGGCTGAACGCCCGCGCCAGCGACGGGCGCGCCGCGTTGGTTGGTATCCTGCGCGCCCGGCTTCCGCCGCGGACGTACGCACACTCCCCGGATCCCGGCCGCACGCATGGACATCTTCAAGACCTTCACCCTCGAGGCCGCGCACCGGCTGCCCAACGTGCCGGCGGGACACAAGTGCGCGCGCCTGCACGGGCATTCGTTCCGGGTCGAGTTGCACGTGTCCGGCGAGCCCGATCCGCACAGCGGCTGGATCATGGATTTCGCCGAGCTCAAGGCCGCGTTCCGGCCGCTGTACGAGCGGCTGGACCACCACTACCTGAACGAGATCGAGGGCCTGGACAACCCGACCAGCGAGCGCCTGGCGCAGTGGATCTGGGAGCGGCTGAAGCCCGAGCTGCCGCTGCTGAGCCAGGTGGTGGTGCACGAGACCTGCACCTCCGGCTGCCGCTACCGGGGTCCGGCGCCCGGCCCCTAGTTCGGCAATCGACCGCCAGGCCCCCGCCGGGCCAGCCCGCGGCCCGGGGATGCCACTCTCCGGCTCCTCGCGGCCTGATGTTGCACCGCAACAAAACTCCTGCTATGCTGCACCGCACCATCCCGGCAATCCCTGCCGGTTTCCCGCAGGAGAACCGCCATGTTCCCGATCAACGAGCAGTTCGCCGCGGCTTCGCGGCAGTTCGTGCAGGCCGCCGCCCAGGTCAACCGCCTGGCCCTGGACCACGCCGAGCAGGTCCTCGCCCTGCAGCTGGGCGCATTCGAGCGCAACGTGTCCGCCACCTTCGCCCACCTGGGCGAGCTGGCCGAGGTCCGCGACGCCGACGGCCTGCGCCAGGTCTGGCCGAAGGGCCTGCAGGTCGCGCGCGAGAGCGTCGAGCGCGTGGTCAGCACCGGCCAGGAAGTGATCGACCGCAGCGTCAAGACCGGCGAGGCGATCGGCCGCATCGCGCGCAGCCAGTTCGAGGCCGCCGCCGAGCAGCCCGCCAAGGCCGCGAAGGCGAAGTAAGCAGTTTCCGCCACGCCGGCGAAAAACCCCGGCCGACGTTCGCGGGCTTCTCTCCCCCGCGTCAGGAAACCCGGCAGCACGCGCTGCCGGGTTTTTTTGTGCCCTCAGCCCGCGGCCGGCGGCGGCGGCGCGTCCAGCTTGTCGCCGAGCAGCCGACGCACCACCACGTAGAACACCGGGATCAGCAACAGGCCGAGGAAGGTGGCGAACAGCATGCCGCCGATCACGCCGGTGCCGATCGCGTGGCGCGCGTTGGCGCCGGCGCCCGAGGACAGCGCCAGCGGCGTCACGCCCATGATGAAGGCGAACGAGGTCATCAGGATCGGGCGGAAGCGCAGCTTGGCCGCCTCCACCACCGCCTGCCGCAGGGGCTTGCCCTGCGCGCGTTCGTGGATCGCGAACTCGACGATCAGGATCGCGTTCTTCGCCGCCAGGCCGATCACCGTGATCAGGCCGATCTTGAAGTAGATGTCGTTCGGCAGGCCACGGAACATGGTCAGCACCACCGCGCCGAGCACGCCCAGCGGCACCACCAGCAGCACCGACACCGGCACCGACCAGCTTTCGTACAGCGCCGCGAGGCACAGGAACACGACCAGGATGGACAGCGCCATCAGCATCGGCGCCTGGCTGCCGGACAGGATTTCCTGGTAGGACTGGCCGGTCCAGTCGTGGCCGAAGCCCTCGGGCAGCTTGTCGTCCACGATCGACGCCATCGCGTCCATCGCCTCGCCGGAACTGTGGCCGGGCGCCTGCTGGCCGACGACTTCCACCGCCGCGTAGCCGTTGAAACGGCTCAGGGCCGGCGGCGCCACTTCCCACTTCGCGTCCACCACGTTCGACAGCGGCACCATCAGCGGCGTGCCGTCCGGATTGCTGGCGCGCGGGCTCGGCGTGTAGAACTTCGCCAGCGACTCGGGGCCGTCGCGATAGCCGGCGTCGGCGCGCATGTTCACCCGCTTGACGCGGCCGCCCTCCACGAAGTCGTTGACGTACACCGGCGCCAGCATCAGCTGGATCGCGCTGTAGATGTCGCCCACCGACAGGCCCATCGCCTGCGCCTGGGTGCGGTCCACGCTCAGGCGCAGCTGTGGCGCGTCGGCGAGGGTGTTCGGGCGCACCGCGGTCAGCGCGGGGTCCTGGTTGGCCGCGCCGAGCAGCTGGCCGAGCGCCTGCCCCAGCGCCTCGCGGCCCTTGCCGGCGCGGTCCTGCAGGTACATGTCGAAGCCGCCGAACGCGCCCAGCCCGTTCACGGTCGGCAGGTTCACCACGAAGATCTGCGCGTCGCGGATGCCGAACAGGGCCATGTTGGCGTTCTGGATGAACTCCTGCGCGGTGACCTTGCGCTCGTCCCACGGCTTGAGCCGGACGAACGCCATGCCGACGTTCTCGCCCTGGCCCATGAAGCTGAAGCCGGCGACCTGCATCATGCCGTCATAGCCGTCCTGCTTCTCCAGCGTCGCGCGCACGTCCTCGAACACCGCCTTGGTACGCTCGAGCGTGGCCCCGGCGGGCAGCTGGACGATGGCCAGCGCGTAGCCCTGGTCCTCCTCGGGCAGGAAGCTGCCCGGCAGGCGGGTGAACAGGAAGCCGGTCAGCAGCGCCAGCGCCACGAACACGATCATCCAGCGCGGCGCGTGCGACACCGCGCTGCCGATGTGGCGCACGTAGGTGTTGCTGACCCGGCCGTAGATCCGGTTGAAGCCGCGGAAGATGAAGTTCTCGCGGTGATGGTCGGCGGTCGGCTTGAGCAGCGACGCGCACAGCGCCGGTGTGAAGCCGAGCGCGAGGAACGCCGAGAACGCCATCGCCAGCGCGATGGTGATCGCGAACTGCTTGTAGATCTCGCCGGCCGATCCGCCCTGGAACGCGCTGGGCACGAACACCGCCGCCAGCACCACGGTGATCGCCACCACCGCGCCGCTGATCTGGCCCATCGCCTTGACCGTCGCGTCCTTCGGCGACAGGCCCTCCTCGGTCATGATGCGCTCGACGTTCTCGATCACCACGATCGCGTCGTCCACCACGATGCCGATTGCCAGCACCACGCCGAACAGGGTCAGCTGGTTGATGGTGAAGTCGAGCAGGTACAGGCCGAGGAAGGTGCCCAGCAGCGCCACTGGAATCACCAGGGTCGGGATCAGCGTCGCGCGGAAGTTCTGCAGGAACAGCAGCATCACCAGGAACACCAGGACGAAGGCCTCGCCCAGCGTCTTCAGCACTTCCTTGATCGAGATCTCGACGAAGTCGGAGCTGTCGTAGGGCGAGAACCAGGTCACGCCCTCGGGGAAGGTCGCCTGCAGCTCGCCCATGCGCGCGCGCACCGCGTCGGCCACGCCGAGCGCGTTGGCGCCCGGCGCCAGCTGCACCGCGAAGCCCGCCGCCGGCTGCCCGCTCCAGCGCAGGTCGAAGCCGAACGCGGAGGCGCCCTTCTCGATCCGCGCCACGTCGCGCAAGCGCACGGTCGCGCCGGAAGGGTCGGAGCGCAGGATGATCCCGCCGAATTCCTCAGCGGTGCTGAAGCGGCCTTCCGCCGTCACCGTGGCGGTGAACCGGGTCTCCGCCGAGGACGGCTCGGAGCCGATCTTGCCGGCGGCGAACTGCACGTTCTGCGCGCGCACCGCCTGCAGCACCTGGGTCGCCGACAGGCCGTAGCCGCGCAGCTTCTCCGGGTTGAGCCAGATGTTCATGGCGTACTCGCCGCCGAACAGCTGGGTGTTGCCGACGCCGGGCACGCGCGCGATCTGGTCGAGCACGCGCGAGGCGAGCAAATCGCTCAGCGCGTTCTTGTCGTAGGCCGGGTTGTTCGAACGCAGCGCCACCACCATCAGGAAGCCGGCATTGGCCTTGGCCACCACCACGCCCTGCTGGGTGACCTCGCTCGGCAGGCGCGGCGTGGCCAGCGCGACCTTGTTCTGCACCTGCACCTGGGCGATGTCCGGGTCGGTGCCGGGCGCGAAGGTCAGGGTGATGCTGGCGCCACCGCTGGCGCTGGAGGACGAGCTGAAGTAGACCAGGTTGTCGATGCCGGTCAGCTGCTGCTCGATGACCTGGGTGACCGCGCGCTCGGTGGTCTCGGCGCTCGCGCCGGGATAGTTCGCGTTGACCACGACCTGCGGCGGCGCGATGTTCGGGTAGGACTCGACGCCGAGGTTCTCGATGGCCAGCACGCCGCCGAGGACGATCAGGATCGCGATCACCCAGGCGAACACCGGGTGGTTGATGAAGAACCGGGACATGGCCGATCAGCCCTCCGCCGGGGCCGGGGTCTTGCTACCCGCCTTGGGCTGCGCGCCGGTCTGCGCCGGCCCGGCGCCCGCGCCCGCCGGCACCGCCTTCGCCGGCTGGCCGGGGACGGCGCGCTGGATGCCGGAGACGACGATGCGGTCGCCGCTGGCCAGGCCATCGGTGACCACCCAGTCGGCGCCCTGCTGGCGCTCGAGGGTGACGCCCTTGCGCGCGACCTTGCCGTCCTGGCCGACGACCAGCACGTAGGCGCCCTGCGGATCGCGCTGCACCGCGTCCTGCGGCACCCGGTACACGCCGCGCTCGGTGCCGAGGTCGGCGTGCACGGTGACGAAGGTGCCCGGCAGCAGGACGCCGTCCGGGTTGGCGATGCGCGCGCGCAACTGCACCGAACCGGTCGCCGGATCGACGCTGTGGCCGGAGAAGTCGAGCTGGCCGCGCGGGCCGTACTCGCTGCCATCGGGCAGTTCGATCCGCACCTGCGGCTGCGCGGCGGCCCGCGCCGCCTTGCGCACCTGCGCCAGCTCGGCGACGCTCATGGAGAAGTCCACGTACATCGGGTCGAGCTGCTCGACGGTGGTCAGCAGCGTCGCGTCGCCTTGGCCGACCAGCGCGCCCTCGGTGACCTGCTGCTTGCCGGCGCGGCCGCTGATCGGCGCGCGCACGGTGGCGTAGCCGAGGTTGATGCGCGCGGTCTCCACCGCCGCCTTCGCCGCCTGCACCGCCGCGGCGCTGGTGCGCTCGGCCGCGATCGCGTTGTCGTAGTCGGCCTGCGAGATGAACTTGCCGCCGATCAGCCCGCGCGCGCGTTCGGCCGCGGCGCGCGAGTTGGCGGCGTTGGCCTGCGCCTGCGCCAGCGCGCCCTGCGCCTGGGCGAGGGTGGCCTGCAAAGGCGCCGGGTCGATCCGGAACAGCACGTCGCCCTTCTCCACCAGGCTGCCCTCGTCGTACAGGCGCCGCTGCAGCACGCCAGGCACGCGCGCGCGCACGTCGGCGCTGCGGAACGCGGCGAGGCGTCCGACCAGCTCCTTGGTGACCGGCACGTCGGCCGGGCGGGCGACGACCACGCCGACTTCCGGCGGCGGCATCGCGCCGCCGGGCGCGCCACCGGCGGCGGCGTCGTCCTTCGAACAGGCGGCGGCCAGCAACAGGGCGGACGCCACGGGAATCCATGCCAGGGTAAGGCGCATGCGGGGACCTCGGGGGGAGGGGGGTTCCTGAACTGGCCAGTCTAGCATCCAGGACTCGCGCGGCCGACCATGCCGGAAGTCCCGAACATGCCTGCGGGCAGGCGCAGGGAACGCGAAAACAGGCGCGCGTCGGCCGCGGGCGCATGCGGCAACACGCCCCAGCACGGGACCGCCAGACCGGCCTGCAGCAGAACGAGGTTGTCCTCGCGCCGCGCCATGTCCGGATCGATCGCGTTGCCGATCCAGCCCACCAGCCGCAGCCCGTCGGCCTGGATCGCGCGCGCGCTGAGGAAGGCGTGGTTGAGGCAGCCCAGGCGCAGGCCGACCACCAGCACCACCGGCAGGTCGAGCATGCGCGCGACATCCGCCTGCAGCAGGTCGTCCGCCAGCGGCGCGGCCCAGCCGCCGACGCCCTCCACCACCACCACGTCGGCCTGCGCCGCCAGCCGCGCATGGGCGGCGCGGATCGGCCCCGGCGTCACCGTCACGCCGGCGTCGCGCGCGGCCAGCTGTGGCGCCAGCGGATTGGGCAGGGCGAAGGGATTCACGTCGTCGTAGCACGGTTGCGGGTCGCTCGCGGCCTGCAGCGCCAGCGCGTCCTCGTTGCGCCAGCCGTCCGGCGTGCGCTCGCTGCCGCTGGCCAGCGGCTTCATGCCGACCGCGCGCAGGCCCTGCGCGCGCAGCGCGTGCAGCAGCGCGCAGCTGGATGCGGTCTTGCCGATGCCGGTGTCGGTGCCGGTGACGTAGACGCTTCGGAAGTGGCCGTTCATGCGCAAAATCTTAGCGGACGCCGGCATTGCTACACTTGGCGAATGAGTTTCACCGCCTCCGCCCTCAGCGGCAGCAAGCCCGAGCAGTACGCGCAGCTGCTGGCCCAGGCGCGCGCGCTGCTGCACGGCGAACGCGACCGCATCGCCAACGCCGCCAACCTGTCGGCGCTGGTCTACCACGCGCTGCCGCGGCTCAACTGGGTCGGCTTCTATTTCTTCGACGGCACCGAGCTGGTGGTCGGCCCGTTCCAGGGCCTGCCGGCCTGCGTGCGCATTCCGCTGGACAAGGGCGTGTGCGGCGCCGCGGCGCGCACGCGGACGACGCAGCGGGTCGAGGACGTGAACGCCTTCCCCGGCCACATCGCCTGCGACTCGGCCTCGCGCTCGGAACTGGTGGTGCCGCTGTACGCCGGCGACACGCTCATCGGCGTGTTCGACCTGGACAGTCCGGTTCCGGGTCGTTTCGACGTTGAAGACCAACAAGGCCTGGAGGCGATCGCCGAGGCCTGGCTGGAGGCGAGCGCGTGAACAAGCTGCGCAACATCGGTCCGAAGTCGGCGGCCTGGCTGCGCCAGGTCGGCTTGCGCACCCACGAGGACATCGCCGCGATCGGCACGGTCGAGGCGTTCATGCGGGTCAAGCGCGCCGGCTTCAAGCCGAGCCTCAACCTGCTGTACGCGCTGGAAGGCGCGCTGCTGGACTGCCACTGGCAGGAGGTGCCGGAAGCGCGCCGCAGCGAGCTGGTGGTCGCCGCCGACGCCGCGATCGCGCAACTGCCGCCGCCGCGGCACCGACCGGCCGCCGCGCCGGTCACCACCACCGTGCACGTGCGCGAGGACGCGGTGCCCTCGCCGCGCCTGTTCGACGACGAGCGCGAGACGGCCTCGCAGGACTGAGTGCTGCCTTGGCTTTGCGCACGACGGCCCTTGCGTCGCTGCTTGCTGCCGGTTCCGGCTCGAAAAGCCAGCGAAGCCAGTTCCACTCTACGGTGACGCCGCACGGCCTTTGCGTTCGGGCGGGCGCGGCCCTACACTGCGCGCCGCTTCAGGTGACCCAAGGGCGTCCGCCCGCGGGTTGAAACGGGAAGCCGGTGACGCCGCCCACGCGGCCACTCCGGCACTGCCCCCGCAACGGTAGGCGGAACACGCCGCAGGCACGCGCCACTGTGCATCGCACGGGAAGGCGCCTGTGGCGGGAAAGGCGACTTTCCCATCCGCGAGTCCGGAGACCGGCCCGAGGCGTTCGTGGTTGCGATGCGGAGGGCATCGTGGCGGCGGCGCCGTCGCGCGTCCTCGTCCCCGCTTTCCTCCGTTTTTCGCGACTCCTGCCCAACCTGCAGGCGCGCGGGCGTGCGCGCCGGAGGAATCGTCCATGCACTCCCGTGTGCTCGTGCTCGCCGTCGCCGCGGCGCTGTCCCCTGTCGCCTTCGCCCAGTCCGCCGACGCGGACCGCCTCGACGAAGTCGTCGTCACCGCCACCCGTACCGCCACCACCGTCGACGACGCGCTCGCGCCGGTCGAGGTCATCGACCGCGCCAGCATCGAGCGCAGTCAGGCGCATTCGCTGCCGGAACTGCTGCGCGGCCGCGCCGGCATCACCCTGTCCAACCAAGGCGGCCGCGGCAAGGTCTCCACCCTGTTCCTGCGCGGCGCCGAATCCGACCACGTGCTGGTGCTGGTCGACGGCGTGCGCGTGGGCTCGGCGACCTCCGGCCTGGTCTCGCTGCAGGACCTGCCGGTGGCGCAGATCGAGCGCGTCGAGATCGTGCGCGGCCCACGCTCCAGCCTGTACGGCTCGGACGCGATCGGCGGCGTGATCCAGGTGTTCACCCGCCGCGGCGCGCCCGGTGTCCATCCGCGGCTGGCTGCCGGCGCCGGCAGCCACGGCCTGCGCGAGGCCAGCGCCGGCATCGGCGTGCGCTCGCGGCGCGGCTGGTTCGACGTGGACGGCAGCTGGCAGCACGATGACGGCATCGATGCCTGCCGCGGGATCGGCGCACCGCTGTTCGCCGGCTGCGGCACCGACCACCCGGATCCCGACCGCGACGGCTACCGCAGCCGGTCACTCTCGCTGCGCGCCGGACTGGCCCCGGGCGAGGCATGGACCATCGAAGGCAACGCGCTGCGCAACGCGGGCCGCAACGACTACGACGCCAACCCGGACTTCGGCCTGCCGGACCGCTCGGACACGGTGCAGCAGGTGATCGGCGGCAAGGTGCGCTACGCGCCGAGCGGCGACCTGGCGCTGCAGCTCAGCGCCGGCCGCAACCTCGACGCGTCGAAGAACTACCTGCAGGGCGTCTACACCGACCGCTTCTGGAGCACCCGCGACAGCGCCGGCTTGCAGGCCGACCTCGCCTTCGCCGACGGGCAGCGCCTGATCGCGGGCCTGGACTGGCTGCGCGACCGCGGCGCCGTGCGCGGCGCCTTCGCCGCGTACGAGCGCGCGCGCGGCAACCGCGCCGGCTTCGTCCAGTACCAGGGCCGCTTCGGCGCGCACGACCTGCAGGCCGCGCTGCGCCACGACGACAACGACCAGTTCGGCGGCCACGACACCGGCAGCCTGGCCTGGGGCCGCGACGTCGCCCACGGCCTGCGCCTGACCGCCAGCGTCGGCACCGCGTTCAAGGCGCCGACCTTCAACGAGCTGTACTACCCGTTCTACGGCAACCCCGACCTCGCACCGGAAACCTCGCGCAGCCTCGAGGCCGGCATCGGCCAGCGCGGCGACAGCTGGCACTGGCGGCTGGATGCGTTCCAGACCGACATCGACGCGCTGATCAGCTACGACAGCACGGCCTTCCGCGCCGAGAACATCGATCGCGCGCGCATCCGCGGCGCCGAGCTCGCCGCCGGCGCGACCGTGGCCGGCTGGCGCGTAGACGCGCAGGCGAGCTTCGCCGACCCGCGCAACCTGAGCGACGGCTACGACGGCCGGCTGCTGCCGCGCCGTGTGCGCCGCGCCGCGCGGGTGGACGTGGACCGCGCGTTCGGGAAGCTAGGGCTCGGGGCCAGCTGGATCGCCGAAGGCGCACGCCCGGACGACGCCCTCAACGCGCTGCGCGTGGGCGGCTACGCCACCTTCGACCTGCGCGCGCAATACGCGTTGTCGCCCGACTGGACGCTGCAGGCGCAGCTGCGCAACGCCTTCGACCGCGACTACGAGACGGTGGCGTATTACAACCAGCCGGGCCGCGAGTTCGGGTTGACGGTGCGCTACGCGCCGCGCTGAGCGGAGTGGCGCGGCAACAAAAAAAGCCCGGCGCATGCCGGGCTTCTTTCTGCCTGGGCCGGCGCCGCTATTCCACGGTAACCGACTTCGCCAGGTTGCGCGGCTTGTCCACGTCGGTCCCGCGCGCCAGCGCGGCGTGGTAGGCCAGCAGCTGCACCGGGATCGCATGCACGATCGGCGACAGCACGCCGACGTGGCGCGGGGTGCGGATCACGTTGACCTGATCGGACTCGCCGAAGCGGCTGTCGGCGTCGGCGAACACGTACATCTCGCCGCCGCGCGCGCGCACTTCCTGGATGTTGGACTTGACCTTCTCCAGCAGCGCGTCGTTGGGCGCGATCACCACCACCGGCATCGCGGCGTCGACCAGCGCCAGCGGGCCGTGCTTGAGCTCGCCGGCCGGGTAGGCCTCGGCGTGGATGTAGGAGATTTCCTTGAGCTTGAGCGCGCCTTCCAGCGCGATCGGGTAGTGCATGCCGCGGCCGAGGAACAGCGCGTGCTCCTTCGGCGCGAAACGCTCCGCCCACGCCACGATCTGCGGCTCGAGGTTGAGCGCGTGCTGCACGCTGCCGGGCAGCTGGCGCAGGCAGTCGAGGTAACCGGCTTCCTGCTCAGCCGACAGGCGGCCACGCAGCTTCGCCAGGGTGCAGGTCAGGGTGAACAGCGCGACGAGCTGGGTGGTGAAGGCCTTGGTCGAGGCGACGCCGATCTCGGCGCCGGCACGGGTGTAGTACACGAGCTTGCTGGCGCGCGGGATCGCGCTCTCGGGCACGTTGCAGATCGACAGCGTGCGCTGCTGGCCGAGCGACCTGGCGTACTTGAGCGCCTCCATCGTGTCCAGCGTCTCGCCGGACTGGGAGATCGTCACCACCAGTTGCTTCGGATTGGCGACCACGTCGCGGTAGCGGTACTCGCTGGCGATGTCGACCGCGCACGGCAGGCCGGCGATCGCCTCGATCCAGTAGCGCGCGGTCAGGCCGGCGTAGTAGCTGGTACCGCAGGCGAGGATCTGCACCGCCTCCACGTCGCGCAGGACGTCCGCCGCGCCAGCGCCGAACAGCTCGGCCGGGAAGCCGCGGTTGTCGATCACCGCCTCGATGGTGTCGGCCACCGCGCGCGGCTGCTCGTGGATCTCCTTCTGCATGAAGTGCCGGTACGGGCCGAGCTCGAGCGAGGCCAGCGACACGTCGGACACGTGCACCTCGCGTTCGACTGGCGCGCCGTCGGCATCGAAGACGCGGACCGCGTCGCGGGTCAGCTCGGCGGTGTCGCCTTCCTCGAGGAAGATCACCCGCCGGGTCGCCGAGACGATCGCGGAGACATCGGATGCGACGAAGTTCTCGCCCTCGCCCAGGCCCACCAGCAGCGGGCAGCCCATGCGTGCCGCCGCCATGGTGTCGGGATCGCGCTTGTCGACCACCGCGATCGCGTAGGCGCCCTTGAGCTCGCGTACCGCGCGCTGCACTGCCTGGATCAGCGACGCGCCCTGGGCGCGGTGATGGTGGATCAGGTGTGCGATGACCTCGGTGTCGGTCTGCGACTCGAAGTCGTAGCCGAGCGCGCGCAGGCGGTCGCGCTGCTCTTCGTGGTTCTCGATGATGCCGTTGTGGACCAGCGCGATCTCGCCGTGGCTGACGTGCGGATGCGCATTGCCCTCGGTGACGCCGCCATGGGTCGCCCAGCGGGTGTGGCCGATACCGAGCCTCGCCGTGAAGTTCTCCGCCTGCGCGGCGGCCTCCATCTCCGCGACGCGGCCGGTGCGCCGCACCCGGCGGACGTCGCCGTCGACCACGGCCAGGCCGGCGGAGTCGTAGCCGCGGTATTCCAGGCGCTTGAGACCCTCGATCAGGACCGGAACCACATCGCGATCCGCGATCGCGCCGACGATGCCGCACATGCTGGGGCGTGCTCCTGCTGGGGGCGCCCAGTCTAGCGGACGCCGGGGCCGCCACTGTCCGCCGGACAGCGTGGTGTCCGCGTGTTCAGCCGGACACTCCCAACCGATTCCCTTGTCTTTCAGCAACTTGCGGTTGGCACGCATCCTGCGTGTAACGGTGCGACACCCTTTCGCATCCCAGCCCCGCATGAGCATCCGCGACACCTCCGCCCAGGACCGCCCCCTGTCTTCCCCCCCCGGCCGCCGCCGCGACATGAAGCGCTGGCTGCTGGCGGGCGGCGCCGGCCTGCTGGTCGTGCTGGCCGCCGGCTGGGTGGTGTCCGGTTGGGCCGGCGGCAGCCGCTCGGTCGACGCCTCGCGCGTGCGCATCGCCACCGTCACCCGCGGCGACCTGGTCCGCGACATCGCCGCCGACGGCCGCGTCATCGCCGCCAACAGCCCGGTGCTGTACGCGATCGCGGGTGGCACGGTGACGCTGAAGGTGGTCGCCGGCGACGTGGTCAAGCAAGGCCAGGCGCTGGCCGAGATCGACAGCCCGGAGCTGCGCAGCAAGCTCGCCCAGGAGCAGGCGACCCTCGCCGGCCTGGAGGCCGAAGCCAGCCGCGCCGCGCTCGACGCGCAGCTGGCGCGCTCGACCGCGCGCAAGCTGCTCGACCAGGCGCAGATCGACCGCCAGGCGGCGCTGCGCGACCTCGAGCGCAACCAGCGCGGCTTCGAGGGCGGCGCGGTCGCGCAGATCGACGTCGCGCGCGCGCAGGACGACCTGAAGAAGGCCGAGATCGGCCTCGCCCACGCGCGCCAGGACCTCGGCCTGCAGGGCCAGGGCGCCACCCTCGACCTGCGCAACAAGCGCCTGCTCGCCGACCGCCAGCGCGCGCTCGTCGCCGAACTGCAGCGCCAGGTCGACGCGCTGACCCTGCGCGCGCCGTTCGACGGCCAGGTCGGCCAGGTCCAGGTCGCGCAGCGCGCCAACGTCGCCCAGAACGCGCCGGTGCTGAGCGTGGTCGACCTGAGCAAGTTCGAGGTCGAGATCAAGGTGCCGGAGAGCTTCGCCCGCGACCTCGCGATCGGCATGCCGGCGCAGCTCACCAGCGGCAGCGGCGAGCCGTATCCGGGCGAAGTCGCCGCGGTGTCGCCGGAAGTCGTCAACGGCGAGGTCACCGCGCGCATCCGCTTCAGCGACAAACAGCCGCCCGGCCTGCGCCAGAACCAGCGCCTGTCCGCGCGCATCCTGCTCGGCAGCCGCCGCAACGTGCTGATGGTCGAGCGCGGCCCCTTCCTCGAGCAGGGCGGCGGCACCAGCGCTTGGGTGATGGACGGCGACAGCGCCGCCAGGCGCCCGATCCGCACCGGCGTCGCCAGCCTCAACGCAGTCGAGATCCTCGACGGCCTCAAGGAAGGCGACCGCGTGGTCGTCTCCGGCAGCGACCAGTTCGGCAACGCAGAACGCGTCTCGATCCACTAAACACTCCCGTCTCCGTCTCCCAACTCCCGTCTCCCGCCCCAAGGACACTCCCATGCTCGACATGCGACAGGTCACCAAGGTCTACCGCACCGAACTGGTCGAGACGCACGCGCTGCGCTCGCTCGACCTGCACGTGAAGGAGGGCGAGTTCGTCGCCGTCACCGGCCCCTCGGGCTCGGGCAAGACCACCTTCCTCAACATCGCCGGCCTGCTGGAGACCTTCACCGGCGGGACCTACGTGCTGGACGGCCAGGACGTCAGCGGGCTGTCGGACGACGCGCGCTCGAAGCTGCGCAACCAGAAGATCGGCTTCATCTTCCAGAGCTTCAACCTGATCCCGGACCTCAACCTGTTCGACAACGTGGACGTGCCGCTGCGCTATCGCGGCATGGGCGCCGCCGAGCGCCGGCAGCGGATCGAGGAGGCGCTGGGCAAGGTCGGCCTCGGCTCGCGGATGAAGCACTACCCGACCGAACTGTCGGGCGGCCAGCAGCAGCGCGCCGCGATCGCGCGCGCGCTGGCCGGTACCCCGCGCCTGCTGCTCGCCGACGAGCCGACCGGCAACCTCGACTCGCAGATGGCGCGCGGGGTGATGGAACTGCTGGAGGAAATCAACGCCGCCGGCACCACCATCGTGATGGTCACCCACGATCCGGAACTGGCCGCGCGCGCGCAGCGCAACGTGCACATCGTCGACGGCATGGCGACCGACCTGTCGGTCGAGCCGAGCCTGCGCCGGGTCGCGGCGTCGGCGGCGGCGCGCTGAGCGGCGCGCCCCCTGTCCATCGCGTGACGGCGGCCAGGCCGCCCTACGGAGCCCCGATATGTTCGGCTACTACATCGACCTCGCGCTGCGCAGCCTGCGCCGCAACAAGGCGCTGACCGCGCTGATGGTGCTGGCCATCGCGCTCGGCATCGGCGCCAGCATGACCACCCTGACCGTGTTCCACATCCTGTCGGGCGACCCGATCCCGCAGAAGAGCGACAAGCTGTTCTACCCGCGCGTGGATCCGCGCTCGGCGCGCGGCTTCACCCCGGGCGAGGAACCGGAGGAGCAGATGACCCGCTTCGACGCCGAGGCGCTGCTGCGCGACAAGCGCGGCGACCGCCAGGCGGTGATGACCGCCGGCGGGCTGGCGGTGGAGTCGGCGGACGGCAAGCTGCAGCCGTTCTCGGTGGAGTCGCGCTACACCAGCGCCGACTTCTTCCCGATGTTCGAAGTGCCGTTCCGCTACGGCGCGGCGTGGAGCGCGGCCGAGGACGACGCCCGCGCGCGGGTGGCGGTGATCTCCAGCGCGCTCAACGACAAGCTGTTCGGCGGCGGCAACAGCGTCGGCAAGACCCTGCTCGCCAACGAGACCCGGTTCCGCATCGTCGGCGTGCTCGACGACTGGCGGCCGACGCCGAAGTTCTACGACCTCACCAACGATCGCTTCAGCGAGGTCGAGCAGGTCTTCATCCCGTTCTCCACCTCCCGCGCGCTCGACTTCGGCAGCCAGGGCAACATGAACTGCTGGGGCGACACCGGTTCCGACCCGGAAGGCCCGCGCGGCGTCAACGCGCCCTGTACGTGGCTGCAGTACTGGGTCGAGCTGGACAGCCCGGCCAAGGTCGCCGACTACCGCCGCTACCTGGAGAACTACTCCAACCAGCAGCGCGCGGCCGGTCGCTTCGAGCGGCCCAGCAACGTGCGCCTGCACAGCGTGATGGAGTGGCTGGAGGTCAAGAACGCGGTGCCGGGCGACGTGCGCCTGCAGATGTGGCTGGCCTTCGGCTTCCTCGCGGTGTGCCTGCTCAACACGGTCGGGTTGCTGCTGGCGAAGTTCATGCGCCGTTCCTCCGAGATCGGCGTGCGCCGCGCGCTCGGCGCGTCGCGGCGCGCGATCTTCGCCCAGTACCTGGTCGAGGCCGGCGCGATCGGCATGGTCGGCGGCATGGCGGGCCTCGGCCTCGCGCTGCTCGGCCTGTGGGCGGTGCGCCAGCAGCCGGCCGACTACGCCGAGCTCGCCCGGCTCGACCCGGCGATGCTGCTGACGACCTTCGTCATCGCCCTCGCCAGCAGCGTGCTGGCCGGCCTGCTGCCGGCCTGGCGGGCGATGCAGGTCGCGCCCGCGATCCAGCTCAAGAGCCAGTGACGGCCCCTTTCCGGAGACACACCATGGATATCCGTCCGATCCTGTCCACGCTGCGCCGGCACAAGACCGCGTCCGCGCTGATCGTGCTCGAGATCGCGCTGTCGTGCGCGATCATCTGCAACGCCGTGTTCCTGATCAACCAGCGGCTGGAGCGCATGCAGCGCCCGACCGGCATGGCCGACAGCGAGCTGGTGCGCATCAACCTCACCGGCATCGGCAAGAACGAGGACCCCACCGCGATGGTGCGGCAGGACATCGCGGCGCTGCGCGCGATCCCCGGCGTCAAGGCCGCGACCGCGCTCAACCACGTGCCGTTCGACAACTCGTCCTGGAACAGCTCGATCAACCTGCAGCCGGACCAGCAGCAGCCCAACATGAACAGCGCCGTCTACCTCGGCGAGGACCTGGTCCGGACCCTCGGCCTCAACATCGTCGAGGGCCGCGACTTCACCCCGGACGAGTACGTCGACTGGGAAGCGTTCAACAAGCCCGACGCCAAGCTGGCGATCCCCGCGGTGATCATCTCCCGCGCGGTGGCCGAGAAGCTGTTCCCCGGCCAAAGCGCGGTCGGCAAGAACATCTACAGCTGGAATTCGGACGACGTGCCCCACCGCGTGGTCGGCGTGGTGGACCGGCTGATCCGGCCCAACGACGTCGGCGGGGCCGCCGAGGAGGGTTACTCGATGATCCTGCCGGCGCGGGACGTCACCCTCGGCCGTTACGTGCTGCGCACCGACCCGGCGCGCCGCGCGGAAGTGCTGAAGGCCGCGCTCGCCGCCCTGAAGCGCACCAGCAGCCGCCGCATCATCATGCGCGACGGTACCTTCGAGGACGTCAGAGCGAAGTATTACGCGCAGGACCGCAGCATGGCCTGGCTGCTGGTGGCGGTGATCGTCGCCCTGCTGGTGGTGACCGCGCTCGGCATCGTCGGCCTGGCCAGCTTCTGGGTGCAGCAGCGGACCAAGCAGATCGGCGTGCGGCGCGCGCTGGGCGCGACCCGCGGCCAGGTGCTGCGCTACTTCCAGACCGAGAACTTCCTGCTGGCGACGGTGGGCATCGTGCTCGGCATGATCGGCGCGTTCGGCATCAACCAGCTGCTGATGAGCCATTACGAACTGCCGCGGCTGCCCGCCGTGTACCTGCCGCTCGGCGCGGTGGTGCTGTGGCTGCTGGGCCAGGCCGCGGTGCTCGGTCCCGCCCGCCGCGCCGCGGCGGTGCCGCCGGCGGTGGCGACGCGCAGCGCCTGACCCGCGCGGGCCGGCTCCGTGGCCGGTCCGCCGCCTTCGCCGCCGCGGGGCGCGCATCCGGCGCGCGCGCCTGCGATGATGGCCCCGTCCCGCGAGCCTGCCGCGCCATGCCCACCATCCTCGTCGTCGACGACAACCCGGCGGTCGCCACCGCGCTGGAAACGCTGTTCTCGCTGCACGACATCGCCACCCGCGCGGTGCAGTCGCCGGACGAGGCGCTGGCGCTGCTGGCGCGCGAGCCGGTGGACCTGGTCGTGCAGGACATGAACTTCCAGGCCGACACCACCTCCGGCGAGGAAGGCATGGCGCTGTTCGGCGAGATCCGCGCGCGCTTCCCGGACCTGCCGGTGATCCTGCTGACCGCGTGGACCCACCTCGAGAGCGCGGTCGACCTGGTCCGCGCCGGCGCGGCCGACTACCTCGCCAAGCCGTGGGACGACCGCAAGCTGCTGGCGACGGTCAACAACCTGCTGGAGCTGGCGGAGACCCGCGGCGAGCTGAGCCGCCTGCGCGCCGGCGAGCGCCGCCGCCGCGACGCGCTGCGCGGCCACGACCTGCGCGGCTACGTGTTCGACGATCCCGCCAGCGCCGAGGTGCTCGCGCTCGCCTGCCAGGTGGCGCGCTCGGAACTGCCGGTGCTGGTCACCGGGCCCAACGGCGCCGGCAAGGAGAAGATCGCGGAGATCGTGCACGCCAATTCGGCGGTGCGCGACGGGCCGTTCATCGCCCTCAACTGCGGCGCGCTGCCGGGCGAGCTGATCGAGGCCGAGCTGTTCGGCGCCGACGCCGGCGCCTACACCGGCGCGAACAAGGCGCGCGAGGGCAAGTTCGAGGCCGCCGACGGCGGCACCCTGTTCCTCGACGAGATCGGCACCCTGCCGCTGCCCGGCCAGGTCAAGCTGCTGCGGGTGCTGGAAACCGGGCGCTTCCAGCGCCTGGGCAGCAACCGCGAGCGCGCGGTCAAGGTGCGCGTTGTCAGCGCGACCAACGCCGACCTGCCGGCGCTGATCGCGGCCGGCCAGTTCCGCGAGGACCTCTACTACCGGCTCAACGCGATCGAGCTGAGGCTGCCGCCGCTGGCGCAGCGGCCCGACGACATCCTGCCGCTGGCGCGCCACTTCCTGCCGGAAGGCAGGCAGCTCGGCGAGGACGCGGAGCGCGCGCTGCGCGCGCACCGCTGGCCGGGCAACGTGCGCGAACTGCGCAACACGATCCAGCGCGCCGCGCTGCTCGCCCGGGGCGAGCGGATCGGCGCCGGCGACCTCGGGCTGCCGGCGGTGCCGGCGCCTGCCTCGGCGGCGACCGCCGCGGACGAACCGGATCGCGAGGCGATCGAAGCCGCGCTCGCCCGCCACGACGGCATCGTCGCCCAGGCGGCGGCCGAACTTGGGTTGTCGCGCCAGGCGCTGTATCGCCGGCTCGACCGGCTGGGGATCCGGCGCGACTGATGCCACGCCTGCCGCGGCTGCCGCTGAGCGTGTGGTTCACCGTGCTCGCCGCGGCCTACCTGTTCGCCGGCGCGCTGCTGACCGCGTGGCTGGGAACCCTGTTGCCGGCGCCGTGGATGGCACCGGCGCTCGCGACGGCGCTGCTGGTGCCGCTGCTGGTCTACCACGTGCGCCGCACCTTCGCGCCGGTGCATTCGCTGTTCCGCGCGCTGGCCGGCACGGTCGCGAGCTACCGCGACGGCGACTTCAGCTTCGGCCTGTCCTGGGACCGCCCCGGCGCCCTCGGCGAACTGGTCGCCGCCCACAACCGGCTCGGCGACGCCCTGCGCGAACAGCGCCTGGCCCTGGTCCAGCGCGAGCTGCTGCTGGACACCATGGTCCAGCACACGCCGGTGGCGATGTTGCTGCTGGATCCGCACCGCCACGTGGTCTACGCCAACCTCGCCGCGCGCAAGCTGGTGGGCGACGGCAAGCGGCTGGAAGGCCAGGCCTTCGACGCGTTGCTGGACGAGATGCCCGACGCGCTGCGCGAGGCGCTGGCGCGCGGCGGCGACGGCATGTTCACGGTCGGCGACGCGGACGAGGAGGACATCTTCCACCTCGCGCGCCGCGACTTCCGCCTCAACGGCCGCCACCACGAGCTGATCCTGCTGCGCCAGCTGACCGCCGAGCTGCGCCGGCAGGAAGTGCAGACCTGGAAGAAGGTGATCCGGGTGATCAGCCACGAGCTCAACAACTCGCTGGCGCCGATCGCCTCGCTCGCCCACTCCGGCGCGGAGCTGCTGCGCCGCGGCCAGCACGAGCGGCTGCCGAACGCGCTGGCGACGATCGAGGAGCGCGCGCGCCACCTCGAGGGCTTCATCCGCGACTACGCGCGCTTCGCCAAGCTGCCGGCGCCGCGCACCGCGAGCATCCCGTGGGCGCGCTTCGTCGCGCAGCTGCGCGCGCAGGTCGAGTTCGTCGCCGAGGGCGCGATCGACGACCACGTCGGCCGCTTCGACGCCGCGCAGATGGAGCAGGCACTGCTGAACCTGCTCAAGAACGCGCACGAGTCGGGCTCGCCGCCGGAAGAGGTGCGGCTGGTCCTGCGCAGGCTGGCGGCCGGCTGGCGCATCGACGTGCTCGACCGCGGCAGCGGCATGAACGAGGCGGTGCTGGCCAACGCGCTGCTGCCGTTCTACTCGACCAAGCGCCACGGCACCGGCCTCGGCCTCGCGCTCGCGCGCGAGATCGCCGAGGCGCACGGCGGCCGCATCGCGCTGGTCAACCGCGACGGCGGCGGGCTCGGCGTGAGCATCACCCTGCCGGACTGAAGGCGACGCGTCAGACCTTCGGCTTCTTTTTCGGGCGCTGCCAGCCCGGGATCGTGGCCTGCCGCCCGCGCGCGATGGTCAGCTCGCCGTCCGGCGCGTCGCGGGTGATCACCGAGCCGGCGCCGATGGTGGCGTGGCGGCCGATCGTGACCGGCGCGACCAGCGCCGCGTTGGAGCCGATGAAGGCGCCGTCGCCGATCGTCGTGGTCCACTTGTTGGCGCCGTCGTAGTTGCAGGTGATGGTGCCGGCGCCGACGTTGACGCCGCTGCCGACCACCGCGTCGCCGAGATAGGTCAGGTGGTTGGCCTTGCTGCCGACGCCGAGCCGGGCGTTCTTGGTTTCAACGAAGTTGCCCACGTGCACGCCGTCGGCCAGCACCGTGCCCGGCCGCAGCCGCGCGAACGGGCCGATCTGGACCGCGCCTTCCGTGCGCGCGCCCTCGAGGTCGCAGTGCGCGCGCACCTCGGTGCCGGGGCCGAGGTCGACGTCGCGCAGGCGGCAGAACGGGCCGACCCGCACGCCGTCGCCGAGCACGACTTCGCCTTCCAGCACCACGTCCACGTCCAGCTCGACGTCGCGGCCGGCGCGCACGCTGCCGCGCACCTCGACCCGCGCCGGATCGGCCACCCGCACGCCCTGCGCGCACAGCGCGCGCACCGCGCGCAGCTGGAAGGCGCGCTCGAGCTGGGCGAGCTGCCACGGATCGTTGGCGCCCTCGGTCTCGACCGGATCGGCGACGGTCACGATCTCGGCGGCGTTGAATTCGTCGGCCGCCATCGCGAACACGTCGGTCAGGTAGTACTCACCCTGCGCGTTGTCGTTGCGCAACGCGTCCAGCCAGCGCCGCAGCGCGTTGGCGTCGGCGGCGATCACGCCGGTGTTGACCACGCGGATCCGCTGCTGCTCGGCGTCCGCGTCCTTGTGTTCGACGATGCGCGCGACCCGGCCCTCGGCGTCGCGCACGATGCGGCCGTAGCCGAACGGCTCGGGCAACTCCGCCGCAAGCACCGCCAGCAGCCCCGGCGCATCGAGCAGCGAACGCAGCGTGGCCGGCGTCAGCAGCGGCACGTCGCCGTACAGCACCAGCACCCGCGCGCCGTCCGGAACGGCGGGCATCGCCTGCTGCACCGCATGGCCGGTGCCCAGTTGTTCGGCCTGCTCGGCCCAGGTGATGTCGTCGTCGCCGGCGAACGCGCCGCGCACCTGGTCGCCGCCGTGGCCATGCACCACGTGCAGGCCGGCGGGACCGAGCGCGCGCGCCGCGTACAGCACGTGCGCGAGCATCGGCCGCCCGGCGATCTTCTGCAGCACCTTCGGCAGCGCCGAACGCATGCGCTTGCCTTCGCCGGCGGCGAGGACGATGACGTGCAGCGTGTCGCTCATGGGCGTTCCGGGGCCTTCGGGAAGTCGTCCGATTCTAGCCAAGCCCCCTGTTAGGATGCGCGCGTGCTCAACCCCGCCGCCTTGCGCCAGCCGACGCAACTCCTTCCCCGCACGCTGGCCTGGGCCGGCGTCGGCCTGCTCGGCGTGGGCTTCGCCACCCATGCGCTGTGGCGGGAACTGCCGACCAAGCCGTTCGCGCAGGGCCTGGCGCTGGCCGCGCTCGCCGCCGCGGCGGCGTGGGGCCTGCGGCGCGCGTTGCGCCGGCCCTGGGCCGAGACGCTGGGATGGGTGTGGCTGGCGGCGCTGGTCCTGATGACCGGACTCACGCCGGCGCTGGCGGTCGCGCTGCTGATCGCTGCCGCGCTCGGCGTCGGCACCCTCGTCACCGGTGCCGATCGCCCCGGCGCTGGCGTGGTCACGGGCATGGCGCTGATCGCCGGCGTGCTCGGCTGGCTGCTGCCGTTGCCGCTGCACCACGGCTGGAGCGATACCGCGCTGCTGCTCGCGCTGGTCGTGCTGCGCCGGCGCGCACTGGCCGTGTCCTGGTCGACGGTCCGCGCGCGCTGGCGCGAGGCCGTCGCGAGCGCGCCGGTGGCCGCCGCCTGCGCGGTGATGCTGCTTGGCCTGGCCTCCGCCGGCGCCTGGCTGCCGACGATGCAGTTCGACGATCTCGCCTACCACCTCGGCCTGCCCTGGCAGCTGATGGAGCACGCGCGCTACCTGCCAGATCCGGCCGACCAGGTGTGGGCGCTCGCCCCGTGGGCGGGCGACGTGCTGCAGGCGGTGCCGCAGCTGATCACGCGGCAGGAGGCGCGCGGCGCGCTCAACGTCGCCTGGCTGCTGGCCGCGGCCGGCGGCCTGTACCGGGTGGCTACGCTGCTCGACGCCGACGCCGCCGCGCGCTGGACCGCGGTCGCCTGCTACGCCAGCCTGCCGCTGGTCGCGGCCCTGCTCGGCGGCATGCAGACCGAGACACCGGCGATCGCCGTCACCGTGTGGCTGCTGGCGCTGGCGCTGGAGAACCCGGGCCGGCGCGCGCTGCTGGCCGCGGCCCTGCTGTACGGCCTGCTGTGGGCGCTCAAGCCGATGCACGGCTTCGCCGCGGCGCCGCTGTGGCTGTGGGCGCTGTGGCGCCAGCGCGGCGTGCTGGATGCGCGCCTGGCGGGCGTGCTCGCGGCGCTGGTGTTCGCCATCGGAGGCGCCAGCTACACCTATGCCTGGCTGCGCACCGGCAACCCGGTGCTGCCGCTGCTCAACGACGTCTTCCGCTCGCCGTACTTCCCGCCGCGCGCGATCGGCGACGCGCGCTGGGCGACGGGCTTCGATCCGGTCCTGCCATGGCGAATCAGCTTCGACACCGGCCGCTACCTCGAAAGCTGGAACGGCGGCTTCGGTTTCGCGCTGGTGGTGTTCGCCGGCGCGTGGCCGCTGGCGCTCGCCGACCGCCGCACGCGCGCGCCGGCGGCCTGCGCCAGCCTGGCGGTCGCGTTGCCGCTGGCGGTCGTGCAATACGCGCGCTACACGATGCCGGGGCTGGTGGCGCTGCTGCCGATGCTGGTCGTGGCGCTGCACGCGCGCCTGCCGCTGGTGCAGGCCAGCGCGATCGCGGGGTTGCTGTGCGCGGCCAACCTGGCCTTCCAGGGCAACGCCAACTGGATCCTGCACACCGGCGGCATCGCCCGCAGCGTCGGCGCGCTGGGTCGCGAAGCGCCGCTGTTCGCGCGCTACGCCCCGGAGCGCGCGCTGGTCGCCGCGTTGCGCGACGCAGAAGGCCCGTCGCGCCCGGTGCTGCTGCTGGACCCCGAAACGCCCGCGCATGCGGAACTGGCCGGCCGCGGCCGCACCACCGCCTGGTACTCCCCCCGCTGGCAGGCGGACGCGCGCCAGGCCGACGCCGACGCCAGCGGCGCCGCCTGGGCACGCCTGCTGCGCGCGCGCGGCGTGGGCGAAGTGATCCTGCGCCCGGCGGTGCTGACGCCCGCGCAGCGCGCGGGGCTGCAACGCGCCGGCGCCCGCCGCCAGGCGGCGGTCGGCGCGGCCGAGTGGTGGACCCTGCCGGAGGGCGGCGCATGAGCCTCGGCCGGCACGCCCGCCACTACCTGCTGATCGGCCTGCTGCAGTGGCTGGTGGACTGGGGCGTGATGGTCCTGCTCAGCCACTGGATGGCGGTCGAGCCGGCCAACATCGCCGGCCGCGTCTGCGGCGCGCTGCTGGGCTACTGGCTCAACGGCAAGCTGACCTTCGCCGGCGAGGACACCGCGATCGGACGCACCCAGCTGACCCGCTTCGTGCTGATGTGGCTGGGCACGACCACGATCAGCACCTGGTCGATGGGCGCGATCGACGACCACCTCGGCCTGGTCTGGGCGCGCTGGGCGAAGCCGGCGGTGGAGTTCGGCCTCGGCGTGGTCGGTTTCCTGCTGTCGCGGCACTGGGTGTACAAGCAGTAGCCTCGACCCGGAACCGCCATCGCAACGAAAAACGCCGGCGCGAGGCCGGCGTTTTCCTTTCTGTGCCGCGAAACCTCAGTGCTTGAGGTTCTTGCGCAGGCGCTCCAGCGCCTGCAGCTGCGCGGTGACCTCGGCGAGGCGCGCCTGCGCCTCGGCGACTTCCATCGCCTCGCCGCGGCGGGCGAGGATGCGCTCCGCCTCTTCCTTGGCCGCGCGCACCGACGCCTCGTCGATGTCCTCGGCGCGGATCGCGGTGTCGGCCAGCACGGTCACCACCTGCGGCTGCACCTCGAGGATGCCGCCCGAAATGGCGAAGTCGAGCTGCTCGCCGCCGGGCACGGTGACCACGACCTTGCCGGGCTTGAGCCGGGTGATCAGCGGCGCGTGGCGCGGCGCGATGCCGAGCTCGCCGAGCTCGCCGGTGACGACGACGAGCTCCGCCTCGCCGCGGAAGATCTCCGCCTCGGCGCTGACGATGTCGCAACGGATTGTGGCTGCCATCTGCTATTCCCGAATCGGTAACCGGTAGCCGGGAGCCGGCAACCGGAAAGGCGGGCGGTTTTCCGGCTACCGGTTACCGGCTGCCGGCTTCCCGCCCTCAGGCGGCGACCTTCTTGCCCTTCTCGATCGCCTCGTCGACGCTGCCGACCATGTAGAACGCCTGCTCGGGCAGGTAGTCCAGCTCGCCGTCGACGATCATCTTGAAGCCGCGGATGGTTTCCTTCAGCGGCACGTACTTGCCGGGCGAGCCGGTGAAGACTTCCGCCACGTGGAACGGCTGCGAGAAGAAGCGCTCGATCTTGCGCGCGCGGGCCACGGCCAGCTTGTCCTCTTCGGACAGCTCGTCCATGCCCAGGATCGCGATGATGTCCTTGAGCTCCTTGTACTTCTGCAGCGTCGCCTGCACCCGGCGCGCGGTCTCGTAGTGCTCGTTGCCGATCACGTTCGGATCGAGCTGGCGCGAGGTCGAGTCGAGCGGGTCCACCGCCGGGTAGATGCCCAGCGAGGCGATGTTGCGCGACAGCACGACGGTCGCGTCGAGGTGGGCGAAGGTGGTCGCGGGCGACGGGTCGGTCAGGTCGTCCGCGGGCACGTACACGGCCTGGATCGAGGTGATCGAGCCGGTCTTGGTCGAGGTGATGCGCTCCTGCAGCACGCCCATTTCCTCGGCCAGGGTCGGCTGGTAGCCCACCGCCGACGGCATGCGGCCGAGCAGCGCGGACACCTCGGTGCCGGCCAGGGTGTAGCGGTAGATGTTGTCGACGAACAGCAGCACGTCGCGACCCTTGCCGGTGGCCGGGTCCTTGTCGTCGCGGAAGTACTCCGCCATGGTCAGGCCGGTGAGCGCGACGCGCAGGCGGTTGCCCGGCGGCTCGTTCATCTGGCCGTACACCATCGCCACCTTGTCGAGGACGTTGGAGTCCTTCATCTCGTGGTAGAAGTCGTTGCCCTCGCGGGTACGCTCGCCCACGCCGGCGAACACCGACAGGCCCGAGTGCTGCTTGGCGATGTTGTTGATCAGCTCCATCATGTTGACGGTCTTGCCGACGCCGGCGCCGCCGAACAGGCCGACCTTGCCGCCCTTCGCGAACGGGCACATCAGGTCGATGACCTTGATCCCGGTCTCGAGCAGCTCGTTGGCCGCGGCCTGCTCCTCGTAGGTCGGCGCCGCGCGATGGATTTCCCAATGGTCGGCGGCCTGCACGGGGCCCGCCTCGTCGATCGGGTTGCCGAGCACGTCCATGATCCGGCCCAGGGTGCCGGTGCCGACCGGCACCGAGATCGCGCGGCCGGTGTTCTCGGCGATCAGGTTGCGCTTCAGGCCGTCGGTCGAGCCGAGCGCGATCGAGCGGACCACGCCGTCGCCGAGCTGCTGCTGCACTTCCAGCGTGATGTCGGTGCCCTGCACCTTCAGCGCGTCATAGACCTTCGGCACGCTCTCGCGCGGGAATTCGACGTCGACGACGGCGCCGATGATCTGGACGACCTTGCCCTGGTTTGCCATTTGAGTTGCTCCGGTAACATCTTTTGTCTGTGGCGGCATGGACGCGTCCCGCCGGACCTGGTTTCGGGAACCGGGAAAGCGCGTCTTCGCTGCTTTCCGGCTACCGATTGCCGGCTACCGGCCTGCATCACACTGCTGCCGCGCCGCCCACGATTTCCGAGATTTCCTGGGTGATCGCCGCCTGCCGCGCCTTGTTGTAGACGAGGTTGAGGGTGCCGATCAGCTTGGTCGCGTTGTCGCTCGCCGCCTTCATCGCGACCATGCGCGCGGCGTGCTCGGAGGCGACGTTCTCCAGCACCGCCTGGTACACCAGCGACTCGATGTAGCGGGTCAGCACGTGCTCGAGCACGGTCTGCGCGTCCGGCTCGTACAGGTAGTCCCAGTCGTGGCGCGCGACCTGCGTGTCCGACGCCGGCAGCGGCAGCAGCTGGTCGAAGGTCGCGCGCTGGGTCATGGTGTTGACGAAGTCGTTGTAGACCAGGAACACCTTGTCCGCGCTGCCGGCGCTGTAGGCGTCCAGCATCACCTTGATCACGCCGACCAGCTGCTCCAGCCGCGGCACGTCGCCGAGATGGGTCACGGTCGCCAGCATGTTGACCTTGATCCGGCGGAAGAACACCGAGGCCTTCTGGCCGATGGTGACGATGTCGACCTCGACGCCCTGCTCGTGCCACTGGCGGATCTCGCCGAGCAGCTTGCGGAACAGGTTGTTGTTGAGGCCGCCGGCCAGGCCGCGGTCGGACGACACCACGATGTAGCCGACCCGCTTCACTTCCTCGCGCTGGACGAGGTAGGGATGCCGGTACTCGGAATTCGCCTGCGCCAGGTGGCCGATGACCTGCTTCATCGCCCGCGCGTACGGGCGCGAAGCCTTCATCCGGTCCTGCGCCTTGCGGATCTTGGAGGCAGAGACCATCTCCAGCGCGCGCGTCACCTTGCGGGTGTTCTGCACGCTCTTGATCTTGGTCTTGATTTCGCGTCCGCCGGCCATGTGTCTCGCTCGCTTGCTTGCTGGACGGGGACCGCGACAGCCGCGGCCCCCCGTTCGCCATCAGGGCTTGGGCTCAGAACGAGCCGGTCGCCTTGAACTCCTCGATGCCCTTCCTGAACGCCGCCTCGAACTCGTCGTTCCAGTCGCCCGAGGCGTTGATCTTCTCCATCAGCGCGCCGGCGGTGTTGTCGAGGTGGGCGTGCAGGCCCTGCTCGAAGGCGCCGATCTTCGCGACCGGCACGTCGTCCATGTAGCCCTTGTCGACCGCGTAGATGGACAGCGCCTGGTGCGCGACCGACATCGGCGCGTACTGCTTCTGCTTCATCAGCTCGGTGACGCGCTGGCCGCGCTCGAGCTGCTTGCGGGTGGCGTCGTCCAGGTCCGAGGCGAACTGCGCGAACGCAGCCAGTTCGCGGTACTGGGCGAGCGCGATGCGGATGCCGCCCGACAGCTTCTTCATGATCTTGGTCTGCGCCGCGCCACCCACGCGCGACACCGAGATGCCGGCGTTCACGGCCGGGCGGATGCCGGCGTTGAACAGGTCGGTCTCGAGGAAGATCTGGCCGTCGGTGATCGAGATCACGTTGGTCGGCACGAACGCCGAGACGTCGCCGGCCTGGGTCTCGATGATCGGCAGCGCGGTCAGCGAGCCGGTCTTGCCCTTGACGGCGCCGTTGGTGAACTTCTCGACGTACTCCTCGGACACGCGCGCGGCGCGCTCGAGCAGGCGGCTGTGCAGGTAGAACACGTCGCCCGGATACGCCTCGCGGCCCGGCGGGCGGCGCAGCAGCAGCGAGATCTGGCGGTAGGCCACGGCCTGCTTGGACAGGTCGTCGTAGATGATCAGCGCGTCTTCGCCGCGGTCGCGGAAGTACTCGCCCATCGCGCAGCCGGCGTAGGCGGCGATGTACTGCATCGCGGCCGACTCGGACGCCGAGGCGGCGACGACCGTGGTGAACGCCATCGCGCCGTGCTCCTCGAGCTTGCGCACGATGTTGGCGATGGTCGAGTTCTTCTGGCCGATGGCGACGTAGATGCACTTCACGCCGCTGTTCTTCTGGTTGATGATCGCGTCGATCGCCACCGCGGTCTTGCCGGTCTGGCGGTCGCCGATGATCAGCTCGCGCTGGCCGCGGCCGATCGGGATCATCGAGTCGATCGCCTTGTAGCCGGTCTGCACCGGCTGCGACACCGACTTGCGCCAGATCACGCCGGGGGCGATGGTTTCCACCGGCGAGCTGACCGCGGCGTTGACCGGGCCCTTGCCGTCGATCGGCTCGCCCAGCGCGTTGACCACGCGGCCGAGCAGCTCCGGACCGACCGGCACCTCGAGGATGCGGCCGGTGGTCTTGGCGACGTCGCCCTCGCGCAGGTGCTCGTAGTCGCCCAGGACGACGGCGCCGACCGAGTCGCGCTCCAGGTTCAGCGCCAAGGCATAGGTGTTGCCTGGCAGCTCGATCATTTCGCCCTGCATCACGTCGGCGAGGCCGAAGATGCGCACGATGCCGTCGGACACCGCGGTGACGGTCCCTTCGTTGCGCGCTTCGGCGGCGAGACCGACCTTCTCGATGCGGCTCTTGATCAGTTCGCTGATTTCGGACGGGTTGAGCGTGGTGGTAGCCATGTCGTTTCCTTGGTCGTGCGCCGCGACCGCGGCGCCCGGGTTTGCTTGTGTGCGAAGCGGGCGTCAGCCCGCGAGCGCGCCCTGCAGGCGTTCGAGCTTGCCGCGCAGCGAGCCGTCGATGACGACGTCGCCGGCGTCGATCACCGCGCCGCCGATCAGCGCCGGATCCACCGCGGTCTCGACCTCGACGTCGCGGCCGAAGCGGCGGCGCAGCGCTTCCTTCAGCTTGTCGAGCTCGCCCGCCGGCAGTTCCGCCGCCGAGGTCACCCGCGCCTTGACCACGCGCTCGGCCTCGGCGCGCAGCTCCTCGTACAGGCCGGCGATCTCCGGCAGCAGCGCGAGGCGGCCGTTGTCGGCCAGCATGGCGAGGAAGCGGCCGAAGCTTTCGCCCGCGTCCTGCGGCGCCAGCAGCATCACCGCGTTGTCGGCGGTCAGGCGCGGATCGCCCAGCAGCGCCGACACCCGCGGATCCGCGGCGACGCGCGCGGCGAAGCCCAGCGCCTGCGACCACGCCGGGAAGGCGCGTTCGTCACGCGCGACCGCGAAGGCGGCGCGCGCGTAGGGACGGGCAAGGGTCAGGGCCTGGCTCACGTCAGATCTCCGCGGCCAGCTCGTCCAGCAGCGCCTTGTGCGCGTTCTGGTCGATTTCGCGGCGCAGCAGCTTCTCGGCGCCGGCGACCGCCAGCGTCGACACCTGGCGACGCAGGTCCTCGCGCGCGCGGTTGGCGGCGGCGGCGATCTCGGCCTCGGCCAGCGCCTTCTGGCGGTTGGCCTCGGCGATCGCCTCGTTCTTGGCGGCCTCGACGATCTGGTTCGCGCGCTGGTGGGCCTGGTCGATGATCTCGTTGGCCTTCACCCGCGCCTCGCGCAGCGCCTCGTTGACCTTGTCCTGCGCCTGCGCCAGGTCCTTCTGGCTGCGGTCGGCGGCGGCGAGGCCCTCGGCGATCTTCTGCTGGCGCTCCTCGATCGCACCGATGATGTGCGGCCAGCCGAATTTCATCACCAGCCAGGCGACCGCGAAGAACGCGAGGCCCTGAATGACGAGAGTGAGGTTGGGTAGCATGGGGCTTGCTCCTGGTGCCGGCGGCGCGCGGCCGCCGGCGATGCCTGAATCCGTGCGTGCGAGCCCGGCGCTTAGCCGGTGATCTGCGCCAGCAGCGGGTTGGCGAACAGCAGCAGCAGCGCGATCGCGACGCCGATCATCGGCACGGCGTCGAGCAGGCCGGCGACGATGAACATCTTGGTCTGCAGCATCGGGGTCAGCTCCGGCTGGCGCGCCGAACCCTCGAGGAACTTGCCGCCGAGGATGGCGAAACCGATCGCGGTGCCGAGGGCGCCGAGGCCGATCAGCAGGCCGGCCGCGATGACGGTGAACTTCAGCACTTCAGCGATGAGGGCAGCGTTTTCCATGGTCTACTCCGGTTGGATCTGGTGCGTTGCGTGCAACGGGTGGAAGGGAAAGGGGATCAGTGGCTCTCGGCCGACATGCTGAGGTAGACGATCGTCAGCATCATGAAGATGAACGCCTGCAGGGTGATGATCAGCACGTGGAACGCGGTCCACGCGAAGCCGGAGAACAGCTGCGCGCCGCCCATCACCCAGGTGCCGACGTTGGCGAGCGAGGAGCCCAGCGTCATCAGCGCGATCAGGATGAAGATCAGCTCGCCGGCGTACATGTTGCCGAACAGTCGCAGCGACAGGCTGAGCGGGCGCACGCCTTCCTCGATCACGCGCAGCAGCAGGTTGGCCGGCGCCAGCAGGATCTTTCCGACGGTGCCGTGCGCGTGGAACGGGGCGGTGAAGATTTCCTTGGTGAAGCCGCCGAGGCCCTTGTGGCCGATGCCGAACACCTGGATCAGCAGGAACACCGCCAGCGACAGGCCGAAGGTGGTGTTGAGGTCGGCGGTGGGCACCACGCGCAGGTAGGCGTGGGCGGGGTCGTGGCCCGCGGCCTCGTGGCCGGCGGCCCACATCCAGGGCAGCAGGTCGACCGGCACCATGTCCATGAAGTTCATCAGGAACACGAGGCAGAAGATCGTGATCGACAGCGGCGCGATCAGCTTGCTGCGGCCGTGGAAGGTCTCGCGCACGAGGCCGTCCACGAAACCGACGATGATCTCGACGAAGGCCTGGAACTTGCCGGGCACGCCCGGCGTCGCCTTGCGCGCGGCGCGCAGGAAGAAGAACAGGAACAGCAGCGACAGCACCAGGGTGAACACCAGCGTGTCCACGTTCAAGGTCATGAACGCGCCATCGCCGACCTTCACCTGCAGGTGGTGCAGGTGGTGGTTGATGTATTCGGTGGAGTTCGCGCCCGAGGCGGTTTCTTCAACGCTCACGTGTCAATTCCGCTGCCGTTTTGCACCACGCAGATTCAGACCCAGCAGGTAGGCCACGAGGGCCACCGCCACTCCCACCACCACCGGCAGCGGCGGCAGGCGCCAGGCTCCCAGTGCGACCGCAAGCACCGCCACCACCACCGCCCACTTGCCCAGCACCCCCAGCAGGAGGCGGGCGAAGGCGGCGCGTGCCGGCTGGATGCCGCCGGCGAACGACACCGTCGCCGCCAGCGCATGCCCTGCCGCCATGGCCAGCCCGCCGGCCAGGACGCCCAGTGCCGGACGCGCTCCCTGCAGGAGGAAGGCGCCTGCCACCAGGCCCACCGTGGCGATCTCGACGGCCACCGCGCGCGCTGCTGCGCTGCGACCTGCGGCGATGGGATCGTGCACGGCGGTTGGGTTGGCGTGAGGGGTGGCCGGAACGCTCGGCGAAAGCGGCCCTGCGAATCCGGAAAAGTATAGCAGTGGCCCGGATTTGCGGGCAACCGCCGCGGGCCGCCCAGCGAGGTGCGCCGGCACTGCGGCGGGCCGGTCCCCGTTCATGGAACCTTTGCCGGAAGGCCGGGTCATTGCCCTTGCCGTCCCGTTTCCTCGTCGCCCGGAACGGCAGCCCTGGGAAGCCCCGACCGGACCGGCCGGGGCTTCTTTTTTTGCCGGCATCTCCGGCCCGTCCAGCCTGGACGGACTCAGCCCTTCTTCGGCAGGTAGAGGTCAGTGATCGTGCCTTCGTAGGCCTCGGCCGCCATGCCGACGGATTCGCTCAGGGTCGGATGCGGGTGGATGGTGTGGCCGATGTCGGCCGCTTCCGCGCCCATCTCGATCGCCAGCGCGACCTCGGCGATCAGGTCGCCCGCGTGCGGGCCGACGATGCCGCCGCCGAGCACGCGGTGGGTCGCTGCGTCGAACACCAGCTTGGTGAAGCCCTCGGTGCGGCCGATGCCGATCGCGCGGCCGGACGCGGCCCACGGGAACTTGCCGACGCCGACCTCGAGCCCCTTCGCCTTCGCCTCGCTTTCGGTGACGCCGACCCAGGCGATCTCCGGATCGGTGTAGGCCACCGACGGGATCACCCGCGCGACCCATTCGCGTTTCTCGCCGGCGGCGACCTCCGCGGCGAGCTTGCCCTCGTGGGTCGCCTTGTGCGCCAGCATCGGCTGGCCGACCAGGTCGCCGATCGCGAACACGTGCGGCACGTTGGTGCGCATCTGCGCGTCGACCGCGATGAAGCCGCGCTCGCCGACCTGCACGCCGGCCTTCTCCGCATCGAGCGTGTTGCCGTTGGGAACGCGGCCGACCGCGACGAGCACGCGGTCGTAGAGCTTGCCAGCGGGCTGGCTCTCGCCCTCGAAGGTGCAGGCGATGCCGTTCTTCTGCGCCTTCGCCTCGACGACCTTGGTCTTCAGGTGCACGGCGACGCCCTGCTGCTTCAGGCGCTGGGCGAGCGGACGCACGAGGTCGGCGTCGGCGCCAGGCATCAGTTGCGCGGCGAGCTCGACCACCGTCACCTCGCTGCCGAGCGCGCGGTACACCGTCGCCATCTCCAGGCCGATGATGCCGCCGCCGACCACCAGCAATTTCTTCGGGATGTCGGCGAGCTCGAGCGCGCCGGTCGAATCCATCACCCGCGGATCGTCCCACGGGAAGCCCGGCAGCTTCAGCGACTGGCTGCCGGCGGCGATGATGCAGTGCTCGAAGCGCAGCAGCTGCGTGCCCTTCGCGCCTTCGATCTCCAGCTCGTGCGGCGAGACGAAGCGGGCGCTGCCGGTGACGGTGCGCACCTTGCGCTGCTTCGCCATCGTGGCGAGGCCGCCGGTGAGCTGGCCGACCACCTTGTCCTTGTACGCGCGCAGCTTGTCCAGCGCGATCTTCGGTTTGCCGAAGTCGACGCCGTAGCTGCCGGCGTGCGCGGCCTCGTCGATCACCGCGGCCGCGTGCAGCAGCGCCTTGGAGGGGATGCAGCCGACGTTGAGGCAGACGCCGCCGAGGCTGTCGTAGCGTTCGACCAGCACGGTATCGAGGCCGAGGTCGGCGCCGCGGAAGGCCGCGGTATAGCCGCCGGGGCCGGCGCCGATCACCACCAGCGCGCACTCGATGTCGGCCTGGCGGCCGCTGGCCGGCGCGGCGTCGGCCGCGGGCTGCGCGGGCGACGGGGTGACGGGTGGCGCCTTGCCGCCTGCGTCACCGTCGCCTTTGCTCCCTCTCCCGCTCGCGGGAGAGGGTTGGGGTGAGGGTGCGGCTTTCGCGGACGCAGGTTGCGCCTTGCCCCCATCCCCGCCTTCCCCCGCTGGCGCTGGGGAAGGAGAAGAGCCCTCGCCTTCCAGCACCGCGATCACCGTGCCCTCGCGCACGCTGTCGCCGACCTTGACCTTCAGCTCGACCAGCTTGCCGGCGGCGGTCGACGGCACTTCCATCGTCGCCTTCGCCGACTCCAGCGTAATCAACCCCTGGTCCACCGCGACGGTGTCGCCGGGCGCGACCAGCACCTCGATCACCGGCACGTCCTCGTGGCCGCCGATGTCGGGGACCCTGACCTCGATGCACTCTGCCATGGCCGCGCCTCCGTTACAGCAGCGCCCGGCGCATGTCGCCGAGCAGCTGCGCGAGGTAGGCGGTGAAGCGCGCGGCGGCGGCGCCGTCGATCACCCGGTGGTCGTAGCTGAGCGACAGCGGCAGCACCAGCCGCGGTTCGAACTTCTCGCCGTTCCAGACCGGCTTCATGGCCGACTTCGACACGCCGAGGATCGCCACTTCCGGCGCGTTGACGATCGGCGTGAAGGACGTGCCGCCGATGCCGCCGAGCGAGCTGATCGAGAAGCAGCCCCCCTGCATGTCGCCCGGCGACAGTTTGCCCTCGCGCGCCTTCGCCGCGAGCTCGGCGGTTTCCTGCGCGATTTCCAGCACGCCCTTGCGGTCGCAGTCGCGGATCACCGGCACCACCAGCCCGTTCGGGGTGTCGGCGGCGAAGCCGATGTGGAAGTACTGCTTCAGCACCAGGGTCGCGCCGTCGGCGTCGAGCGAGGCGTTGAAGGTCGGGAACTTCTGCAGCGCCGACACCGAGGCCTTGATCAGGAACGCCAGCAGGGTGAGCTTGGCCGCGTTGCCCTTGGCGATGGCTTTCGCGTGTTCCTCGTTGAGGGCGACGCGCAGCGCCTCCAGCTCGGTGATGTCGGCGTCGTCGTGCTGGGTGACGTGCGGGATCATCGCCCAGTTGCGCGCGAGGTTGGCGCCGGACAGCTTCTGGATCCGGGTCAGCTCGCGGGTTTCCACCGGGCCGAACTTCGCGAAGTCGACCTTCGGCCACGGCAACAGGTTGAGGCCACCGCCCCCGGCCGTCGCGGCCGCCGGCGCGCCGCCCTGCAGCGCGCGCTTGACGAACTGCTGCACGTCCTCGCGGGTGATGCGGCCGCCGCGTTCGCTGCCCTGCACCTGCATCAGATCCACGCCGAGCTCGCGCGCGAACAGGCGCACCGCCGGGCTCGCGTACGGCACCTTGTCCGGCAGCACCGCGTCGGCCTCGAAGCGCACCGCCGGCTGCCCGGCGCCGAGCGCGCCGGCGTGGCTGCCGGTGGCGGCCTGCTGCGCGATCGACGCCTCGGCGAGGCGGTCGGGCTGCTTCGGCACCTGCGTCGGCGCGACCTCGGCGCCGGTCTCGGCGCTGCGCACCTGCTGCGCCGGCGCCTGCGGCTCGGCGCGCGGCGGCGCGGCGTCCTGCTTCGGCGGCGCCGATTCGGCCGGTGCCGCGGCCTTGGCATCGTCGTCCCCGGCTTCGATCAGCGCGACCACGCTGCCCTGCGCGACGGTGTCGCCGACCTTGACCTTCAGCTCGCGCACGATGCCGCCGAAGGGCGCCGGCACCTCCATCGTCGCCTTTGCCGACTCCAGCGTGATCAGGCCCTGGTCGGGCGCGATGCGGTCGCCGACCGCGACCAGCACCTCGATCACCGGCACGTCGTCGTGGCCGCCGATGTCGGGGACGCGCGCTTCCTTCAGTTCGGCCATGGGGGGACTCCGGCGATGCAGGGGAACGCCTATTGTGGCCGTGCGCGACCACGCGCGCCAACGCACGCCGCCGGATGGAACCCGCACGCCGGGTTCCGGCGGGTCACGCCTCCTTCACCGCGCCGGTCCCGGGGGCGCCGGCGTTCACGCCCACCGCCGCGCGCCGCCGCTACGGTGCGGCCATGCCCGAGGGCCCGTCCATCGTCATCCTCAGGGAGGAGGCGGCGAAGTTCGCCGGCAAGCGGGTCCGCGCCGCCTCCGGCAACAGCCGCCAGGACATCCAGCGCCTGGCCGGCCAGCGCCTGCGCGCCGTGTGCAGCTGGGGCAAGCACTTCCTGCTCGCGTTCGACGGCTTCGCCGTGCGGATCCATTTCATGCTGTTCGGGCGCTGGGCGGTGGACGCGCGGCGGGAGAACGCGAACCCGCGCCTGAGCCTCGCCTTCGACAACGGCGAGCTCAACCTCTACGCCTGCTCGGTGCGCTTCATCGAGGGCGAACTGGACGACGCCTACGACTGGAGCGGCGACGTGATGGCCGACGCCTGGGACCCGGCCAGGGCACGGCGCAAGCTCAAGGCGCATCCGGACCTGCTCGCTGCCGACGCGCTGCTGGAGCAGGAGATCTTCGCGGGGGTCGGCAACATCATCAAGAACGAGGTGCTGTGGCGGATCCGGGTGCATCCGGAGAGCACGATCGGCGCGCTGCCGCCGCGCAAGCTCGGCGAGCTGGTCAGGCAGGCGCGCGAATACAGCTTCGACTTCCTCGCCTGGAAGAAGGCCTTCGTGCTGAAGAAGCACTACCAGGTGCACACGAAGCAGTACTGCCCGCGCGACGGCGCCCGCCTGAGCTACCGCAAGGAACTGGGCGAGAAGCGCCGGCACGCGTTCTTCTGCGAGGAATGCCAGGTGCTGTATCGCGCGGCCGGGATGGACGTGGCGAAGGCCGCGAAAGCCGCCGGGCCCGAGAAGGCGGCCAGACCCGAAAAGACTCCGAAAGCCGCGAAAGCCGCGAAACCCGCGAAGCCCGCGAAGGCCGCGAAAGCCGCGAAGCCCGCGAAAGCCGCCAAACCGGCGAAGACGCCGAAACCCGCAAAGGCCCCGGCGAAGGCAGCCAGGGTCCGCAAGTCCGCCGCAAAAGCCAGGCCGGCCAGCGCACCGCGCGCCACCTCGCGCGCCCGTCCCGTCCCCAACTAGGGATGCTCCGCCTCCGCGTGCACCCGCTCGCGGCGCAGCAGGTACAGGCCGCTGGCGACAATGATGCTGGCACCGACCCAGGTGACGGCGTCCGGCAGGGTGTGCCACAGCAGCAGGTCGAACAGCACGCCCCACACCAGCGCGGTGTATTCCAGCGGCGCCAGCAGCGACGCTTCGCCGAGGCGGAACGCGGCGGTGATCGCGTACTGCCCGATCGCGCCGGAGATGCCGACGCCGAGCACCAGCCAGCCGTGCTCGGCGCGCACCGGTACCCAGTCGGGCAGCGCGATCGCGCCCGAGCCGAGCGCCATCAGCACCAGCAGCCACACCACCATCGCCTGGTTGCTGTCGGTGCGCGCCAGCCAGCGCACGGTGATCGCGCTGATCGCGTACATCAGCGCCGCCAGCAGCACCATCAGCGCCGCCATCCCGAACACGCCGTCGCCGCGTGGCCGCAGCAGCACCAGCACGCCGACCAGGCCGACGCCGATCGCGATCCAGCGCCGCGGCCCCACCCGCTCGCCGAGCAGCGGCACCGACAACGCGGTGATCAGCAGCGGGGCGACGAAGAAGATCGAGTAGGTCGTCGACAGCGGCAGCGTGCGCAGCGCATAGACGAAGGACGCCATCATCGCCACGCCGATCGCGCCACGCAGCAGGTGCAGCGACCAGCGCACCCGCAGCAGCGCGCGGCCGCCGACGCTGGCCACTGCCCAGACCAGCACGAAGGGCAGCGAGGACAGCGCGCGCAGGGTGCCCACCTCGAATGGCGGGTAATGCGCCGACAGCACCTTCAGGCCCGCGTCCATCAGCGCGAAGGTGGCCACCGCGACCAGCATGGTGACCATCGCCCGCAGCGCATGCGGATTGCGTGTCGTCATCGGCCGGCTTCCGCGTCGCAGTAACGCGCGCGGCGCGCGGCCGGCGCGCGCAGGACCTGCGGCAGGTAGTAGTCGAGCAGGTTCGCGGCGAGCGCGCGGTCGGCCTCCGGAATGAGCGGGCCGGCGTCGCGCAGCCAGCCGGCCTTGCAGTCCGCGTCCGTCGCGTCGCCGGCGGCGCAGGCGAGCAGGCCCGCGTAGGCGCCGCGCCAGGCCGCGAACTGCGCGTGCGTCATCGGCGCGCCGTGGCCGGGCACCAGGGTCGCGAACGGCAGCGCGTCGAGCCGTGCCAGCGCCTCGCGCCAGCCTTCCGCGCAGGCGGTGTCCAGCAGCGGCGCCGGCAGGGTGACGAGGTCGCCAGCCAGCAGCGTGCGCGTGGCCGGGTCGTACAGCCAGACGTCACCGCCGCTGACCGCGTTGCGCTCCAGGCCGAGGGTCACCCTGCGCCCGGCGAGCGTGCGCGCGCCGGTGGCGGTCACCGGGCGGGTCGGGAACAGCCGCGCGCCGGCGTCGATGCGCGCGATCTCCTCGCGCCAGCCGGCGGCATCGGCGCTGCCGTCCGGCGCCTGCGCGAGCGCGCCCTCGAGCTGCGCGCGATAGTCGGCGAGGAAGCCGCGCATCGCGCCTTCGATCGCGTCGCTGGCGTATACCTCCGCCCGCGGCCATGCGTCGCGCAGCAACGCGTTGCCGGCGACGTGATCCAGGTGCCAGTGGCTGTTGACGATCGCCGCGATGGGCTGCCGCACTTCACGCGCGGCGTCGAGGATGCGTTGCGTGTGCGCCGCATGGCGGCCGCTGTCGAACACGATGAGCCCCTGCGGCGCGCGCAGCAGCACGCTGTTGCCGTCCGGCTGCGCGCCGGCGACGAAGGCGCCGCGCAGCAGCGCGACGTCCGGCGCGACCGTGTCGCCCGGCAGCGGCGCCGCGTCGCGCCGTGGCGCGCACGCGGCGAGCGCGGCCAGCAGCAGCAAGGCAGCATCCTCATCGCGGCGCTCCGGATGGCGGGGGCAGGCGCCCACGCTGCCCTGCGCACCGCGCGCGGGCAATAGGCCGGGCGTCCTGGCGCGCGGCACGGCCTTGCCCGGCTTGCCGGCAGCGCGTGCGCCCGCCGCCCTTCGCTCATCGCGCGTCTCCGGCATCGAACAGCCGCCGGCGGTCGTCGTCGTCCAGCAGCCGCCACGCGCCCGCCGCCAGCCCGTCCAGCCCCAGCCCGCCGACGCGCGGCCGGTGCAGCGCCTCGACGTGGTTGCCGACCGCGGCGAACATCCGCCGCACCTGGTGGTAGCGGCCTTCGGTGAGGGTGAGCCGCGCGTGGCGCGGACCGATCGCCTCCAGCCGCGCCGGCGCCAGCGGCGTGCGCTCCGATTCCAGCAGCAGCGTGCCGCTGGCGAACAGCGCCGCCTCGTCGCCGCGCAGGTCCTGCGCCAGGGTCGCCTCGTAGACCTTCGGCAATTGCGTGCGCGGCGACACGATCCGGTGCAGCAGCGCGCCGTCGTCGGTCATCAGCAGCAGCCCGCTGGTGTCGCGATCGAGCCGGCCGATCGTGGACAGCACCGGCCGGCGCAAGCGGAAGCGCGGCGGCAGCAGGTCGTAGACGACGCGCCCGGGATCGGTGGTGGAACAGGTGTAACCGAGCGGCTTGTGCAGCATCAGCAACATGCCGGGCGCGGGATCCAGCAAGTCGCCGTCCACGCGCACGTCGGCGTGCGCGACCGCGTCGTCGGCGTACAGCACCTCGCCCGCGGCATCGGTGACCCGGCCTTCGCGGAACAGGCGCGCGACTTCCTTGCGGCTGCCGTAGCCGAGGTTGGCGAGCAGCTTCACCAGTTTCATGCCGCGCCCCGGACGGCTTCGACGACCTTGAAGCCGGCTTCCTGCGCGACCGTGCGCACCTGCGCGAAGTGCGCGCCGAGCGCGGCCTCGTACGGCAGGTGGCGGTTGGCGACCAGCCACAGCCGCCCGCGTGGGGCGAGCGCCTGCGCCGCGGCGGCGATGAAGCGCTGGCCGAGCTCGGGGCGGTCGATCCGGTCCTGCGCGTGGAAGGGCGGGTTGCTGACGATCACGTCGTAGCGCCGCGGCAGGCCGGCGGCGACGTCGTGCCAGTGGAAGCCGACCGCCGCACCCGGGGCGTTCGCCGCGAGGTTGGCGCGCGCGAGGTCGAGCGCGCGCGCGTCGGCTTCGTACAGGTCGAGCGCGCGGATGTGCGGGCAGCGCGCCAGCAGCACGCCGGCGAGGAAGCCCCAGCCGGCGCCGAGGTCGGCGGCGTCGCCGGCGAGGTCGTCCGGCAGGTGGCGCGCGAGCAACGCGGAACCGGCGTCCACCCGGTCCCAGGCGAACACCCCGGGGCGGCTGAGCCAGCGTCCCGCGAGGCCGGCCTCGGCCAGGCGCGAATCGGCGAGCGGCCGGGGCGCGTCCAGCGCGCGCCACTCGGCGGCAAGCCCCGCGTCCACGCCACCTGTCGCCGGCTGCGTCCAGTACACCCGGCAATGGTGCTTGGACAGCGCCTGCAGCGGGCCGGCGAGGCGGGCGAGGTCGGCCTGGCCGCTGCGGCCGCCCTCGTCGTTGTGCTGGGCGGCGAGCAGCACGCCGCCGGGCGCGACGCGTTCCAGCGCGCGCGCGAACCAGGCCCGCGCCTCCTCGCGCTGGCGCGGCGGCAGCAGCAGGACCAGCGACCAGCGGCGTTCGTCCGCGTCGTCGTCCGGCGCCACCGCGAAACCGGCGCGGGCGAGCGCGTCGGCCTGCGGCCTGAACGGCTGCACGCAGGCCAGCCCGGGTCGCGGCGCGGCATGCAGCGCCGCGCCTTCTCGCGCGCGCAGGAACAGCGCCCCGTCCGCGGGCCAGCCGACGTGGCCTTCGGCGAGCGGCAGGAACAGGGCGTCGAGGGCGGGATCGGCGGCGGCCATCCGTGAATTCTCGCCCGCTTGACCCCGCAGCCGCGAGCATGGGACGCGGACCGACCGGAGGAGCAGCCAATGCGTGCCTTGTTCGTGGGTGGCCTGGTGGACAACAGCGAACTGGACCTCGACGACGGCGTGCCGCCGACCCACTATCCGCCGAACACCGGCGGCGGCCAGTCGCGCTACCGGCTCTACCAGCTGGGTCTCGATGGCGACCGCGACATCGTCTATGCCGTCTATGCCGCGCCCGATCTCGCCGAGGAGGTCGTGGACCGGATCATCGACGAACGCGACTACCCGCGCCGCTTCGAGGCGACGCCCGCGCCGCCGCCGGCGTAGCGCGAGTCCGCTCCGGCTCGCGCCATGGAGCGGCGAGCGCGCTTCGGAGAAGCACGGGGCAAGCCCCGCTCTGCGCGCAACGCCTGCGTCGCGGCTACGCCTCGGGTGTGGGCGCGTTCGCATCCGGCGGCGCCACGCGCCGGCTCGGTTCCGGCGGCGACGGGTCCGGCACCCGCATCACCGCGTCGATCTCGTCCAGCCAGATGCAGTAGCGGTTGCGGTCGTGCAGGCGGCCATCGTCGAGGTCGGCGTCCAGGTCGAGCACGCCGTTGATGCCCTCGCGGCCGTCGGCGTCGTAGAAGGTCTGCACGGTCGGCATCTGGGTGACCGTGCCGACCAGTTCGCGGCCGTCGCCCAGGCGCAGCCGCACGCGCTCGTTCTGCGACAGCTGCAGGGCGAGCGCCTCCATCCGGGCGATCGCGTCGCGATCCACGTGCACCTGCGGCGCGAGACGGGTCATGGCGTGTTCTCCGCGTTGCGGGGCGTCCACGCTAGGGGAGCGGCGGGCAAGCGGCGGTGAAGCGCGCGCCGCTCAGGGTCGCGCCGGCACCAGCCGCCACACCGCCCCGCCGACGTCGTCCGCGACCAGCAGCGCGCCGTCGCGCGCGACCGCGACGCCCACCGGCCGGCCGCGCGCCTGGCCCGCGTCGTCGAGGAAACCGGTCAGCACCTCCTCCGGTGGGCCGGCCGGCTGTCCATTCGCGAACGGCACGAACACCACCCGGTAGCCGCTGAACGGCCGCCGGTTCCACGAGCCGTGCTGGCCGACGAAGGCGCCGCCGCGGTAGCGCGCCGGCAGCAGCGTGCCGGTGTAGAACGCGAGGCCGAGCGAGGCGGTGTGCGGGCCGAGCGCGTAATCGGGCACGAGCGCCTGTGCGACGAGGTCCGGCCGTGGCGGCTTCACCCGCGCGTCCACATGCGGCCCGTAGTAGCTGTACGGCCAACCGTAGAAGCCGCCCTCGCGCACCGCGGTCATGTAATCGGGGACCAGGTCGTCGCCGAGTTCGTCGCGCTCGTTCACCGCCACCCACAGCGCGCCGCTGTCGGGTTGCCAGTCCATCCCGACCGGGTTGCGCAGGCCGCCGGCGAACACGCGGTGCGCTCCAGTCGCGGCATCGATTTCCCAGATCGCCGCGCGCCCGGCCTCGACCGCCATGCCGCGCTCGCCGACGTTGCTGTTGGAGCCGACGCCGACGTACAGCCTGGCGCCGTCGCGGCTGGCGAGCAGGCTCTTGGTCCAGTGGTGGTTGATCGGCCCGCCCGGCAGCGCCGCCACCTGTTGCGGTTCCGCGGCGATGCGCAGGGCGTCCTGCGCGTAGGGCACGCGGACCAGCGCGTCGGCGTTGGCGACGTACAGGGTGTCGCCGACCAGCGCCATGCCGAAGGGCGAATGCAGGCCGGAGAGGAACATGCTGCGGGTTTCGGCGACGCCGTCGCCGTCGGCGTCGCGCAGCAGGCTGATGCGGTCGGCGCTGGGATGGCCGGAGCCGGCGCGCTTCATCAGCAGGTGCATGACCTTGCCTTTGAGGCCATCGTCGTCGCCCGGGCGCACCGGCGCGTCGGTCTCGGCGACCAGCACGTCGCCGTTGGGCAGCACGTGCAGCCAGCGCGGGTGGTCGAGGCCGCGGGCGAAAGCCTGCACCGCGAAGCCCGGCGCCGGCGTCGGCATCGCGCCGTCCGGCCAGCCGACCGCGGTGGCGACATTGACCGTCGGAATCAGCTGGCTTTCCGGCGGCGGCAGCACCGGCCGCGGGCCGGTGCCGTCGCGCACGCTCAGGCGCGCGGTGCCACCGCAACCGCTGCAGACCAGGACCAGCAGCAGGCAGGCCAGCGAGGCAAGCGGACGCATCGCCCTGCTCCATTCAGGATCGCCCCAGCATCGTCCGGCGGACGTGAGGGTGGCGCGCAGGGCGGCGTTACCCACCTCGTCGCACCCGCAGGCCTAGGGGGAAATATTTGGCTGGTGCTGGGCGCAGTGGCTCCGGCGTGCGCCGGGGTGACGGGCCTCAGCGGCGCGGGTGACGCTCAACCCAGCCGCGCCGCAACGGGTCGACCGACCACGACAGCGCCAGGCAGGCAGCCAGGGTCAGCAGCCACGGCAGGCCCGCGCCGCGCAGCGCGGAGGGCAGCAGGCCCCGTGCGGCGAGCAGCCATTCCGCGCCGCCATACAGCACGAAGGCGCCGGCGCCGGCCACCGCCAGCAACGCCAGCAGCGCATGCAACAGCCATTGCTCGAGGCGGGACTCCGGCAGGCCCGCGCGCGCCTGCGCCAGGGCGGCGACCCGTGCGGCGAAATCGGCGGGCAGGCCCTCCGCCTGCAGCGGCTGCCGCAGCGCGCGCGCGACCTGCCGGTACGCGGCCACGCCGCGCTCGTCCGCCGCCGGCGCGCCGGCGTGCTCCTCGCGCAACGCGCGTTCCTGCAGCTGCCATTCGTGTTCGTCGAACTGCGTGCGCTCTTTCATGCGGCGACTCCGATCCTGGGTTCCAGCAACTCGCGCAGGCGCTTGCGGCTGCGGAACAGGTGGCTCTTGATGGTGCCCTCGGCGAGCCCGGTGATGCGTGAAATCTCCGCGATCGGCGCTTCGTCGAGGTGGTACAGGGTCAGCACGGTGCGCTGCACCGGCGGCAGGCGTTCGATCGCCGCGTGCAGCAGGTCCTGCACCTCGGCGTCGGCGGTCGCGCCCTCGAGATCGAAGCCGTCGCCGACGCGCGCCAGCAGGTCCTCGCCCTCCTCCGCGTCGGCGGGTTCGGCCAACGGAATGCGCTTGCGCTCCAGGTGGCGCTTGGCGATCGAGTAGGCGACCTGGGCGATCCACGACTTCAGCGGCGCGTCGAAACGGTACTGGTGCAGGCGCTGGTGCACGCGCAGGAAGGCCTCCTGGCACAGCTCGCGGGTGTCCTCGGGATGCCGCACCATGCGCTGGACGACGTGCCAGACCAGCCCCTGGTACTCGCGCACCAGGCGCTCGAAGGCGCCCGGGGCGTTGTCCAGCACGGCGGTCACCAGGGCGCGATCGTCGGTCATGGGATCGGGGATACGCCGGAAGGGGCGGCGGTTGCAAGCGCGCGACCAGCCTCTCCTCAGCCCGGCTGCAACCGTCCCCGGCCTGCCCGTATCTCCGGTTTCCGAACCCAGCCGACCGCAAGGCCCTCCATGAACGCCGAAATCCTGATCCCGATCACCCTCTTCGTCTGCATCGCCTACGCGATCCGCGTCGTGGTCGACGCGCGGGTGCGCCAACGCATCATCGGCGCGAACAGCTCGCAGGAGCTGGTCCGCTCCCTCCTGGAAAGCGAGGAACTGCGGCGCAAGCACGAATCGTTGCGGCGCGGCATCGTGCTGGTCGCGCTGGCGATCGGGTTCGCCCTGCTCGACCTCGGCGGCGGCTTCGACGTCTTCACCCCGATGTCGGCGGCGATCCTGCTGGGCGCGACCGGGCTGGGCAACCTCGCCTATTACCTGTTCGCGCGCCGGGCGGGTTGAGCCGCGCGACCGGCCGTGGCGGGGCGCCCTCGGCCGCCGGCGAAGCGGAGCAAGCTCCGCCCCCCCGGGAAAGAGGCAGGCGGTTCAGGCGGTCGCCGCCGCCCGCTCCCGCCAGCGCATCGCCTCGCCGGACAGCACCTGCTCCACCGGCGCGGCCTGGCCGATCAGGTAGCCCTGGGCGTGGCGCACGCCGAGCTCGTCGAGCCGGCCCAGCTGGTCGTGGGTCTCCACGCCTTCCATGATCACCTGCGCGCCGATCCGGTGCGCCATGTCCACGATCGCTTCCACGATCGCCATCGCGCGCGGGCCGTCGAACATGTGCCGGCAGAACGCCTGGTCGACCTTGACGTACTCGAAGTCGAGCTTGTGCAGGTGGGTCAGGTTGGAATAGCCGGTGCCGAAGTCGTCCAGCGCGAACGGGATGCCGTGGTCGCGGCAGTGCTTCATCACCGCCGCCACCGGCGCGTAGTCGAGCATGCGGCTTTCGGTGACTTCCAGCTTGAGCGCGCCCTGCGGCAGCCCCGCGCGCTGCACGCGCTGCACGATCTGCCGCGCCATGCCCGGCTCCACCAGCTGCTTGGCCGACAGGTTGACCGCGATCGAGGGCAGCGCCTCCAGGCCCTGGTCGCGCAGCGCGGTCAGCACCTGGATCACGCGGTCCAGCACGTACTCGCCGACCGGCACGATCAGCGAGGTCTCCTCGGCCAGCTGGATGAACTCGGCCGGCGACACCGGCCCGCGGCCCGGCAACTGCCAGCGCACCAGCGCCTCGAAGCTGCGCACCGCGCCCGCCTGCAGGTCGTGGATCGGCTGGTAACGCACCTCCAGCTCGCCGCTTTCCAGCGCGTGCCGCAGTTGCGATTCCAGGCGGATGCGGCCGACGCCGCTGCGCTCGCCCGGATCGTCCATCGCCACGTCCTCGGCCGGCAGCACCGCGTCCTCCGGCACGTAGGCGGCGAGCGCGCGCATCCGGCGCAGCATGCTGTCCACCAGCGTGCGCACGATCGGGTCGCCGCCTTCCAGGCGTTCGCGGAACTGGGCGAGGTCCACCGCCAGCAGCACGGTATCCTCGCACGCGGTCGCAGTCGCGCTGCGCGGCGCGCCTTCGAGCAGTCCGAGTTCGCCGATCAGCTCGCCCGCGCCCAGCACGCCCTGCGACACGCGGCGGCGGCCCTGCTGCGCCACCAGTTCGACCGCGCCCTGCTCGACCAGCCACGCGCAGTCGGACGGCTCGCCCTGGCGGTACAGCACTTCACCCGCGAACAGTTCGCGACGGATGCCCATCTTGGTTTCCCCCTGGACCCACGCGCCGCGGCGCAATGCACGCGGCCTGACATGACTCAACGCAAAAGCGGGCCGCCGGCGGTCAGACCTTCCAGCCGGAATGGATCGCGACGATCCCGCCGTTGAGGTTGCGGTAGCGGCAGCGGGCGAAACCGGCGGCTTCCATCATCGCCTTCAGTTCGTCCTGCGGCGGGTGCTTGCGGATCGACTCGGCGAGGTACTGGTAGCTGTCGGCGTCGTGCGCGAACAGCCGGCCCAGGCGCGGCAGCACCTGGAACGAATGGAAGTCGTACAGCGGCCGGAACCAGTCCGCCTTCACCGCCGAGAACTCCAGCACCCGCGCCTGCCCGCCCACCTTCAGCACCCGCTGCATCTCGCGCAGCGCGGCGTCCTTGTCGGTGACGTTGCGCAGGCCGAAGGCGATGGTGACGAGGTCGAAGCTCGCGTCCGGGAACGGCAGCGCCTCGGCGTTGCACTGCACGTAGTCGAGGCCGCGCACCAGGCCGCGGTCGGTGAGGCGGTCGCGGCCGACCCGCAGCATGTCGCCGTTGATGTCGCCGAGCACCACCTCGCCGGTGTCGCCGACCCGCTCGCGCAGCAGCGCGGCGATGTCGCCGGTGCCGCCGGCGAGGTCGAGCACGCGATCGCCGCGGCCGACCTGCGCGGTGGCGACGAAGAAGCGCTTCCACACCCGGTGCACGCCGAACGACATCAGGTCGTTCATCAGGTCGTACTTGCCGGCGACCGAGGAGAACACCTCGCCGACCAGCTTCTGCTTCTCGCCGGTGGGCACCTCGCGGTAGCCGAAGTGGGTGGTGTCGCCGCGGTCGGATCGGTCCATGCGGACGATTATCGCATTGGCCTTCGCGGAAGCCCGTGCGGGGGCAAAGGCGCCTCACCCCGGCCCGCTCCGCAAGCGGGAGAGGGGGAACAACGGGCGCCTCCGCGCGACGCTGCTCTTGCCGTCACCTCTCCCGCTTGCGGGAGAGGTCGAGCGCGCAGCGCGAGGGTGAGGGGTGCCGCTGTTGGCGAAAGACTCCCCCCACGCAACCCTCCTCCGCTGCGCGGGGGAGGGAGCCTCGCGTGAAGAACGGCCGCCCTCCCGGACCCCGCGCGTTGTCGCGGATACAGGCTCCACGGTGGAGCCCCGGGAGACGACGCATGACCAGGATCCTGCTTTCCGTCTGCCTGCTCGCATCCGGCCTTGCCATCGCCGCCGACGCCCCGCAGCAGGCCATGTCCGAACACGCCCACGCCGTGGTCCGCGGCAGCGCGACCCAGTGGGGACCCGCGCCGCCGGTGCTGCCGCCCGGTGCCCAGGCGGCGGTACTGTACGGCGACCCCGGCAAGCCCGGCGCCTTCGCGATCCGCCTGAACGCCCCGGCCGGCTACCGCGTCCCGCGCCATACGCACCCGGCCGACGAGCAGGTCACCCTGATCTCCGGCGACCTCACCCTGTCGCTGGGCACGCGCGACGCCGCCAGCGACGAAACCCTCGCCGCCGGCGACTACATCAACATGCCCGCCAACCAGCAGCACGAAGCCAGCACCCGCGGCGGCGCGGTGATCGAGATCCACAGCGAAGGCCCGTTCCAGATCACCTACGCCGACCCCAAGGACGACCCGCGCAACGCCGCACCCACGCCTTGAGCCACAGGCGCAGGCCCGCGCAGGTGTCCAGCGACGCTTGCTCCGCCTGGTGGAGCGGAGCTTGCCCTGTCGCGCCCCCGCATTCATGACGGCACCGCCACGGCGCCATGGCTAAACAGGGACGCAAGGGCGGCGCGGCGCGCGCAACGGAAGACGCGGCATGAGCGAACACTGGGATCTCGAGCGGGGCTTCTGGCTGGAGGGCGCGGCGTTCTACGGCCGGCACCTCGCCCGCGACGCGCTGCTGGTGCTGCCACCGCCCGCGGGCGTGCTCGACCGGGCGGCCACCCTCGCCTCGCTGGGCGACGCCACGCGCTGGACCGGAGTGGAATTCGAAGCACGGCGCGTGCTCGCCCCGGCGCCGGGCATCGCGCTCCTCGTTTACCGCGCCCGCGCGCAACGCGGTGGGGAGGCGGCCGCCTACCGCGCCGACTGCAGCTCCGTCTACGTGCGGGAGGACGACGCGTGGCGACTCGCCCTGCACCAGCAGACGCCGCTCCCCGCGGCGGCGCCACGCGACGGCGGATGATCCGGGCCGCCGCGGCCGGCTAGCCGCGCCGCTACCCGACGGGCGGCCACACCGCCGGGCGCTCCGCGTGCCGGGGCAGGTCGTCGTCGATCGCCTCCCACGCTGCCTTCGACTCGACGAAGATGCGCACCTGCGGCCCCAACGCCAACGGTGAGTCGAGGCTGCCCAGCCGCAGCCGCAGGTGTTCGCCGCGGCCCACCGCCAGCGGCGACCCGCAGGTGCCGCAGAACAGCCGCTCGACGCCGTTGTCGGCGACGTACGAACGGAGTTGGTCCAGCCCCGCGCGCACGAGGAACTGCGTCCGCGTCATCACCGCATTGGCCGCATGCCCGGTGCCGCTCGACTTGCGGCAGCGCGAACAGTGGCAGTAATAGGCGGGACCAAGCTCGCCCGCGATATCGTAGCGGACCGCGCCGCACAGGCAGCTGCCGTGGTGCCGGGGGGAGCCGGACGCCGGGACCGCGGGTGCGCGCGGCATCACAGGATGTAGCGCGACAGATCCTGGTCCTGCAGCAACTCGCCCAGGTGCTCGTCGACGTAGGCGCGATCGATCGTGACCTGCTGGCCGTCGCGGTCGGGCGCCTCGAAGCTGAGGGTGTCGAGCAGGCGCTCGAGCACGGTGTGCAGGCGGCGGGCGCCGATGTTTTCCTGGCGTTCGTTGACCTGGGCGGCGATGTCGGCGATGCGCTCCACCGCGTCGTCGGTGAAGCGCAGCTGCACGCCCTCGGTGCGCAGCAGTTCGACGTACTGCAGGGTCAGCGCGGCCCTGGGTTCGGTGAGGATGCGCACGAAGTCGTCCTTGCTCAGCGCCGACAGCTCGACGCGGATCGGGAAGCGGCCCTGCATCTCGGGGATCAGGTCGCTGGGCTTGGCCAGGTGAAAGGCGCCGGAGGCGATGAACAGGATGTGGTCGGTTTTCACCGGGCCGTACTTGGTGCTGACGATCGAGCCTTCCACCAGCGGCAGCAGGTCGCGCTGCACGCCCTCGCGGGAGACGTCGGCGCCGTAGCCCTCCGAGCGCTTGGCGACCTTGTCGATCTCGTCGATGAAGACGATGCCGTGCTGTTCGCAGGCGGCGATCGCGGCGTCGCGGATCTCGTCCTCGTTGACCAGCTTGCCGGCCTCGTCCTCGACCAGCAGCGGGCGCGCGGCGGCGATGGTCATGGTCTTGCGGTGGGTCTTGTTGCCGGCCACCTGCGAGAACATCTGCTTGAGCTGCTGGCCCATTTCCTCCATGCCGGGCGGGGCCATGATGTCGACGCCGACGTTCATGGCGATGTCGAGCTCGATCTCGCGCTCGTCGAGGGCGCCGGCGCGCAACTGGCGGCGCAGCTTGGCGCGGGTCTCGTTGTCCTCCGGCGCCGGCTCCTCCTCGCCCTCGCTGGCGCTGAAGCCGAACACGGTGGCCGGCGCGCGGCGCGGCAGCAGGGCATCGAGGATGCGGTCCTCGGCGCGTTCCTCGGCCTGGGTGCGCACCCGCGCCTTGGCCTGCGCGCGGTACATCTTGACCGCGGTGTCGGCGAGGTCGCGCACGATCTGCTCGACGTCCTTGCCGACGTAACCGACCTCGGTGAAGCGGGTCGCCTCGACCTTGACGAACGGCGCGTTGGCCAAGGTCGCCAGGCGCCGCGCGATCTCGGTCTTGCCGACGCCGGTCGGGCCGATCATCAGAATGTTCTTGGGGATGACCTCGTCGCGCATCTCCGGGTCGAGCTGCATGCGCCGCCAGCGGTTGCGCAGGGCGATCGCGACCGCGCGCTTGGCCGACTGCTGGCCGACGATGTGGCGGTCGAGCTCCTGCACGATCTCGCGCGGGGTCATGGTGGCGGACGAGTTCTCGATCCTGTGCATGGAAGGTCCTGTGCGGGGGAACCGCGCGCGGGCCGGGGCCGCGGCGCCGGGATGTCAGAGTTCTTCGACGACGATGTTGCGGTTGGTGTAGATGCACACGTCGCCGGCGATCTTCAGCGACTCCTCGACGAGGCTGCGCGCGTCGAGTTCGGTGTGCGCGACCAGCGCGCGCGCCGCCGACAGCGCGTAGGGACCGCCGGAACCGATCGCGATGATGCCGTCCTCCGGCTCGATCACGTCGCCGGTGCCGCCGACGATCAGCGAGGTTTCCTTGTCGGCCACCGCGAGCAGCGCCTCGAGCTTGCCGAGCCGGCGCTCGGTGCGCCAGTCCTTGGCGAGCTCGACCGCGGCGCGGGTGAGCTGGCCGTGCTTCTCCAGTTTCGACTCGAACAGTTCGAACAGCGTGAACGCGTCGGCGGCGGCGCCGGCGAAGCCGGCCAGCACCTGGCCGTCGCGGCCGAGCCGGCGCACCTTGCGCGCGTTCGCCTTCATCACCGTGTTGCCGAGGGTGACCTGGCCGTCGCCGCCGACCGCGACGCGCCCGCCGCGGCGCACCGAGACGATGGTCGTGGCGTGGAAGACAGTGGGATTGCGGCTGGGATCCATGCGGCCTCCGGGGCGTGAACTCCGGAGGTGGGGCCGGCGGTCGCCGGTTCAAGCGGCGGGCGGCGCGGCGGTCAGGCGGCAGAGAGCCGGCCCTCACCCTCGCGCTGCGCGCTCGACCTCTCCCGCAGGCTGGAGAGGTGAAAGCCGTCGTTCCCCCTCTCCCGCGCGCGGGAGAGGGTTGGGGTGAGGGCAAGCCGCGGCGCAACTACGCCAGGCGCACCGCGACCGGCGGCAGCGCCGCGACCCCCGTCAGCACCCGCCGCATCGCCTCGAACGCGCGCGCGAGCTGGCGGAACAGCTCGGCGTAGCCGGCGCGCGTCGCATCGGCGACCGCGTCGTAAGCGGACTGGCCGATCGCCGCGTAGTAGCCCGGCGTCACCCGCCGCCGGCGCGCCGCCTGCGGATACAGGCCGGCGACCAGCAGGCAGCGGTCGCCGACGTCGCGCAGCGCGTCCGCGCGCACGCTGCCGACCAGGTCCAGGCCCTGCAGCCATTCCAGCGCCAGGGTACGGCCGGCCAGCACGCGGTCGCCCTGGTGGCGCTGCAGCAGGAACACGAGGTAGCTCTCGATCATCTCGGGCAGCGGCGTGCTGGCGCGCTGCTCGCCCTCGCGCACCAGCTCGACCCACAGTTCCAGCGGCGCGCCCAGCCGCAATGCCTGCGCTTCCGTCATCGTGTCCCCCGTGGCGGTGGCCTGGTGCCAGCGAACCACGCCGGCGACGCGGCGACCGCGCGCGCCGTCACGCAACGGCGTGCCAGCCGCGCAAAAACACGCGGCGCGGCCGATCGCTCGGGCCGCGCCGCGCATTCACACAGCCGGCTTGCGTCAGCGCGCCAGCTCGTTCCACAGGAAGCGGTAGGTCAGCGCCCACATGTGCGCGGCCTGCTTGTTGGTCGCGCCGGCGCCGTGGCCGCCCTCGGTGTTCTCGTAGTAGCGCACGTCCTTGTCGGCGGCGAGCATCTTCGCGGCCATCTTGCGGGCGTGGCCGGGATGCACGCGGTCGTCGCGCGTGGTCGTCCAGATGAAGGTCGGCGGGTAATCCTTCGCCGGATCGAACAGCTGGTACGGCGAGAACGTCCGGATGTACTCCCAGTCCGCGGTGTCCGGGTCGCCGTACTCGGCCATCCATGACGCACCGGCCAGCAGGTGGCTGTAGCGCTTCATGTCCAGCAGCGGCACCTGGATCACCACCGCGCCGAACAGCTCCGGGTACTGGGTCAGCATGTTGCCGGTGAGCAGGCCGCCGTTGCTGCCGCCCATGATGCCGAGGTGCGCGGGCGAGGTGATCTTGCGCGCGACCAGGTCCTGCGCGACCGCGGCGAAGTCCTCGTACGCCTTGTGCCGGTTGGCCTTGAGCGCGGCCTGGTGCCAGCGCGGGCCGTACTCGCCGCCGCCGCGGATGTTGGCGACCACGTACACGCCGCCCTGCTCGATCCAGCCCTTGCCGACCGTGCCCGAGTACGACGGCGTCAGCGAGATCTCGAAGCCGCCGTAGCCGTACAGCAGGGTCGGCGCGGTGCCGTCATGCTTCAAATCCTTCGGATGCACGATGAAGTACGGCACGCGGGTGCCGTCCTTGCTGGTCGCGAAGTGCTGCTCCAGCACCGCCTTCGACGCGTCGAAGAAGGTCGGCATGGTCTTCAGCGTCTCGCGCGAGTCCGGCTCGCCGGGCTCGGCCAGCACCAGGGTGGTCGGCGTGAGGTAGTTGGTGGTGGTGATCCAGACCTGGTCGCTCTCGTCGGCGTCGACCGCGCTGACGCTGGTGGTGCCGAGCGCGACCGCGCCGACGTCCAGCGGCTGCGAGCTCCAGCCATCCGCGCCGTGGCGGAACAGGAACAGCTTGTTCTGCACGTTGTCGAGCACGTTCAGCACCAGCTGCGACTTGGTCATCGTGGCGCCGGCCAGCGACGTGGTCTCGGTCGGCGCGAACAGCACGTCGAAGTCGCGCTTGCCGGCCATGAAGTCTTCGAAGCGGGTGACGATGAAGGCGCCGGCCGGGTAGGTCTTGCCGCCCACGGTCCACGGCTCGCGCAGTTCTAGGCCCAGCCACTCGCGCTGCACCGACTTCTGCGCCGAGTTCGGGACGTCCACCTTGGTGAGCGAGCCGTCGGCGCCGCGCAGGTACAGCTCGTCGTTGTAGAAGGCGATCGTGCGGGTGACGAAGTCGCGCTCGAAGCCCGGCGTGTCGTCGTGGCCGGCAGCAATGTACATGTCGTCCGGCTTGCCTTCGTAGACGACCTTCGCCTCGTCGAGCGGGGTGCCGCGCGTCCATTCCTTGACGATCCGCGGGTAGCCCGAGGACGTCATCGAGCCCTCGCCGAAGTTGGTGTAGACATAGACGCGGTCGCGGTCGATCCAGCCGAGGCCGCCCTTGGATTCGGGACGGAAGAAACCATCCTTCACCCAGCTCTTGCTGGTCAGGTCGAACTCACGGGTCACGTCGGCGTCGGCGCCGCCGCGCGAGAGCGCGACCAGGCAGCGCTCGTAGGCCGGGCGCAGGCACTCGGCTCCATGCCAGACCCAGTTCTCGTTCTCGGCCTTGTTGAGTGCGTCAAGGTCGATCAGCACCTCCCATTGCGGGTCGGGCTTGCGGTATTCGGCGAGCGTGGTGCGCCGCCACAGGCCGCGCTGGTGCTCCGCGTCCTGCCAGAAGTTGTAGTAGTAGTCGCCCATCTTCTGGACGAAGGGGATCTTCGCGTCGGAGTCGAGGATCGCGCGGATCTCGCCTTCGAGCTGGTCGAAGGCCGGCGCGCCGGCGAGCTCGGCGTCGGTGCGCGCGTTCTGCTCGCGCACCCACTGCATCGGCTTCTCGCCGGTGACGTCCTCGAGCCAGAGGTAGGGATCGGCGGGCTGGGGGGACGCGGTCTGGGACACGGCGGGCTCCTGCGGTGCGGCGAAGGCTGGCGCGAGCGCCAGGCCGGCGGCCAGGGCCAGGAGGTGGCGGGCGGGAGTCGGCATGCGGCCTCTCGTCGGGTGGGGATGGAACCCCCAACCCTAGCAAAACCGCGCGCGCAACGGCCGTGCCCGCGGTCATGCCGCGGGCGGCGGCGCACGTCAAGCGCAGGCGGTTCGCCGATACGTCAGGCCGCACGCGCGAGGCGCGGTTCCGGCGCGCACCGCCGGCGCCGCGCCTGCGCCCCGCGCCGGCGGCGCGGCGCGAACCCGCGCGCGGTCATCGCATGCTGCCGCGCGGGCAGGCGGAAGCGGTGCAGCGCCCACAGACTGGCCAGCGGCATCGCCACCAGCCACAGCGCACCGGCGCCGAACCAGGCGCTGCCCGCGCGCAGGGCCGGCACGCACAGCACGAGCACCAGGCCGATGGCGACGGTGCGGCGCAGGATCAGGTCGAGGCGGCGCAGGATGCGGGCAGCGGGATCGCGGTCGGTGTGCATGGCGGGCTCCGGTCGAGTGGACGGGAGCGCAGGCTGGCCGGCCCGCATCTCAAGGATTGCGAAGGTGTCGCGGCGTTGCACTCACCCCACCCCAACCCTCCCCCGCAAGCGGGGGAGGGAGAAGAGCAGGAGCGCCCTCACCCCAACCCTCTCCCGCAAGCGGGAGAGGGGAAAGCGCGCGTCAGCGCTTGCGCGCGACCACCGTCAGGCCGATCAGGCGCGACACCACCGTTGCGATGTAGCCGACGCCGGCGAACTGCTCCAGCATCACCAGCGCCCGCGCCGGCGAACTGACCGGGATGATGTCGCCGGCGCCGGTCGCCGAGAGGTTGGTGAAGCTGAGGAACAGCAACTCCATCCAGGTGCGCCGGCGTTCGGGCTCCAGGCCGGTGAAGCTGCCGGGCACCCACGACTGGCAGACGAAGTAGGCGTAGGCGAACCCCCACGCCAGCAGCGTGAACGCCGCGCCGGCGGCGAACAGGTCGTCGGTGCTGACGTGCGGATCGCGCAGCATGTAGGCGATCAGTGTGCCCGCTGCGTAGAAGTACAGGATCGCTTCCAGCGACGCGGACCACGGCAGGATCGCGCGTTCGTCGAGGGCGATGCCGGTCACCGTGAGCAGCACCGCCGGGATCGCCAGCATCCACGCGATGCGGGTGCTGGCGTGGCCGCGACTGACCACCCACACCGCCAGCGGGATCACCACCAGCGCGACCGCGCCGAACAGCAGCCGCCCCTCCGAGGTGTTGTCCATCGCCGGGTACAGCATCAGGCTGAGCAGCTGCGCGGCCAGCAGCAAGGCCGAGGGGTGGCGGCGGGCGAGGAGCCGAAAGGGGTGGAAGGCGAGGCGCATCGGCGAAGCCTAACCGCTGGCGGGGCGGCGAGGCGTGTCGAGGCGCGGCACGGCGACGCCCCGCCCCGTAGAGCGGAGCTTGCTCCGCTGGCTTCTGCGTGGCGGCGCCGCGGAGCAACTCCGCTCTATGGATTGTCGCGGCAAAAACAGCGGAGCAAGCGCCGCTCCACGGCATGGCGCGGTCAGGACATCGGATTCGGCGGCGGCGCCGGGTCCGGCGGCAACGGGATGAACTCGCCGTGGTCCAGGTCGGGCAGCTTGATGCGGCCGGCGCGCCAGTCGGCCTTGGCCTGCTCGATGCGTTCCGGGCGCGAGGACACGAAGTTCCATTCGATGAAGCGCGGGCCGAGCGGTTCGCCGCCGAGCAGCATCAGCAGCGCCGGCGTCACGGCCTGCAGGTCGGCCGGCCCGGGCCGGAACACCAGCATGCGGCCGGCACCGTGGCGCACGCCGCCCGCCTCGATCTCGCCGTCGACCACATACACCGCGCGCTCCGGATACTCGTCCGGCAGCCGCAGCCGCGCGCCGGGCTGCAGCACGCAATGCAGGTAGCACAGCGGCGAATGCGTGCGCACCGCCGCGCGCGCCCCGAACGCCGCGCCGGCGACCAGCCGCATCCACGCGTCGCCGTCCTCCAGCACCGGCAACGCGTCGCGGCCGTAATGGTGGAACGCGGGATCGCCCTCCTCGTCCGCTTCCGGCAATGCCACCCAGGCCTGGATGCCGTGCATCGGCCCGCCTTCGGCGCGCGCGCGCTCGAAGCGCTCGGAGTGGGTGATGCCGCGTCCCGCGGTCATCCAGTTGACCTCGCCCGGACGGATCGGCTGCTCGGAGCCGACGCTGTCGCGGTGCATGATCTCGCCCTCGAACAGGTAGGTCACCGTGGACAGCCCGATATGCGGGTGCGGACGCACGTCCACGCTGCGCGGGATGCCCGGGGCGAAGTCGATCGGGCCCATGTGGTCGAAGAAGATGAAGGGCCCGACCATGCGCCTGCCGGCGACCGGCAGCACGCGGCCGACCTCGAAGCCGCCGAGATCGCGGCGGCGTTGTTCGATGACGCGTTCGAGCATGCGCTGGCTCCTTTACAGGTTGCTGTCCTGGGGGACGTCGGCGCCCAGCGGCGGCGCACCGGGCAGCGTGGCGTCCGCCCGCGGCGGGCACGGGCCGCCGACCACGAACGCGGTCATCGACAGCGAGCCGTAGGCGTAGCCGTCCACCAGCACCTTCGGCGCCTCGTTGGTCTCGGCGGCGAAACCGGTGACGTAGAGCAGCGGAAGGAAGTGCTCCGGCGTCGGCGCCGCCATCGCGTAGTCGCGGTGGGCGAGCAGCGACGGCGCCTCGCCCGGGCGGGTGGTGACGATCTCCCGCGCGCGCTCGTCGAAGCGGCGCGCCCAGTCGAAGCCGGCGTCCGGCTGCCGCCAGTCGATCGCGCGCAGGTTGTGCACGACGTTGCCGCTGCCGAGCACGAGCACGCCGCTGCGGCGCAGCGCCGCCAGCTTCGCGCCGATCCGCGCGTGATACTCGGCCGGCTGCTGGGCGTGGATGGACAGTTGCACGACCGGCACGTCGGCCTCGGGGAAGACGTGCACCAGCACCGACCACGCGCCGTGGTCCAGGCCCCAGCTGTCGTGGTCGGCGCCGACGTAATCGGGCGCGACCGCGTCGGCGACTTCCTCCGCGAGTTCCGGCAGCCCCGGCGCCGGATAGCGCATCGCGAACAGTTCCGGCGGGAAGCCGTAGAAGTCGTGGATGGTGCGCGGCATCGCCATCGCGGTGACCGCGGTGGTGTTGACGTACCAGTGCGCGGACACCACCAGCACCGCGCGCGGCCTGGCCGGCAGCGAGGCGCCGAACGCGCGCCAGGCGTCGCTGTAGCGGTTGCGCTCCAGCGCGTTCATCGGACTGCCGTGGCCGAGGAACACGGCGGGCATCGGCGGGGGAGCCATGCGAACGCTCCGGGCGGGTTGCCCCACCTTAGCGCGGTCGGGGCACGCGCGTCGTCACGCCGCGGACGGGGGCGCGTCCGGGTCGGCCGGCGGCGTCGGCGTGTTGTCGGTCGGCGACTCGTCCGGCGCGTCGGCCGGCGCGGTGCCTTCCGGCAGCGCGGTGGCGTCGGGCGGCGGTCCGTCGACGTCGTCGCTGCGGCAACCAGCGAGCGCGAGCGCGGCGAGGCCGGCGAACAGCAGCGGGCGGAGCGGGAAGGCGTGCATGCGAGCCTCGCGGGCGGTGGACCACGGCCAAGCCTGCGCCGGCTCCGATGAAGGCCGCATGCCGGCCGCCGCGGTACGACGTTCCGCCACATCCGGCACACCCTGCGGCTGGCGCGGGCCCTGCCGCGCCGCCCGCGGCCTGTGCACGATGGCCGGGTGGACGCGCCCGCCGCCATCGCCATCCGCCCCGCGACGCCGGCCGATGCGGAGCCGGCGATCGCGGTCGTGCGCCGCTCGATCGTGGCGCTGTGCGGACCCGATCACCAGGGCGATCCGCAGACGCTGGAAGCCTGGCTGGCGAACAAGACGCCGGCCCGTTTCCCGGAGTGGATCGCCGACCCCGACAACACCACCCGGGTGGGCACGCTGCACGGCCTCGTCGCCGGGGTCGGGATGCTGCACGCCACCGGCGAGCTGCGCCTGTTCTACGTCGCCCCCGGCGCGCAGCGGCGCGGCATCGGGCGCGCCCTGCACGCGGCGCTGGCGGCGGAGGCACGGCGCGCGCAACTGCCCGCGCTGCACCTGTGCAGCACCTCCGTCGCGCGCCCGTTCTACGAGGCGCTGGGCTACGTTCCCAGCGGTCCGCGCCGGCGCTGGCACGGCATGCTGTGGTGCCATCCGTACCGGTTGCCGCTGTGACGCGGCGCTAGCCGCGCGGCGTCGCCAACTCGCGCATCCGCCACGCCAGGCCGGCGCCGTTGACGAAGTAGAAACCGACCAGGATCGCGGCGATGCCGAAGGTCAGCGGACTCGGTTGCTGCGGCGCCGCCGCGCCACCCATCGCGAAGGCGCCATGGGTGTAACGCCAGGCGAGCCGGCCGAGCAGCAGCAGCGACAGCGTGCCGCCGATCCACGGGTTGGGCGTGTAGCAGCGCGCGCCGTCGACCAGTTCGATCCGCGTGTGCCGCAACGCGAAGGCGCCAAGCGCGCCGCCCGCGCCCAGCCCGGCGAACACCGCGACCGCCATGCCGTCCACCGGCATCGCCAGCGCCGCAAAACACAGGCCGACGACTGCCACCGCCAGCAGCGCCAGCCGCGCATAGCCGCGGCGCGGGCGGTACGGCTGGCGGCCGAAGCTGCGCCGGATGCGGCGGAAATAGGCAAAGCCGACCGCCGCGGTGAGCAGCACCGGCGACAGCGTGGACGGGGCGATAGGCGTCATGCGGACCTCGTTTGCGCCGGGAGTCGCGGCCATTGTGGCGCAGTCCCGGGGTGACCGCCGGTCACGTCTCCCGCCTGCGCCGGGCCGGCCGTCCCCCGCGGCGACGCATCGCGGGAAAGGCGCTCATGCGGATCCATGCAACAACCTCGACCTGGTCCGCTTCGACGCCGCGGTCCGCCGGCCGCAGGCCACGTCAAGGGAGCGGCCGCCGCTGCGCCCGCGCCGGGGACCGGACCCCGGGGCGAATCGCGCCCGGGCGCGTGGCGATTCAGACGCCGTCGCCCGGGAGGACGGTCAGTTCCGCCTGCTGCTCCGGCGAGGACGTCTTCCACCGCTCCATGTAGTCGGCACGCTTTTCCGCGACGCTGGCTGCATGTTCGCGGTACCAGGTCTCGGCGGCGGGGCTCTTCTCGACGAAATAGGTGCCGGCCTGCCACTCGCGGAAGTCGTCGGAACGCAGGCTGTACTTCGCGGCGGGATCATCGTGGATCGGCAGCAGCGAGAAGCGCGCTTTCCACACGCCCATGCGCGGACTGACCAGGATGTAGTACGTCTTGCCCGGATCAAGGGTCGCGTTGACGAAGTCGGCGTTCTCGCCTATCACCATGAACAGGTGTTTACCCGGCTCCGCCTGCCAGGCCACCTTGGTATTGGCCGACACGATGCCGATGAATTCCTCGCCGGGGCCGGTCGCGTCGTAGACGGACGCCTGGATCCCGCCGCCGTAATTGGACGGTCGCATGAACACCACCAGCGCCTTGTCCGCCGCCGGCGTCGGCGCCGCCGCGGTGCTGCGGGTCATGTAGTCGGACGTGGCCACGCAACCGGTGAGCGGCAGCGCGGCGAGCAGTGCGACGAGAACGAACAAACGCTTCATGGAACCTCCGGCCGTGGCCTTCCTGGTTGGAATCGGTGGGGATGTCGGGGCGTGCGCGAGCACGAGCGGGCATGCGCCAGCCGCGCCCCGCGGACAGGCCTAGCGGCGTGGCGGAGGCGGCGGAAGCAGGCATGGACGATGACGGCCCGGCACCAGCGGCAGCGCGGACGAGGCGATGGGCGTCATCGGCTGGCGAAGCGCGATGCTAGCCGTTGAAGCCGATCAGGCGCTGGAATTCCGGCAGCAGTTGCTCGTAACTGTCGATCTGGCTGCGGATGTACTCGGCCTGCGCCGTGTGCACGACCTCGAAGTCGAAGCGCAGGAAGGGATCGCGCTCCTCGTCGAGGAAGGCGCGCGCGTAGCGGTAATCGCGGTTGAAGCCGTTGACCACGGCGTCGGTCGTTCCCTCCGGCAAATCGAAGCCGGCCGAGAACTGCAGCGAGTTGCAGCGATGGTCCGCGTTGCAGTCGTAGAAGAGGATCGCGACCTCGACGCCCCCCATGCCGGTGCGCACCAGCGGCTCGCCTTCCCCGTCCGTTTCCAGCCGCGCGCGGTAGCCCGCTTCCTGCAGGATCGCCGCCAGTTCCGGCCCGGTGATGCCCTGTGCCTGCACCGGCGTCGTCGCCTGCGCTGCGCCCGCCACCATCGCTGCCAGCACGGCCGCCAGCACGCTTACCGTCCTGCCCATCGCCCGCCCTCCCCCTGGGTTCGGGCCATTGTGGCGCAAAACGTGGGTGACCGCCGGTCACGTCTCCCGCCCTGCGCCGGGCCGGCGGTACCCTCGCGGCGACGCCGTCGCGGGGAGTCGCCGATGCAGATCCACCGCAACAACCTCGACCTGGTCCGGTTCGACACGGCGGTCGCGCGGTATCCGGCCGCGCGCCGCGCGCTGTGCTTCGGCGACTCGTGGTTCCAGTACGTGCCGCACCCGACCGACCTCAACAAGCAGATCGCGCGGCTGTTCAAGGGCACGCTGTTCCTGCGCGAAGGCGTCGCCGGCCGCGACAGCGCGATGTGGAAGGAAGCGCTGCCGCGGGTGCAGCGCGAGATCGGGCTGTTCCAGTTCGACGCGATCCTGCTGTCCACCGGCGGCAACGACATCGTCGGCGGCGAGCTGGCGGAGTTCACCAAGACCGCGGCCGAACCGCAGCTGCCGGGGCCCTACCAGTGGGGCCCGGTGCCGGCGCCGGTGTTCGACCACGTCCACCTCGCCGTGTTCGGCCGCGCGCTGGACTACGCGATCGCCGACATCGGCCTGGTCATCGGCTACCGCGACCTGCTCTCGCCGCAGTCGATCATCTACGTGCACAGCTACGACTACGTGTGGCCGTCCGGCGCCGGCTACCGGCTTGGGCCGATCCGGATGGGGCCGTGGATCCAGCCCTACCTCGAACGCGTCGGCCTCACCGATCCGCTGTACCAGCGGGTGCTGGCCAGCTGGCTGATCGACCAGTTCGCCGAGCGCCTGCGCGCGCTGGTCTCGCAGCATCCCAACATGCGGCTGGTGGATTCGCGCGGCACGCTGACGACGCAGCGCCAGTGGGAGAACGAGATCCACCCGACCGCCTCCGGCTTCGAGCTGATCGCGAAGCGTTGCTGGAAGCCGGCGCTGACCGGCGTGCTGCTGTGAGCCGGCGGCGCATGGACGGAGGCCGCACGTGACGAAGCCGCGCGACGTCGCATTGGACTCGCTGCAGACCGCGGCCGACGCGCAGCAGCCGGCGGCCGGCCGCGCCCGCGCCGGCACCGCGCTGTGCCTGTCCGGCGGCGGCTACCGCGCCGCGCTGTTCCACCTCGGCGCCTTCCTGCGCCTGCACGAGCTCGGCGTGCTGCCGCAGGTGAAGCTGTTCAGCGCGGTCTCCGGCGGCAGCATCGCCGCGGCCTGGCTGCTGACCCGCTTCCTGCGCGCGGGCGGCGACGACTTCGCCACGTGGTGCGCGAACGCGGACCTGCGCGCGGAGGTGGTCGAGTCGTTCCGCGCGGTCGCCGCGCGCGACCTGCGCACCTGGCCGGTGCTGCTGACCCTGCCGTTCGACTGGGCCTTCCCCGGCCCGCGCGTGCGCCTGCTCGAGCGCGGCTACCGCCGGGTGTTCGGCGACATCCCGATCCGCACGCTGCCGAAGCACCCGCAGTTCGTGTTCTGCGCCACCGACCTCACCTTCGGCGTCAACTGGGTGTACTCGCGCGAACGGGTCGGCGACTACCTCGCCGGCTACCTGCATGAACCGCGCGCCACCCTCGCCCGCGCGGTCGCCGCGTCCTCGTCGTTCCCGCCGGTATTAGGTCCGGTGCGGGTACGCGCCAAGGCCGCCGACTTCCGCCGCAAGGGCTACCGCGGACCCGACGCCGACACGCTGCGCGGGCGCATCCAGCTCAGCGACGGCGGCGTCTACGACAACCTGGCGATGGAACCGGCGCTGCGCCGCTACGCGCGGGTGCTCGTCTCCGACGCCGGCGCGCCGTTCGCGTTCAAGGCCGGCAATTCCTGGCTGTTCCGCCTGCGCCGCTACACCGAAGTGGTGACCAACCAGGCGCGCTCGCTGCGCAAGCGGCTGTTCTTCGGCCAGCGCGCGCATGGCGACTACGACGGCGCGTACTGGGGCCTCAATGGCGCGCCGGTGCCGGCCGGCGGCTATCCACAGGAGCTGATCGAATCGGTGATCGGCCGCTGCCGCACCGACCTCGATGCGTTCTCCGACGCCGAGTTCGCGATCCTCGTCAACCACGGCTACTGGATGTGCACCGACGCGATGCGCTTCCGCCTCGACGCCGACGCGCCGACCGCCTGGCCGTACCCGGACTACCGCGACGCGGCGATCGTGCGCCGCGCGATGCGCAACAGCCACCGGCGCTTCCTGCGCTGGCTGTGACGCACCGCGCGGCCCTGCGTCCCTACTCGCTGTCGATGTCCACCCGCACGCCCTGCACCGTGTTCTCGACCACGGTGACCACGAAGTCCTGCTGGCCGTCCTGCTTCTTCAGCAGCACGTCCTCGCCGTCGTCGGTCTCGACGCTGTAGCGCTGGCCGGCCTGCTTCTGCAGCGCCGCGCGCACGGTCTCGGCGACCGCGTTCTCGCCGAGGCCGTCGGCGATGTCGACGCTGGCGCGGATCGGTTCGCCCTGCGCCGGCGCCAGTTCCAGCACGATGCGGCCGTCGGATTCGGCGTTGCCGCTGAACTCCAGCCGCCACTTGTTCTCCACGCCGTCGGCCTGGGCCACGCTGGCGACCAGGGCGAGGCAGCTTGCGAGGATCCACTTGCGCATGGGGTGCTCCGTTCGATGGACCTGCGAGCGAAGTTGGCGGGGCCCGGGTGCAACCCGGGTGAAACGAGGCCGCGGCGCGCGCGCCCGGCGGGGCAACGGTTCAGGCGCTGCGCCGCGCGGCGGACCGCGCGCATAATCGTCACGCCGGCGCGCGCGCCGATTGGCCCGCACCCGGGACGCTCATTCCCCGCTTCCACGCTGTTCGTCCAGGCGCGCGCTGCCTACCCTGTGCGCCACCCCGCATCCACGCAGGAAACCTCCATGTCCATGCACACGATCGCCCAGATCAAGGAACTGTTCGCCAGCCGCCTCGACACCCTCGCGCACCTGCTCGACGTCGCCGAGCAGCACTACCCCGAGGACGAGATCCTGCAGCGCCGGCTCGCGCCCGACATGTTCCCGTTCGCCGGCCAGGTCGCGCTGGCCTGCAACCAGCCCCGCGGCTTCGCCCAGTGGTGCGCGGGGCAGCCGATCGACAACCTCAAGGTGGACGTGGCCAGCTTCGAACAGGCACGCCGGCACATCGCCGACACCCAGGCGCTGGTCGCGGCGATTTCCGTGGACGACAGCCAGCTCGACCAGGTCAAGCGGATCGGCCTCGGCCCGGGCGCCTACGCCGAGCGCCCCGGCCACGCCTACGTCGCCGACTACCTGCTGCCCAACCTGTACTTCCACATCACGATCGCCTACGCGATCCTGCGCAACGCCGGCGCGCAGATCGGCAAGAGCGACTTCATGCGCCACCTCGCGCCGCACGTGCGCAAGAGCGAGGGCTGAGCGCGCGTCACTCGCGTCCGTCGCGCGGCCGCGCCACCGGCAGCTGCCAGCCGCGGCGGATCGCGAGGAAGCGCAGCACGAAGCAGGCCGCCGCGCCGCCACTCGCGGCGGCCGCCGGCGGCCAGTGCAGGGCCTCGCCTGCCACCACGCAGGCCGCGCCGAGCAGCGCGGCCACCGCGTACAGCTCGCGGCGCAGCACCGCGGGGATGTCCGAGACCAGCACGTCGCGCGCGATGCCGCCGCCGATGCCGGTGAGCATGCCGAGCAGCACCGCGCCGGCCGGTCCCAGCCCGAATGCCAGCGCCTTCGCCGCGCCGGTGACCGCGAACACCGCCAGCCCGACCGCGTCGAACAACTGCACCGGATTGCGCAGACGCTCGACCCGTTCGTAGGCGTAGAACGTCGCCAGGCCCGCCAGCACCGACACCAGCAGATAGCGCCAGTCCACCAGCGCGACCGGCGGCGTCGCGCCGATCAGGAAGTCGCGGGTGATGCCGCCGGCGGTGGCCGCGGCGAACGACAGCACCAGCACGCCGAACAGGTCGAGGTGCTTGCGCACGCCCACCGTCGCCCCGCTGATCGCGAAGGCGAAGGTGCCGACCAGGTCGAGCACGAGCACGGGCAGGGGCGTCATGGCGGCGTCGCGTGCGGGGAGGCGGCCATGCTAGCCGTTACGCCGGGCCGCCTTCGTGCACCAGCATCGTCGGCGACACGCCGAACATGCGCCGGCAGGTGCGGGTCAGGTGGGCGGCATCGGCGAAACCGGCGTCCTGCGCGGCGTCGGTCCAGGAGTGGCCATGCAGGCCCAGCGCCATCGCCTGCTCCACCCGCGCCCACAACAGCCAGGCGCGCAGCGAGGTGCCGGTCTGTGCCACGAACAGGTGGCGGAAGCGGCCGGGCGACAGATGCACCGCGGCCGCCACTTCGGCCAGCCGGATCGGCGTGGCCAGGCGCGCGCGCATCCACGCCAGCGCGGCGGTGATGCGTGGATCGGACGCGGGCGCGGCGCGCGGATCGCCGGCGATGCGGCAGATCGCGCCGCGCGCCATGCCCGACAGCAGGTCGTCGGAAGCGGACGCGGCGTAGTGCGCGCGCAGGTGCCGCACCGCCGCTTCGGCTTCCGTGGCCGGCAGCAGCGCCACGTCGGCGCCGGCGAAGCGCGCCTGCAACGCGGCGCCCGGGCCCGAGTTCGGTTCCACGAACAGCGTCGCGACCGCCAGGCCCGAAGCGTCCAGCCGATGGCGGCGATCGGGCAGCACGACCATGCCGTGCGCAACGCGCCAGTCGGTCCAGCCCGCGGCCTGGACGCGGAACGCGCCCTCCAGCGTCAGCGACAGCTGGATCGCGTGGTGCGCATGGTCCTGGATCGCGCCGAAGTGGCGGCCGATCCACAGGCTGCCGCCCGGCCAGGCCATGACCCGGCCGACGCCGGCGACCGGGCGCCTGCGCGACTCCACTGCGGGCTCCGTCGTGGCCATGCGCGGGTCAGCCCTTTCGTTCAATACCGCCCCGGCGATGGTGCCCAGAATGCGCGCCGCAGGCCACTCCCGGCCCGCCATCCCCGACCTTCAGGAGATCCGCCATGAACACCGAAACCACCCGCTGCGCCTGCACCCTCTGCCCCGGCGCCAGCTGCGCCTGCGGCTGCCAGGACGCCGCCCCCGCCGCGACCGCCTGCCAGTGCGGCTGCCAGCAGGGCACTCCCTGCCAGTGCGGTTCGCGTTGAGTCCCGCTACGGCGCGGGCCGCTGGGTGTGGCCCGCGCCGGATGGAGCGTCATCCCGCGGCGCGCAGCCACCACGCGAGCGCGCCGCAGTTGAGCAGCACGGTGATCCAGAACACCCACTGGAATTCCGCCTTGCTCGACTTGTGCCGGAGCACGCCCTGCGCCAGCAGCGCGCCGGGCCAGCCGCCGACGAGCGCGAGGCTGTGCAAGGTGCTTTCGCGGGTACGCCAGGCGCCGCGCTCGGCGGCGTGCTTGTCCCAGGCGTAAGCCATGAACGTTGCCGCGCTGGCGCCGGCGTACACCCACAGCAGTGGCCAGGGCAGGACACCGCGCCAGGCCAGCAGCGCGAGCGCGGCGAAGGCCAGCAGCGCGAGCACCCTGCGCGGCGGATGGAAGCGCAGCGTCGTCGCCTCGCGTCCCTTGCGCGGAATCGGCCGGGCGCCCGCGTAGCGCACCTGCACGGCGTTGAGCCGGCCGCGCGCGTCGCGCTCCATCGCGTACGACAGCAAATCCCCGACCACCGGACGCCGCCCCGGCCGCTCGAAGGCCTTGATGTGCAGGAACGCGCGGTCGCCGCCGCCGTGATGGACGACGAAGCCGTAGCCCTTGTCGTCGTGCCAGTCGGTGACGCGTCCGGCGTAGCGCATCCCTGCCCCCTTTTTTTTCCGCGCGCCCCTACTTCGCCGTCGCCGGCGCGGCAGGCGCGCCGGCCGGCGCCGCCAGTTCGCGTGCCGCCTGCAGGTACTTCGCCGCGCGCGGGTTGTCCGCGTTCCAGCGCGGCGGCTGCGGGTCGTTGGCGATGGTCAGCACCGCCAGCGCGACGGTGCGGTCGATCGCCGCCATGTTGGCGTAGTCGATCTTGTCCCAGGTGTCGGCCGGGCCGTGGTAGTCCGGGAAGGCGTAGGCGACGCTGATGGTGTGCGCCGGCACGCCGAGGTCGGCCAGCGCCTGGTTGTCGCTGTGGGCGAAGTACTTGTCGCTGTTGACCGGGTGCTTGCCGATACGGGTGCCGGTGCGTTCGCCGGCCACGCGCAGCACCCTGCCCACGTCCGAATAGTCGAAGCCGGTGACCGCCGCCGCGCGCACCTGCGGGCCCTCGCTGTCGTCGGTGCGGCCGACCTGCTCGAGGTTGATGTCGGCCACCGTGCTCGCCACCGGCACCAGCGGGTGCGCGCCGTAATAGCGCGAGCCGACCAGCCCGTGCTCCTCGCCGAACACGGTAAGGAAGACGATGCTGCGCCTGGGCCGTTCCTTCATCGCGGCGAAGGCGTGCGCCAGCTCGATCACCGACACCGTGCCGCTGCCGTCGTCGTTGGCGCCGTTGTAGAGCTGGTCGCCCTCGCCCTCGCGCAGGCCCACGTGGTCGTAGTGCGCGGTGACCAGCACGTAGGTGTCCGCGAGTGCCGGATCGGAACCGCGCAGCACGCCGGCGACGTTGCGCACGAGCAGCGGTGCAGGCGCGTCGGCGTAGCGCGCGCGTTCGCGCTCCGGCGCGATCGCGCGCCAGTCGGCGGTCTGGAAATAGCCGTCGTCGCCCAGCGGCTCCAGCCCGGCGCGGCGGAACTGCGCGGCGATGTACTCGGCGGCGATGTCGAGCCCGCGCGAGGGCGTGCCGCGGCCTTCCAGCGCGTCGGACGCGAGGAAGGACAGGTGGCCGCGCATCGAGTCGGCGGAGATCCGGTCCAGCAGGCCGGCCTCGGCCGGCGACAGCGCGGGCGGCGCGGCGTGCGCGCCGGCGGCAACCAGGAGCCCAGCCGCGCAGGCGGCCAGCAGGTGGAGGCGCAGCGGCCGGATGGCTGGCATTCGGTGTTCCCCGCGTGGATGACGCGGCTTTTTACCATTCCCGCGGGTGCGCGGCACTCAGCCGGGTTCGTCCTCGGCCTGCACGCGGACCTGCACCGCGCCGTCTTCGTCCACGTCGAGGTCGACCGTGATCGGCCGGCAGCAGACCTGGCAGTCCTCGATGTAGCGCTGCGGGCCGGCGCTGGCGTCCAGCAACAGGGTGATCACCTCGCCGCAATAGGGGCAGGCGATGTCGTGGCTCGGCAACATGTTTCGATGCGTCGTTGGGCGTGCGGGCCGCGCGCCGGCGAACCCCGCGCTCAGTCGACGGTGAAGCCGACCTTCACCGTGACCTGCCAGTGCGCGATCTTGCCGCCCTCGACGTGGCCGCGGGTCTCCAGCACCTCGAACCAGCGGATGTCGCGCACGCTCTGCGCCGCCTTCTCGATCGCGACGCGCACCGCGTCGTCGCTGCTGGTCGCCGACGACCCGGTCAGTTCCAGGGCCTTGTAGACGTGGTTGGTCATGACGCGCTCCCGTGGCAGGGGAAGCCAGCCTCCCCCTGTCCGGCGGGCGCGTCAACCGGCGCCGGGGCGGGCGCCGGGCGCGCAGCGGCTCAGCGCTCGGGCACCCACGTGAAGCCGTCGCCCTGCGCCTGCACCTGGCCCAGCCCCGGGAACGGGAAGTGCCCGGCGTACAGCCGCAGGTGATCGGTCGCGGCGCGCTCCAGCAGGGCGCGGCGGGTGGCCTTGGCGGTCGCCGCGTCGGCGTCCCACGCCAGGGTCCAGCCGGGGCGCTGCACCGACAGCACGTAATGGTGCATCGCGTCGCCGATATACAGCAGGTGCGCGTCGCCCGAGGCGATGTCGTAGCCGCTGTGGCCCGGCGTGTGGCCCGGCAGGTCGACCGCGGTGACCACGCCGGGAAGCAGTTCCGCGTCGGGCTGGAAGGCCCGCACCTTCGGCGTGATCGCCGCGACCAGCGCTGCCGCCTCCTTTTTCTCCTGCAACGCCGCCCACGCCGCCGCGGCCAGGTGGATGGTCGCGTTGGGGAAGGCCAGCGCGCCCTGCGCGTCGCGCAGCCCGCCGAGGTGGTCGTCGTGGGTGTGCGAGATGAAGATGTCGGTGACTTGTTCCGGCGCGACGCCCGCCGCGCGCAGCGACGCCTGCAGCTTGCCGACCTCGCCGAAGTCCGTGCCGGCCGCGCCGGTGTCGAACAGCAGCACGCGCTCGCCGTCGCGCACCAGCAGCGGCTGGATGCTCAGGTGCAGCACGTCGGTCGGCGCGCCGGCCGCCGCCAGCAGCGCGTTGCTGTCGGCGACCGGCTCGCCGACGCCGAAGGTCTTGTTGTCGTTCGGTACTTCGATGTCGCCGTCCTTGAGCGCGACCGCGTCGAGCGTGCCGATCCGGAAGCGGTGGATGTCGGCGCTGTCGGCCGGTGCCGGCGTCGCAGGCGCGGGCGTCGTGGCCACGGCCGGCGTGGCCTCGGGCGTCGCGGTGGCGGCGGGCTGCTGTTGCGAACAGCCGGCGAGCAGGACGGCGAGCGCGATCAGGGTCGGGCGAAACGTGCGGTGCATGGCGATGCCTCGTGGGGAGGGTGCGGGCGGCGGCCCCGGGACGCCCATGCTACGCCGCGCCTGGCGCCTTCGCGGGACCTCAGCCCTCGACCAGCGCCAGCACGATCTCGAACACGATCAGCAGCACGATCGCCAGCTCCAGCAGCTCGGCGCGGCGGCTGGAGGCCTCGTCGTACAGCGCGGTGTAGGTGTCGCGGATGATCGCGAGCTTGCGGTCCACCGCCGCGCCCAGGCGCGGCACGCCGAACTGCTCCAGCGCGGCGTTGTACACGCGCGCCAGGTACACGTCCTCGGTGACCTGCAGCGAATTCTCCACCTTCTCGGTGAGCGCGGTGACTTCCGCCACCATCGCGTACAGCCGGCGCGCCAGCCGCGCGGCGCGCCGCGACGCCACCAGCGACAGCCCGCCGCGCGCGCCTTCGACCAGCGCGTACATGGTCGCCAGCTCGTCGTCGAGCCGCTCGTCGTAGTAGCGCATCTCCAGCAGCTGCGCGTTGGCGACCTCGAGGATGTCGATCACGTCGCCCTCGCCGCGTGGCTCGCAGATGAAGGCGCGGTCCCAGGTGAGCACCACCAGGTCGTCGGCGAAGTAGGAGAAGGCCTGCGCGGTCAGCTCCGCGGTTTCCTGCGCCGACAGCGGCCGGGTCTCGCCGGACAGCAGCGCAGCGAGGTCGGCGCGCGCACGAATCTCGTCGCCGCTCAGCGGCTGCGCGAAACGCCGCACCAGCGCGAACAGGTAGTCTTCCTCCAGGTGCCGCGCCGCGGGCCGCCGCAGCGCCGGCCCGATCACGTCGAGCAACCCGCGCAGCGTGTCGTGCCACACCTCGGTGCCAGAACCCGGTCCCGTCGCCCGGTCGAGCGCATTGCAGCGCGCCGCGAACGCATCCCAGTCCAGCCCGCCCGCGTCCACCCGCAGCGCCAGCGCGATCGCGCCGAAGTCGTACAGGCGCGCGGTGCGCTCGGCGACGACCGTCGCGCCGTCGAGCTCCAGCGTCAGCGGCGGCAACGCCAGCTGCGTCGGCGGCACCTCGAACGCCAGCTCGTGCGCCGCCGCCGTCGCCAGCCGCGTCCGCCGCCCCTCCCCGCCCGCATGCGCCCGCCACAGGGCTTCCGCCTGCGCGAGGTCGATCGCGTCGGCGACGTCGAGCAGGCGGTGGGCGATCAGGGCGCCGGACTGGATGTGCAGTGCGGCATCCGGCATGAGGGCTCCCTGGCACGAGGTGGCCAGCGAAAGCATAAATAGGGGGCGGTTGAAGGCTCGGCGAACGCAGCGGGCACCGGAAGCCCATTCGGGCCCGAGGCCCGGAGCTCAGTGGCCGTGGTCGGACCAACGCGGCCCGGCGCTGGCGCCCCTAGCCGCTGACGACGTTGAGGATGTTGCCGTCGGGATCCTTGAACCACGCCACCCGCATGTCGCCACAGCGATGGATGTCGCCGTCGCGGGTCATGCCCGGCATGTCGTAGTGCTCGAAGCGGACGCCCTTGTCCTGGAGCGCGCGCACTTCGTCGTCGAGCCGGTCGCCCACGACCCACGTCACCGCGGTCGCCTGGTTGGTCCCGGCGAACTGCGACCGGTACACGTTGAGCAGCGTGTCGCCGCTGCGGAACACGATCAGGTCGTCGCCCTCGGCATCGACCTGCTGCAGGCCGAGGGTGTCTTCGTAGAATCGGCGCGCGACCGCGATGTCGCGCACCGCCAGGTTGGCGGCTGCATTGCGGGTGCCGAGCATGGCGGCTCTCCGCTGGCGAGGGGTTCCGGAATGTCCCACTCGTCCCGTTAACGCGGCGAGTGCGGCGGGCGGCCTTTCGCTGGGACGCATTCGACTGGCGCGGCAAACGGCCGCCCCCACCATTCACAGCGGAAGCGAACGCGATCCGTTAGTTCCTAGGAAACAGCGCTCACTCAATCCCGTCCGCGCCATAGAGCAGATTGAGCCGCTTGCGAAGATCCTTCACTAATTGGAGGATCTGTTCCAGATCGGCCAGCGCGTAGCGTTTTTCAGCCTGCTGGGCGCTTCCGGGAATTCCGACGACGTTGGCGATCATGCCGTCGCCCGTCACGGCCCAGCGTCCATGCACGAAGTCGTTGCGGGTCAGGCGAAGCGCATGCGCGTCCGCAATCCATGCACGGGTGCGCGCGGTCACTTCCGCACTTCTCGAGACTTCATCCAGCACCCGTTCCAACAACCGGAGACGCTGATCGAAGCCTAGCCCCTCCGCACGCGACAACATCGCTTCCAGCGCCGAGCCGCCGCGGGACCATGCAAGGGCGAGCCCCAAGGAAGCCTCCAGCGAACCCAGTTCCCAGAGGATGTGCCCTAAGGTCGCTGCAGCCGCCGCCTTCAACCGCTTCCGTTCTTCCCGCAGCATCCGTGTCCACCCGATTAGCAAAGACGGAAGTGAATCTGACCCCGTTTGCTATCACCGCCTGACCCCGTTGGGTGGAGAACGGAGAGGAAGACTCCGTTACGGCTCCCGGGGCGCGTTAATCACCTCCGTCCCATTTGGCGAGTTGTTCTTCCGGCCGCCTTCTTTGTCACCTTGCGTACGGACGCGTTTCCTTTTCGAGAAACTTTAGCCCTTTCGGAATTTTCGGCGATTGGTAACGCCCGAATACGTACTGGATACTCAAGGGCAATTTCATCATTAAGAAGGATTGAGAAATGATAGATCCCTTCTTCCTCGAGCGGAAGATCAGGTAGTTTCATTTCTACATGCGTGCGGAATCCTTGGGATGGCTTTGCTATTGGGGTCCCCATGTTTCCGCCATCGGCAAAGAATGCATTACCGGATGGTGTGTGCCAATCAACCTTGACTTGGACAGTTGAGGCAGTGACAAGCACTGGCCATCTCCAGTCAAGAGTGAAGGCAAGAGAGATTGGTTCCTCAATCGCAGCGACGTTAAAGTTTCCAGGTGATCGGAATGCGTTGAGCGGAAAGTGGAGCTCCTCAACAATGTGAATTGCAGACATTGTGTTAGTTGCACGATCGGTCACGAATTCCCGGGTCAAGAGTGCCCAGATAATTCTTGGCTTATCGCGCCTTCCCTTCGCTGAGGCTTTCTTTGCCAAAGCAGGTGGGGCAATGCTCTTTCTAACTTTCTTAGCGCTCATTGCAAGTGGCCCCTAGGCGCATTGGCAAACTTCGCAGTTATCCTCTCTATTGGAGCCGCCACAACTGCCGAGTAATAATCCTCTTGAACGTCACGGTCGGCTCTTTGCTGATGGACAGCAGGTTTGGAGCCGATGAATTGGCGCCATTCCACTTGCGCCTCAAAAATGCTCCCAAGAATCGACGGGGTAACGCCCGAATCAGAACTCTGCTCGACAACATTGATGCAGGCTTTTTCTGAAGGTTCGCTAGCAACGCAAATAGTCAATGAGTGGCCAAGACCAACTAAAAACTGCATTAGTCGTTCTGCGGAGAATCCAAGAAGTCTGTAGTTCATTAGTTGCGAGACGTTTGGTTGCTTGATTCCGAGCCGCTTCGCAATATCAGATTGAGAACTGCCATTGGCAACAATGCCTTCGAGAATCGCATTGAGTCGAATAGCGAGTTGAGCTTTAAGTTCGTTCTCAGCTGCATTGGGGATGTTCAAATCCTCGAACACATTGCCACTTCCTTCGAACACGCCTTCCAACTCGTTCTTTACGGATTTCTTGCTCATGGTTTTTCTCCAAACAATTTCTTCGCCGCCGCTAAACGGGCTTTGACGAGGTCGATATTGTGCTTTGGAGTTTTTATTCCTTTCGTGGACTTTTTCTGAAACGCATGCAGAAGGACCGTCACATCATCGAACTGGACCGTGTAGACGGCGCGATAGGTATCGCCACTGTCATCGAGGACGATTTCCAAAACGGAAGCGCCACCAAAGCCCTGCAGGGGCTTGGCGGCGGGATGCTTGCCCCCTTCCTCGGCGATGCGCAACGCGTAGGCAGCGTCACAGCGTACATCTCCGGGAAAGTTCAAGATTTCCTCGCGCGCTGCATTGAGCATCTTGAGGGGCTTCTTGAGGGGCGGTTTCTTTCTTTGTGGAGGACCCTCACTGCGGACCATGCCACTATACCAATTCGCATATAGCCGGACGGTACTCCCGATCTTCGGGCGGCGCAAGGCCGTCCTGGCGTTTACGTTTGCGATGAGTCAGCAATTTGCCCACGCCAGCGTCTGCCGTGCGTTTTCCCGGAGCACTCGCAAAAAAGCCCTGCAGCGGCTGGAACCGTTGCAGGGCCTGTGTTTTACGCGGCGGAGGAGGATCGACCTGCCGCGGGACGATCACACCCTTCGTTGACTCCTCACCCGCACTTGCTATACCCACAATTCAAGCAAGTCGCGCACCCGTCCATGATCACCACGGCCTTGGTGCTGCACTTGTGGCACATGGTCGCGCTCGGCGGGAAGGACACGCCTTCGCCGGTGACTTCGATGGACTCGGACGCACCCCCACCCCAGCCCTCCCCGGCCTGGGCGGGGGAGGGAGCGGTTACGTCAGCGTTTTTTTTTGAGCCTTCGCGCTGCTCGAAGGCGCGCCGCTTCTCGGCGATCAGGGCGCGCTGCTCGGCGCTCATCTCCGGGTCGTGGATCATGCCGATCGACTTGAGGTGGTCCTCCACGATCGCGCCGAGCTCGGCCACCAGCGAGGGCATGTACACGCCGCCGGCCTTGAAGTAGCCGCCGCGCGGGTCGAACACGGCCTTCATCTCCTCCACCAGAAAGGTGACGTCGCCGCCCTTGCGGAACACCGCGGACATGATCCGGGTGAGGGCGACGATCCACTGGAAGTGCTCCATGGACTTGGAGTTGATGAAGATCTCGAACGGGCGGCGCGATTCGTGCTCGGTGCCGGCATTGAGGACGATGTCGTTGATCGTCACGTACATGGCGTGCTCGACCAGCGGCGACTTGATCTTGTAGGTGCTGCCGACCAGCACTTCCGGGCGCTCGATGCGCTCGTGCATCTGGATCACGTTGTCGGCGGGGGACTCGGCCTCGACGACGGCGCGCGCGACGGGCTCGGCCTTCGCGGCCTCCTTGGCCTTGTCCTCGGGGGTGACGACGGCGTAGCCCTTGATCTTCTTCTCGATGCGGATGGCCATTGCGATGCCTTGTTGCCTTGCGACTGCGTGATGGGGGGCGGCCGCCTCCGCGCGGGAGGCGGCCTGGTCGGGGTCAGCGGCCGGTGCGGCGCGCCGTGGTGTTCTTCGTGGCCTTCTTCGCGGCGGCCTTGCGCGGCGCGGCCTTGCGCGCCGGCGCCTTCTTCATGGCGGACTTCTTCGCCACCGCCTTTTTCGCGACGGTTTTCTTCGTGGCCTTCTTCGCCGCCGCCTTGCCGACCGCCTTCTTCGCCGGCGCCGCCTTGCGGGTGGCGACCGTTTTCTTCGCGGCGGCCTTCTTCGCGGTGGCGCGGGTCGGGGTCTTCGATGCCGCCGCCTTCTTCGCGGCGGTCTTGCCGGCGGCCTTCTTCGCCGCCGGCTTCTTCTTCGCGGCCTTGCGGCGCTTGATCGCGTCGGCCTCGGCGCGCGCGGCCTCGGCGGCGCTCGCGAGCTTGCGCTTGGTCGAGCTCACCGTCTCGCGGGTGGCGCTGCCGGCGCGGTCGACCGCGCCGCGGGTGGCGTCGGCCGCGCGCGCGGCGGTCTCGCGCGCGGTCTTCACCGCCTCGCTGGTGCGCGTGGCGATCGTGCTGCCGTATTCCTGGGCCTTCTCGGTGACCGTTTCCGCGGCGCTGCTCAGGGACGCCGCCACCCCGTTGCCGTTGCTCATGTGCCCCTCCTGCGATGGGCGTCGGTTGCGCGAAACCACGTGTCGTCGAAAGCGATCGCCTGGCGGCGACCGTCAGAACTTGCCGTAATACCCCTCTTTCAGGGCGTCGAACAGGTTGGCGGCAGTGTGGGTCTCGCCGTCGTACTCGATCTGCTCGTTGCCCTTGACCTCGACCACGCTGCCGTCCTCGAGCTCGAAGCGGTAGGTGGTGTTCTCCAGGTCGGCCTCCTTCACCAGCACGCCCTGGAAGGCGGCCGGGTTGAAGCGGAAGGTGGTGCAGCCCTTGAGGCCCTGCTGGTAGGCGTAGCGGTAGATGTCCTTGAAGTCCTCGTACGGGTAGTCCGTAGGGACGTTGGCCGTCTTCGAGATCGAGGAGTCCACCCACTTCTGCGCGGCGGCCTGCACGTCCACGTGTTCCTTCGGCGTGATGTCGTCGGCGGCGATGAAGTAGTCGGGCAGCTTCGCGGCCGGGTCCTCGGCGTAGGGCATCGCGTTCGGATTGACCAGCTCGCGGTAGGCGAGCAGCTCGTACGACCAGACGTCGACCTTTTCCTTTGTCTTCTTGCCCTCGCGGATCACGTTGCGGCTGTAGTGGTGCGCGAAGGAAGGTTCGATGCCGTTGGAGGCGTTGTTGGCCAGCGACAGCGAGATGGTGCCGGTGGGCGCGATCGAGCTGTGGTGGGTGAAGCGGGCGCCGACCTCGGCCAGCTCGTTGACGAGCTCCGGCGCGACTTCGTGCACGCGCTGCATGTAGCGCGAGTACTTCGCGTGCAGCACCTTGCCCTCGATCTCCTGGCCGACCTTCCAGCCGTCCTTCGCCATTTCCGGGCGCTTGCGCAGCATCTCGGCGGTGACGGTGAAGCGCTCCTCCATGATCGGCGCCGGGCCCTTTTCCTTCGACAGGGCGAGGCCGACTTCCCAGCCGGCGACCGCCATCTCGCGGGCGACGCGCTCGGTGAACTCGCACGAGTCCTTCGAGCCGTACTTCATCCTGAGCATGGTCACCGTCGAGCCCAGGCCGAGGAAGCCCATGCCGTGGCGGCGCTTGCGCATGATTTCGGCGCGCTGCTGCTCCAGCGGCAGGCCGTTGACCTCCACCACGTTGTCGAGCATGCGGGTGAACACGCGCACGACTTCCTTGTATTCCTCCCAGTCGAAGCTCGCCTCGTCGGTGAAGGGCTTGCGCACGAACTTGGTGAGGTTGACCGACCCCAGCAGGCAGGCGCCGTAGGGCGGCAGCGGCTGCTCGCCGCAGGGGTTGGTGGCGCGGATGTTCTCGCACCACCAGTTGTTGTTCATCTCGTTGACCTTGTCGATCAGGATGAAGCCCGGCTCGGCGTAGTCGTACGTCGAGACCATGATCATGTCCCACAGGTGCCGCGCGCGGATGTGGCCGTAGACCTTGCAGGCGACCAGGCCGTCGTCGCGCACGATGTAGTTCTTGTGGGTCGGCCACTCGCGCCAGACCACGTCCTGGCTCTTCTCGACGTCGAAGTCGCCCGCTTCCTTGCTGTTGATCGGGAACACCAGCGGCCAGTCGCCGTCGCTTTCCACCGCCTGCATGAAGCCGTCGGTGATCAGCAGCGAGAGGTTGAACTGGCGCAGGCGCCCGTCCTCGCGCTTGGCGCGGATGAAGTCCTTCACGTCCGGGTGCGACACGTCGAACGTGCCCATCTGCGCGCCGCGGCGGCCGCCGGCGGAGGACACCGTGAAGCACATCTTGTCGTAGATATCCATGAAGGACATCGGGCCCGAGGTGTACGCGCCGGCGCCGGCGACGAACGCGCCGCGCGGGCGCAGGGTCGAGAACTCGTAGCCGATGCCGCAGCCGGCCTTCAGGGTCAGGCCCGCCTCGTGGACCTTCTCCAGGATGCCGTCCATCGAGTCCTCGATGGTGCCGGACACGGTGCAGTTGATGGTGCTGGTGGCGGGCTTGTGCTCGAGCGCGCCGGCGTTGGAGGTGATGCGGCCGGCCGGGATCGCGCCGCGGCGCAGCGCCCACAGGAAGCGCTCGTTCCAGTACTTGCGCTTCTCCGCGGTCGGCTCGGCTTCCGCGAGGGCACGGGCGACACGCTGGTAGGTGGCGTCGATGTCGGCATCGACGGCCTGCCCCGACTTGGTCTTCAGCCGGTACTTCTTGTCCCAGATGTCCTGGGACGCCGGCTGCATCGGGATCTCCTGCTCCTGCGTACCGCCCTTGACCGCCTCGAGGCGCACCGTGCTCATCCTCTGTCTTCTCCTGTCTGCCCGATCATCGCCGGGCGGTTGTTCTATGGGCGTGGGGGCCGCGGGCGGCGAAAAGCGGGCCGCCGACGCGCTTTCCGCGCACCGTCCGTATTGGTGTCAGGATTGCCTGAGCATCGCTTGCGTCATGCGCCCTCCCCCGTGGATCGCGCCGCGTGCGGGGGCTGTGGATAAGCCCCAATGCTTGGGTCCTTCGTTTCGCCGACCCCAAGATGTTGGGGTGGGCGAGCGGCCAAACTAGCCCGGGGCGGGAAGGGTGTCAACCGCTGCCGAGGACCTTTTCGCAATGTCCCGCGGCGACGTGATGCGGGGGTGAAAACGGCCACGAACGGAAGCGCGTGGAAGTGCCGGGCGCGGGGCGTATTCAGGCGTCTCCGTGCGACCGGCGCCCTCCCTCTCCCCGCTTGCGGGAGAGGCTGCGGTCGGGGCGCTCTCGCCTTGCTCCCTCCCCCGCGTGCGGGGGAGGGCTGGGGTGGGGGTGGGTCTTTCGCGAACAGCCGCACCCTCACCCTCGCGCTTGCGCGCTCGACCTCTCCCGCAGGCGGGAGAGGTGACAGCAACGACGCGCTCGCTTAAGGCAGTTCCCCCTCTCCCGCGTTGCGGGAGAGGGCTGGGGTGAGGGCGCTCTTGCCTTCCCCTCTCCCGCGTGCGGGAGAGGGCTGGGCTGAGGGCGCTCTTGCCTCGACCAGGGAACCCCCGCCGCCGCAAAACGGTCTGCCGTGCCCGTCAATTCGCCACGCTTCAGCCCCGATTCGCCGTTTCGCGGCAAACTGAACGCATGAACGCCACCACCCGCACCCTGCTCGCCCTGTCCCTGGCCGCGTGCTTCGGCGGCTTCGTCGCCACCGCGGTGAACCTGTCGCTGGACGCGCCCGCGCGCGCCACGCCGGTACCCGCGCCGGCCCCCGCCGCCAGCGTGCCCGCCGCCGCCGCGCTGCCGGCCAGCGTGGCCGGGGCGCCGCTGCCGTCGCTGGCGCCGATGCTGAAGACGGTGATGCCGGCGGTGGTCAGCGTGCACAGCACCCAGCGCGTGCGGGTCAGCCCGTTCGGCAACGATCCGATGTTCCAGCGCATGTTCCCGGAACTGACCCAGGAGCGGATCAACCAGTCGCTCGGCTCCGGCGTGATCGTCGACGCGCAACGCGGCTACGTGCTGACCAACCACCACGTGATCGAAGGCGCCGACGAGGTCTCGGTGACGCTCGCCGACGGACGCACGCTGAAGGCCGAGTTCGTCGGCTCCGATCCCGACACCGACGTCGCCCTGATGCGCATCCCGGTGCCGAAGGACACGCCGCTCACCGCGATCCCGCTCGCCGACAGCAGCAAGCTGCAGGTCGGCGACTTCGTGGTCGCGGTCGGCAATCCGTTCGGCATCGGCCAGACCGTCACCAGCGGCATCGTCTCGGCGGTCGGCCGCAGCGGCCTGCGCGGGCTCGGCTACCAGAACTTCATCCAGACCGACGCGTCGATCAACCCGGGCAACTCCGGCGGCGCGCTGGTCAACCTCGACGGGCAACTCGTCGGCATCAACACTGCCAGCTTCAATCCGCGCGGTTCGATGGCGGGCAACATCGGCCTCGGCTTCGCGATCCCGTCCAACCTCGCCGGCGACGTGATGCGCCAGTTGCTCGCGACGGGCGAAGTGCACCGCGGCAGCCTCGGCGTGGACAGCCAGGACGTGGACGCGCGCATCGCCGCCGGGCTCGGCCTGCGCGATCCGCGCGGCGCGGTGGTGACGCGGGTGTATCCGGGCTCCGCCGCCGCCGCGGCGGGCCTGCAGCCGGGCGACGTGATCCTCGGCGCGAACGGCCAGCGCATCGACGACCGCGACACCCTGCGCAACTTCGAGGGCCTGCAGGCGCCGGGCACGCGCGTCACCCTCGACGTGCGCCGCGACGGCAAGCCGCTGCAGCTCGTCGCCACGCTGCGCGAGCAGCCGCGCTCGGTGACCGGCGCAACCCTCGACCCGCGTTTGTCCGGGGCAAGCTTCGCCGAATTGCCCGAGCGCCTGCGCCAGGCCGGCCTCGGCGGCGTGCTGGTGGAGGACGTCGCCCGCGGCAGCCGCGCGGCCCGCAACGGCTTGCGCGCCGGCGACGTGGTGGTGGACGCGAGCAGCGGCCGCTTCGACGACCTGGCAGGCTTCCGCGCCAGCTTCACGCAGGCCCCTGCACAGTTGGTGCTGCGCATCGTGCGCGGCAACCAGCAGGGCAACCTGCCGATGCAATAGCCATCCGCAAAGGGAGATCCCGATGAGCCCGACGAGCGACACCGACACCCCCCGCGCCGGCAACGGCAACCCCGGCACCGCGCCGTCCGCCAGCATGGGCACGGGCGCGGAGGAACAGCAGCTGCTCGGCGCCAGCGCCTCGCGGCAGATGAAGGACCACCTCAGCGAGGCCGGCACCCACCTCAAGCAGGCCAGCCGCGAGGCCGGCAGCGCGGTCAAGGCCGCCGCCAGCGCCGCCGGCGAGGAACTGCGCCTGGGCAAGGCGAACGTCAAGGCCAACCTCGCCGACGGCGCGGTCGCCGGCCTGTCCGCCGCCGAGCAGGCCGCCGCCGCCAGCCGCGAGCAGATGGACGTGCTGATGGACAAGGGCCGCGACCTGCTCGACAGCGCCGCCGAACTGATCCGCGAGCGTCCGCTGGCCGCGTTCGGCGTCGCCTTCGCCACCGGCTGGGTGATCGCCAAGCTCGCCCGCGGCGGCAGCGACCGCTGAGCGCGGCCGTGGACACCGGCGGTGGCGCCCCCGACGCGCCCGGCGAGGACGCCGCGCGCCCGGAGGCGCCCACCCCCGACCTGCTGGAAACCCTGCGCGAGCTCGGCGACGGCGGCAAGGCCAGCTGGCAGGCCGGGCGCGACGCCGCCAAGGCGTTGCGCCTGCTGGTCGCCGCCGACATCTCGCTCGCGCGCAGCGCGTTCGGGCGCACGCTCGCCTTCTCCGGCATCGCGATCGCGCTCGGCGGCTCGGCCTGGCTGCTGCTGATGGGCGCGGTGGTCGCCGGCGTGCACCTCGCCCTGGGCGGGTCGTGGCTGTGGGCGCTGCTGGGGACCGGGGTGCTCAGCCTGGTGCTGGCCGCGCTCGCCGGCTGGGCCGCGATGCGCTACTTCGAGCACACCCGGCTGAAGGCGACGCGCCGGCAGCTGGCGCGGCTGGGCATCGGCGAGCTGTCGAAGCTGATGCCTGCGCCCGATTCGGGCGCGAGCGCGCAGGCGGTGAGCGAGCGCGTCGCCGAGGACGAGGCGGTCGCCGCCGGCGAGGTCAAGCACGAAGGCGTGGAGATCACCCCGCCATGAACCGCGCAGGGACGGACCACCGATGAGCTTCGAAGCGCTGATCGCGAAGGTGCAGCAGGCCGAGGCCACGCTGGAAGCGCGCGAGCGCCAGGCCGGCGCCGACCTGCGCCAGCTGCTCGCCTCGTGGAAGCAGCTGTGGACGCCGGGGCGGGTGCTGCTGGGCGGCCTCGGCGGCGGCTTCGCGATCGGCCTGATCGAGCCCGGCAAGCACGCGGCGACCGGCCGCAACACCCTGCAGATGCTGTCGACGCTGGCCGGCCTGGTCGCCACCGGCAGCGCCCAGTTCGCCGCCGACAAGGCCGAACAGGCCGCCGACAGCGCGCAGGACACCGCGGCCGTGGCGGGCGCCGGGCAGGCGCAGGCGCCCGCGCCGGACGTGCCGCCGCCCGCGCCGGCCACGCGGCCCCTGCGCGCGGACGGCACGCATCCGGACACGCTGCGCCGCTCCGGCCTGCTGTGACCGCCATGACCAGCGAGCCGCCGCCCGAGCTGACGCCGGCGCCAGCCGCTGGGCTGCCGCATCCGCCGCTGCCGTCGACGCCCCTGCCCGCCGGCGCCGCTGCCGCCGCGTCGTCGGCGTCCGCCGCGCCCGCTTCCGACGCCCCGGCACCCCCGTTGCCGCGCCCGCGTCCGCGCGGGCCGACCTCGATGCTGGTGCTGGCGACACTGGCGGTCGGCTTCACCCTGTGGGCGGCGCAGGACCTGATCCTGCCGGTGCTGCTGGCGCTGTTCTTCGCGCTGGTCGGCAACCCGATCCTGCGCCTGCTGCAGCGGCTGTGGATCCCGCGCTTCCTCGGCGCGCTGCTGGTGATCGCGTTCGGCATGTACGGCACCTACCAGCTCGGCCACCAGCTGGTCGCGCCGGCGGCGGAATGGATCCGCGAGGTGCCGCGCGAGCTGCGCGACCTCACTCCCAAGCTGCGCAGCCTGGTGCGCCCGGTGCAGGAAGCGAACAAGGCCGCCGAGAACATTGCCCGGGTCGCCGGCGGCGAGCCCGCGCGCACGGTGCAGCTGGTCAAGGCCGAGCCGGACGATCCGTACGGCGCGCTGAGCGCGACCCCGCGGCTGGTGACCTCGGTGCTGGCGGTGGTGCTGCTGACCTTCTTCTTCATGGTCTACGGGCAGAGCCTGCAGAGGAACGCGATCGCGCTGCTGCCCGAGCGCAAGCAGCAGCGCCTGACCGTGGAGATCCTGCAGTCGATCGAGCACGAGATCTCGCGCTACGTGCTCACCATCAGCCTGATCAACGTCGCCCTCGGCCTGGTCTACGCGGCCGTCCTGCACCTGTTCCTCGGCGTGCCGGCGGACGAAGCGCTGCTGTGGGGCACGATGGCCGCGCTGCTCAACTTCGCGCCCTACGTCGGCCCGCTGATCGGCATGTGCGTGATGCTGCTGATGGGCTTCGTCAGCTACGACGAGCTGTGGCAGTCGCTGCTGCCGGCGGCGGTCTACCTCGGCCTGCACACGCTGGAGGGGCAGATCATCACCCCGATCGTGCTCGGCGCGCGGATGGCGCTGTCGCCGCTGGTGCTGATCCTGGCGCTGATGGTGTTCGGCTGGCTGTGGGGCATCATCGGCCTGCTGCTGGCGGTGCCGCTGCTGGTGTGCGTGAAGCTGGTGCTGTCGCGCCTGGACGGCATGGAGAAGTGGGCGCGGCTGCTGCAGTAGCGGCGGCCACGGAACGCCCACCGGCGAATGGCTACAATCGGCGGGTGACCTTCCCCGTCCGCGCCATCACCCTCGATCTCGACGACACGCTGTGGCCGATCGCGCCCGCGATCGACCGTGCCGAGGCCGCGCTGGACGCCTGGCTGGCGCGCCGGCTGCCGCATGCCGCCGGATTCTGGACGCGCGAGGAGCGCAACCGCCTGCGCGCGCTGGTGGACCGCGAGCGGCCGGAGCTGGCGCACGACATGACCGCGCAGCGGCAGTGGATGCTCGAACGCATGCTGCAGGCCAGCGGGGCCGACGCCGCGCTCGCCGAGGACGCCTTCGAGGCCTACTTCGCCGCGCGCTGCGAGGTCGAGCACTACGCCGACAGCGTGCCGGCGCTGGAGCGCCTGGCCGCGCGCGTGCCGCTGGCCGCGCTCAGCAACGGCAACGCCTGCCTCCGGCGCATCGGCCTGATCCACCTGTTCCGCTTCCAGCTCGGCGCGCGCGAGCACGGCGCGGCCAAGCCCGACCCCGGCATCTTCCACGCCGCCTGCGCGCAGCTCGGGCGCGCGCCCGGCGAGGTGCTGCACGTCGGCGACGATGTCGAGATGGACGTGGTCGGCGCGCACCGCGCCGGCCTGCGCAGCTGCTGGCTCAACCGCGACGGCCGCGCCTGGCCGCGCCACGACGTGCGCCCGGACCTCGAGTTCGCCGACCTCGCCGCGCTCGCCGACTGGCTCGACGCCCTTCCCTCCCACCGCATCCGGCCCGCCGCATGAGCCTGCCCGCTGGTTTCACCGATTCCGTGTCCGCCGCCCGTCCGCTGCACTGCGTCGCGCGCGCGGACTATGCCGCGTGGCGCGCGCGCCAGCCGCAGGCGGTGGCGCGCTGGCTGGACGCGCAGCAGTTCGACGCAGCGCCGGGGAGCATCGCCCTCCTCGCCGGCGACGACGGTGGCCTCGCCGGCGCGGTGCTCGGCGTCGGCGACAGGCTGGATCCGCACGCCTGGTCGCACGCGCCGTTCGCACTGCCGGAAGGCGACTGGCGGCCGCCCGATGCGCTCGACGCCGACACCCTGCGCGCGCTCAAGCTCGGCTGGGGCCTGGGCGCGTGGCGCTACCACCGCTTCCGGGCCGAGCGACGCGCGCCGGCGCGCCTCGCGGTGGAGACGCTGGACGACGAGGTGCGCGACCTGATCGCCGCCTGCCTGCGCGTGCGCGAACTGGTCGCCACCCCGACCCAGCAGATGGGTCCGGCGGAACTCGAGGAGGTCGTGCGCACGATCGCGCAGGTCCACGGCGCGCAATGCGAGTCGATCGTCGGCGATGACCTGCTGGCGCGGAACTTCCCCGCGATCCATGCGGTCGGCCGCGCCTCGCACCGCGCGCCGCGGCTGCTGGCGCTGCGCTGGGGCGACCCGGCGCATCCGCATCTCGCGATCGTCGGCAAGGGCGTGTGCTTCGACACCGGCGGGCTCAACATCAAGCTCGCCGAGGGCATGCGCAACATGAAGAAGGACATGGGCGGCGCCGCGCATGCGATCGCCCTGGCCGAACTGATCATGGCGCGCGCGCTCCCGCTGCGGCTGACCCTGCTGGTACCGGCGGTGGAGAACGCGATCGGCCCCGACAGCTACCGCCCGGGCGAGGTCGTCGCGACCCGCAAGGGCCTCAACATCGAGATCGACAACACCGACGCCGAGGGGCGGATGGTGCTCAGCGACGCGCTGACCTACGCCTGCGAGCAGCAGCCGCAGTTGCTGCTCGATTTCGCCACCCTGACCGGCGCCGCCCGGGTCGCGCTCGGCCCCGACCTGCCGGCGCTGTACGCCAACGATGACGCGCTCGCCGCCGACTGGCTCGCCGCCGGCGACGCGCAGCGCGATCCGTTGTGGCGGATGCCGTTGTGGCGGCCGTACCTGCGCTACCTCGCCAGCAACGTCGGCGATCTCGCGAATTCCGGCCCGTCGAAGATGGCCGGCAGCGTCACCGCCGCGCTGTTCCTCGAGCGCTTCGTCGCCGACGGCCTGGCGTGGGCGCACGTGGACGTGTACAGCTGGAACGACAGCGACCGCCCGGGCCGCCCCGCCGGCGGCGAGGCGCAGGGCCTGCGCGCGGCCTACGCGATGCTGAAGGCGCGCTTCGCGGCCTGAGCCGCAGGCCGAGCGGAGCGCTACAGCCAGCCTTTCTGCCGCGCCAGCCGGTAGGCCTCGATCCGGTTGCCGACGCCGAGCTTGCCGATCGCCTCGGACAGGTAGTTGCGCACGGTGCCGTGCGAGAGGTTGAGCAGGGTCGCGATGTCGCCCGCGGACAGTCCCTCGCCGGCCAGGCGCAGCACCTGGCGCTCGCGGTCGTTGAGCGGATCGGCCTCGCTCCACGCGTCCGCCGCCAGTTGCGGGTCGATCGCGCGGCCGCCACGGTGGACCTGGCGGATCGCGTCGGCGAGGTGCTCGGCCGGCGCGTCCTTGAGCAGGTAGCCGCGCACGCCCGCCTCCAGCGCGCGGCGCAGGAAGCCGGGGCGGGCGAAGGTGGTCAGGATCACGACCTGCGCCGGCAACGCGTGGCGCTGCACGCGCTGCGCCAGTTCCAGGCCGGACAGGCCCGGCATCTCGATGTCGGTGACCAGCACGTCCGGCTTGAGCCGCTGCAGCGCGCGCCAGGCGTCCTCGCCGTCGCAGGCGGTGCCGGCGACCTCGATGTCGGTTTCCAGCGACAAGAGCGCGGACAACGCGCCGCGCACCATCGCCTGGTCCTCGGCGAGCAGGATGCGGATCATGCCGGCGCCCGCGGCGACGGGACGGACGACGCCGGCGTGGAAGCATCGGCGGACGACAGCGGCACCCGCACGCGCAGGACCGTGCCCTGCCCGCGCGGGGACTCGATCTCCAGCGTGCCGCCGAGCGCGCGCACGCGATCGCGCATGCCGGCCAGGCCGTTGCCGTCGCGGGCGACGCCGCCCACGCCGTCGTCGCGCACGCTCAGCTCGACCGCCTTGCCTTCGCGCAGGCAGGCGACCTGCACCCGGCTCGCGCGCGCGTGGCGGGCGATGTTGGTGGCGGCCTCGCGCAGCACCAGCGCGAGGCCGCGCTCGATCTCGGCCGGCAGTCCGGGCGGCGGCGGCGCGTAGTCGAGGTGGGCGCGCGAGGACTCCAGCAGCAACCGCGCCGAGGCCAGTTCGGCGGCGAGGTCGGTGGAGCGGATGCCGGTGACCGCGCTGCGCACCTCGGCCAGCGCGTGGCGCGCGACCCGCTCGGCTTCCGTCAGTTCGCGCAGCGAGGCCTCCGCGTCGCGCGCGGCCAGCTTGCGCGCGAGTTCGAGCTTGAGCGTGATCAGCGACAGCGTGTGCCCGAGCAGGTCGTGCAGGTCGCGGCCGATGCGCTCGCGTTCGGCGCTGGCGGCCAGGCGCCGCACCTCGTCCTGCGACAGCTGCAACGCCAGGTCCTTCTCGCCGGCGGCCGCCTCCACGTTGACCACCACGCCGATGATCAGCGTCATCGGCAGGATCCACGCCACCACCTGCCACGGGTAACCGGCCCAGTGCGCCTCCAGCGCCAGCGCGCCGTTGAGCAGCAGCAGGTGCAGCAGGTAGCGCGGCAGCGAGCCGCGCCGGCCGGTGTGCAGCATCACGCAGCCGAACACGAAGTAGCTCAGCCCCGACGGATACCAGGGCAGCAGGACGAAGGCGAGGGCGAGCATGCCCAGCGGGTAGCGCCAGGCCGAGCGCCGCGGCGCCAGCAACGTGCGCGCGTACAGCAGCAGGAACAGCGGATACGAAGCGATCGTCAGCGCCGCCCAGCGCCAGCTGTAGTGGCCGCCGAGCAGCGGGGTGATGAACACCCACGCCGACCACAACAGGTGCACGGTGTCGGTCCACGGCGACTTGCCCCGGCGCGCGTTGGCCGCCACCGCCGAGTCCGGCGCGGGCGCGCACCAGGCGCGCAATCGCTGCGGCAGCGGCAAACGGATGGTCATCGCGCGATGCTACTGCAGGCCTGGCGCGGCGGCCGCGCGGCGCCCGCTTCGCGCGCATCGTGGTGGCCTGTCGTCGGGCGCCGTGGAGCTCATGCCGGCCATGCTCGGCCGCGGCGGGCCGGTCCGGCAGTCGCGCCCGTCACCGCAAGCGCATGACAGCCGTCAGGTGACCGGGCGCGCCGCGCTGCGTAGCCTGCACAGCCTGGCGGGCAGGCCGATTTGGCGTGGCCGCCGCCGACCCGCACACTAACGGGCCAATCCCCACACGCTCCCGCCATGACCGACTCGGCCGACCTGCTGAAGGAATTGCGCATCGACCGCGGCGCCCCGCCGCCGGCGCCATCGCGGCGCGGGTTGTGGATCGTGCTCGCCGTGGGCGCGGCGGTGGTGGTGCTGGCGCTGGCCGGCTGGGCGCTGTTCGGCCGCGGCCAGGCGGTCGAAGTGCGCACCGCCGAGGCGGTCGCGATCGGCAACGGCGGCGGCAGCGCCTCGGTGCTGGACGCGACCGGCTACGTGGTCGCGCGGCGCATGGCCACGGTGTCGGCCAAGATCACCGGCAAGGTGCGCGAGGTGCTGATCGAGGAAGGCCAGCAGGTCGAGGCCGGCCAGGTGATGGCGACGCTGGATCCGATCGACGCCGACGCCCAGCGCGACCTCGCCGCGGCCCAGCTCGGCGCCGCGCGCAGCCAGGTCACCGGGGTCGCCGCGCAGCTGCGCGAGGCGGAGGCCAACGCCGCGCGCCTGTCGGGCCTCGTCAAACAGCAGCTCGTGTCGCGCGCGCAGTACGACCAGGCGATCGCCGAGCGCGACGCGCTGCGCGCGCAGCTCGTCACCGCGCAGCGCAATGCCAAGGTCGCCGGCGACCAGCTGCGGATCGCCGAACACGGCGTCGACAACACCATCGTGCGCGCGCCGTTCGCCGGGGTGGTGGTGGCCAAGGCCGCGCAGCCGGGCGAGATCGTCTCGCCGCTGTCGGCCGGCGGCGGCTTCACCCGCACCGGCATCGGCACGGTGGTGGACATGGACTCGCTGGAGATCGAGGTGGACGTCGGCGAGGCCTACATCGGCCGGGTCCAGCCCGGCATGCCGGTGCAAGCCGTGCTCAACGCCTATCCCGACTGGAAGATTCCGGCGCACGTGATCGCGATCATCCCCACCGCCGACCGCGGCAAGGCCACGGTCAAGGTGCGCATCGCGCTCGACCAGCGCGATCCGCGGATCGTGCCGGAGATGGGCGTGCGGGTGAGCTTCCTGGAGAAGGCGCAGCCGCGGCAGGCCGAGCGCAAGCCGGGCGTGCTGGTGCCGGCGGACGCGATCGTCGCGCGCGATGGCGCCGACATCGCCTTCGTGGTCACCGACCTGAAGGACGGCGAAGGTCGCGCCAGCCGCCGCGCGCTGCAGCTCGGCCGCACCCTCGGCGACGACCGCGAGGTGCTGGACGGCGTGGCCGGCGGCGAAACGGTGGTGCTGGATCCGCCAGAAGGCCTGGCGGAAGGCGCCAGGGTGAAGGTAGCGCAGGAAGAGGCCGCCACGGACAACGAGTAACAACCAGCCCGCGAAGCGGGATGGCGCAGGACCCACCGCAGTTCCACGAATCGCAACACGGAGCAATGCAATGGCGCTCGTCGGCATCCGCAACCTGCACAAGACCTACCAGCGCGGCCCCGAGAAGGTGGACGTGCTGCACGGCATCGACCTCGACATCGAACAGGGCGACTTCGTCGCGCTGATGGGACCGTCGGGCTCGGGCAAGACCACCCTGCTCAACCTGATCGGCGGGCTGGACACGCCGACCGCGGGCGAGATCGAGGTCGGCGGCCAGCGCATCGACCGGCTGGGCTCGGGCCAGCTCGCGCACTGGCGCAGCAACCACGTCGGCTTCGTGTTCCAGTTCTACAACCTGATGCCGACCCTGAGCGCGCAGAAGAACGTCGAACTGCCGCTGCTGCTGACCAAACTGTCGGCGGCGCAGCGCAAGCGCAACGCCGAGATCGCGCTGCAGCTGGTCGGCCTGGCCGAGCGCGGCAAGCACCGGCCCGCCGAGCTGTCCGGCGGCCAGCAGCAGCGCGTCGCGATCGCCCGCGCGATCGTGTCCGACCCGACCCTGCTGATCTGCGACGAGCCCACCGGCGACCTCGACCGGCAGTCGGCCGAGGAAATCCTCGGCCTGCTGCAGGAACTCAACCGCGCGCACGGCAAGACCATCGTGATGGTCACCCACGACCCGAAGGCCGCCGAGTACGCGACCCACACCCTGCACCTCGACAAGGGCCACCTGGTCGAGTCGGTCGCGCACGCGTGAACGCCAGCCCTTCCCCGCGGGGAAGGAGACAGGAGCACAGACGATGAAATACCTGCACCTGATCTGGGCCGCGCTGTTCCGCAGCAAGACGCGCACGCTGCTGACCCTGCTGTCGGTGGTCGCCGCCTTCCTGCTGTTCGGCATGCTCGACTCGGTCCGCGTCGCCTTCAATGCCGGCGGCAGCGTGGCCGGCGCCAACCGCCTGGTGGTCGCCTCGCGGCTGTCCATCACCCAGATGCTGCCGCTGAGCCTGGATCCGCAGATCAAGGCGGTGCCAGGCGTGAAGCAGTCCGCGTTCGCCGCCTGGTTCGGCGGCATCTACCGCGACCCGCGCAACTTCTTCCCGAACTTCTCGGTCAGCGAGGGCTACCTCGACCTGTACCCGGAGTACGTGCTGCCCGCCGCCCAGCGCAAGGCCTTCGAAGCCGACCGCACCGGCGCGCTGGTCGGCGAGTCGCTGGCCAAGCGTTTCGGCTGGAAGATCGGCGACACCATCCCGCTGCAGGCGACGATCTTCCCGCGCCAGGGCAGCAACGACTGGCCGCTGACGATCCGCGGCATCTTCCACCTCGCCGACGCCAAGCGCCGCGGCGAGGAGAACCAGCTGCTGTTCCACTGGACCTACTTCGACGAGGCCAACGACTACGTCAAGGGCCGGGTCGGCTGGTACATCGTGCGGGTCGCCGATCCGGCGGCGGCGGACCGCGTCGCGCAGGCGATCGACGCGCTCAGCGCCAACTCCGACCACGAGACCAAGACCCAGACCGAGCAGGCCTTCAACCAGGCCTTCGCCAAGCAGTTCGCCGACATCGGCCTGATCGTCACCGCGATCATGGGCGCGGTGTTCTTCACCCTGCTGCTGCTGACCGGCAACACCATGGCGCAGGCGGTGCGCGAGCGCATCCCCGAACTCGCGGTGCTGAAGACGATCGGCTTCTCCAACCGCAGCGTGCTGTGGCTGGTGCTGGCCGAGTCGGTGCTGCTGGTGGTGCTGGGCGGCGCGCTCGGGCTCGGCATCGCGGCGCTGCTGATGCCGATGGTCAGCGGCGCCAGCGGCGGCGTGATCCAGCTGCCGACGGTGATGCCGCAGACCTGGGGCATCGGGCTGGCGCTGATGATCGCGATCGGCGTGCTGGTCGGCCTGCTGCCGGCGCTGCGCGCGATGCGGCTGAACATCGTCGATGCACTGGCCGGGCGCTGAAGGTAAGCCGAGGCCGCTTGCGCGGCGCTGCCGCGCGGCCTCGGCGAACGCCCGGCGCGCTGCGCCGGGCCGGGGCTGCAGATCTCGAGGAGAGACCTAATGAATCGTATGAGGAAGTGGTTGGGCAACCTCGGCGTCGTGCTGGCGCTGGTCCTCGGCCTCGCCGCCTGGATCGCGCTGCCGTGGATCGGCGTGCTCGCGATCGCCGCGCTGTTCGCGCTGTGGCTGGCCCTCACCCGCAGCGGCCGGCTCGCGCTGGCCGCGGCCAGGATCGGCATCGCCGGCCTGCCGCAGCGCTGGGGCGCGTCCAGCGTGATCGTGATCGGCATCGCCGGCGTGGTCGGCGTGCTGGTGGCGATGCTGGCGATGGGCGAGGGCTTCAAGGCCACGCTCGACCGCACCGGCAGCGACCGCACCGCGATCATCCTGCGCGGCGGCTCGCAGGCGGAAACCAATTCGGTGATCACCCGCGACCAGGTGCCGCTGATCTCGGCGCTGCCCGGCATTGCGCGCGGCAAGGACGGCCGGCCGCTGGTGTCGCCGGAGCTGTCGCAGGTGGTCAACCTGCCGAGCAAGGCCGACGGCACCGACGCCAACGTGCAGTTCCGCGGCGTCGGTCCCGCGGCGTGGGCGCTGCGGCCGGACCTCAAGCTGCTCGAGGGCCGCCGCTTCAATCCCGGCCTGCGCGAACTCGTGGTCGGCAAGGGCGCGCAGGCGCAGTTCGCCGGGCTCGAGGTCGGGCGCAAGCTCGAGCTCGCCAACCAGGACTGGACCGTGGTCGGCGTGTTCGCCTCCGGCGACGCGCACGAGTCGGAACTTTGGGCCGACGCCGACGTGCTCGGCCCCGCCTACCAGCGCAGCGCGTTCCAGTCGGTGACGGTGAAGCTGGACGGCAAGGGCGGCTTCAAGCGGCTCAAGGCCGCGCTCGCCGGCGACCCGCGGCTTAAGCTCGACGTGCTCACCACCCACGACTACTACGCCAAGCAGTCGGAAGGCCTGAGCAAGCTGATCCGCATCCTCGGCGTGGTGATCGGCACGATCATGGCGATCGGCGCGGTGTTCGGCGCGCTCAACACGATGTACGCGGCGGTCGCCGGCCGCGCGCGCGAGATCGCGACCATGCGCGCGCTCGGCTTCCGCGGCCTGCCGGTGGTGGTGTCGGTGATGCTGGAGACGATGCTGCTGGCGCTGGCCGGCGGCCTGCTCGGCGCCGCCGTCGCGTGGCTGGTGTTCAACGGCTACACGGTGTCCACGCTCGGCAGCAACTTCAGCCAGGTCGTGTTCCAGTTCAAGGTCGGGCCGGACCTGCTGTGGACCGGACTGAAGTGGGCGCTCGGCATCGGCCTGGTCGGCGGCCTGTTCCCGGCGCTGCGCGCGGCGCGCCTGCCGGTGACGGTGGCCCTGCGCGCGGCGTGAGGCCGCGCCTCGCCGCGCGCCACTGCTCGCGGCCTGCGCCGCGGGGCCGGCTCTAGAGCCCGGCCCGCGAGGGGGATGCCTGCGTTCGCGCCGCCCGGCGCGAACGCCGCAACCCGTCCGCCGCGAACAGCGCCAGCGCGACCCAGATGAAGGCGAAGCCGATCGCGCGGTCGCGGCCGAAGGGTTCGCCCAGCACCAGTACGCCGCAGGCCAGCTGCATGCTCGGCGCGATGTACTGCAGCAGGCCGACCAGGCTGAAGGGAATGCGGCGCACCGCGTCGGCGAAGCCGATCAGCGGCAGCGCGGTCAGTGCGCCGCCGAGCACCAGCAGCGCGCTGGCGCCGAGGCCCCACGCCGGCGTCGCGCCGTGGGCGACGAAGCCGCCGTCGCCGTGCGCCTCGCCCCACAGCAGCACCGCCAGCGCCGGCAGCACGAGGTACAGGCTTTCGACGCCGAGCCCGCGCACCGGCGGCACCCCGACCAGCTTGCGCACCAGCCCGTAGGCTGAGAAGGAAGCGGCCAGCGACAGCGCGATCCACGGGAAGTCGCCGTAGTGGACCGTCAGCCACAGCACGCCCGCGGTGGCGATCGCGATCGACGTCCACTGCACGCGGTTGAGCCGCTCGCGCAGCACGATCACGCCCAGCACCACGTTGAGCAGCGGGTTGATGAAGTAGCCCAGGCTGCTCTCAACCACGTGCCCCGCGTTCACCGCCCAGATGTACAGGCCCCAGTTGAACGCGATCAGGCTGCCGCTGAGCGCGAGCATCCACGCCGCGCGCGGCAGCGCCAGGGTTTCGCGCAGCCAGCCGCGGCCGTACTTCCAGCCCAGCCAGCCCGCGACCAGCACCGCGCTCCACACGATCCGGTGGACGATGATCTGCAGCGACGGCACCTGCTTGAGCAGGTGCCAGTACAGCGGCATCACGCCCCACAGCACGTAGGCGCCGACCGCGACCCAGACGCCGCGGCGGTCGAGGCCGCCGCTCACCGGCCGCGCCCCGCCGCCGTGCGCGGCCGCGCCTTCGCCAGCGTGATCGCGACCACGCTGCACAGGATCACCGCCATCGCGGCGAGCTCGCCGCCACCGAAGCGCTCGCCGGCCAGCCACGCGCCCAGCACCACCGCGATCGCCGGATTGACGTAGGCGTAGCTGCCCGCCAGCACCGGCCGCACGTGGTGCAGCAGCCAGATGTAGGCGCTGAAGGCGACGATCGAACCGAAGCTGGCGAGGTAGCCGACCGCGAGCAGGCCCTGCAGGGTCGGCATCGCGTGCATGCGCTCGCCGAGCGCGAAACCCGCGCCGAGCAGCAGCGCCCCGCCGCACAGCATCTGCGCCGCCGCGCCCATGAACGGCGACGGCAGGTCGCGCCCGCGGCTCCAGATCGAACCGAACGCCCACGCGATGGTCGCGACGAACAGCGCGACCAGCCCCACCGGGCTGCCGCGCAACGCGCCGCCGGCGTTGAGCCAGAGCACGCCGGCGAAGCCGCAGGCGAGGCCGATCCATTCCGTCCGCCCGGGGCGCTCGCCGCGCATCGCCGCGAACACGCCCATCCACAGCGCCGACGACGCGACCGCGACCGCGGCCAGCCCCGACGACACCGACTGCTCGGCGATGCACACCAGGCCGTTGCCCAGGCCCAGCAGCAGCGCGCCCATCACCGCGAGGTTGCGCCACTGCGCGCGGGTCGGCGCGGGCACGCCGCGCAGGCGCAGCACCGCGTACAGCAGGCCGCCGGCGACGAGGAAACGGCCGCCGGCCATCAGCCGCGGCGGCAGCCCGCCTTCGAGGGCGAAGCGGATCGCGAGGTAGGTCGAGCCCCAGATCAGGTAGACCGCGGCGATCGCCAGCACCACGGCGAGGCCGCTGGCGCGCGCGGGGGCGGCGACGGAAGTGGCTGCATTCATGCGGAACATCCGGAACAAGCGACGCCGCCTGCCCGAAGGCATGGCGGCGTCTGGGGGAGGGAGCCGCGGAAGCCCGCGGTCCATCGCCAGACTAGCGTCGGCGCCGGCAAGCCGATTGAAAATTCGCCCGCCTTGTTGCAAGAATCTTGCATGACGCGCACGGGCCTGCTGGACGACTTCGACCACCGCTTGCTGGCCCTGCTGCAGCGTGACGCCGATCTCACCCTGGACGCGCTCGGCGAGGCGGTCGGCCTGTCGCCGAGCGCCGTACAGCGCCGGCTCACCCGCTACCGCCGCAGCGGCCTGCTGCGCACCGTCGCGGTGCTCGACCCGAAGGCGCTGCCCGGCACCACCCTGACCGCGGTGTGGGTGACGATGGAGCGCGAATCGCTGAAGGCCCACGCCGCCTTCGCCGCGCGCATGCGCGCCGCGCCGGAGGTGCAGCAGTGCTACGTGCTGGCGGGCGAATGGGACTACCTGGTGATCCTGGCGACGCGCGGCATCGATCACTTCCGTTCGGTCGCGCAACGCCTGTTCGTGGACGAGGGCACGATCCGCCGCTACGACTCGCGGATCGTGTTCGACGTGGTCAAGCACGGCCTCGCCCTGCCGACCGGCGAGTCGGCGCCGCGACGCAAACGCTGAGTCACGCCGCGCGCTCGCGCTCCAGCAACTGCTGCTTGAGCGGCAGGCCCCAGCGGTAGCCGCCCAGCGAACCATCGCCGCGCACCACCCGGTGGCAGGGCACCAGCACCGCGATGCGGTTGTGCGCGCAGGCGCCAGCGACCGCGCGGGCGCCGCGCGGCGCGCCGAGCGCGGCGGCGAGGCCGGCGTAGCTGCGGGTCTCGCCGCGCGGGATGCGCATCAGCGCGTCCCACACCTTCTTCTGGAAGGCGGTGCCGATCAGGTCGACGTCGACCCGCGCCTGGCGGCCGGCCAGGGTCTCGGCCACCGCGCGCACGCGCGGGGCGAGGAAGTCGTCGCGGCCGGCGTCGACTTCCTGCAGCGTGGCGCGCGGGAATTCGGCGCGAAGCTTGCGGTGCAACACGTCGCGGTCCTCGCCCAGTTCGACCATGCAGATGCCGCGCGCGGTGGCCGCGACCAGCGCCGGGCCGAGCGCGGTGGCGACGATGCTCCAGCGGATCTCCACGCCGTCGCCGCCGGCGCGATAACGTGCGGGCGTCATGCCCAGGCGCGCGGCGCCGGCTTCGTACACCCGCGACGGCGAGCCGTAGCCCGCGTCGTACAGCGCGGCGCTGACGTCGCCGCCGGCGCGCAGCGCGCTGCGCAGGGTGCCGAGCTTGCGCTGCGACAGGTATTCCGCCGGGCTCAGCCCGAAGCGCGCGGCGAAGCGGCGTTGCAGGTGCGAGGCGCTGAGCCCGACCGCGCGCGCCAGCGCGTCCAGGGTCGGCTCGCCTTCGTCCAGCAGGCGGCGTGCGTGCTCGAGTTTGTCGTCGGTGCGGGCCATGGCGGGCACGATAGGCCAGCGCGGGGGCGGTCGCTATCCGATTCTTGCGCGCGCTCGCCGAAGTGGCGGGGGCGCGTCGGGTGGGAGAGGTGGGCAGGACCGTATGCGGCATGGAGGGCGCATCCGAGCCTCCATGGATGGATTCACGGCGTGTCCTGCCTGCCTCTCCCGCCCGGCGCGCTCGCGCAGCCTCAGACGGCCTTGGCTGCTGAAAGCAGGCACCATCGCGGGCCCGCGCCCGGGAGGGCGCATCCGAGCCTCCATGGACGGATTCACGGCGTGTCCTGCACGTCTCTCCCGCCCGACGCGCTCGCGTGCGGCTCGCCCCCACCCCGACCCTCCCCCGCAAGCGGGGGAGGGAGAACGTCGCACGTCTCACGCGCTCAGCCGCGGCGGCCGAGCATCGCGTCGATGCGGATGTGGCGGCGCGCCTCGTGCTTTTCCTTCAGCCGGCGCCCGTGCGCGGACAGGATGTCGCCGCGGGTGAGGATGCCGATGAGCGGGTGCGGCGCGTCGACGCCGACCACGATCAGGCGGCCGATGTCCTCGGCGACCATGTGGTCGGCCGCCTCGCGCAGCGAGTGGTGCTCGTGCACCACGACCGGCGGGCGCATCGGCAGGTCGCCGATCCGGCGGATGTTGGGCTCGGACGGATCGAGCAGGGTGCGGCGGGTGACCACGCCGCGCACGCGGCCGGTGTCGTCGATCACCGGATAGCCCTGGTGCTGGCCGTCGTCGCGACCGGAATGGATCCAGTGGCGCACCTCGCCGAGCTCGTCGCGGGTGCGCAGCGAAATCACGTCGCGGGTGCAGGCGTCGCGCACCAGCACCTGCTCGAGGTAGTCGGCGGCGTACTCGGTGGGCACGCGCACGCCGCGGCGCGCGATCTTCTCGGTCATGATCGTGTTGCGCATGGTCAGCGCCGACACCAGGTAGGCCGCGCTGCAGCCGCCGAGCAGCGGCAGCAGGCCCGCCGGCTGGTGGGTGGTCTCGAACGCGAACACCACCGACGCCAGCAGCGCGCGCGAGGCCCCCGCGAAGATCGCCGCCATGCCGACCAACCCGGCGATGCGCGGGTCCACGCCCAGCTGCGGCGCCAGCGCGACCAGGCCGAAGCCCGCCAGCGCACCGAGCGCCCCGCCGACGGTGAACAATGGCGCCAGGGTACCGCCCGAGGTGCCGCTGCCGAGCGCCACCGACCACGAGATGAACTTCATCACGCACAGGAAGGCGAGCGCGCCCACCGCGAGGTGGCCGGCGACGATCGCCTCGATGTTGGTGTAGCCCACGCCCAGCGTGAGCGGCGCGAACCAGCCGACGACGCCGACCACCAGGCCGCCGATCGCCGGCCACCACATCCAGTGCACCGGCAGCTTCTCGAATGCGTCCTCGATGCCGTATACCAACCGCGTCACGCCGACGCTGACCAGGCCCATCGCCGCGCCGAGCAGCACGTAGGACGCGAGCGCGCCGAGTCCGGGCGCGGCGATGTCCGGCATCGGGAACACCGGCGCGCTGCCGACCAGCAGGTCGCGCACGCCGGCCGCGGTCACCGCCGCGAGCGCGACCGGGATCAGCGAGCGCGGGCGCAGTTCGAACAGCAGCAGTTCCACCGCGAGGATCACCGCCGACACCGGCGCGCCGAAGATCGCGGTCATGCCGCCGGCCGCGCCCGCGGCGAGCAGCACCTTGCGCTCCTGCCCGGTGACCTGCAGCAGCTGGCCGAGGAAGGAACCGAGAGCGCCGCCGGTGGCGATGATCGGACCTTCCGCGCCGAACGGGCCGCCGGTGCCGATCGCGATCGCCGAGGACACCGGCTTGAGGAAGGTGATGCGCGGCGGGATCTTCGACTCGTTGAGCAGCACCTGCTCCATCGCCTCGGGGATGCCGTGGCCGCGGATCGCGCGCGAGCCCCAGCGCGCCATCGCGCCGACGATCAGCCCGCCGGCCACCGGCACCAGGATCACCCACGGGCCGAGCCGGTGCTGCGCCGGCGACACCGTCTCCAGCGACCAGCGCCCGTAGAACGACAGGTTGGTGACCACCGCGATCAGCGCCACCAGCACCTGCGCGATCAGCGCGGCGGCGACGCCGAGCAGCACCGCCAGCGCGCACACGAACAGTACCCGCGGCTCGACCAGGGTCGAGCGCCGCGGCATGCGCGCTGCCTCGAGGCTGGCGCCTAGCGCCGGCGCGACCGGCAGCGCCTCGGTGCTGGCCTCGTCGCGGAGCTGCGGATGGTCGGGGGTCTGCATCGGTCAGCCGGTCGCGCGGGGGGCGCACATGCTACGCCCGGGGCGACGGCCTTTCAGCGAACGGCGGCCTGTTGCGACAACGCGTCGATGGCGCTCAGGCGTCGCCATCGTCGCGCAGGTAGGGCTCGACCTTGCCCTGCAGCTTCATCGTCATCGGGTTGCCGCGGCGATCCAGCGCCTTGCCGACGATGACCCGGATCCAGCCCTCGCTGACGCAGTACTCCTCGACGTTGGTGCGCTCGGCGCCGTTGAAGCGGATGCCCACGCCGCGGGCCAGCAGCTCGGCGTCGTGGAACTTGCTGCGCGGGTCGTTGCTGAGGCGGTCGGGAAGCGAGTCGGCCATGGCGGATCGGGAGAGCGGGAAAGGCGCACAGGATAGCGCGCTGCCCGTGCGGGCCCGATTCGGACGGGGCTCACGGCATTGCAACCGCGTCCGCCGCCACCATGTCCTTGCGATGACCTCGCCCATGGCCTCCCCCGACCCGCTCGCCCTCGACCGCGCCGCCGGGGCGCGCGGCGAGTGGCAGGTGCTGCGCGGCCTCGTCCCCTACCTGCGGCCGTTCTGGGCGCGGATCGGCTTCGCGCTGGCGCTGGTGGTGAGCGCGAAGCTCGCCAACCTGGTCGTGCCGATGCTGCTCAAGCGGCTTGTGGACGGGCTCGCGGTGCCGCCGTCGCTGCTGGTGCTGCCGGTCGCGCTGCTGCTGGCCTACGGCGCGTCGCGGCTGTCGGTGACGCTGTTCACCGAGCTGCGCCAGGTGGTGTTCGCGCGGGTGATGGCGCGGGTTTCGCGGCGGGTCACGCTGGAGGTGTTCCGGCACCTGCACGCGCTGTCGCTGAAGTTCCACCTGTCGCGCCGCACCGGCGGCGTGGCGCGCGACGTCGAGCGCGGCGGCAGCGCGATCTCCGACCTGCTCGACTGGTCGATCTACACCATCCTGCCGACCGCGCTGGAGGTCGCGCTGGTCACCGGCGTGCTGATCTGGGCCTACGACTGGACCTTCGCCGCGATCACCCTGGCCACGCTCGCCGCCTACGTCGGCTTCACCTTCGCCGTGACCGACTGGCGCACGCGCTACTACCGCGCCTCGGTCGAGGCCGACACCCGCGCCAACGAGCGCGCGGTGGACTCGCTGCTCAACTACGAGACGGTCAAGTACTTCGGCAACGAGGAGCACGAGGCCCGCCGCTACGACGAAAACCTGCGGCACCTGGAGGAGGCGCAGGTCAAGGCGCGCAAGACCCTGGCGATCCTCAACCTCGGCCAGACCGCGGTGGTCGCGCTCGGCGTCACCGCGATGATGTGGGACGCAGCGGCCGGCGTCGTCGCCGGGCGCATGACGGTCGGCGACCTGGTGCTGGTCAACGCCTACCTGCTGCAGCTGGCGGCGCCGCTCAACCTGCTCGGCATGATGTACCGCGAGGTCAAGCAGGCCTTCACCAACCTGGAGCGCCTGTTCGGCCTGCTCGACGAGCGCCAGGACGTGCAGGACCGGGAAGGCGCGCAGCCGCTGCGCACGCGCCGGCCGCGGGTCGCGTTCGAACACGTGTCCTTCGCCTACGACCCGCGCCGTCCGATCCTGCAGGACGTGAGCTTCGCGATCGAGCCGGGCGCGACCGTGGCCGTGGTCGGCCACTCGGGCTCGGGCAAGTCGACGCTGGCGCGCTTGCTGTACCGCTTCTACGACGTGGACGCCGGCCGCATCACCATCACCGACGAAGCCGGCGTGGCGCACGACCTGCGCGAGCGGACCCAGGCCTCGGTGCGCGCGGCGATCGCGATCGTCCCGCAGGACACGGTGCTGTTCAACGACACGATCTTCTACAACATCCAGTACGGCCGCCCCGACGCCAGCCGCGCCGAGGTCGAGGCGGCGGCGCGCGCGGCGCACATCCACGACCTGATCATGGCGCTGCCGGACGGCTACGACAGCGAGGTCGGCGAACGCGGGCTCAAGCTGTCGGGCGGCGAGAAGCAGCGCGTGGCGATCGCGCGCGCGCTGCTCAAGGACCCGGCGATCCTGATCTTCGACGAGGCGACCTCGGCGCTGGACTCCAGGTCCGAGCGCGCGATCCAGGCCGAACTCGACCGGATCGCGGTCGGCCGCACCACCCTGATGATCGCGCACCGGCTGTCCACGGTGATGCACGCCGACGAGATCCTGGTGCTGGACGCCGGGAGGGTGGTGGAGCGCGGCAGCCACGCCGGCCTGCTCGCGCTGGACGGGCAGTACGCGCAGATGTGGCGGCTGCAGCAGCAGGCGCAGCAGGCCGCGGCGCAGGCGGCCGCGGCCGAGCGCGCGGCGGCGGGCGTGGGCGAAGGGTGACGCGCGTCCCCGGCACCCCACCGACGGGCCTGGCCCCCACCGCGTCCCCTTGCCGTACCATCGGGCGTTTCCACGCCGAGGTGCCCCCCATGCAGAAACTCGTGCTGTCCACCCTCTCGCTGGCCGTCGCCCTGGCGATCGGCAGCGCCCATGCCGCCGACGCGCCGACCTTCGACACCCAGCGCCTGTCGCAGGAGGTGAAGGTGCTGTCGTCCGACGCGTTCGAAGGCCGCGCGCCGGCCTCGGCCGCCGAGCAGAAGGTGATCGACTACGTGGTCGGCGAGCTCAAAGCGGCCGGCGTGTCCCCGGGCGGCGACCTCAAGGACGGCCAGCGCGCCTGGACCCAGGCGGTGCCGCTGCTGCGCGCCGAGATCACCGGCACGCCGACCCTCGCGCTCGGCGTCGACGGCAGAACCGAGCCGCTGACCCAGGGCGTGGAGATCGCCGCGCGCCCGACCCTCGACGGCAGCAAGCAGGTCGACATCGAGAACGCGCCCCTGGTGTTCGTCGGCTACGGCGTCAAGGCGCCGGAGCGCAACTGGGACGACTACAAGGGCGTGGACCTGAAGGGCAAGGTCGCGCTGGTGCTGGTCAACGACCCGGACTTCGAGACCGGCGAGGGCGACTTCGGCGGCAAGGCGATGACCTACTACGGCCGCTGGACCTACAAGTACGAGGAGGCCGCGCGCCAGGGCGCGCTCGGCATGCTGGTGATCCACGAGACCGCGCCGGCGTCCTACGGCTGGGCGACGGTGAAGAACTCCAACACCAACGCCCAGTTCGACATCGTCCGCGCCGATCCCGCCGCCGCCCACGTGCCGCTGGAAGGCTGGGTGACCCGCGACCTCGCGGCGAAGATCGCAAAGAACGCCGGCTTCGACTTCGAGCAGCTGAAGAAGCAGGCGCAGTCGCGCGACTTCAAGCCGGTCGAGCTGAAGGGCGAGACGCTGACCGCGCAATACGCGGTGGACAGCCAGGTGATCACCTCGCACAACATCGTCGGCCGCATCGAGGGCACGAAGCATCCGGACGAGACGATCATCTACAGCGCGCACTGGGACCACCTCGGGGTCGGCCAGCCGGACGCCAAGGGCGACCGCATCTACAACGGCGCGGTGGACAACGCGACCGGCACCGCGGCGCTGATCGAGATCGCGCGCGCGTATGCCAAGGCGCCGCGCCCGGAACGCTCGGTGGTGTTCCTCAACGTCACCGCCGAGGAGAAGGGCCTGCTCGGCTCGGAGTACTACGCGGCCAACCCGCTGTATCCGCTGGCGAAGACGGTCGCGGTGCTGAACATGGACGCGCTGGACCCCACCGGCGCCAAGCGCGACTTCTCCACCTCAGGCAGCGCGAAGCAGGAGCTGCTCGACGAGACCATCACGACCGCCAAGACTTTCGGCCTGCGCTTCACCCCCGACTCGCATCCCGAGGCGGGCTACTTCTTCCGCTCCGACCACTTCCCGTTCGCCAAGCGCGGCGTGCCGGCGATTTCCTGGGGCTCGGGCGAGGACTGGGTCGAGGGCGGGCTCGCCGCCGGCGAGGCGGCCGGCAAGGCCTATACGGCCGAGCGCTACCACCAGCCGGCCGACGAGTGGGAGGCCGACTGGACCTTCGCGGGCATGGCCAAGGAACTGCAGGTGCTGTACACGGTCGGGCGCGAGCTGGCCGATTCGCGCCGCTGGCCGGACTGGGACCCGTCGTCCGAGTTCCGCGCCGCGCGCGACGCGAGCGCCGCGGAGCGCAAGTGATCGCCTGATTGGTGTGCGAAAAAGGCCGGGGAAACCCGGCCTTCTCTTTTGCGGGTTGCACTGACTGGTCAACAAGCGCGCATCGTGGGCCCGCGCCCGGGAGGCCGGGGGTATTGCTTTTCCCTTAGCTGGGCATCCATGCCCAGATGCGGGCGCGCGCCATCCATGGCGCGCTGACGCAACACCCCCGCCCTCCCGGTCGCTCGGGAAAGATCCTCGCGGCTTGCCGTAGAGCGGAGCTTGCTCCGCTAAGCGAGCGCGAGAGCGGTGGGGGTGCGTCGGGCGGGAGAGGCGGGCAGGACCGTATGCGCCATGGATGGCGCATCCGAGCCCCCATGGATGGGTTCACGGCGCGTCCTGACCGCCTCTCCCGCCCGGCGCGCTTGCGACGCTCCGACGGCCTTGGCCCGGTAAAAAACAGGAAGCATCGTGGGCCCGCGCCCGGGAGGCCGGGGGGGTATTGCTTTTCCCTTAGAAGGGCAATCCTGCCCTGATGCGGGCGCGCGCCATCCATGGCGCGCTGACGCAACACCCCCGCCCTCCCGGTCGCTCGGATAGACCCTCGCGCCTTGCCGTAGAGCGGCGCGCTCCACTACATGATCGCGACAGAGGTAGGAGCGCGTCGGGCGGGAGAGGTGGGCAGGACCGTATGCGCCATGGATGGCGCATCCGAGCCTCCATGGACGGATTCACGGCGTGTCCTGACTGCCTCTCCCGCCCGACGCGCTTGCGACGCTCCGACGGCCTTGGCCCGGTAAAAAACAGGAAGCATCGTGGGCCCGCGCCCGGGAGGCTGGGGGGTATTGCTTTTCCCTTAGCAGGACATCCTGTCCTGATGCGGGCGCGCGCCATCCATGGCGCGCTGACGCAACACCCCCCAGCCTCCCGGTCGCTCGGAAAGATCTTCGCGGCTTGCCGTAGAGCGGGGCTTGCTCCCCTGCGAGCGTGGTGGGGCGCGTCGGGTGGGAGAGGCAGGCAGGACCGTATGCGCCATGGATGGCGCATCCGAGCCCCCATGGATGGGTTCACGGCGTGTCCTGACTGCCTCTCCCGCCCGACGCGCTCGCGCGAACTCGCACTTTGGGCTCGCTTGAGCACTCCGCTCCGCAGCGGAGCAAGCTCCGCTCTACGAATGCGGGCGCCGCTAGAACCCGTAGCGCAGGAAACCGCCGTCCACCGCGATGCATTCGCCGGTGACGTAGCTCGCCGCCGGCAGGCACAGGAAGGCGACCGCGGCGGCGACTTCCTCCGGCTCGCCGACGCGGCCCATCGGCGTGCGCAGCAGCACCTCGTCGAGGTAGTCGGGATCGGCGAGCTTGTCGTGGGTGCGGCGCGTGCGGATGTACCAGGGCGCGACGCAGTTGACCCGGATCCCGTCCTCGGCCCACTCCACCGCCAGGTTGCGGGTCATCTGGTGCATCGCCGCCTTGCTCATCCCGTACGGCGCGCCGCTGCGCACGTGGGTGACGCCGGACACGCTGCCGACGTTGACGATGCTGGAGGCGGCATGCTTCGTCAGCAACGGATGCGCGTAGCGCGACAGTTCGAAGGCGGAGAACAGGTTGATCTCGAAGATCTGCCGCCACTCGTCTTCCGCGTACTCGGTCGCCGCGCGGGTCAGGTTGCCGCCGGCGTTGTTGACCAGCACATGCAGGCCCTCGCCGAAGTCCTCGACCCAGTCCAGCAGCTCGCGCCGCTGCTCGTCCTGCGCGACGTCGGCGGCGAACACCTGCACCTCGCGCTCCGGGAAGTCCTCCAGCAGCTCGCCGCGCACCTGCTCCAGCAGCGACGCGTCGCGCGCCGCGAGCAGCACGTCGGCGCCGAAGCCGAGCAGCTCGCGCGCGATCGCCCGGCCGATCCCGGCGCTGCCTCCGGTCACCAGCGCGAGCTGGCCGTCCAGCCGCCAGCGGCTGCGTTGCGGCGTGTCCTGCGAACCGTGCATGGCGCGTCCTCGGCAACGTGACCGGCGTAGGATAGCCGCAGGCCCCCGCAGGAGCTTCGTCATGCACGCCCCGCGCCCCGCCCTCGCCGCCCTCGCCGCGGCGTTCGTCCTCGCCGCCTGCAGCAAGCCGGTGCCGCCCGACAAGCAGGACCCGCCCGAGCCGCAGGCCGCGCAGGCGACCGAACTGCGCGACGCGATCCAGGCGCCGATCGACGAGGCCAGGGCGGTCGACGCCCAGGTCCAGGACGCCGCGCAGCAGCAGCGCGACGCGATCGAGGCGCAGACGGGGGGCTAGCGCGGGCGGGCAGCCAGGCCATGAAGCGCACCTGGACCATCGTCGGCGTCGCCGACGTCCACCGCAGCCTGCGCTGGTACCAGGCGCTGTTCGGGCAGCCGCCGGCGCCGCCGGCACACGACGACTTCGGCCAGGTCCGCGACGAGGACGGCACCGTCCTGCTGTGCCTGCACCGCTGGGGCGCGCACGAGCACCCAACCTTGGCCGACCCGGCGCTGGCCACGCCCGGCAACGGGCTGCTGCTGTTCTTCCGCGTCGACGATTTCGATGCCGCGCTCGAGCGGGCGCGCGCCTTCGCCACGCTCGCCGAAGAGCCGAGCCGCAACCCCAACACCGGCACCCTGGAATTCGCCCTGCGCGATCCCGACGGCTACTACGTGATGGTCAGCGCGCTGGCGCCCTGACCGGGGAGCGGAGCAAGCTCCGCCGTACGGTCGGCCGCGACACGCAGCCTCCGCGCGTCGGGCCTACAGCCCGCAGAAGCAGTGCGCCAGCGCCTTCACCGGCACGCCCGGGCGCGGCTTCAGCGCCGCGTCCAGCAGGCGGAAGTCGGCGCGGCTGTGCGGCGCCGCGTGTTCCACCAACGCCCGCGCCAGCGCGGATTCGCGCAGCCACGCCGCGCCGGCGTCGGTGCCGCTCAGGCGCAGGAAGAAGCGCTCGAACGGCGTCATCGGTTTTTCGATGTAGCGCGTGCGCCAGCTGCCCGGCTTGCCGAGCTTCGCTTCCTTCGCGGCGTCGGCGATCGCGTCGGCGAGCCCGCCGAAGGCGTCCACAAGCCCGCGCTCCTTCGCCTGTGCGCCGGACCACACCCGGCCGCGCGCGATCGCGTCGACCTGGGCCACGCTCTGGTGGCGCGCCTTCGCCACCCGCCCGGTGAAGTCGCGGTAACCCTTGTCGATCACCGACTGGATCACCTCGCCGACCCGGGGGTCGAGCGGGCGGGTCAGGTCGAAGGCGCCGGCGAACGGCGTGGTGCCGACGCCGTCGGTGTGCACGCCGATCTTGTCGAGCGCGCGCGGCAGGGTCGGGATCAGGCCGAAGATGCCGATGGAACCGGTGATCGTCGACGGGTCGGCGTAAATGCGGTCGGCGTTCATGCTGATCCAGTAGCCGCCCGACGCGGCGAGGTCGCCCATCGAGACGATCACCGGCTTGCCGGCCTTCTTCAGCGCGACCACCTCGCGGCGGATCTGCTCGGAGGCGAACACCTCGCCGCCCGGCGAATCCACCCGCAGCACCACCGCGCGCACGCTGTCGTCGTCGCGCGCCTCGTGCAGCAGCGCCGCGGTCGACTCGCCGCCGATGCTGCCCGGCGGCTGCTTGCCGCCGGCGATCTCGCCCTCGGCCACCACCACCGCGACCTGCGGGCGCTCGTCCACCGCCTGCAGCGGGCCGTCCACGTGCTTGAGGTATTCGTCCAGCTCCACCCGGCGGAAGCCGCCGTCGGCGTCGGCATCGGCGACGCCGCGCTCGGCCAGCAGGGTGTCGACCTGCTCCTCGGTCTTCAGGCCGTCGACCAGCTTGTGCTGCAGCGCGTAGCGGGCGAGGTCGCCGCCGGCGGCCTCGATGCCCTGCGGCAGGGTGTCGATGTCGGTGGCCAGCTGCTGCGCGGTCAGCCCGCGCGCCTTGGCGATGTCGGCGAGGAAGCGCTGCCAGATGTCGTTCATCCAGAACAGGTCGGCTTCCTTGGACTCCGGCGACGCGGCGTCGAGGATGTAGGGTTCGGCCGCCGACTTGTACTCGCCGACGCGGAACAGGTGCACGTCCACGCCGAGCTTGTCCTGCAGGCCCTCGCGGTAGTACTGGCGGTAGCGGCCCAGGCCCTCGAGCAGCAGGCCGCCCATCGGGTCGATGTAGACCTCGTCGGCCTGCGCGGCGAGCAGGTACTGTTGCTGGTCCATGTTTTCGCCGAACGCCACCACCTGCTTGCCGGCCGCGCGCAGCTGCGCCAGCGCCGCGGCGACCTCTCGGATCGAGGCGTAGCCGGAGAAGCGCATGCGGTCGGTGCGCAGCAGCACGCGCTCGATGCGCTTGTCGGTGCGGGCGGCGTCCAGCGCGCGCAACAGGTCGCGCAGCTGCACTTCGCCCGCGCTGTCGTCGCCGGTGGCCTTGGCCAGCCCGCGGGTGAACGGGTCGGCGCTGTACTGCTCGACCAGCGCGCCCTGCGGCGCGATCACCAGGGTGGTGCGGTCGGCCAGCACCCGGCGGCCGCCGTCGGCGCTCAGCACCGCGACCACCACCAGCACCAGCAGGACCAGGAAGATCAGGTTGAAGACCAGGCGGCGGGTGAAGTTGAGCGCGTCCCACGCGCCGATGAACAGGCGGGCGATCGGACCGCGGCGGACTGCATTCATGGACAGGCTCCAGGCATTTGGCCATAGGGTACGCGGCGGGGACGGAGCCGGCATCCACCCATGGTCATGCGGCCGATCGGCACCCGGGGATGCGCCGCCGCGCACGGGGCGCGCGTGCGCCGCTCCGTAGAATGCACGGATGGATGTCTCGTACCTGCTCGATTCGCTCAATCCCGCCCAGCGCGAGGCGGTGACCGCCCCCGCCGGGCATTACCTCGTCCTCGCCGGCGCCGGCAGCGGCAAGACCCGGGTGCTGACCCACCGGATCGCCTGGCTGAACGAGGTCCACGGCGTGCCCGCGCACGGCATCCTCGCGGTCACCTTCACCAACAAGGCGGCGGCCGAGATGCGCGGCCGCGCCGAGGCCCTGCTCCGGCATGGCGCGCGCGGGATGTGGATCGGCACCTTCCACGGCCTCGCCCACCGCCTGCTGCGCCTGCACTGGCAGGAGGCGAAGCTGCCGGAAGGCTTCCAGGTGCTGGACAGCGACGACCAGCTGCGCCTGGTCAAGCGCGTGGTGCAGCAGCTCGAGCTCGACGACACCCGCTTCCCGCCGCGCCAGATCGCCTGGTGGATCAACGCGCAGAAGGACGAGGGCCGCCGCCCGCAGCACCTGCAGCCGGGCGCCGACCCGTGGCTGGACGTGATGCAGAAGAGCTACGCGCTGTACCAGGAGCGCTGCGACCGCGCCGGCCTGGTGGACTTCGCCGAGCTGCTGCTGCGCGCGCACGAGCTCCTGCGCGACAACCCGGCGCTGCTGGCGCACTACCGGCGCCGCTTCGGCGAAATCCTGGTCGACGAGTTCCAGGACACCAACGCGATCCAGTACGCGTTCGTGCGCGTGCTCGCCGGCATCACGCCCGATGGAGGCGGTGGCCACGTGTTCGTGGTCGGCGACGACGACCAGGCGATCTACGGCTGGCGCGGCGCCAAGGTCGAGAACGTGCAGCGCTTCCTGCGCGACTTCCCCGGCGCCGCGACCCTGCGCCTGGAGCAGAACTACCGCTCCAGCGCCAACATCCTCAACGCCGCCAACGCGGTGATCGCGCACAACCCGGACCGGCTCGGCAAGCAGCTGTGGACCGACAGCGGCGAGGGCGAACCGATCGACCTGTACGCCGCGTACAACGAGATCGACGAGGCGCGCTTCGTGGTCGAGCGCATCCGCCAGTGGGTGCACGCCGGCGGCAGCTACGGCGACTGCGCGATCCTGTACCGCAGCAACGCCCAGTCGCGCGCGTTCGAGGAGGCGCTGCTGGAGGACCCGATCCCGTACCGGGTGTACGGCGGCATGCGCTTCTTCGAGCGCGCGGAGGTCAAGGACACCCTCGCCTACCTGCGGCTGGTCGCCAACCGCGACGACGACGCGGCCTTCGAGCGCGCGGTCAACACGCCCGCGCGCGGGATCGGCGAGCGCACTCTCGACGAGGTGCGCCGGCGCGCGCGAACCGACGCGGTCTCGCTGTGGGAGGCGTCGATTCGGGTGGTGCGGAGCACCGACCTCGCCGCCCGCGCGCGCAACGCGCTGATGGCCTTCCATGCCCTGCTGGACGCGATCGCCGGCGAGGTCGCGGCGATGCCGCTGCAGGAGAAGGTGGACCACGTGCTGGCGCGCTCGGGCCTGCGCACGCACTACGCCAACGAGTCGCGCGGCCAGCTCGACTCGCGCACCGAGAACCTCGACGAACTGGTGTCGGTGGCCTCGCGCTTCGTCCAGCGCGACGACGACGAGGAAGCCGCGGCGCTGACCGAGCTGGTCGCGTTCCTGTCCTACGCCGCGCTGGAGGCCGGCGAAGGCCAGGCCCAGGCGGGCGAGGACGGGGTGCAGCTGATGACGCTGCACAGCGCGAAGGGGCTGGAGTTCCCGCTGGTGTTCCTCGCCGGCATGGAGGAAGGCCTGTTCCCCAGCGCGAAGACGGTGGAGGAGCAGGGCCGGCTGGAGGAGGAGCGGCGCCTGGCCTACGTCGGCATCACCCGCGCGCGGCAGAAGCTGGTGCTCAGCTACGCGGAGGCGCGCCGCATCCACGGCATGGACATGTACGGCGTGCCGTCGCGCTTCCTGCGCGAGATCCCGGGCGCGCTGCTCAACGAGGTGCGGCCGCGGGTGCAGGTGGCGCGGCCCGCGTTCGGCGGGGCGCCACGTCGCGATTTCGGCCACGCCGCCGTCGAAACGCCGCCGATCAAGCTCGGCCAGAACGTGCGGCATCCGAGCTTCGGTCGCGGCGTGGTCACCGACTACGAGGGCAGCGGCGCGCATGCGCGGGTGCAGGTCAACTTCGACGACGCCGGCAGCAAGTGGCTGGTGCTGGCCTACGCCAACCTGCAGTCGCTGTAGTCACGCGCCCTGAACGCCGGCGCGCCGACGATTGCCGCGGGCAACCGGCGGAGCACGAGGCATGGCGACCAGCGCCAGGAAGAGCGGCAGGACGGCGGCGTCCAGCCGCCGCGGCAGCGCGGCGAGGCAGCGCGAGATCCAGCAGGAAGCCGAGGCGCGCAACGAGCGCGCCACGGCGCGCAAGCAGGCGGCGAAACAGGCCGCCGGCAAGCCGGCGGGCGGCAAGGCGAAGAAGCAGCCGGTCCAGGCCGGTCCGCGCCGGCAGCCCGAAAACCCCTTGCCGAAGCAGCACCAGGCCAAGCCCGGCCACGAACACAAGCTCGACCCGCAGCCGCGCTTCCTCGCGCCCGACTACGAAGGCAGCGGCAAGCTGCGCGACATGGTCGCGCTGGTGACCGGCGGCGACTCCGGCATCGGCCGCGCGGTCGCGGTGCTGTTCGCGCGCGAGGGCGCCGACATCGCCCTGGTCTACCTCAGCGAGGACCGCGACGCCGACACCACCCGCGAGTACGTCGAGCGGGAGGGCCGGCGCTGCATCGCGATCCGCGGCGACGTCAAGGATCCGCGCTTCTGCGAGCAGGCGGTGGAGCAGACGCTGGACGCGCTGGGCCGGATCGACGTGCTGGTCAACAACGCCGCCTTCCAGCAGCACAGCAAGACCCTGGAGGACATCACCGAGGAGCACCTGCAGGAAACCCTGCAGACCAACATCGGCGGCTACTTCCACATGGCGCGCGCGGCGCTGCCGCACATGACCGAGGGCGGCAGCATCATCAACACCGGCTCGGAGACCGCGCTGTTCGGCAGCAAGAGCCTGCTCGACTACTCGGCGACCAAGGGCGCGATCCACGCCTTCACCAAGTCGCTGGCGGCCAACCTGCTCGAGCGCGGCATCCGGGTGAACGCGGTGGCGCCCGGCCCGGTGTGGACCCCGCTCAACCCGTCCGACCAGCCGGCGAAGAAGGTCGCCGACTTCGGCAAGGACAGCGACATGGGCCGTCCGGCGCAGCCGGAGGAAATCTCGCCGGCCTACGTCTTCCTCGCTTCGCCGGCCTGCGCGAGCTACGTCAACGGCGTGGTGCTGCCGGTGATGGGCGGGCCGCGCGGATAGCGGTCGCACGGGGGCTAACCGCCAAGCAGGTCGGGGCGCGCGACTGTCTGCGAGCGTGCCGGGCAGTTCCCGGGCCCGCGCCCGGGAGGGCGGGGGTATTGCTTTTCCCTTAGCTGGGCATCCATGCCCAGATGCGGGCGCGCGCCATCCATGGCGCGCTGACGCAACACCCCCGCCCTCCCGGTCGCTCGGGAAAGATCCTCGCGGCTTGCCGTAGAGCGGAGCTCGCTCCGCTGCCACGCAATCCGGGTGCCGGTGCAGCGGAGCAAGCTCCGCTCTACGAAAGCCGGGCGGCGAGAGAGGTGGGGCGCGCCGGGTGGGAGAGGTGGGCAGGACCGTATGCGCCATGGATGGCGCATCCGAGCCTCCATGGATGGATTCACGGCGTGTCCTGCCTGCCTCTCCCACCCGGCGCGCTCGCGAGGTGTCTGCTTTTGCTGTTGGCGCAGCGCCCAGGTAATCCGGTCGCGAGCCCCTGCTGCTACCAGCCGTAGATCCGGTAGTAGACCGGCGAGACCTCGCCCTTGTCGCGGTCGACGTGGCCGTCGCCGTCGTGGTCGATCAGGTAGTAGACGGGACCGCGCAGCGGCTGCACCCGCACCATCCGCAGCTGGCCGTCGACGCGGTACTCGGAGACCACGTCGCCGTTCGGTTCGGTGCGGGTGGTCTCGACCGCCCCGGGCGGGACCGCCGGCTCGCCCAGGCTGGCGCAGGCGGACAGCAGCAGGCTGGCGGTCGCGACGACGATGCCCTTGCGCATGGCGGACTCCGCGGCGGGTGTGCCGGCGATTATGCCCCCGCTGCGTGGTCGGCCTGCATGCAGCGGGCCCGGCGTAGAATCCGCGGATGCCGAAGCTGGTCCTGATCGACGGGTCGTCCTACGTCTACCGCGCCTTCCACGCGCTGCCGCCGCTGACCAACGCCGCCGGCGAGCCGACCGGCGCGCTGTTCGGCGTGGTCAACATGCTGCGCGCGCACCTCAACGAGCAGCCCGACTGCGCCGCGTTCGTGGTGGACGCGCCCGGCAAGACCTTCCGCGACGACCTCTACCCCGCGTACAAGGCCACCCGCGCGCCGATGCCGGACGACCTGCGCGCGCAGCTGCAGCCGATGTGCGAGATCGTGGAGGCGCTCGGCCTGCCGCTGCTGCGGATCGAGGGCGTGGAAGCCGACGACGTGATCGGCACGCTCGCGCTGGAGGCCGCGCGCGCCGGCGTGGACGTCACCATCTCCACCGGCGACAAGGACTTTGCCCAGTTGGTGGGACGCCACGAAGGCGGCGGCAGCATCCGCCTGGTCAACACCATGAGCGGCAGCGTGATGGATTCGGACGAGGCGGTGATCGCCAAGTTCGGCGTGCGCGCCGGCCAGATCGTGGACCTGCTGGCGCTGATGGGCGACAGCATCGACAACGTCATCGGCGTGGAGAAGTGCGGGCCGAAGACCGCCGCGAAGTGGCTGGCCGAGCACGGCTCGCTGGACGGCGTGATCGCCAACGCGGCGAAGATCGGCGGCAAGATCGGCGACAACCTGCGCGCGGCGCTGGAGCGGCTGCCGCTCAACCGCACGCTGGTGACGATCAAGACCGACGTCGCCCTGCCGGCCGCGGCGCACGAACTGAAGCTGCGACCACGCGACGTGGACGCGCTGCGGGTGCTGTACGCGCGCTACGGTTTCAGCCAGGCCCTGCGCGAACTGGACGGCGGCGGCAAGCCGGCCCAGGCGGTCGAGCGCAACATCAGCATGCGCGGCACCGAGGCCGGCTGGGCGCGCGCCGGGGCGAAGCCGGAGGACGGCATCGACCCCGCGCTGTCCGCGCCGGGCGAGCACGAGACGGTGCTGACCCGCGAACAGCTCGACGCCTGGATCGAGCGCCTGCGGGCGGCCGACGCCTTCGCCTTCGATACCGAGACCGACGCGCTGGATCCGCTGTGCGCGGCGCTGGTCGGAATCAGCGTGGCGGTCGAGCCCGGCCGCGCCGCCTACATCCCGGTCGGCCATGACTATCCCGGCGCGCCGGCGCAACTGCCGCGCGCGGAGGTCCTCGACGCCCTGCGCCCGCTGTTCGCCGATCCCGGCAAGCGCAAGATCGGCCACCACGGCAAGTACGACCTGCACGTGCTGCGCTGCCACGGGGTGGAGGTGCGCGGCTACGCCGAGGACACGATGCTGGAAAGCTTCGTGTACAACGCCGGCGCCAGCCGCCACGACATGGATTCGCTGGCCAAGCGCTACCTCGGCTACGACACCGTCCGCTACGAGGACGTCGCCGGCAAGGGCGCGAAGCAGATCCGCTTTTCGCAAGTGGCCATCGACGACGCCGCGCGCTACGCGGCCGAGGACGCCGACGTCACCCTGCGCCTGCACCGCGTGCTGGGCCCGCGCCTGGCCGCCGAGCCCGCGATCGAGCGCGTCTACCGCGAGATCGAGGTGCCGCTGGTGCCGGTGCTCGAACGGGTGGAGGCCAACGGCGTGCTGGTGGACGTGGCGGAACTGCGCCGGCAGTCGGCCGACCTCGGCCGGCGCATGCTGGAACTGCAGCAGCAGGCGACCGAGCTCGCCGGCCGCACGTTCAACCTCGATTCGCCCAAGCAGGTCTGCGCGCTGCTGTACGACGAATTGAAGCTGCCGGCGCTGGTGAAGACGCCGTCCGGCCAGCCGAGCGCGAACGAGGAGGCGCTGGAGGCGATCGCCGACCAGCACGCGCTGCCGCGGGTGATCCTCGACTACCGCAGCCTGGCCAAGCTGCGCGGCACCTACACCGACAAGCTGCCGGGCATGGTCAACCCCAACACCGGCCGCGTGCACACCAGTTACCACCAGGCCGGCGCCGCCACCGGGCGGCTGTCGTCCAACGATCCGAACCTGCAGAACATCCCGATCCGCACCGAGGACGGCCGCCGCATCCGCAAGGCCTTCGTCGCCCCGCAAGGCCGGCGCCTGCTGGCCGCCGACTACTCGCAGATCGAGCTGCGGATCATGGCCCACCTGTCCGAGGACCCGGCGCTGCTGCGCGCGTTCTCCTCCGGCGTGGACATCCACCGCGCGACCGCGGCCGAGGTGATGGGCAAGCCGCTGGACGCGGTCGAGCCGAACGAGCGGCGCGCCGCCAAGGCGATCAACTTCGGCCTGATGTACGGGATGAGCGCGTTCGGGCTCGCCAGGCAGCTCGGGATTTCCCGCGGCGAGGCGCAGGACTACATCGCGCTGTACTTCAGCCGCTATCCGGGCGTGCGCGACTTCATGGAGCGCACCCGCCAGCAGGCGCGCGAGCAGGGCTACGTGGAGACCGTGTTCGGCCGCCGGCTGTACCTGGAGAACATCGCCGCCCGCAACGCCGGCCTGCGCGCAGGCGCCGAGCGCGCGGCGATCAACGCGCCGATGCAGGGCACCGCCGCCGACATCATCAAGCGCGCGATGATCGACATCGACGGCTGGCTCGCCAGCCACCGCGAACGCGCGCTGATGGTGCTGCAGGTGCACGACGAACTGGTGTTCGAGGTGGAGGACGGCTTCGTCGAGGCGCTGCGCGCGGAGGTGGTCCGGCGGATGGCCGCGGCCGCTGAATTGCGGGTGCCGCTGGTGGTCGACACCGGGGTCGGCCAGGACTGGGACGAGGCCCACTGAGCGGCCGCCGGCAGGGCATGAATCATTCCTGAACCCTACGGTTTTTTAACCGTTCCCTTCACGAACCATCCATGAGGGTTTTGGTCATATAGGCCGCGACAGATGCAAGGTCTGTCGCGAGATCATCTCCCTCCCCTGGAGTGATCCCCGGAACGGACGACTCCTCCCCAAGTCCCCGTTCCCCGGCCCCGCAAGCCCTCCCCCTGGCTTGCGGGGCTTTTTATTTGCCGCTTTTTTGGGCGGCAAATAAAAACCCAAAGTTTGCTTCGCAAACTTCGGGCCCCAGCTAGTGCACCCGATCCCCTGCGCTGCCGCGCGCCCCCTTACCAAGGGGGCTTTCCCGCGCCGCTTCGCTGCGCACGAACCCAAAGTTGGCGCGCTGCGCGCGCAAACTTCGGGCCCCAGCTAGTGCTTCCGATCCCTGCGCTGCCGCGCGCCCCCTTACCAAGGGGGCTTTTCCCTCCGGACCGCGGCGCGGCGACTTGGCCAGGTCTTGGCTTTGCGCCGGCGTTCGCGGCCTTCCCGCCGCGCTCACCCGGGCTTGCCGACACTCTCGCTCCGCATTCAGGAGGAGACGATGACGGATCTGCTGGAACTGTCGGTGCCGTGGTGGGAGATCGTGCTGCGCGGCACGGTCGTGTACTTCGTGATGCTGCTGCTGATCCGGCTGTCCGGCAAGCGCACGGTCGGCCAGTTCACGCCCTTCGACCTGCTGGTGCTGGTGCTGCTCGGCGACGCGGTGCAGGGCTCGATGCTCGCCGGCGACCAGTCGCTGCAGGGCGGCCTGCTGCTGGCGGCCACCCTGCTGGGCTGGAACCGGGTGGTCGGCTACGCCACCGCGCACAGCGAGCCGATCGCCCGCGCGGTCGAAGGCAAGGCAGACATCCTGGCGCGCAACGGCGAGGTGGACCACGACGCGTTGAAGGCCGCGAACCTGACCCTGGACGACCTGCAGGAAGCCATGCGCGACCACAGTTGCGCGACGATCGGCGAGATCCGCCTGGCGGTGCTGGAGAAGGACGGCACCATCACCGTCCTCAAGCGCGGCGAGCGCCAGGCCTGAGCGGCGTCAGCCGAGCTCGGCGAGCCAGTCGCGCGGGCGCAGGTACTCCCGCAGGCGCGCTTCCGGCGAACCCGGCGCCGGCGCGTAGCCGTATTCCCAGCGCGCCAGCGGCGGCAGGCTCATCAGGATCGACTCGCTGCGCCCGCCCGACTGCAGGCCGAACAGGGTGCCGCGGTCGTACACCAGGTTGAACTCGACGTAGCGGCCGCGCCGGTACAGCTGGAATTCGCGCTCGCGCTCGCCGTAGGGCGTGTCGCGGCGGCGTTCGACGATCGGCAGCCAGGCGTCCAGGAAGCCGTCGCCGACCGCGCGCAGGTAGCCGAAGTCGGCGTCGAAGTCCGTGTGCAGGTCGTCGAAGAACAGGCCACCCACGCCGCGCGTCTCGCCCCGATGCTTCAGGAAGAAGTACTCGTCGCACCAGCGCTTGTGCGCGTCGTAGCGCGCCTGGCCACCGAACGGCTCGCACAGGCCGCGCGCGGTGCGGTGCCAGTGCAGCACGTCGTCGTCGAAGGGATAGAACGGGGTCAGGTCGAAGCCGCCGCCGAACCACCAGGCCACGGTCTCGCCGTCGCGCTGCGCACGGAAGTGGCGGACGTTGGCGTGGGTGGTCGGCAGGTACGGGTTGCGCGGGTGGAACACCAGCGACACCCCGACCGCGCGCCAGCTGGCGCCGGCCAGTTCCGGCCGGGCGGCGCTGGCCGACGGCGGCAGGCGGCTGCCGGAGACGTCGGAGAAGCCGACCCCCGCCTGCTCGAACACCGCGCCCCCGCGCAGCACGCGGGTGCGGCCGCCGCCGCCTTCGTCCCGCGTCCACGCGTCCTCGGCGAAGCGCGCGCCGCCGTCCGCCTGCTCGATCGCCGCGCAGATGCGGTCCTGCAGACCGGTGAGGTAGTCGCGGACGCGCGCGAAGTCGTCGGGGGCGGGCTGGCTCATCCGCGCATTCTACGGGTGCGTCGCCCGCCGCCTGCGCCGGCGCCTGCACCAGCGCCGCACGCGCTGCCACGCGAGCTCGGCCTGCCTGCCGCCGGCCTGCGGGCCGCGATCCGGCCGGGGCGCCGTCAGCGCGCGGCGCAACCGGCGAAGGGGTCGAGGCGCGCGCGGTAGGCCGCGCTGCGTACCCCGGCGAGGCCGAGCACCAGGTCGAACAGGTTGTCGTGCGAGGCCGGGCGCAGGCGGGCGCGCTCCACGCACGCGGCGTCCAGCCCGCGCCGCGCGCGGAAGCCGTCCGACAGCCACAGCAGCATCGGCACCCGGGTCTGCTCGTCGGGCGCCAGCAGGTAGGGCGCGCCGTGCAGGTACAGGCCGTGCTCGCCGGTGGATTCGCCGTGGTCGGAGACGTACACCAGCGCGCTGTCCATGCCGGCCTGCGCCGCCAGCGCGGCGATCGCCGAGGCGAGCACGTGGTCGGTGTAAAGGATGGTGTTGTCGTAGGCGTTGAGGATCTCCGCGCGCGTGCAGCGGGTCAGCTCGTTGCTGCGGCAGGCCGGGCGGAAGCGTTCGAACGCCGGCGGGTAGCGCAGGTAGTAGGCCGGGCCGTGGCTGCCCTTGGTGTGCAGGACGATGACGCGGTCGCCTGCGGTTTTCGCAAGCTCCCTCCGCAGGCGCTCGACCAGCAGCCCGTCCCAGCAGCCGTAGGTGCAATAGCGCGGATCCTGCAGCTCGGCCAGCAGCTCCTCGCGGGCGCGCGCGGCGACGCCCTTGCTGCCGGTGTTGTTGTCGTACCAGTCGACCCGGAAACCGGCGTGGGCGAGCACGTCGAGCAGGTTCTCGCGGGCCGCGGCCGCATCCTGCGCGTAGTCGTCGCGGCCGAGGTCGGAGAACATGCACGGCAGCGACACCGCGGTGTTGGTACCGCAGGAGCGCACGTCCGGGAAATTGACCACCGGCAGCCGCGACAGCTCCGGGTTGGTCGGGCGCGGGTAGCCGTCGAGCTGGAAGCTCTGCGCGCGCGCCGACTCGCCGACCACCAGCACCAGCAGCAGCGGCCGGTCGCCGGGCGCCATCGCGCCGGTGCGGCGCGCGTCACGGCCCAGCGGCTGCACCACGACCGGCGTGCCGTCGCCGCGTGCCGCCCGCCACGACAGCGTGGCAGACACCAGCGACACCGGGTTCATCAGGTAGCGCAGCTGCTTGTGGTTGCGCACGGTGGACGCGATCTCGCGGCCGCCTATCGCGACACCGAAGGCCAGCAGGGCCGCGGTCAGCCCCGCCAGCTTGAGCCAGCCGGCCAGCTGCGCGCGCCACGGCCGCGCCGGCACCCGCACCCACAGCACCAGCGCCGCCGGCAGCACGCCGAGCAGCAGCAGGCTCGTGACCGCGCGCCCGGACAGCCATTCGCCGGCTTCGCGCAGGTCGGTCTCGGCCACGCTCTGCAGGGCGAAGCGGTCCACCACCGCGCCGTAGTCGTGCATGAAGAACGCGGCCACCGAGGACAGCAGCAGCACCAGCACGAGCCACGGCTTGAGCGCGCGGCCGAAGGCCAGCGGCAGCAGCACGACCAGGATCAGCGCGAGCAGCACCGCGCCGAAGCCGGCGACGAACTCGGCCTGCGCCAGCGTCCCCGCCGGCAGCCCGGCGAAGGCGACCTGCCAGAAGCGCCGGTTGGCGAACGCCAGCAGGAACAGCGCGACGGCGAGCACCAGCCCGCCGCCACGCACCGTGGGCCGGTACGGCGTCATCCGCGCCGCGCCGGCGACGCGCGCCGGCTCACTTCAGCGTCGCCTCGAACAACTCGAAGATCCGCCGGTACTCGTCGTACCACGCGTCCGGGTGGGCGAACGCGTGGCGCTCCAGCGGGTACGGCGCGATCGACCACTTGTCCTTGCGCAGTTCGATCAGCTTCTGGGTCATCTCGACCGAGTCCTGGAAGAACACGTTGTCGTCGATCATGCCGTGCGCGATCAGCAGGTGGTCCTGCAGGCCCGCGGCGTACTCGATCGGCGAGGAGCGCTTGTACGCCTCCGGATCGAGTTCCGGCGTGTTGAGGATGTTGGACGTGTATTCGTGGTTGTACTTCGCCCAGTCCGACACCGGCCGCAGCGCGGCGCCGGCCTGGAACACGCCCGGCGCGCGGAACAGCGCCATGAAGGTCATGAAGCCGCCGTAGCTGCCGCCGTAGATGCCGGCGTGGCCGCGGTCGCCCTGCTTGTTCGCGACCAGCCAGTCGAGGCCGTCGAGGTAGTCCTCGAGCTCGGGGTGGCCCATATTGCGGTAGATCGCGGTGCGCCAGTCGCGGCCGTAGCCCTCGCTCGCGCGGTAGTCGAGGTCGAGCACCAGGTAGCCGTGCCGCACCAGCAGGTTGTGGAACATCTGCTCGCGGAAGTAGGTCGGGTAGCGCGCGTGCACGTTCTGCAGGTAGCCGGCGCCATGCACGAACAGGACGACCGGGTACTTGCGGCCCGGCTCCAGCGCCTTCGGCCCGTAGAACTTGCCCCAGACGGTGCCGGCGCCGTGCTTGCTCGGCACCTGCACGATTTCCGGCTGGATCCAGTCGATCGCCTTGAACTGCGCGGTGCGGGTGTCGGTAAGCACGCGCGCGTCGCCGCCGGCGGCGGGAACCACCGCGAGCTGGGCCGGCAGGTAGCTGCGCGAGTAGCGCACCAGCAGCGCGCGGCCGTCGGGCGAGACGCTGAAGCCCTCGACGCCGTCGAGCGCGGTCACTTCGCGCACGGCGCCGCCGGCCGCGTCCACCGCGCACACCTCGTAGTCGCCCGGCCACTTGCGGTTGCAGAGGAAATAGAACGCGCGGCCGTCGGCGGACAGACGCGGCGAGGACGCTTCCCAGCGCCCGCTGGTCAGCGCGCGCGGCTTGCCGTTGCCGGCGACATCCAGCGCGTACAGCTGCGAGTAGCCGGTCTCCTCGGACAGGAACCACAGGGTGCGGCCGTCCGCCATCCAGCCGAAATCGTTGTAGTTCCAGTTGATCCAGGCGTCGTCGTGCAGGCGATGGCGCGGCCGCAGCGCGCCCGTGGCCAGGTCGACGGTGGCGATCCAGCGGTCCTTGTTGTCGACCGCGCGCAGCAGCACGGCGACGTTGGCGCCATCGTCGCTCCAGTGGATCGCCGGGCCGGTGCCGTCGCCGTCGGTCTCCACCCGCACCGCGCGCTCGCCTTCGAGCGGCGCCTGCTTCGCCGCCTTGCGCAGCGCCGCCAGCGGATCGTCGTGGATGCCGGGCAGGGCGTCGAACGTCAGCTGGCGCGGCTTGCCGTCGCGCATGTCGACCAGCCACAGCGCGTGCGGCAGCGGCGGGTTGCGGCCGACCAGGGTGCGGCCTTCCTCGGGCTCCTGGTAGCCGGATTCGGTGACGTAGTGCGGCAGCTTGGTTTCCTGGCCGCCGTCGGCGCCCTTGGCGGTCGTCACGACCAGCAGCCAGCGGCCGTCGGGCGAGAGCGCGCTGTCGGCGATCTCGACCTCGTCGCCGAGGTAAACGGGCGCCGGCGCGCGGCTCGGGTCGGCGCGCCGCCAGTCCTCGTGCTGCGCGCGCGCGGCGTCGCGGCGCGCGCGGTCGGCGCGCAGGGTCTCGAGCAGGCGCAACTGGTGCGCGCGCAGGGCGTCGTCCTCCGGCGGTGCGGCCGGATCCTTCTCCGCCTTGAGCAGCGCCGCCTGCTGCACGCCGCCCTGCGCGGTCCAGCGGTACCAGTCGTTGCCCACGCGCCAGACCAGGCCGCCGTCGCGGCCCCACTGCGGCAGCGCCTCCTCGTCGTTGCTGCGGGTGAGCTGGGTCAGCGCGCCGGTGCCGAGGTCGCGCACGAACACGTCGCCGTTGCGGACGAAGGCCATGCGCCGGCGCGCGGCGTCGTAGGCGGGATCGCCGGCGTCGAGGGTGGCGCGCTGCGCGCCGTCCACGCGCGTTGCCGCGCCGTCCAGCGGCTGCCGCCAAGTGTCGCGGATGGTCGCGCCGTCGCGCTTGACCGTGTACTCGACGCTGCGCCCGTCCCAGGCCCACCACGCGTCCTCCACGCCGTTGCCGATCCAGTCGGGGTCGGCCATCACCTGCGCCAGGGTCAGCGGCGGCGCCGACTGGGCCGCGACGGAGAGGGGCAGCAACAACAGGCAGAGCGGAAGCAGGCGGCGCATCGGCGGGTCCCCGGCAGGCAAACGGACGCAGGGTAGCAGCCCGCAACCGGCGCGGACGCGGCCGAAGGTCACGCGTGCGCGACGGCGCGGCGACCGGGCGGCGGCGGTGGATGTGCCACCCTCCTTCCGGCGCCGCCTGCCCGAGGCGTCAATGCCGCGTTCGCACGGCGCCGCGCGAACGGGCGCACAATATCGGGCGCGGCGCTCCCCCGCGCGCCGCGGAGGCGCCGCATTGGATGCACTGCTGCTCTCGCGGATCCAGTTCGGGTTCGTCATCTCCTTCCACATCCTGTTCCCCGCGTTCACCATCGGCCTCGCCAACTGGCTGGCCTTCATCGAGTGGCGCTGGCTGCGCACCCGCGACGACCTCTGGCGCGACCTCTATTTCTTCTGGCTGAAAATTTTCGCGGTCTCGTTCGGCATGGGCGTGGTGTCGGGGATCGTGATGAGCTTCCAGTTCGGCACCAACTGGGCGGTGTTGAGCGAGCGCGCCGGCAACATCCTCGGTCCGCTGCTGTCCTACGAAGTGCTGACCGCGTTCTTCCTCGAGGCGACGTTCCTCGGCGTGATGCTGTTCGGCTGGCGCAAGGTCTCCGACCGCCTGCATTTCTTCGCCACCTGCATGGTCGCGCTCGGCACCCTGATCTCGACCTTCTGGATCATCTCGGCGAACAGCTGGATGCAGACGCCGCAGGGCTATGCGATCGACGCCAACGGCTTCTTCGTGCCGGAGGACTGGTGGGCGATCGTGTTCAACCCGTCGTTCCCGTACCGGCTCGCGCACATGGTGCTGGCAGCGTTCATCACCACCTGCTTCGTGATCGGCGGCGTCAGCGCGTGGTACCTGCGGCGCGGCGTGCACCAGGCGGCGGGCGTGCGGATGCTGAAACACGCGGTCGCATTCGCGGCGATCGCGGTGCCGCTGCAGATCGTCGCCGGCGACCTGCATGGGCTCAACGTCGGCGAGCACCAGCCGGTCAAGCTCGCCGCGATCGAGGCGCACTGGCACGACGCCGCGCCCGGCACGGGCACGCCGCTGGTGCTGTTCGGCCTGCCCGACCAGGATGCCGAGACCAACCATTACGAAGTCGCGGTGCCGCGCCTGGGCGGGCTGATCCTCAAGCACGACTGGAACGGCACGATCCAGCCGCTGACCGCGGTGCCGCCGCACGAGCGGCCGCCGGTGGCGCCGGTGTTCTGGGCGTTCCGGGTGATGGTCGGGCTCGGCGTGCTGATGCTCGTGCTGGCCTGGGGCTCGCTGTGGGCGTGGCGGCGCGGCACGCTGGCCAGCTCGCGCTGGTGGCTCGACGGCTGGCGCTGGCTGAGCCCGGCCGGCTTCGTCGCCCTGCTCGCGGGCTGGTACGTGGTCGAGATCGGCCGCCAGCCCTATGTCGTCTACGGCCTGCTGCGCACCAGCGAGGCGGTCAGCCCGAACATCGCCGCGGCCGCGGTGCTGTCCTCGCTGATCGTGTACGCGGCCGCCTACGCGGTGATCTTCGGCGCCGGCATCTGGTACCTGCGCAAGCTGCTGCTGGTCGGGCCGGTCAGGCAGCCGCCCAAGGACACCCGCGGCGGCGAGAAGACGCCGGCGCGGCCGCTGTCGCTGCCGGACCTGCCGGTGGATGCGCCCCCGCGCGGCGCGGAGGAGGTGTGAGCATGGACCTCGCGACGGTGCTGCCGGTGCTGTGGTTCGGCGTGATCGGCTTCGGCGTGCTGATGTACGTGCTGCTGGACGGCTTCGTGCTCGGGCTCGGCATCCTCGCGCCGTTCGCCGAGGACGGCGCCCAGCTCGACCAGATGATGAACACCGCGGCGCCGATCTGGGACGGCAACGAGACCTGGCTGGTGCTCGGCGGCGCCGGCCTGCTGGCCGCGTTCCCGCGCGCCTACGCGCTGGTGCTGTCGGCGCTGTACCTGCCGGTGCTGATGATGCTGATCGCGCTGATCTTCCGCGGCGTCGCCTTCGAGTTCCGCTTCAAGGCGACGCGCGGGCGGCGCTTCTGGGGCGCGGCGTTCTCGCTCGGCTCGATCGTGGTCGCGTTCGCGCAGGGCGTGATCCTCGGCGCGCTGGTCGAGGGCCTGCCGCTGGAAGGGGGGCGCTACCTCGGCGGTGCGTTCAGCTGGTTCAGCCCGTTCGCGATGCTGACCGGGGTGGCGCTGGTGTTCGGCTACGCGCTGCTCGGCAGCGCCTGGCTGATCCTCAAGACCGAGGGGCCGCTGCAGAAGACGGCGCGCACCCTGGCCCGGCCGCTGGTGCTGGTGGTGGTCGCCTTCATGGGCCTGGTCAGCGCGTGGCTGCCGTTCCTGGACTCGCGGATCATGGCGCGCTGGTTCGAGAGCGGGCACTTCTGGTGGCTGTCGCCGGTGCCGCTGCTGGCGCTGGCCAACGCCTTCGCGCTGTGGCGCGCGGCGATGCGCGAAGGGCGCGACGCGATGCCGTTCCTGCTGTCGCTCAGCTTCTTCGCGCTGGGCTTCGCCGGGCTGGTGATCGGCATCTGGCCGAACATCGTGCCGCCCGACCTGAGCATCTGGGACGCGGCCTCCTCGCCCTCGTCGCAGATCTTCCTCGGAGTCGGCATCGTGATCCTGCTGCCGGCGATCCTCGGCTACACATGGTGGTCGTACTCGGTGTTCCGCGGCAAGGTCGCGGCCGACGCGGGTTATCACTGAGGGCGCGCATTCACCTTCACGCCGCTCCCACGGCGCGGGCGATTTCCGACACAATCATCGGGTTCCGCCCGGACCCGCGATGCACGCCTACGTCTACAAGAGCCTGCGCAAGGCCGATACCTACGTCTACCTCGCGCGCCGCGACGACTTCGACTGCGTGCCGTCCGCCATGCGCGCGGCGCTCGGGCGGCTGCAGTTCGTGCTCGAGGTCGCGCTGACCCCGGAGCGGCGGCTCGCCCGCGAGGACCCGGCGGCGGTGCGCGCGCACCTGGCCGCGCACGGCTTCCACCTGCAATTGCCGCCCTCGCAGGCCGGCGATCCGCTCACCGGCGACTGGGGGACGGATGCCTGAGTCGCGCGCGGGCCGCGGGCCGCGACTGACCGCGTGGGCGGCGGGCTTCGCCCTGGCCGGAACGGCGGGCTTCGGCGGCGTGCTCGCGGCGATCGCCGGCTGGCTGGCGCAGGCCGCCTTCGCGCGCGCGCTGCGGCCGCACGCGGGCGCGCGCCTGCAGGATTTCCGCGGCCTGCTGCTGTTGTGGGGCGGGGCACTGGCGGCGGTGGCGGCGCTGGTCGCCTGGCCGCTGGTGTCGCTGCTGGCAGGCGGCGGCCTCGGCAGCGCGCTGGCGCTGAGCCTGGCCTGCGGCCTCGCGCTGGTCGGCCTGTGGCGGCTGTGGCCGCTGTGGCAAGCGCAGGAACGCGAGGGCGGTGCGCTGGCCACGCACTGGCAGGCACTGGCGTCGCTCGACGCCGGCAGTTGGCGCGGCCTCGGCGCGGGGATGCTGGTCGCGGTGGTCGCCGGCTCGGTGCTGCTGCTGGCCTGGCCCGGATTGCTGCCGCCGCCGGCGCGGTGGGGGCTCGCGCTGGGCATGGCCGCCGGCTGGCCGCTGGCGCACTGGCTGCTGCAGCGGATCGCGCCGGCGGAAGCGCTCTCGTTGCCAGCTTTCGACGAGGCCGCGCTGGCCGCGGACGACACTCATGACGCCGACGCCGACGACGCCGGCGAGGATCTCGCTGCCGCCCTGTACGCCGCCGCGCGCAGCGGCCGCGTCGACCGCGCGCTGGCGTTGATGGAGGCCGGCGCCGACCCGCACGCCCTGCCGCCGCCCGGCGAACGCGACCAGCGCGCGCTGCCCGTGCTGGCCGCGGTGTTGCCCGACCTGCGCCTGCTGCGCGCGCTGATCGCCGCCGGGGTCGACGTCAACACGGCGCACGCCGGGATGACGCCGCTGCTGGCCGCGACCCGCGACAGCTGGCACGGACGCCCGGAAGCGGTGATGACCCTGCTCGCCAACGGCGCCGACCCGCGCGCGCCGGACGCCGAGGGCAACACCCCGCTGCACCACGCCGCGCGCAGCTCCGACCCGGGCGTCGCCGCGCTGCTGCGCGACGCCGCGGCCGAACTCGACGCGGTCAACGCCGACGGGGTGACCCCGCTCGGCATGGCCTGCGCCAGCGGCAACTGGCGGCTGGCGCGCTTCCTGCTCGAGCGCGGCGCGAAGCCCGAGCCCGAGGGCGCCAGCCCGGCGCTGCTGGCCGCGGCCGGCGGCGACGAGGACGACCCGGCCGGCGTGCAACTGCTGCTCAAGCACAAGGCGCGCGCCGACGCCCGCGACGCGCGCGGCCGCAGCGCGCTGCACGAGGCCGCGCTGGCCGGCAACGCCGAGATCCTCGGCGTGGTGCTGGGCGCCGGCGCCGACGTGCAGGCCGCCGATGCCGATGGCCGCACGCCGCTGCTGGAGGCCGCGCGCGGCGCGTCCGCGCCTGCGATCGAGGCGCTGGTCGCCGCCGGCGCCGACCTCGCCGCGGTGGACGCCGATGGCCGCGGCGCGCTCGCCCTGGTGTGCCGCGCGGAGGCACCGTCGCCGGCCCTGGTGCGCCGCCTGCTCGAACTCGGCGCCGATCCCGAACAGGCCGACCACGACGGCAAGCGCGCGCTCGAGCACGCCGCCGAGGCCGGCCGCTGGGCGCTGGTGGCGGCGCTGGACGCCGGCTACGCGTTGCCCGCGGCGGTCGCCGACGACGGCCAGGAAAGGGCCGAACTGCCTGATCGCGCGCCGATCGAACTGCTGCGCGAAGGCCTCGCCGCCGGCCCCCACGACGGCCTCGCCCCGCTCGCCCGGCTGCTGTCGCCGGCCGAGCTCGGCCGGCTGCTGGTCGACGCGGACGTCTCCGCCTCGCCGGCCCGGATCGACTGGCTGCTGGCGCAGGGCGCCGACGCCGACGCGCGCGCGCAAGGCGGCGACAACCCCGCCTTCGCCCTGCTCGCGCGCGGCCCGGCCGCATTGCCGGCGCTGCAGGCGCTGCTGCGGCGCGGCGTGCCGCCCACGGGCGCCGGCGGCCTCGCCCGCTTCCTCGCCGCCTGCGCCGCCGGCGACCAGGGCGCGCGCGGCCACGAAACCTTCGCCCTGGAACTGCTGGAGCGCGGCGCCGATCCGTTCGCACCCTCGCCCGCCGGCGACCCGCCGCTGGCGCTCGCGGTACGCCTGGGCTGGCTGCGCCTGGCCGAGCGCCTGCTCGACAGCGGCAGCGCGCTGGAAGCGCGCGACAGCCGCGGCATGACCGCGCTGCACCTGGCCGCCGCGCTCGGCCGCGAACCGGCGGTGCGCCTGCTCGTCGCGCGCGGCGCCTCGCCCGACACCCGCGCCGCCGACGGCCAGACCCCGCTCGGCGTCGCCCTCGCCAGCGGCCGCCGCGACCTCGCCGACTGGCTGGACTGGCGCGGCTGGCCGCTGCCGCGCCGCCCGCTGCAGGCGACCGACGTGCCGGCCGCGGCGATCGCCGGCGATGCCGATGCGGTGCGCCGCCTGCTCGCTCTCGGCCTGCCGGTAGACGCCACCGACAGCCAGGGCTGCACCGCGCTGTTGCGCGCGGCCGGCGGCGGCCATCGCGCGACCGTCGACCTGCTACTCGCGCGCGGCGCCGACCCGAAGCGCGCCGCGCACACCGGCGCGACCCCGCTGTCGGCCGCGGTGAGCATGCGCCACGGCGAGATCGTCGACCGCCTGCTCGCCGCCGGCGCCGGCCTCGAGCAGCGCCTGCCGGGCGAAGTCACCGTGCTGATGCTGGCCGCCGCGCTCGGCCTGCCGGACGTGTGCGCGCGCCTGCTGCAGGCCGGCGCCAACGTGCACGCGCAGGACGCGCAGGGACTGACCCCGCTGCACTGCGCGACGCTGTTCGGCTTCACCGCACGCGAGCGGCCGCGCCTGCTCGCCCTGCTCGACACCCTGCTGCTGGCCGGCGCCGACGCCGACGCCGCGGCCGCCGGCAACGCCACGCCGCTGCTGCTCCTGCTCGGCGCGCGCGCCGAACCCGGCAGCGCGGTGGACGAGGACGTGCTGCTGGCCGGCGTCGAGCGCCTGCTCGACGAGGACGTCGCGCTCGACGCGCAGGACCCGCGCGGCTTCGGCCCGCTGCACCTGGCCGCGCTGCACGGCCTGCTGCGCACCACCCAGTACCTGCTGCGCGCAGGCTGCGACCCGGACCTGCGCGACGCGCTCAACCGCAGCCCGCGCGAGATCGCGGTGATGCGCGGTTTCGTCGACGTCGCCGCCGAATTCGCCCCGGCGGTGCAGGGCGTGTCGATGGCGCGCTTCCTGCGCGACCGGGGCTAGTCCCCGGCTCCCAGCTCCTTCCCCAGCACGCCCTCGCCGCGGTCGGCGGCGAACAGCTGCTCGAGGTCGCGGCGCGCCTCCTGCGAGGTCTGGATCAGCGCCGCCTCGTCGTCGTAGACCTGGTGCTGGCTGACCAGCAGCGCCTCGTCGTGCGCGCGGAAACGCTCGGCGCGGCTGGCGGCGGCGTCCTCGGGCTGGCCGAGCGCGACCAGCACCCGCTCGCCCATCTTCAGGCTGGAGTGGAAGGTCTCGCGCACCGCCTGCGCGCCGAGGTCCATCAGTTCCCACGCGTGGCGGCGGTTGCGGGCACGCGCGAACACCGTCGCCTGCGGATAGTGGCGGCGCAGCACGCGCACGGTGGCGAGGTTGCTTTCCGGATCGTCGATCGCGACCACGAACACGCGCACGTGGGCCGCGCCGGCGGCGCGCAGCAGCTCCGGCCGCGCCGGATCGCCGTAGTAGAGCTGGCTGCCGAAGCGGCGCATGAAGTCGACCTGCTCCGGGCTGTGCTCGATCGCGATGAACGGAATGCGCTGCGCCGCGAGCAGGCGCGCGATGATCTGGCCGAAGCGGCCGAAGCCGGCGATCAGCACCTGCGGCCGCTGCTCGGGGATGCGGTCGAACGGGCGCTGCGCGCGCGGCGCCGACTCCGGCAACAGCCGCGAGACGACGATCAGCAGCAGCGGCGTCAGCGCCATCGACACGCCCACCATCGCCACCAGCCGGTCGCGCTCGGCGCCGCTGATCAGGGCGGCACGCTGCGCCTCGCCGAAGATGACGAAGGCGAACTCGCCGCCCAGCGCCAGCACGCTGGCGAGCAGCAGCGCGCCGCGCGTGTCCAGCCCGCCCGGACGGCGGCCGATCGCGAACAGCAGGCCGAACTTCACCGCCAGCAGCACCACCACCCCGCCGCCGATCAGCAGCGGTTCGCTCGCCACCCGCTGCAGGTCGATGCTCATGCCCACGGCCATGAAGAACAGGCCGAGCAGCAGGCCCTCGAACGGCTGGACCTGCGATTCGAGCTCGTGCCGGAATTCCGAATCGGCGAGCAGCACGCCGGCCAGGAACGCGCCGAGGCCCGCGCTCAGGCCCGCCAGCTGCAGCAGCCACGCGCTGCCGAGCACGACCAGCAGCGCGGTCGCGGTGAACACCTCGGGCATGCGCGAGCGCGCGACGATCCGGAACACCTGGCGCAGCAGCAGCCGTCCGCCGAACACCAGCACCGCGATCGCCGCCAGCGCGCGCAGCGCCAGCCACCATAGCGGCACCGTCTCCTCGCCGTGGACGTGGCCCAGCAGCGGGATCGCCGCCAGCAGCGGGATCGCGGCGAGGTCCTGGAACAGCAGGATCGCGAACGCGAGCCGGCCGTGGTCGCTGGTCAGGGCCTTGCGTTCGGCGAGCAACTGCAGGCCGACCGCGGTGGACGACAGCGCGAGGCCGAGGCCGACCACCAGCGCCGCCCGCCAGGACAGTCCGGTCAGCAGCGCCAGCCCGCCGAGCGCGAGCCCGCACGCCAGCACCTGCAGGCCGCCGACCCCGAACACCGGCCGCCGCATCACCCGCAGGCGCGCCGGCGACAGCTCCAGGCCGATCACGAACAGCAGCATCACCACGCCGATCTCGCTGGCGGCCAGCACCGGATCGGCGTTGGCGATCACGCCCAGGCCGAACGGCCCCAGCGCCACGCCCGCGGCGAGGTAGCCGAGCACCGCGCCGAGGCCGAAGCGCCGGAACACCGGCACCGCGACCACCGCCGCGAGCAGGAACAGCAATGCGAGTTCGAGGCCGCCTCCGTGCATGCTCCGATTATGCGGTCCGCACGGCCCCGCGCGAGGCGCCGCGCTGGGGATCCTGGCCGCGGGGCACGCGAGACGCGAAGGGTTGTTCCCCCTCTCCCGCTTGCGGGAGAGGGTCGGGGTGAGGGCGAGCCTTCCGCCAACCGCCGCACCCTCACCCTCGCGCTGCGCGCCCGACCTCTCCCGCAAACGGGAGAGGTGGCAGCAAGCGCCCCTTGGCTTCCCTCCCCGGAGCGTGGCGCTCCACCCCGGTGGCTGGCGCCGCCGACGCGGCCTGCGTCAGCCCTGCAGCAGCAGCGCGAACGGCCCCAGCTGCGAACCCATCGCCAGCGCCACCGTGTTCGGCTCGGCGGCGAGCTCCTCGGCGCTGCGCACGAAGCTCGGCGGACGCGCGCGGTAGGCCATGTCCTCGGGCAGGGTGTCCTTGACCACGTAGCCCATCAGCACGTTGACCAGTTCGCCCAGCGCGTCGCGCGCCAGCGCCTCGTCGCAGGCGGTCGACGGGATCGACAGGAACGCGCCGGCGAAGGCGGCGGCGGTGTCCATGTCGCAGGCGAGCGCGACCGCCAGCGGCCGCTCCGCCTCCACCCGCACCCACGCGCACACCGGATAGGCCTCCAGCGTCTCCCGGCACAGCAACGCCGAGAACTGCGCCTGGGTGCGCAGCAGGCGCGGGAACAGCCGCGTGCAGGTCGCGATCGTGCCTTCCGCCATCGCTCGCAGCGGGTGGCCGTCGAGCCGGTCCTCCAGCGCGGACAGCGCTTCCGCGCGGTCGGCCTGGTGCGCCGACAGCTCGGCTTCCAGGGTCGCGCGATCGAGCGTGCCCTGTTCGACCAGGATCTCGCCGAACAGCTTGCGCCGCGCCTTCTGCTGCTCCAGCAGCAGGTCCACCTGGGCCGCGGTCAGCAGGCCCAGCTCCTGGGCGATGTCGCCGAAGCGGCGATCCTCGCGGCGCTGGCGGGTGTTGATCTCCTGCGCCTGGGCGGCGCTGAGCAGGCCCTGCGCCTGCGCCAGCTCGCCGAGCATCGGGTTGGAGGCGCGCTGCGCCTCGAGCGCGGCGAGCAGCTGGGTGGCGTCGATCACCCCGCGCTCGAGCAGGAACTGGCCGAAGAACTTGGCTGCCATGCGCTGCGCCTCAGGCGGTGACGTCGGCCAGCACGCGCTTGAGCACGGCCGGGTCGATGGGCTTCTGCAGGTAGCTGCGCGCGCCGATGCGCAGGCAGTGCTCGATGTCCTGCTGCGCGCCGAGCGAGCTCAGCACGACCACCCGCGCCTGCGGGTCGAACGCGAGGATCTGCTCCAGCGCCTGCTTGCCGTCGGTCTCCGGCATCACCAGGTCGAGCAGGACCACGTCCGGGCGCAGCTCGCGGTACAGGGCGACCGCCTGCGCGCCGTCGCCGGCCTCGCCCGCGACCTGGTAGCCGCAGTCGGCGAGCTGCGACGCGGTGAGCATGCGCAGTGCGCGCGAGTCGTCGCACAGCAGCACGGTGGGTGTGGTCATTGCGGGCTCCGCCAGACGGGTCGTATCGGAGCCGGTAACGGCCGCGGGGGCGGCGACTTGAGCCGGCCGTCACGCGGCGTGCACACCTCAGCCGCGACCGTGCGGCCGGAACAGGGAGGACGTCCATGGGTGCGAACCAGCTGCCGCCGGACCTGCAAGCGGAACTCGACGCGCTGGAAGAGGCGATGCCGCGCCTGCAACTGCAGCACCTGGGCGGCATGTTCGCCTTCGCCAACGCCTGGGCCGAGCGCCACGACGCCCTGCTGCGGCGCACCCCGGCGCCGCAGCGCCCGGAGATGGAGGCGCGGCTGCGCCGGATCGGGATCCGCTGGGGGATGGTGCCCGGCGCCCGGGTCACCACGCAGTTCCCGGCGCTGGCGCCGGTGCCGGAGCGGCGGCGGGCCTGACCCGGCCTGGACGCGGACAAAAAAACGCCGGCGCGGAGCCGGCGTTTTCGCGAGCGGCAGGGCGGTGGCCCTAGCGCTTCATCGACGCGAAGAACTCGTCGTTGGACTTGGTGTTCTTCATCTTGTCCAGCAGGAACTCCATCGCGCCGATCTCGTCCATCGGGTGCAGCAGCTTGCGCAGGATCCAGATCTTTTGCAGCAGGTCCGGCTCGATCAGCAGGTCCTCGCGGCGGGTGCCCGAGCGGTTGATGTCGATCGCCGGGAACACGCGCTTCTCGGAAATGCGGCGGCTCAGGTGCACCTCGGAGTTGCCGGTGCCCTTGAATTCCTCGTAGATCACCTCGTCCATCTTCGAACCGGTGTCGATCAGCGCGGTCGCGATGATGGTCAGCGAGCCGCCCTCCTCGACGTTGCGCGCGGCGCCGAAGAAGCGCTTGGGCCGGTGCAGCGCGTTGGCGTCCACGCCGCCGGTCAGCACCTTGCCCGAGGACGGCACCACGTTGTTGTAGGCGCGCGCGAGACGGGTGATCGAGTCGAGCAGGATCACGACGTCCTTCTTGTGCTCCACCAGGCGCTTGGCGCGCTCGATCACCATCTCGGCGACCTGCACGTGACGCGCGGCCGGTTCGTCGAAGGTCGAGGAGATCACCTCGCCGCGCACGGTGCGCTGCATCTCGGTGACTTCCTCCGGGCGCTCGTCGATCAGCAGCACGATCAGATGCACGTCCGGGTGGTTGGTGGTGATCGCGGTGGCCACCTGCTGCAGCATCATCGTCTTGCCGGCCTTCGGCTGGGAGACGATCAGCGCGCGCTGGCCCTTGCCCTGCGGCGCCATCAGGTCGAGGATGCGGCCGGTGATGTCCTCGGTCGAGCCGTCGCCGCGCTCGAGCCGGAAGCGCCGGCGCGGGAACAGCGGGGTCAGGTTCTCGAACAGGACCTTGTTCTTGGACGCCTCGATCGGCTCGCCGTTGATGGTGTCCACCACCGCCAGCGCGAAGTAACGCTCGCCGTCCTTCGGCCAGCGGATGCGGCCGGAGAGGTGGTCGCCGGTGCGCAGGTTGAAGCGGCGGATCTGCGAGGGCGAGATGTAGGTGTCGTCGGGGCCGGCCAGGTAGCTGGCGTCGGCCGAGCGCAGGAAACCGAAACCGTCCGGCAGGATTTCCAGCACGCCGTCGGCGGCGACGCCCTCGCCGTGGCGGGTCAGCACCTTGAGCAGGGCGAAGATCACGTCCTGCTTGCGCGCGCGGGCGACGCCCTCGTGGATGTTCAGCTGCTCGGCGATCTCCAGCAGCTTCTGCGCGGGCATCCGCTTGAGGTCGCCCAGCGAGTACTGCGGGAAGCCTTCGGGGATGTTCGGCGCCGGGCGGTTCTGCTGCGGCGGGTAGTCGTTGCCGTTGCCGTCCTGCGGCAGGCCGTCGTCGCGGTGGCGGTCGCGCTGGCGGTCGCGGCGGTTGCGGAAGCGCTCGCGCCGGCTCATGCGGCCGCCGCCGTCGCGCTGCTCGCGGGACTCGCCGTCGCGCGATTCCTGGCCCTCGCGCGCGTCATCGCCGCCCTGCTCGGCGGCGGGCGCCGGGGCCGCGGGTTCGCTGGCGGCGGGAGCGGCCGGTGCTGCGGTGGCGGCGGGGCTGTCGTCGCCGGCTTCGGGACGGGGGGCGCGCGGCTTGCGCACGCGCTTCTCGGCGCTATCGCCGGCGTCGGGGGTGTTGTCTGACAAGCGGAAAGTCCTCGCTGGGTGCGAGCGCCCGCGGGCTGCGGGCGGAAGGCATCGAGATGGGTGCGGCGGCCGACCGGGGAACCCTGGACCGGGACCGGTGATGCGCCGGGTGTGGAGCAGAAACTAGCATCGGGCCCGCGCGCCGGCAAGCGGGCGCGGGCCGCGGTTCAGCTGGCGCCTCAGAGCGCCTTGTCGATCAGCTGGGCCAGCTGGGCCTTGCCGACCGCGCCGATCTGGGTGCCCTGCACCTGGCCGTCCTTGAACACCAGCAGCATCGGGATCGAGCGCACGTGGTACTTGAGCGCGGTCGCGCGGTTCTGGTCGATGTCGACCTTCACCACCTTGGCGCGGCCCTGGTAGTTGTCGGCCAGCTCGTCCAGCGCCGGCGCGATCATCTTGCACGGACCGCACCACTGGGCCCAGAAATCCACCAGCACCGGCTGATCGGATTGCAGGACGACGCTGTCGAAATCGGCGTCGGTGGCGTGGATGACCTTGTCGCTCATGGGGGCTCCTGCGGGACGGTGTGCTGGACGAGACGTGAAAAATCAAGCGCATGCGCGCGGTTCGCGCCGCCGGCTTGCTGTTAGACTGGGGCGTTTTCGCGGGGATTCAAGCGCCAGGCGCCGACCCCGGAATGTCCCGGCAGTCTGCTTCGACGACGCCGGCCACGCAAGCGCGCCGCCCCGCCGCGGCCCGCCTCTTCGCATCCAGAGCATGAGCGACAAACCCCTTACCGACATTTCCTTCTCGCAGTTCGACCTGCACCCGGCCCTGCTCGCGGGGCTCGAGGCCGCCGGCTTCTCGCGCTGCACGCCGATCCAGGCGCTGACCCTGCCGGTCGCCCTGCCCGGCCGCGACGTCGCCGGCCAGGCGCAGACCGGCACCGGCAAGACCCTGGCCTTCCTGATCGCGGTCATCAACCGCCTGCTGACCCGCCCCGCGCTGGCCGAGCGCAAGCCGGAGGACCCGCGCGCGCTGATCCTGGCGCCCACCCGCGAGCTGGCGATCCAGATCCACAAGGACGCGGTGAAGTTCGCGTCCGACCTCGGCCTCAAGTTCGCCCTGGTCTACGGCGGCGTGGACTACGACAAGCAGCGCGCCCAGCTGCAGGCCGGCGCCGACGTGATCATCGCCACCCCCGGCCGCCTGATCGACTACGTCAAGCAGCACAAGGTGGTCAGCCTGCACGCCTGCGAGGTGTGCGTGCTGGACGAGGCCGACCGCATGTTCGACCTCGGGTTCATCAAGGACATCCGCTTCCTGCTGCGGCGCATGCCGATCCGCACCGAGCGGCAGACCCTGCTGTTCTCGGCCACGCTCAGCCACCGCGTGCTCGAGCTGGCGTACGAGCACATGAACGAGCCGGAAAAGCTCGTCGTCGAGACCGAGTCGGTGACCGCCGCGCGCGTGCGCCAGAAGCTCTATTACCCGTCCGACGAGGAAAAGATCCCGCTGCTGATCGCGCTGCTCTCGCGCAGCGAGGGCGCGCGCACGATGGTGTTCGTCAACACCAAGGCGTTCGTCGAGCGGGTCGCGCGCGCGCTGGAGCGCGCCGGCTACCGGGTCGGCGTGCTGTCCGGCGACGTGCCGCAGAAGAAGCGCGAATCGCTGCTGAAGAAGTTCCAGGCCGGCCAGCTCGAGATCCTGGTCGCCACCGACGTCGCCGCGCGCGGCCTGCACATCGACGGCGTGCAGTACGTCTACAACTTCGACCTGCCGTTCGACGCCGAGGACTACGTCCACCGGATCGGCCGCACCGCGCGGCTGGGGGCCGAGGGCGACGCGATCAGCTTCGCCTGCGAGCGCTACGGCATGTCGCTGCCGGACATCGAGGCCTTCATCGGGCAGAAGATCCCGGGCGAACACGTGACGCCGGACATGCTCGTCGCGCTGCCGCGTGCGCCGCGCGCGCGTCCGGAAGGCGGCGACGGCGGCGAGGACGACGACAGCATCAGCACGATCTTCCGCGAGGCGCGCGAGCAGCGCGCGGCCGACGAGCAGCGGCGCGGCGGCGGGCGTCGCGGCGCCGGCCCGCGTTCCGGCCACGGCGGCCGGGAGGGCGGCGTAGGCCGCCGCGAGCGCGGCCCGCGCCCGCCGCGCAAGCCGGAAGCCCTCCCGTCCGGTACGGGTGGCCCCGCGGGCGACGAGGAGGCGCAAGCCGCCGGCGCCGCCGCGCAAGCCTTCGTCGGCGCGCCGACCCCGGGGTCCGACGCCGAACGCGCGCCGCGCAAGCGCCGCCGCCGGCGCGGCGGCCGCAAGGTCGAAGGCGCCGACGCGGCCAACGGCAACGGCGGTGGCAACGGCCGGCAGGCCGGCACCGGCGCACGTGGCGAAGGCGGGCGTTCCCCGCGCGCGAACGCGCCGGCACCGGCCGCTTCCGCACCGGCCGCGCCGGCCGCGCCGCAGGGCGACAAGCCGTCGCTGCTGTCGCGCCTGGGCCGCGGCCTGAAGTCGCTGGTGACGCGCGCGCCGCGGTCGCAGCACTAGGAAGCGGGAGACGGAGACGGGAGACGGGAGACGGAGTTTCCTGCCGTCGTCCCGGCGCAGCCCGGGATCCTTCTTCTTCCGTCCGCCACTCGTAGAGCGGCGCTTTGTCCGCTGCGTGAGCCCCGCCGGCGGAGCAAGCTCCGCTCCACGCGATGAGGACCGGGACGACCGCGCGGCCGGGCGTGAACGCCGGCGGCGCTGGCCGCCCGCGACGGCGCAGGCCATACTGCCGTCTCCCGCACGCCTCGCCGCCCGCATGCCGGTCCTGCGTTTCGACAACGTCAGCAAGCACTATCCCGGTGGACAGCGCGCGTTGGCCGACGTCAGCTTCGCGGTGGACGAGGGCGAGATGCTGTTCGTCACCGGCCACTCCGGCGCCGGCAAGAGCACCCTGCTGAAACTCATCCACCTCGCCGAGCGGCCGAGCCGCGGCGCGGTGCTGTTCGGCGAGCGCAACCTGCTCAAGGTGCGCGGCGCGCGGGTGCCGCTGCACCGGCGCGAGGTCGGCGTGGTGTTCCAGGACCACCGCCTGCTCGCCGACCGCAGCGTGCAGGAGAACGTCGCCCTGCCGCTGATCCTGCGCGGCCTGCGCCGCGGCGACATCGCCAAGCGGGTGCGCTCGGTGCTGGAGCGGCTCGGCCTCGGCGCGCGCGAACGCGCCCTGCCGGCGCAGCTGTCGGCCGGCGAACAGCAGCGCGTCGGCATCGCCCGCGCGGTGGTCGCCGAGCCGAAGCTGCTGGTCGCCGACGAGCCGACCGGCAACCTCGATCCCACCCTGTCCGCCGAGATCATGGCCCTGTTCGCCGAACTGCCGGCGCGCGGCACCAGCGTGCTGGTCGCCAGCCACGACCTGCAGCTGATCAAGCGCATGAAGCGGCGCGTGCTGGTGCTCGACCATGGCCAGCTGGTGGACGACATCGCGCCGGAGGACCTGGTCGATGCCTGAGCGCAGCACCGGCGCGCGCCCGCCGTCGCGGATCGGCACCTGGCTGGACCACCACCTGTACAGCCTGGTCGCCAGCCTCGGCCGGATCGCGCGCCGGCCGTGGGCGACCGTGCTCACGGTCGGGGTGATGGCGGTGGCGCTGGCGCTGCCGCTGGGCCTGGGGCTGGTGCTGCAGAACGTCGCGCGCTTTTCCGGCGACGTGCAACGCGCGCGCGAGGTCAGCGTGTTCCTGAAACCCGAAGTGGACGTCGCGCGGGCGCAAGCGATCGCGGCGGCCCTGCGCGGACGCGCCGACGTCGGCAGCGTCGCCCTGCGCACGCCCGACCAGGGCCTGGCCGCATTGCGCGCGCAGGGCCTGGGCGCGGCGATCGACGCGGTCGCCGCCGATCCCGCCGCCGGCAATCCGCTGCCCAGCGTGCTGGTGGTGACCCCGCGCGGCGACGAGGCGCTGCTCGCCGAGTCCCTGCAGCAGCTGCCGGAAGCCGACCTGGTCCAGCACGACGCGCTGTGGCGGCAGCGGCTGGACGGCTGGCTGCGCTTCGGCGGGCGGCTGGCGCTGGTGCTGGCGGCCCTGCTCGGCCTGGGCGCGTTGCTGGTGGTCGGCAACACGGTGCGGCTGGACATCCAGTCGCGGCGCGAGGAGATCGGCGTGCTGCAGCACCTGGGCGCCAGCGACGGTTTCATCCGCCGGCCCTTCCTCTACCTCGGCGCGTGGTACGGTCTGGCGGCCGGCGCGCTCGCGCTCGGCCTGCTGACCGCGGCCTGGCTCGCCCTGCAGGCACCGCTGGCGGAACTGGCCGCCAGCTACGGCAGCCGCTTCGTCCTGGCCGGGGTGGATCCACGCGAAGGCGCGCTGGTCCTGCTCGGCGCGACCGCGCTCGGCTGGCTGGGCGCGGGCCTCGTCACCGGCCACTACCTGCGCCAGACCCGTCCCACGGAGACCTGATGGAACCCGGCAGCGAGCACGACCTGCGCCACCTCGCCTCCGACGCCCCGCGGGTGATGGTCGTCGACGGTTCGAAACTGGTGCGCAAGCTGATCGGCGACGTGCTCGCGCGCGAACTGCCGGGCGCGGAGATCGTCGCCTGCGACGGCCTCGCCAGCGCGCGCGCCGCGCTCGCCGACAAGCCGGTCGACCTCGTCACCACCTCGCTGGTGCTGCCCGACGGCGACGGCATGGCGCTCGCGCGCAGCGTGCGCGAGGCCGGCGCGCAGCGCTACGTGCCGGTGATCGTCGTCTCGGGCGACGTGCAGTCGCGGCTGGAGTCGCGCACGCTGGGCGAGGACGTCACCGACTATTTCGACAAGGCGCTCGGCCACGGCGCGCTGGCCGCGTTCATCCGCGGCTACGTGCAGCCGGAGGCGATTCCCGGCGCGCGCGTGCTGTACGTGGAGGACAGCAAGGTGGTCGCCGCGGCGACCAAGCGCATGCTCGCCCGCCACGGGATGCAGGTGATCCACACGATCGGCGCCGAGGAGGCGCTCGAGTACCTGCAGGCGCACCGTGCCGGCGACGACGCGCCCGGCGCCGACCTCGTGCTGACCGACGTCTACCTCAAGGGCGCGCTCAGCGGACGCGACCTGCTGCACCGGATCCGCGGCGAGTTCGGTTACGGCAAGCGCGCGCTGCCGGTGCTGGTGATGACCGGCGACGCCAACCGCGACAACCAGAGCCAGCTGCTGCGCGAGGGCGCCAACGACCTCGTGATCAAGCCGATCGAGGAGCGGCTGCTGGTGACCAAGGCGCTGTTCCAGCTGCGGCTGGCGCGGTTGCCGGAGCGGCGCGCGTTCGATGCCTGAGCGGGTGGCCCGGAGGCCGACCTGCCGCTTCGGCGGCGGGGGCGCGGGGGAAGGCGGGACCCGCTCGAGTCGCTCCCCGATACTCGCTTGGTCGAGCGGATCCCGCCTCCCCTCGCGCACGCCCGGATGAACGAGGACCGCATCCAGCTCGAACCGTCCTGGAAGGCGCGCGTCGGCGACTACCTGCGCCGGCCGGCGATGCAGGAGCTCGCCGCGTTCCTGCGCCAGCGCAAGGCCGCAGGCGCGCGCATCTACCCGGCCGGCGGCGAGATCTTCGCCGCGCTCGACGCGACGCCGTTCGACCAGGTGAAGGTGGTGATCCTCGGCCAGGATCCCTATCACGGCCCTGGCCAGGCGCACGGCCTGTGCTTCTCGGTGCAGCCGGGCGTGCCGCCGCCGCCATCGCTGGAAAACATCTTCAAGGAACTGCAGCGCGACCTCGGCATCGCGCGCCCGCGCCACGGCTGCCTGCGGCACTGGGCCGACCAGGGCGTGCTGCTGCTCAACAGCGTGCTCACGGTCGAGGACGGCCGCGCCGGCGCGCACGCCGGCAAGGGCTGGGAGGGCTTCACCGACCACGTGGTGGACGTGCTCAACCGCGAGCGAGAGGGGCTGGTGTTCCTGCTGTGGGGCAGCTACGCGCAGAAGAAGGGCGCGGTGATCGACACCGCGCGGCACCGGGTGCTGCGCGCGCCGCACCCGTCGCCGCTGTCGGCGCATCGCGGCTTCATCGGCTGCGGGCACTTCTCCGCCGCCAACGACTACCTGGTGCGCCATGGCCGGACGCCGATCGACTGGTCGCTGCCGCCCGTGGACGTCGCGGCGATGGCGCCCGCGCGCAGGTGAACGCCGCGACCGTTCAATGCACGAACAGGCGTAAGGTCGAGGTCCGCACCCGCGTGCCGGCGGTGCCGGTGACGGTCACCGTGTAGGTGCCGGCGACCGCGCCGGTCGAGGCGCGCAACACCAGCCGCGAAGTGGCGCTCCCGTTCGCCGGCGGCGTCACCGGATTGGTCTCGAACGAACCGGTCACGCCGGACGGCAGGCCCGAGACCGACATCGTTACCGGCGCGCTGAAGCCGTCGCTGCTGGTGACGGTGATGATCTTCCCGCCGCTGCGGCCGGGATCCAGCGCCATCGTCGCCGAGTTGGACAAGGCGAAATCGCCGGACACGGGCGGCGGCGCCAGCGCGGCCTTGTGGCAGCTGCCGCTGAAGCTGTCGGTCCAGCTTGCGCCCGCCACCGGCACGAAGCGGCCCGCGTAACCGAGCGGCGACAGGGTCAGCGCGAGCACGCCCATCGCGGTCGCCTGGCTGGCGCGCAGCAGCGGATGGCTGCCCAGCGTGGTGTACAGGTTGGTACCGCCGGTGCCGACGACGAGCTGCACCAGGCCGTCCGTGCGCGCGCTCGCGGTACCGTCCATCGGTGCGTAGCGCTGGTAGTTGTGGTCGTGTCCGTTGATGACCAGGTCCGCCTTGGCCGCGTACAGCCGATCCCAGATCGGCTTCACCCCGCTGTAGCCCGTGTACTCGCCGACGCTCACCAGCGGATGATGGAAGATCGCCGCCGTGCACGGCTTGGTGTTGGCGGCGAGGTCGGCGCTGAGCCAGGCCAGCTGCGCGGTGGCGCTGGTGCCGTTGGTGCGGGTGTTGAGGCCGATCACGTGCCAGTCGCCGACGTCCACGCTCCACCAGCCGTTGCCGCGTTCGCCGGCGGGGCCGAACCGCTCGCCCACCCCGTTGAAATAGTCGAAGTAGCCGGCGGCGCCCGAGGTCCAGTACTCGTGGTTGCCCGGCACCGGCAGGATCAGCGGCTTGAACCGCCCCCAGTTCGGATCGAAGCGTTCCTCGTATTGCGCCAGCGAGCCGTGGTTGTACACGTTGTCGCCGGCGACGAAGGCGGCGAGCGGGTCGAGCGCAATCACCACGTCCGAGGTGCGGCGGCAGTCGACCGGGGTGTAGTCGCAGATGTCGCCGGCGCCGGCGATCACCGCCGTGCTCTGCGCCAGCGGCAGGCTGCCGGCGTTGAGTTCCTCCAGCTCCAGCCGGCTGCCGCTGTTGGCGAACCGGGTCTCCACGTCCACGCAGGCGCCGCGCAGGGCGCGGGTGTGGAAGCTGCGGCCGTTCCAGGTCGTGCCGGAGAACGTCGCCTGGTCGCCGCCGGTACTGCGCAGCATGACCGAGTCGCTGCCCTGCAGGGTGAGGGTGGCGATGCCCAGCCGCAGCCAGGTCGCGCCCGGCTCGCAGACCTGGCGGGTGCCGCTGCTGCCGATGTCCAGCGCCAGCGCGCGGGTGCTCGCGCTGTCCTCGACCAGTTGCAGGGTGCGCTGGGCGGCGGCAGGCGAGGCGAGCAAGGCGCACGCGACGATCGCGGCGCCCCAGACCTGGCGGAATCCGAATCGCGAATTGGCGTGCATCGTGGTGCTCCTCGAACTGCGGGTATTCCGAGCCAACGCGCGCCCTCCGTGGCGACGGTCAGGGCACCGGGCGTTGGGCGCGGAACCAGGTCCCGCAGGGTGCCCGGCGCCGGCCCGCCGCCAGGTGACGGCCCGCCCCTTGGGTCCGCGCCCGGTCGCCCCCACACCGGTTTGACGCCCGTCGTGGCGTACTCGCGGTGGGCGGACGCAAAGGGGGAAAGCCGGGATCCGGCGTTCCATGAATGCAACGCTCAGGAACTTTCCCTTCGATTAGCAGTCACCCATAGCCACTGCTAAACTCCTGACCATGAGCCAATCCATGACCCATGCCCTTGTTCCCAGCAACCTGCCGGTCCCGGCGGGCACCCTGCCGAGCGCGCTCGGTTCGCTGGAGGCCTACATCGGCGCGGTGCACCAGATCCCGGTGCTGTCGGTCGAGGACGAGCAGGCCCTGGCGCGCCGTTACCGCGACGAGGACGACCTCGACGCCGCGCGCCAGCTGGTGATGTCGCACCTGCGCTTCGTCGTGCACGTCGCGCGCGGCTACAGCGGTTACGGGCTGCAGCTCGGCGACCTGATCCAGGAAGGCAACATCGGCCTGATGAAGGCGGTCAAGCGCTTCGACCCGGACATCGGCGTGCGCCTGGTCAGCTTCGCGGTGCACTGGATCCGCGCCGAGATGCACGAATTCATCCTGCGCAACTGGCGCATCGTCAAGGTCGCCACGACCAAGGCGCAGCGCAAGCTGTTCTTCAACCTGCGCAAGAGCAAGACCCGCCTGGGCTGGCTCAACGCGGAGGAAGTGCGCGCGGTCGCCGCCGACCTCAACGTGTCCGAGCGCGACGTGCTGGAGATGGAGTCGCGCCTGTCCGGCCGCGACATCGGCTTCGACGCGCCCGCCGACGAGGACGACGACCACGCACCGCCCGCGCCCGCGCACTACCTGGTCGCCCACGACGAGGACCCGTCGCAGGCCTACGAGCGCGCCGACAGCGAGGCCGACCAGCTGGAAGTGCTGCGCGAGGGCCTGCAACGCCTGGACGCGCGCTCGCGCGACATCATCCGCCGCCGCTGGCTGGACGACGGCAACAAGGTGACGCTGCAGGAACTCGCGGACGAGTACGGCGTGTCCGCCGAACGCATCCGCCAGATCGAGGCGAACGCGCTGAAGAAGATGAAGGCATTGTTCGCCGCCTGAACGCGCCAGCCCTTCCCTGGAACGGCCCGGGTCTCCGGGCCGTTCGCGTGTTTGCGGCGCGCGCGACGATCGCGCTTGACGCGACGCTAATCCCGCGCCCGACAGGATGGAGGATCGATCCGTACCGGAGGCGCGACGATGCCCCATCCCACCGCACCCCACGGCGACGAGCGCCTGCCTTCGCGCCTGACCCAGCGCGCGCCCGGCGTGCCCGGCGACGATCCGCATCCCGGCTACGCCGGCAGCCGCCTGCTGGACGATCCGACCGACAGCGCGCTGCGCTCCGCTTCCATGCCCACGCCGCCGCCCGGCCTCGAACCTGGCGAGGCCTCGCTGTCGCTGCCGGCCGGCACCGGCTTCACCGGCGTGGGCCAGGCTTGGCAGACAGGCGGGCATACCCTGGGCCCCGGCGGCGGCGGCGAACGCGCGCTCGCCGGCCGCGGCGACCGCGACCGCGCCGCGCGCGACGACCACGACAGCCTGGACGGCCCAGCCGGCCTCTGACCCGCGCCGCTGCCGGGATCGCGCTACGATCCGGGCATGGCGGGGGACACGGCTTGCACCATCCGGTACCGGCGCACGCGCGAGGGCGGCCTGCGCGTGTGGGTCGCCGGCGCGCGCTCGCCGGACAACACCGTGGCGTACTGGCAGCGCATCGTCGAACTGGTGAACGCGCAACGGCCGCATTGGCTGTTGCTGATCGACGAACTGGCCGGCCCCGAACTGTCCGCCGACCAATGGCGCACGCTGGTCGCCAGCCTGGTCGGCAAGGGCCTGGAGCCGGTACGCATCGCCCACGTCAAGCCGTCGGGGCTGGCCAAGCTCGAATACTGCGAACTGCACGCACGCGAGCACGGCTTCATCGCCCGCGCCTTCGTGGATGCCGCGCTCGCCGAGCGCTGGCTGCGCTACGGCGAAACCGACGAACCCCTGCTGCCCGCGCCCGCGGGTGGCTCCGGGCGGGTCTAGTCTAGGATTCCGCCGCGACCAGCCGGGCCTGGATGTCCTCCAGCCGCTGCCCGCGCGTCTCGATCCCGCTGCGCCAGAGCAGCACGCCCGATACCGCCATCGGCAGTGCGATCAGCAGCGCCGACCACGCGAAGTGGCCGAGCATGCCGGCCACGCCGAATCCGGCGCCGAGGATGCCGCCGAACTTCGAGCTCGCGGCGACCACGCCGGAGCCGGTCCCGCGCAGGTGCACCGGGTAGATCTCCGCCGCGTACGGGATCAGCATCGCGATCACCCCGCTGACGCTGACCAGCAGCGCCGCGGTGCAGGCGATCGTGAGCCCCGGCGAGCGCAGGCCGAGCAGCGCCATCGCCGCGAACGCCAGCAGCGACAGCGCGGTCAGCGCGATGAACAGCACCAGCGAGCGCACGCTGCTCCAGCGATGGTACAGCCACACCACCACGCCGATGCCGGGCAGCGCGTATACCGCCGAGCGCGCCAGCAGCGCACTGGCCGCGTGCGCGTCCACGCCGAACTGGACCAGGTTGACCGGCAGCCACAGCACGAAGCCGAAGTTCACCAGGCCCCAGGCAAGCCCGCACACCAGCAGGCCCCAGGTGATCCGCGCGTGGCGGCCGCGCAGCAACTGGCGCAGGGTCGCCGGCGGCGGCGGTGCGTCCAGCACCGGCGCGCCCGGATGCTGCGCGTCGTCGACCTCCACCGCGTCAGCCGCGCCGGTGCCGGCGAACTTGCGCAGCACCGCGCGCGCCTGGTCCTCGAGCCCGGCGTTGGACAGGAAACGCGGCGACTCCGGGATGTAGCGGTTGAGCAGCAGGATGACGATGCCGGTCGGCAGGTTGAGCAGCCACAGCACGCGCCAGCTGAACATCGGTTCCAGCAGCGCCGCCGCGCCCGCCGCGGCGAGGTAGCCGGCCGAGGTACCGACGCCGCCGAGCGCGACCAGCAGCCAGCCGCGATGCGCGGCCGGCACCGTTTCCGCCATCAGGGTGAAGGCGATCGGCAGCAGGCCGCCGGCCGAGGCGCCCATCAGGAAGCACATCACCAGGTTCCAGCCGAACAGCGGCATCGCCCCGCAGATCGCGGTGCCGATGAACATCAACGCCGACAGCAGGATGCCGGCGCGGCGGCCGAAGGCGTCGGCCATCCAGCCCCACACCACCGAGCCCACGGTGGTCCCGATCAGGGCGACGAAGGCGAGCAGGCTCGCGGTCGGCTTGCTGATCGAATATTCCGCGCTCATGCCGGGGACGACGAAGCCGAGCGTGGCCGGCTTCATTACGTCGATCGCCAGCGCCACCGCCAGCGCGGTCACCAGGGTCCAGTGCGCGCGGTTGAGCGGCACGCCGTCGGCGACGTGGAAATGCAGGTGGGTGCCGCCGCGCAGGGTGCGCCGCATCTGCGCCAGGCGCGGCATCAGGCCGTAGCCGGCGAGCAGCACGCCGGCCGGGATCACCAGCATGCCGGCCAGCATCAAGCCGTCCATCGGCATGCCGACCATCCGCCAGCCCATGTGCCGGCCCATCCAGAACATCGGCAGGTGCGCGAGCACGCCGGCGACCACCGCCGCGCAGCCCAGCCAGAACGCGAGCGGGTGGTGGAAGGACAGGCCGTTGGGCTTCATGCGCGGGACACCGGGGCGAAGCGGAAGCGGAGCAGCCGGCATCCGCGATGCGCGCACCAGGCCGTGGCCACGCAGGATACGGGGCGCGGGGCACCGGCGGGAAGCGCACCGCGCACACGGGCGCACGGGTAAGGTGGTGCCGGACTTCCCCAGGAGCCGTCCATGCCCGCCGCCCGTCACCCGCACACCCGGTGAGCATGGATCCGCAGTTGCTGTCGCCGGTCGCGCTGGCCCTGCTCGCCGGGCTCGCGGCGGCCGCCGCCACCGCGCTCGGCACGCTGCCGGTGCTGTTCGTCTCGCGCCTGGCGCAGCGCCTGCAGGACACCCTGCTCGGCTTCGGCGCCGGGATCATGCTGGCGGCGAGTGCGTTCTCGCTGGTGTTGCCGGGCATCGCCGAAGCGCGCCGGCTCGGCGCCGGCGCCTTCGCCGCCGCGCTGCTCGTCGGCGCGTCATTGCTCGCCGGTGGTGCGCTGATCCGGCTGCTCGACCGGGTCGTGCCGCACGAGCACTTCGTGAAGGGGCCGGAAGGCGGTTCGCCGCTGCGGCTCAAGCGCGCGTGGCTGTTCGTGTTCGCGATCTGCCTGCACAACCTGCCCGAAGGCCTGGCGATCGGCGTCGGTTACGCCACCGACATCACCCACGGCAACGCGCTGGCGACCGGCATCGCGCTGCAGGACATCCCCGAAGGGCTGGTGGTCGCGCTGGCCCTGCTCGCGGTGGGCTACGGCCGTGGCTGGTCGCTGCTGGTCGGCATGCTGTCGGGGCTGGTCGAGCCGCTCGGCGCGGTCGCCGGCGCCAGCGTGGTACTCGCGCTGCCGGCGCTGCTGCCGTGCGGGCTCGGCTTCGCCGCCGGCGCGATGCTGTACGTGGTCAGCCACGAGATCATTCCCGAATCGCACCGGCAGGGGCACGAGCACTTTGCCACCGCCGGCCTGCTGCTGGGCTTCGTGCTGATGATGGTGCTCGACACCGCGTTCTCCTGAGCGCGAGCGAGGAAGCCAGGGAAGAGAAGCGAGGGAACGCGCCCGCTTGGCGGCGGACGAGGTCGCGGCTGCCGACGCGCCCCTCGCCTGGAACTGCGGCGCAACGCGCGCCGCGCCCGGTTGCCGGCTCAGTGCCGGCTGCGCGATTCGCCCTTGCCGGCATCGCGGCGCGGCAGCGGCGCGGACAGGCCCATGCCGAGTTCCGCGCCCGTGGTCGGGTTGCGATCGGGGTTCGAGCGCGTGCGCAGCGCCATCGCCTCGACCGCCTGCTGCTGCGCCGCGTCCAGCCGGACCGCGCCGAGGCCGTCGCCGCCATCCATCGCGAGGAACCGTTCGCGGTCGCTGACCACCTCGAAGTTCTCGTCGCTGTTCCATGGCCCGCGCAGGTCGCCGTCGCCCTGCGAGGTGTCGACGTAAACGTCGGCGAACTGCGGCTTGCCCGGCAACTTGCCCGGCGGGAAGTTGGGTTCGATCGCGTACAGCGCCTTCTCGAACGACTTCTGGTGCGAGATCTCGCGGGTCATCAGGAAGCCGAGCGCGTCCTTCACCCCGGGATCGGCGGTGACGTTGATCAGCCGCTCGTAGACGATCTTGGCGCGCGCCTCGGCGGCGATGTTGGAACGCAGGTCGGCGGTCGGCTCGCCGATGCTGTCGATGTAGCCGGCGTTCCACAGCTGCCCGCCCGAATTGATCAGGGCCGGCCCGCCGCCGTACAGCACCTGGGTCACGTGCGAGTCGTTGCCCGCGCCCTGCAGCTTGCGGAACAGCTCGGCTTCCGAATCCACCGCCTCGGCCAGCTCGCCCTTGGCGCCCTTGTTGAGCATCGCCACGATGGTGCCGATCACCTCCAGGTGGCTGAGCTCCTCGGTGGCGATGTCGAGCAGCATGTCGCGCCGGCCGGGGTCGTCCTCGGAGAGCGCCTGGGTGAAGTAGCGCATCGCGGCGGCGAGCTCGCCCTGCGGCCCGCCGAACTGTTCCAGCATCAGGTTGGCGAGCGCCGGATTGCTTTCGTGGACGTGGACCGAATACTGCAGACGTTTGTTGTGGGCGAACATCGCGGTGGCTCCTCGTGCGTGGCGGCGGAATCCCAGACCTTCCGCATCCGCCGGTGCAAGCGCCGCGAACTTCGCCGGGTCATCAACCTGCATGCGCGCATTCGCGCGACGGCGGCCGCCGGGCCGGCAGCCGCCTGCCTGTGCACGACGTCGGCGCTCGCCCGCCGACGACGACCGCCGAGCGCCTTCACGCCGGCCCGGCTAGGATGACTCCATGAGCCCGCCCACCGACAAGCGTTCGCACCCGCGCAAGCGCGTCCTCACCGCGGCGATGGTCGCCCCCAACGGCCACCAGCACGAGGCGCAGGTGCTCGACCTCTCGCTCGGCGGCGCGCGCCTGCGCCTGCCCGACGACTGGATCCCGCGCGACGGCGCCGCGCTGCGCATCTCCTTCCTGCAGGACACCGACGAGGCGATCACCCTCGCCGGCCACGTGACCCGGGTCGCGGTGGACCACATGGGCGTGGAGTTCGATCCGGCGCAGGAAGCGCGGGTGCGCGACCTGTTCGACGCGATCGGCGCCGGCCGCTGACGCCGCCGGCCGCGCCGGCGGCGCCACGGTTCCCGCGTTACTTCACCGGCACCATCAGGTGCCGGTACGGCGTGCCCGCCCACATCACGTACGGCGCGCCGGTCTTCGGATCGGCGTCCAGCGGGTACTGCGCGTAGAAGCTGTCGTCCGCGCCCACCACCATCACGTGCGGGCCGGTGCTGACCCAGTGGTTGCCCGCGTCGGGCTTCTGCGCGTACGGATCGGTGTTGCTGGCGTCGGTGCCGCCCTCGAGCATGTACATCAGGCCGGTCTTGCCGGCCGGCGGCGGCTTGTGCGCCAGCCAGGCGTCGACCCACGCCCTGGCATTCTCGTCCATGCACATCGGATCGGGCCCCGGGGTCTGCGGGTTGTCGCCCATGCAGGTGAAGCCGTTGCGGCCTTCGCGCACGGTGCGCACCTTGCCGTCGGCGCCGACGTCGATGATGGCCGCGTCGCGCGCGACCTCGTCCGGCGCGGCGCTCATCGCGCTGGCGACCAGCGCCTGGTCGTCGGCGGGCCTGGCGGTGGCATGCTGCGCCTTGGCCGGCGCCGCGGTAGCGCCCAGCGCGGCGGCGAACGCGGCGAGGGCGAGGGTGGATCGCTTCATGGCGGACTCCTGTGCGCGGTGTGCGCCCCCATCGCCATCGCGGGTTGTGTGACCGGCGCGGACCGCCGGCACCAGGGACAACGCCGCGCCGCGCGGACGTCGGACAGCAGCACCGCTGAATGCGCGCGCATGGCGTGCCGGTCACGCCGGGCATGGGAGCGTGGTACGTCCCTTCAGTCCGCAGGAGGACGCATGAACAGACGCGACCAGGACGCCGGCACCCGCAACGATCCGCTCACCCGCGAGAGCGGCGTGGCCAGCTCCCGCCACCAGCCGCTGCGCCGGCCTGGCAACACGGAAGAAACTGCCGACGCGCTGCAGCAGGCCAGCGCGACCGACCGTGGCGCGGACGTGGACGACCACCTGCGCGACCGCGACAGCAAGGGGGTCGCCGGCGGCTACGACGATTCGATCGACCGCGAGGGCGCGCACTGACGCACGCCCGCGGCGCTGGCTAGGCCCCGACCCGCCGGCGCACCGCCTCGAAGTCCCGCACCGGCCGCACCTCGATGCTGCCGGTGCGCGTCCACGGAAAAGCCTCGGCCATCCGCACCGCCTCCTCCAGACTGTCGGCCTCGACCAGGTTGAAGCCGGCCAGCACTTCCTTGGTTTCGGCGAACGGACCGTCCAGCACCTGGGTGCGGCCCTGGCGCACGCGCACCGACTTCGCGGTGGCCGGCGGCTCCAGCTGCTGCGAGGCGAGCAGCCGTCCCTCGCGCTTCAGGTCGTCGGCGTGCTCGATGCAGCCCTTCATCCAGCGGTCGAACTCGCCTTCGGGCAGCGCGTCGAGCAACGCGGGATCGGTGTAGACCAGGAGCAGGAACTGCATGCGTCGGACCTCCGCCGGGCGGGCCGCCATGATCGCGCAGCCGGCCGCGGAAGGCATTCCCCCGGCTTGTCGATTTCGGTCGCCCCCGGCCGTCGCCGGGACAGGGACGCGATCGGGCGTCCCGCAACGACGGAGGAACGACCAGATGCGCGTGATGGTGATGATCAAGGCCACCCCGGCCTCGGAGGCGGGCACCCTGCCCGGCCGGCAGCTGCTGGCGGACATGGGACGCTTCAACGAGGCGCTGGTGCAGGCCGGCGTGCTGCTCGCGGGCGAAGGCCTGCAGCCGAGCGCGAAGGGCGTGCGGGTCCGCTTCGACGACGGCCGCCGCAGCGTGATCGATGGCCCGTTCGCGGAGACGAAGGAACTGGTTGCCGGCTTCTGGCTATGGCAGGTGCATTCGCTGGAGGAAGCGGTCGAATGGGCGCGCCGCTGCCCGCATCCGTTCGAGCGCGGCGAGGCCGAGATCGAGATCCGCCCGGTGTACGAACTGGAGGACTTCGGCGACGCCCTGCCGCCCGAGGTGCGCGAGCAGGAAGAACGCCTGCGCGCGCGACTCGACGCCTGACCCGACCCGGAGAGCACCTCATGCAGATCGAGCCCTACCTGTTCTTCAACGGCCGCGCCGCCGCGGCGCTGGACTTCTACCGCGACGCGCTCGATGCCCAGGTCGAGATGCTGATGCGCTACCGCGACGCGCCCGAGCCGCCGCAGCCCGGTTGCGAGCCGAACTCGCCCGACGACGTGCTGCACGCCAGCTTCCGCATCGGCGACACCCGGCTGATGGCGTCCGACGGCCCCGTGCCCGGCACTTTCAGCGGCTTCGCATTGTCGCTGAGTGCCACCGACGACGCCGACGCGCGCCGCAAGTTCGACGCGCTCGCCGCCGGCGGGCAGGTGCAGATGCCACTGGGCGAGACCTTCTTCGCGAGCAGCTTCGGCATGCTGGTCGACCGTTTCGGCGTGCCGTGGATGGTGGTGTGCAACAAGCCGATGTGAGCCCCGCCACGGTCCGCGCGGCGCGGGCGCGGCGCGGTGCCGGACCGGCCTGCCACGTCCGCGCCAGGCCCTTGCGCGACCCGCCGCGGCAATGCTGTCATCCGCCCATGACGGGCGACGTGGCACGTACGGTCGAAGCGGTCTGGCGCCTGGAATCGGCGCGGGTGGTCGGCGGCCTGACCCGCATGCTGCGCGACGTCGGCCTCGCCGAGGAACTCGCCCAGGACGCCTTGCTGGCGGCGCTGGAAACCTGGCCGCGCAGCGGCGTGCCCGACAACCCCGGCGCCTGGCTGATGACCACCGCCAAGCGGCGGGCGATCGACCGCCTGCGCCACCACCAGTTGCAGGCGCGCAAGCACGAGCAGCTCGCCGCCGACGGCGAACTGCAGCAGGCGCTGGACGACGGACCGGAAGCGGCCGCCGACGACCACGTCGGCGACGACGTATTGCGGCTGGTGTTCATCGCCTGCCATCCGCTGCTGTCCACCGACGCCCAGGTCGCGCTCACCCTGCGCCTGCTCGGCGGCCTGACCACCGACGAGATCGCGCGCGCCTTCCTGGTGCCGGAGCCGACCATCGCCCAGCGCATCGTGCGCGCCAAGCGCACCTTGGGCGAGGCGAAGGTGCCGTTCGAGCTGCCGCGCGGCGAGGACCTGGCCGCGCGCCTCGCGTCGGTGCTGGCGGTGCTGTACCTGGTCTTCAACGAAGGCTACGCGGCGACCGCCGGCGAGCACTGGACGCGGCCGGCGCTGTGCGAGGAGGCGCTGCGCCTCGGCCGGATCCTCGCTGGGCTGATGCCGGGCGAAGCGGAGGTGCACGGCCTGGTCGCGCTGATGGAGCTGCAGGCCTCGCGCCTGCCGGCGCGCGCGCATCCGGACGGCGCGCCGATCCCGCTCCTGGAACAGGATCGCGCGCGCTGGGACCGGCTGCTGATCGGCCGCGGCCTCGCCGCGCTCGAGCGCGCGCAGCGGCTGGGCGCGCCCGGACCGTACGCGCTGCAGGCGGAGATCGCCGCCTGCCACGCGCGCGCCGCGCGCGCGGAGGACACCGACTGGGCGCGCATCGCCGCGCTGTACGCGCAACTGGCCGCGCGCACGCCGTCGCCGGTGATCGAGCTCAACCGCGCGGTGGCGGTGGCGATGGCGGAAGGCCCGGCCGCCGGCCTCGCCCTGGTCGACGCGCTCGCCGACGCGCCGGCGCTGCAGCGCTACCACCTGCTGCCGGCGGTGCGCGGCGACCTGCTCGCGAAGCTCCAACGCCACGACGAGGCGCGCGCGGAATTCGAACGCGCCGCCAGCCTGACCCGCAACGCGCGCGAGCAGGCGGTGCTGGCCGCGCGCGCCGAAGCAGCGGCGCGCGCGGCTGCCACGGTCGCGGCGGGCACCTAACCGGCCACACCCTCGCGGGAGCGATGCGAGCGGCGCGACGACGAGGATCGCCGCGCGGCGCGCTCAGCCGGCCGGCACGAACTCGATCGCGGCCGCGGGCTGCAGCCACGGCAGCAGCCAGTGGTCCAGCAGCAGGAACGCGAACAGCGCCATCAGGTACACGATCGAGTAGTTGAACACCCGCATCGCGTAGAACTCGTCGGGCGGGTCCATCAGCTTCCACGCGTGCCACAGGAACACCAGGCCCAGCACCATCGCGCCGCCGAGGTAGAAGTTGCCGCTCATGCCGACAATGGTCGGCAGCATCGTCACCACCACCAGCAGCACGGTGTACAGCAGGATCTGCCAGCGGGTGTATTCCACGCCGTGGGTGACCGGCAGCATCGGCACCATCGCCCGCGCGTAGTCGGCGCGGCGGAAGATCGCCAGCGCCCAGAAGTGCGGCGGCGTCCACACGAAGATGATCAGCACCAGCAGCAGGGCGTGCTCCCATTGCCAGGGATGCTGGATGTCCGACACGGCCGCCCAGCCGAGCAGCGGCGGCGCGGCGCCGGCGACGCCGCCGATCACGATGTTCTGCGGCGTCGCGCGCTTCAGGTAGCGGGTGTAGATCACCGCGTAGCCGATCAGCGAGGCGAAGGTGAGCGCCGCCGCGATCCAGTTGGTCGCCCACAACATGATCGCCATCGACAGCGCCGCCAGCACCAGCGCGAACACCAGCGCCTGACGCGGCGTGACTTCGCCGACCACGATCGGGCGCCACGAGGTGCGCGCCATCTGCGCATCGATCCGCGAGTCGAGGATCTGGTTGATCGCCGCGGCGCTGGACGCCGCCAGCCAGATGCCGAGGAAGCCGAACACCGACTCCTTCAGCGGCGGCAGCCCGGGCACGGCGAGGAACATGCCGATCGCCGCGGTGAACACGATCAGCGCCACCACGCGCGGCTTGGTCAGGCTCCAGTACTGGCGGAACAGGCCGGCGTGCATCATGCCTCCGGCGGGCGCACGCGCGCGCGCAGGCCGACCAGCACGAACAGCAGCAGCGCCGCGCCGGCGTTGTGCAGCACCGCCACCGGCAGCGGCAGCCCGAGCTTGACGTTGGCGATGCCGAGCGACACCTGCGCGCACGCCAGCAACGCGACCAGCGCGCCGTGCCCGCGCATGCCGGGCGTGCGCAGCAGCCGCGCCGCGAGCCACAGCAGGTAGACGAACACCGCCACCGCCATCATCCGGTGCGCCATCTGGATCGCGATCCGCGCCGCGCCGTCGAGCACGCCGCCCTCGTAGTCCACGCCGATGCCGCGCCAGAGCACGAAGCCTTCGCCGAAGTCGTGCGGCGGCCACCACTGGCCGACGCACTTCGGGAAGTCGAGCCCGCAGGAGAGCGCGGCATAGTTGGCGCTGGTCCAGCCGCCGAGCGCGATCTGCACGGCGAGCAGGGCGAGGCCGACGCCGAGCAGCCGGCGCAGCATCGCCCCGTCCGGCAGGCGGATCGGCAGGTGGGTCGCGCGCCAGGCCATCCACGCCAGCAGCGAGAAGGTCAGCAGGCCGCCGAGCAGGTGGCCCATCACCACCACCGGTTTGAGCAGCCAGGTCACCGTCCACATGCCGAGCAGGGCCTGGAAGACGATGGTCGCGAAGGTCAGCATCGCCACCCGCGCGAGGTCGGCATTGGACCAGCGCAGCGCGGCGGCGAGCAGGATGCCCTCGCCTAGCGCGGCAAGAATCGCCGCCGGCACGTAGTGCGCGTGCATGTACAGCGGGATCGAGCAGGCGACCAGCAACGCCGACACCAGCACCTGCGCGATGCCGTGGCGGCGCCGGCGCGCGGCCAGCAGCGCCAGCCCGAGCACCAGCACGCCGAGGGTGCCGGCCAGCATGCGGTGCACCTGTTCGCGCCAGGCCTTGTGCGGCTCCAGCGGACGGATCGCGCTGGCGGCGTGGTTGGCGATGTCGGCGGCCGCGCTAGGCCACGCGGCGCGGCCGTAGCAGGTCGGCCAGTCGGGGCAACTCAGGCCGGCGTTGGACAGGCGCACGAACGCACCGAACACGATCACGCAGAAGGCGAGCGCGCAGGCGAGCCAGGCGAGACGGTGGAAATGGCGGTGGACCTGGGGCCGGTGGAAGCCGTTGCGCATGTCACATCAACCTGAGCAGCTTGCCGAGATCCTGGCGCAGCCCCGCCGGGTCGAAGCCGGGAGCGTAGCGCAGGATCACGAATCCGTTGGGATCGATCACGTACACCGGCAGGCCGCGTTCCAGGCTCGCCGGATCGATGGTGTTGCGCGGCAGACCCGCGCGCAGCGCGGCGTCGAAGCGCACGCGGCGCAGCGCCGGTTCGCGCGCGAGCCGGCCCGGCACCATGCAGTCGCCCGCGTCCGGGCACAGCCACAGCACGTCGACGTGGTCGGCGTTGCGGCCGAGCAACTGCCACACCAGGTCCACCTGGTCGGCGACCGTCGCACAGGCATCGCCGCATTCGGCCGGCGGCGCGACCGCGATCCGCCAGCGCCGAGCGACCGGTTCCCAGCGGTATTCCGCGCCGTCCTCCAGCCGCGGCGTGAGGGCGCGCAGGTCGCCGGGCGGGTCCAGCAGCTCGCCGTGGTTCTTCGTGTTCGCCGGCCGCCAGCCGGAGAAGCGCAACGCGCCCGCGACCAGCATGCTGCCGAGGAACAGCGCGACGATCAGCAGCAGCAGCCGGCGGTTGCGGCGGACCTGGTCGGGCGTCGGCGTCATGGCGAAGGCCTCTTCGGTTTGCGCAGGGTCAGCACCAGCGCGATGACCAGCACGGTCGCGGCCAGCGCGAACCATTGCACCGCGTAGCCGAGGTGGCGGGCGGGCGGCAACGTGTTGGGCAGGATATCGAGCGTGCGCGGATAGGCCGGCGGCAGCGCCGGATCGAGCTTGAGCACGCGCGGCGCGAGCGTCGGCAGGTCCAGCGTGCGCCGCAGCAGCGGCAGGTCGAAGGACACCAGCAACAGGCTGCCGTCCGGCTGCGCCTGCGCCACCGGTCGCGCCAGCCCGGCCGACGGCGGCGGCGCCAGCAGGCCGGCGACCTCGCGCTGCGCGGGCACCGGCACCGACGGCATCCGCCGGTCGCCCGGCACCGGCAGCCAGCCGAGCTCCACCAGCAGCGGCGCGCCGTGCTCCGGCTGGAACACCCGGTAGGCGCGCACGCCGATGCGGCCTGCGTGCTCCTGGTTGTCGAGCAGCACCGCAGGCGCCGCGGTGAAGCGCCCGAGGCCTTCCGCCCAGTCGTAGCCGTGCGCGCGCGCCGGCTCCGCGGCCAGCGCCAGCGGATGCGGCGCGCGCGCCTGCAGCGCGGCCTGCGCGGCATCCAGCCACGCCTGCTTCTGCCGCATGCGGTCCAGCTGCCAGGCGCCCAGCCGCGCGAACAGCGCCGCGACCGCCAGCGCCAGCAGCCAGCCCGCCAGCAGGGTGCGCCGTGCCGTCACCGGCGCGATGCTCCGCGCTGCGATAATGCGAGCCTCGCGCCACGGGCGCCCCGCAGGAACGCCACCATGAACGACTCGCTCAAGACGCTGCTGATCATCGCGTTCCTGCTCGTCATCCTGTGGAACCTCGGCGCGGGCCTCTACTACATGCTGGTGGACAAGGGCACCACCAAGCGCACGGTCAACGCCCTGACCCGTCGTATCGCCCTTTCGATCGTCCTGATCCTGCTCGTCGCGCTGGCGATCCGGATGGGCTGGATCACGCCGCACGGCGTCGGCGGCTGAAGGCGGCGCCCGTCGCCCAAGCAAAAAGCGGCGGACGGGCCGCCGCTCTTCCACGCACGGTGCCGCCGATTCGCGGCCGCCGCGGTATCCGCCTCCGGCTCAGAGCACGTAGACGAACAGGAACAGGCCCAGCCAGACCACGTCCACGAAGTGCCAGTACCAGGCCACCGCCTCGAAGGCGAAGTGGTCGTCCGGCTTGAAATGACCCTTGAGGCAGCGCAGCCAGATGATCGCCAGCATGATCGTGCCGAGGGTCACGTGCGCGCCGTGGAAGCCGGTGAGCATGAAGAAGGTCGAACCGTAGATGCCCGAGCCGAGGGTCAGGTTGAGCTCGGTGTAGGCCTCGACGTACTCGTGCGCCTGGAAGTACAGGAACAGCGCGCCCAGCAGCACCGTGGCGCCGAGGAACCACAGCAGGCGCGCGCGCTGGCCGGCCTTGAGCGCGTGGTGGGCGATGGTGACGGTGACGCCCGAGGACAGCAGGATCAGCGTGTTGAGCAGCGGCAGGCCCCATGCCGGCACGGTCTGGAAGTGGCCGCCGACCGCGGCCGGGCCGTTGCTCGGCCAGCCGGCGGAGAAGCCCGGCCACAGCAGCGCGTTGGTCTGCACGCCGTCGCCCTCGCCGCCCAGCCACGGCATCGCGTACTGGCGGGCGTAGAACAGCGCGCCGAAGAACGCGCTGAAGAACATCACCTCGGAAAAGATGAACCAAATCATCCCCATCCGGAACGAGGTGTCGACCTTCTTGTTGTAGTAGCCGCGCAGCGACTCGGTGATGACGTCGGCGAACCACTTGAACAGGATCGCCAGCAGCAGCGCGATGCCGACGAAGAAGGTCACCTTGCCCCAGCTCGCCTCGTTCAGCCAGGCCGAGAAGCCGACCATGGTGACGAACAGGCCGACCGAGGCGAACACCGGCCAGCGGCTGCCGTGCGGCACGAAGTACACATTGGGGTCGTGGGCGTCGGTATGCGCTTGGGCCATGGCGGTGTTCCGGTGGTTTTTCGTTCGTGGGTCAGGGCGCCGCGTGCGGCGCGGCGGCGGAGCCGCGCGCGTCCAGCTGCGCGGTGAGCTCTGCGTTCTTGTAGAAGGTGTAGGACAGGGTGATCGTGTTGACGTCGTCCGGCAGCGCCGGGTCCACGATGAAGCGCACCGGCATGTCGCGCGATTCGCCCGGCTGAAGCGTCTGCGCGGTGAAGCAGAAGCATTCGGTCTTGCTGAAGTAGCCCGAGGCCCGCGCCGGCGCCACCGACGGCACCGCGTTGCCGACGATCGCGCGGTCGCTGGTATTGCGCGCGAAGTACTTCGCTTCGTACAGCTTGCCCGGCTGCACCCGCATCTTCAGCTGCTCCGGGTGGAAGGCCCAGGGCAGGCGCGCGTTGACGCCCCCGTCGAACTCCACCGTCACCCAGCGCTCGGTCTTCGCGGCGCCGGCCGCGGCGACCTGCGCCGGGCCCTTCTCCAGGCGCACGCCGAACACCTTCTCGCAGGTGATCCGGTACAGCGGCACCATCGCGAAGGCGAACGCGAAGGCACCCAGCGAGACGCCCAGCATCTTGCCCAGGCCGAGCTTGTTGCCGCTCATCCGCCCTGCCCCGCGTAGAGGATCGAGCCGACGTACACCGCCAGCGCGATCGCGGCGACGATCCACGCGGTCCGGACGGCGCCGCGCCTGCGCTCGGCGGCCTGTTCGGGGGTCAGCGGCTGGATCGGGTCACGCGCCATCGTCCGCTCAGTGGTAGTCCTGGTGCACGAAGTCGCCGTGGGCGAGGTCGCTGTCGCGGATCACCGGCGGCGTGGCGAAGGTGTGGTGCGGGGCCGGGCTCGGCACCGTCCACTCCAGGCCCTTGGCGCCTTCCCAGGAACGGGCCGCGGCCGGCGCGCCGGAGCGCTTCGAGCTCCACAGGATGTAGAACATCAGGAACGGCGTGACGAACATGCCGAACGCGCCGATCGAGCTGACCAGGTTCCAGTCGGCGAACACCGCGTTGTAGTCCGGGATGCGGCGCGGCATGCCGGCCAGGCCGAGGAAGTGCTGGGGGAAGAACAGCAGGTTGACGAACACGATCGTCCACCAGAAATGGAACTTCCCGAGCGTCTCGTTGTACATGCGGCCCGACCACTTCGGCCACCAGTAGTAGATCGCGCCGATGATCGCGAACAGCGCGCCGGTGACCAGCACGTAGTGGAAGTGGGCGACCACGAAGTAGGTGTCGTGGTACTGGAAGTCGGCCGGCACGATCGCCAGCATCAGGCCGGAGAAACCGCCGATCGCGAACAGCACGATGAAGCCGAGCGCCCACAGCATCGGCGTCTCGAAGGTCAGCGAGCCGCCCCACATGGTGCTGACCCAGTTGAAGATCTTCACGCCCGTCGGCACCGAGATCAGCATGGTGGCGAACATGAAGTACACCTCGCCACCGAGCGGCATGCCGACGGTGAACATGTGGTGCGCCCACACGATGAACGACAGGAAGGCGATCGAGGCGATCGCGTACACCATCGCCTGGTAGCCGAACAGCGGCTTGCGGCTGAAGGTCGGCACGATCTCCGAAACGATGCCGAACGCCGGCAGGATCATGATGTAGACCTCGGGGTGCCCGAAGAACCAGAAGATGTGCTGGTACATCACCGGGTCGCCGCCGCCGGCGGCGTTGAAGAAGCTGGTGCCGAAGAAGCGGTCGGTCAGCAGCATGGTCACCGCGCCCGCCAGCACCGGCATCACCGCGAGCAGCAGGAACGCGGTGATCAGCCAGGACCACGAGAACAGCGGCATCTTCATCAGGTCCATGCCCGGTGCGCGCATGTTGAGCACGGTCGCGATCACGTTGATCGCGCCCATGATCGAGCTGATGCCCATCATGTGCACCGCGAAGATCGTCATCGCCACGTTGGCGCCGCCCTGCAGCATCAGCGGCGGGTACATGGTCCAGCCGCCGGCCGGCGCGCCGCCCGGCATGAAGAAGGTGGACAGCAGCAGCAGGAAGGCGAACGGCAGGATCCAGAACGACCAGTTGTTCATGCGCGGCAGCGCCATGTCCGGCGCGCCGATCTGCAGCGGGATCATCCAGTTCGCGAGACCGACGAAGGCCGGCATGATCGCGCCGAAGATCATCACCAGCGCGTGCATGGTGGTCAACTGGTTGAAGAACTCGGGCTTGACCAGCTGCAGGCCGGGCACCGCCAGCTCGGCGCGGATGCCGACCGACAGCGCGGCGCCGACGATCGCCATCAGGAAGCTGAACAGCAGGTACAGCGTGCCGATGTCCTTGTGGTTGGTCGAGAAGAACCAACGGTCGACGAAGCTCTGGGTGTGGCCGTGTTCGTCGTGGGTGTGCGTATCGACGACGGCTTCGTAATGCGTGGACATGGGACTACCTCGGGGAAAGCGGGTCTTGAGGAGTGCGGCGCGGCTCAGCCCGCGTCGGCGGGCGCGGCGTCGGCCGGGGCATCGGCGGGCGCAGCCTCGTCGGCCGGGGCGGAATCGGCGGGCGCCGCCTCGCCGGCCGGCGCCGCTTCCGCGGGAGCCGCTTCGGCGGCCGCGGCGGGGGCGGCGGCGACCGGGGCGTTCTTCGCCTTCTGCGCCGCCAGCCAGGTGGCGAATTCCTGCTTGCTCACGGCCTTGACCACGATCGGCATGAAGCCGTGGTCCTTGCCGCACAGCTCGGCGCACTGGCCGCGGTAGATGCCCGGCGCCTTCACGTCGGTCCAGGCCTCGTTGATGATTCCGGGGATCGCATCCTGCTTCCAGCCCAGCGCCGGCACCCACCAGGCGTGGATGACGTCGTCGGCGGTGATCACGAAGCGGATCTTGGTGTCGACGGGAATGACCAGCGGGTTGTCGACGTCGCGCAGGTAGCGCGGGTTGGCCGCCAGGGTCGGCACCTGCCCGGTCTGGCGCAGCGCGTCCGACTCGCGGTCGAGGCGGCTGGTGAACTCCACGCCCTCGCCCAGGTACTCGTACTTCCACATCCACTGGTAGCCGGTGACCTTGATGGTCATTTCGGAGTTGCGGGTGTCGTACTGCGAGATCAGCTTGGCGGTGGCCGGCCAGGCCATCACCACCAGGATGATCACCGGCACCACGGTCCAGATGATCTCGGCGGTGGTGTTGTGGCTCCAGGTCGCGGCGACCGCGCCCTTGGACTTGCGGAACTTCACGATCGCCACCGCCATCGCGGCGAACACCAGCAGGCCGATCGCCACGCACACCCACAGCGCGAACATGTGCGCGTCGTAGGCCATCTGCGCCGTATGGGTCACGCCCGGCGTCATGTTGAGCTGCCAGCGCACCGGCTCGGCGGGCTCGACATCGGCGGCCGCGCCCTGCGCAAACGCCACCAGCGGCAGCGCCATCGCCGCGATTCCCATGCCCCAACGCTTGAAACGACCGGCTGTCATCATCGAGCCCCAGATTCGCAAGATTCTTCGTGCGCCCGTCCGCGGTGCCGCCGGGGCGCGCCTTCCATCCCGGTCGCCCCGCGGACGCGGGGAGGACCCGCGCCGTGGCGCGGAGCAGGCTCCGGCCGCTCCCGGCACGAGGTGACATGGATCATGGCGCGGCCGTGCAGAACCGCCACGTAAGCCGCAGCATGGTATCCCCGCGCCGGTTGCGGCGGCAAGCCGCGCGGGCTGCCGGACGGCGGCGGCGGCCGCTAAAATGGCGGTTTCCCGCGGTCCCCACGCCCCCATGAACCCTTCCGACCCCGTCCCGCCGGCGCCCGCGCCGCAGCCGCTGCTCGCCCCCGAGCTGCCCCCGCCGCCGGCCCCGGCGCGCGCCGCGATCACCGCCGCCTGGACGCGCGACGAGACCGAGGCGGTGCGCGCGCTGCTGGCGCAGGCGCGCCTGCCGGCCGCCGACCAGGCGGCGGTGCAGGCGACCGCCGCCGACCTCGTCCGCCGGGTCCGCGCGCGGGCCCGCGACCAGGGCGCGATCGAGGCCTTCATGCGCCAGTACGACCTCGGCAGCGAGGAGGGGGTGCTGCTGATGTGCGTGGCCGAGGCGCTGCTGCGCATCCCCGATCCGGACACCGCCGACAAGCTGATCCGCGACAAGCTCGGCGAGGCCGACTGGAAGCGGCACATGGGCCAGTCCGACTCGGTGCTGGTCAACGCCTCGACCTGGGGCCTGATGCTGACCGGGCACCTGGTCGACCTCGCCGACGAGACCCGGCGCGACGTGCACGGCGCGTTCAAGCGCCTGATCGGGCGGATCGGCGAGCCGGTGATCCGGCTGGCGGTGCGCCAGGCGATGCGGATCATGGGCCACCAGTTCGTGATGGGCCGTACCATCGAGGAGGCGCTGGCGCGCTCGCGCAAGGGCGGCAACGCGCACTACCGCTACTCGTTCGACATGCTCGGCGAGGCCGCGCTGACCGCCGCCGACGCCGAGCGCTACCTCGCCGCCTACCGGATGGCGATCGACGCGATCGGCCGCAGCGTCGGCGGCGGCGATGGCACGCCGGAGGGCGTGTTCGCGGCGCCCTCGATCTCGGTCAAGCTGTCCGCCCTGCACCCGCGCTACGAGCATGCCCAGCGCGCGCGGGTACTGGCCGAGCTGACCCCGCGCGTGCTGGAGCTGGCGCGGCTGGCCAAATCGCACGGCATCGGCTTCACCATCGACGCCGAGGAGGCCGACCGCCTCGAGCTGTCGCTCGACGTGATCGCCGCCGCCTACGCCGATGCGTCGCTGGACGGCTGGGAGGGCTACGGGCTGGCGGTGCAGGCGTACCAGAAGCGCGCGCCGTTCGTGATCGACTTCCTCGCCGACCTTGCCCGCCGGGTCGGCCGCCGGATCCCGGTGCGGCTGGTCAAGGGCGCGTACTGGGACAGCGAGGTCAAGCGCGCGCAGGTGGACGGCCAGGCCGGCTACCCGGTGTTCACCCGCAAGCCGAACACCGACGTCAGTTACCTCGCCAACGCGCGCCGGATGCTGGACGCGTCGGACGCGCTCTACCCGATGTTCGCGACCCACAACGCGCAGACGATCGCGGCGGTGCACCGGCTCGCCGCCGGTCGCGCGTTCGAGTTCCAGAAGCTGCACGGCATGGGCGACGACCTCTATGCCGAAGTGATCCCGGCCGACCGCCTGAACGTGCCCTGCCGCGTGTACGCGCCGGTCGGCTCGCACGAGGACCTGCTGCCGTACCTGGTGCGGCGCCTGCTCGAGAACGGCGCCAACTCCAGCTTCGTCAACCGCATCACCGACGAGGACGTGGCGATCGACGAATTGATCCGCGATCCGGTCGAGACGGTGTCCGCGTTCGAGAGCATTCCCCACCCCCGCATTCCCCTGCCGCGCGACCTGTATCGCGCGCTCGGCCACGACAGGACCAACTCGATGGGCATCAACCTCGCCAACGACGACCAGCTGCGCGCGCTCGCCGACGCGGTCAATGCCTCCACGCGCGAGAGCTGGCGCGCCGTGCCGCTGGTGCCGGGCGCGCGTTCGGCGGCCGCGGAGCTCGCGGTGACCAACCCGGCCGACCGCCGCCAGGTCGTCGGCCACTGGACGCCCGCCGATGGCGACACGGTCGAGCGCGCGCTGCAGAACGCGGTCGCCGCGCAGCCGGCGTGGGACGCGCTGCCGGCCGCCTCGCGCGCGGTGATCCTGGAACGCGCCGCCGACCTGCTCGAGCAGCGCATGCCGCAGTTCATCGCGCTGTGCACACGCGAGGCCGGCAAGACCATCCCCGACGGCGTCGCCGAGGTGCGCGAGGCGGTCGACTTCCTGCGCTACTACGCCGGCCAGGCGCGCCAGCTGTTCGGCGCGCCGGAGCAGCTGCCGGGGCCGACCGGCGAATCCAACACCCTGCGCCTGCAGGGCCGCGGCGTGTTCGTGTGCATCTCGCCGTGGAACTTCCCGCTGGCGATCTTCGCCGGCCAGGTGGCGGCCGCGCTCGCCGCCGGCAACAGCGTGCTCGCCAAGCCCGCCGAGCAGACCAACCTGGTCGGCTACCACGCGGTGAAGCTGCTGCACGAGGCCGGCGTGCCGGAGGCCGTGCTGCAGTTCCTGCCGGGCGACGGCGCCACGGTCGGCGCCGCCCTGACCCGCGATCCGCGCGTGGCCGGCGTCGCCTTCACCGGCTCCACCGACACCGCGCGCGCGATCAACCGCGCGCTGGCCGCGCGCGACGCCGCGATCGGCGTGCTGATCGCCGAGACCGGCGGCCAGAACGCGCTGATCGGCGACTCCTCGGCGCTGCCCGAGCAGCTGGTCAAGGACGCGCTGGCGTCCGCCTTCACCTCGGCCGGCCAGCGCTGCTCGGCCGCGCGGGTGCTGTTCGTGCAGGAGGACATCGCCGACAAGGTCGCGACGATGCTGGCCGGGGCGATGGCGGAACTGAAGGTCGGCGACCCGGGCCTGCTGTCCACCGACGTCGGCCCGGTGATCGACGCCGACGCGCTGTGCCTGCTGGACGAGCACGCCGGCCGCATGCGCGGCGCGGCGAAGCTGATCGCGCAAGCGCCGCTGGACCCGGAAGCGACCGCGCACGGCACCTTCTTCGCGCCGACCGCGTGGGAACTGCAATCGCTTTCGCAACTCACCCGCGAGAACTTCGGCCCCGCGCTGCACCTGATCCGCTGGAAGGCGAGCGAGCTCGACCAGGTCATCGACGCGATCAACGCCACCGGCTATGGCCTCACCCTCGGCATCCACTCGCGCATCGACGAGACCATCGACTACATCGTGTCGCGGGCGAAGGTCGGCAACGCCTACGTCAACCGCAACCAGATCGGCGCGGTGGTCGGCGTGCAGCCGTTCGGCGGCCAGGGCCTGTCCGGCACCGGCCCCAAGGCCGGCGGCCCGCACTACCTGCCGCGCTTCGCCACCGAGAAGACGGTGACCATCAACACCACCGCGGCCGGCGGCAACGCCTCGCTGCTGACCCTGGGCGAGTGACGGACCCGGCGCGCGTGACCGTTTCGGTAAGCGCGCGCCGTAACCATCGAGTGATCGGGAACCCCCACGCGCGGCGTCCGCCGGGCACCATGACGGGGTGACACGCGGAAGGCCCTGCCCTTCACGCCGGCCCCACGGCAGCCCCCCTATTTACGTGAACGCCGGTCACAGTTTGTGGTCGGCGGCCGCCTGCCGCGCTGCACGCCGGCGGGCGGCGTGGCCGTTGCCGATCCCCCTGCGTCGTCCGCGTGACGGACACCCCTCCCCAATGCCCTCAAGGATGTGTCATGGACGCTTCCCCCCTGTTGCGTACCCTCAAGGTCGCCGTGCTCACCGCCAGCCTGGTCGCCGGTACGGCGTACGCCAACTGCCAGTGCGGCGAGCTGATCGCCAAGAAGTTCTACGACGCCAACGCCAACGGCGTGCACGATGCCGGCGAGCCGATGCTGCGCGGCTGGCCGATGACGGTGACCTCGGCCAGCCGCGCCTACGGGTCCACCCGCGGCACCAACGTCTATGGCAACGCCGTGTTCGCGGTGCTGGCCGCCAGCGACTACGTGGTGCGCGAGAACACCCCGCTGCAGACCAACTGGGTGCAGAGTTCGCCGCGCGACGGCGCCGGCCACCCGATCAACCCGCTGACCGGGGTCAAGGTCGTCGGCGGACAGACCACCCGCGTCAAGTTCGGCAACTACTGCACCAAGGCGGGCGGCGGCCGCACGCCCGGGTACTGGAGCAACAAGAACGGCTTCGCGACGCTGATGGACGGCAGCTCCTACCTGCCCGAGCTCGCCCTGTTGTCCTCGCTCAACCTGCGTGACGCCAATGGCCAGAACTTCGATCCGGCCGACTACGCGCAGTTCCGCACCTGGCTGCTCGGCGGCAAGGCGACCAACATGGCCTACATGCTGTCGGTGCACCTGGCGGCGACGCGGCTCAACGTCGAGGCCGGCTTCGCCAACGGCAACGCCGTGTACGCGCCGTTCGGCGGCACCATCAACGAACTGATCACCCTCGCCAACCAGTCGCTGGGCGCCAACCCGATCACCTTCTCCGGGCACCCGGAGCGCGCCTACCAGGAACGGCTGAAGAACTTCCTCGCCCAGCTCAACGAAGGCGCGGTGGTGGTTTCCCCCACGCCCTGCGCGTACTCGTTCTAGCGATGCAAAAAAAAGAGGCCCCGCGCGAGCGGGGCCTCGGTGCCTGCGGATCGCGCGGGCGTGTCGCCCGCGCTTCCGTCAGAAGCGGTACTGCAAGGCGACGCCGAACAGGTTGGCGTGGCCGCTGAACTCGCCGGTCAGGCTGGACGGCGGAAGCGCCGGCGACGCGCCCGGGGCGAGGATGTCCACGGTCGGGGTGTCGATGGTGATGCGCTGGAAGGCCGCGTCGATGCTCAGCGCATCGCTGGCATGCCAGGTCGCGCCGATCGAATAGAGCTTGCGGTCGTTGTCGGGCAGGCGCGGCGTCCGATGGTCGTCCTGGGTCGGCGTCTGGTCCTGGGCGATGCCCGCGCGCAGGGTGAACGACGGGCTGATGTCCCACTCGGCGCCGATGCCGAAGTAGTAGGTGTCGTCCCAGTCGAACACTTCCGGCGAGCCCAGCGGCGTGCCGCCGTCGCGGAAGATCGCCACCTGCTCCAGGGTGTGCCAGCCGGTGCGCTGCACGTCCGCGAGCACGCGCACGTTCTCGTTGACCGCCCACTCCAGGCTCAGCGTGTCGGTCGCCGGCGTGGTCAGCGGCGCGTACACGGCGCCGTCGCCCGGGGCGAGCGGACCGAGCGCCGCCGCGGCCGCGCCCGGCAAGGTGAAGTCGGCGTCGCCGCGCAGGGTGTGATCCACCTTGGAATGGTGAGCGTAGCCGATCGTCACGTTCTCGACCGGACGCCACTGGAAGCCGGCGATCCAGCCCCAGTCGTTGTCGCTGCCCTTGACCACGACGGTGCCGTCCTGCTGCTGCGGATGGAACGGGAACGCCGGATTGGCGCAGTTCAGCGGGTTGCCCGAGCCCAGGCACAGCGCCGAGCCGAAGTCGATCGCCTTGGACAGGGTGACCTCGCTGCGCTGCAGGAACACGCCGACGCCGAGCGAGAACTGCTCGTTCACCGCCCACGCGCCGGACACGGTCAGGTCGACGATCTTCACGTCGGAGGTCAGCGCGGTGTAGCGGCCGACCCAGCCGCTGTCGTATTCGGTCTTCAGGCCGAACGGCGCGCTGACGCTGGCGCCCAGGCGGAAGTCGTCGCCGATCGGGAACACCATCGCCATCGCCGGCACCAGCGCCGGGTCGCCCGGGTCGCCGCCGTCGCCGCCGCTCAGCGGGCTGGCCAGCGGCGTGCCGGCATTGGCGAAGCCGCCGCCGTCGAAGTCGGCGTCGAGGTTGATGCTGGTGGCGTCGACCTGGAAGGTCGCCTTGTCGAGGTTGACCATCGCGGCCGGGTTGTTCACCGCGACCGACGCATCATCGCGGGCGACGGTGGTGCCGGTGTTGGCGCGGCCGAGGTTCTTGACGCTGTTCTCGCGCAGCTGGAAGCCCGATGCATCGGCCTGGCCGCAAGCGAGCACGCCGGCGATGCCGAGCGCGAGGGCGGAAAGCTGGGTAACGCGGGACGCGATATGCATTGCTCTCTCCGGTAACGGTTTTCTGGTTTTGACCACGAAGTCGTCGACCCCGGACCTGCGGTCCGGACGCTGCCGGAACCCCTCCCGACATACGACGCCGTATGCACTATATCGTGGCGTTAATGGAAAAGTAACGACGCCGCGACGGGCCCGTCCGCCGGGCCGCGCCCCCCCTTCGGGACGGCCGCCAGGCCCGCCCCGAAGTGCCCGCGCCCGCGGCGATCGCCGGCCCGACCGCACGCTGCATGCCCGGGGCCCCGCGCGCACCGGGGGGCTGCCGCTTCAGCTATCGTCCCGCCCATGTTCGTCGCCGTTCCCAACCGCAGCCATCCGTCCCTGCGCTGGGCCACGCCGCTGCTGTTCGCGCTGCTGTGGCTGGCCTACCTGTGGGCGAGCACGCGGCCGGGCGCGATCCAGCGCGGCCTGTTGCTGGACTGGGGCGCGCTGACCGGCGGGCCGCCGCTGGATGCCGCGACCTGGCGGGGACTGTGGACGGATGGCCGCGGGCTGCGCCTGTTCAGCGCGCTGTTCCTGCACGCGGACTGGGCGCACTTGCTCGGCAACCTCGCCTTCCTGCTGATCTTCGGCCTGCCGGCCGAACGGGTGATGGGGGCGTGGCGCTTTCTGGTCCTGTTCCTGTTCGGCGGCGCCTTCGCCAATCTCGCCGCGGTGCTGGCGATCGGCGCGCCGGACCGGTTGATCATCGGTGCCAGCGGCGCGGTCTCGGCGGTGATCGGCGCCTACCTCGCGCTGTTCCCGCGGGCGAAGCTGGGGGTCGTGCTGCCGCTCGGGCTGTTCCTCGAATTCGTGCGCGCGCCGGCCTCGCTGCTGATCGGGATCTGGGTGCTGCTGCAGGTGGTGTTCGCCTACATCGGCCCGGCCTTCGGCGCGGTGGCGTGGGCCGCGCACGTGGCCGGCTTCGCCTTCGGCGTGCTGTTCGCGCTGCTGGTGCGCGCGGCGATCGCGCGCAGGCTGCGCAAGCGGCGCGGCTACTGAGCGCGGCACTTGAACGGGCGCCCGCCGCGCCCCATACACTGGCCGCATGAAGACGCTCTACAAGGTCACCTTCCTCAACCACGGCAAGGTCTACGCGCTGTACGCGCGGCGCGTGGGCTCGGGCGCGCTGTGGGGGTTCGTCGAGGTCAGCGAGCTGGTGTTCGATGTCAACACCGGCGTGGTCGTTGATCCCGCCGAGGAACGGCTGCGCGACGAGTTCGGCGCCACCCGCGTGCTGCACCTGCCGATGCAGGCCGTGCTGCGGGTGGAGGAAGTGGACAGGAAGGGCCAGTCGGCGATCCGCGACGCCGCCACCGGCGAGACGGTGGTGACGCCGTTTCCGCTGCCGGCCAAGCCCCGCTGAGGGGCCGCGCGCGATCCGCGCGTCAGCCCTTGCCCTTGCCGCCGCCGGTCGCCGGCGCCACCGCGACCTGCTTCTTCAGCTCCGCCAGCGCGGCGGTGACCGGCGCGTCGCCTTCCAGCACCTCGCCGGCGTTGCTGCCGGCTTCCTCGCCGTCGCCGCGCAGGTGGCCGGGGAGCAGCGCCTCGGCGTAGTCGCTGCGCGTGCCGGTGACGCCGTTGGCGCCGGCGTGCAGGACCACGTCGGGCTCGATCCCGCGCGCCTGGATCGACTTGCCGCTGGGCGTGTAATAGCGCGCCGTGGTGAGCTTCACCGAATCGCCGTTGTCCAGCGGCAGCAGGGTCTGCACCGAGCCCTTGCCGAACGTGCGGCTGCCGACGATGCGCGCGCGGTGGTTGTCGGCGAGCGCGCCGGCCAGCACCTCCGCCGCGCTGGCCGAGCCGGCGTCCACCAGCACCACTACCGGCGCGCCGCGCATGAGGTCGCCCGGCGTCGCGTTGAACTCGCTGTCGCTCATCGGCAGGCGGCCACGGGTGCTGACGATGGCGCCCGCGTCGAGCAGGTCGTCGGCGATCTGCACCGCCGACACCAGCAGGCCGCCCGGGTTGCTGCGCAGGTCGATCACCAAGCCGCGCAGGCGGCCGCCCGCCTGCTGCTGCAACGTCGCCAGCGCCTGCTCGAAGTCGCTGGCGGTATCGGACTGGAAGGCAGCGACGCGGATGTAGCCGTAGCCCGGCTCGAGCATGCGTCCGCGCACGCTGGCAACCCGGATCGTCTCGCGGGTCAGGCTGACGTCGAAGGGCCTGGCGACGCCGTCGCGCTGCAGGGTCAGGGTGACCCTGGTGCCGGGCTTGCCGCGCAGCGGGCTGTCGCCGTCCTCGTCGCCGGCGAGCGGCTTGCCGTCCACCGCGACGATCACGTCTCCGGAGCGGATGCCGGCGCGCGCGGCCGGCGTGCCGTCGATCGGCGCGACGACCTTGACCGTGCCGTCGGGCATCGCCTGCACTTCCACGCCGATGCCGTCGTAGGCGCCACTGGTTTCCTCGTCGAAGAGTTCGGCGTCCGACTTTTCCAGGTATTCGCTGTGCGGATCGAGGTCGAGCAGCAGGCCGCGCACCGCCGACTGCATCAGTGCGTCGTCCCCGACCGGCTCGACGTAGGCCTGGCGAACCGCGTTGTAGACATCGACGAAGCGGCGGATCTCCGCCAGCGGCACCTTGCTCGCGGCGCTTTCGGCGGCATCGGGATCGTCGGGGGATGCGGCGGCGGCGTCCTGCGCGCGCGCCAGCGGCGCGGCGAGCAGGGCGATCGCGAGCAGGGGCGGGGTGAGCAGGGACAGGCGCAGGCGCATGCGGGCTCCGGACGACGGCGTGCCGCGATTATGCGCGCTGCGCGCGTGGAGGCGGCGCGCTGCGCCGGCGCGCGCCGCTACTGCCGCTTGCGCAGCCAGGCCACCGGGTCGACCGGCTCGCCGTTGCGGCGCAGTTCGAAGTACAGCCCCGGCCGGCCCTGGCCGCCGGAATTGCCGACGCTGGCGACCGCATCGCCGCGCCTGACGCTGTCGCCGGCATCGCGCAGCAACGCTTCGTTGTGCGCATACAGGCTCATCGTGCCGTTGCCGTGGTCGACGATCAGGATCAGGCCGTAGCCGTTCATCCAGTCGGCGAACACGACCTTGCCGTCGGCGACCGCGTGCACGGTGCTGCCGGCGGGCGCCGCGATCAGCATGCCGGTGCTGCGGCGGCCGTCGGGCAGGTTGCCACCGTAGCCGGCGAGCAGCTGCCCGGACAGCGGCCAGCCGAGGCCACCGACCGCGACCGGCTTCGCGCTGGCGACCGCCGGCGGCTTGCCGTGGCCCTTGCCGCCGGCGCGGGCCGCGCGCGCGGCGCGTTCGGCGGCGGCGCGGCGCTCGGCCTCGGCGCGCGCGGCGGCGGCGCGCAGGCGCGCGAGCAGGCGCTCGAGCCCTTTCACGTCGCGGCCCAGCGCCTGTTCGCGGCTGGCGCGGTCGCGGTAGCGCTGTTCGAGCTGGGCGACTTCCTTCGCGTGCGCGCCGCGGTCGCGCTGCAACTGCGAAAGCTCGCGCTGCTGCCTGGCGTGGGTGTCGGCGAGTTGCTCACGTTCCTGCGCGAGGCGCGCCTCGAGTTCGGCGAATTCCCGCAGTTGCGTGGTCAGCGCCGCGATGCGCGCGGTGCGCGCGCGCTGCAGGTAGCGGTGGTAGGCGAGCAGGCGGTTGGCGTCCGCGACCTGGCCCTGCGCCAGCAGCAGCTTGAGCGGCGCCGCGCCGCCGAGGGTGTAGGCGCCGCGCAGCAGCTGCGCGAGTTCACGGCGTTGCGCGGCCATCGACGCCGCCGCTTCGTCGCGGCGTTGCTGCAGCTCGGCGAGCGCCTGCTGGCGTCGCGCGAGCTCGGCCTCGGTCTCGCGTAGCGCGCGGCCGGACTTGCCCAGCCGCTCATCCATCGCGCGCAGCGCACGCGAGGCCTGGCCGCGCTCGCCCTCGATCCGGCGGCGCTCGGCGGCGACGTCCTTCAATTCCTTGCGCACCTGTTCCAGCCGGCGCTGGGCGTCGCGGCTGTCCTGCGCCGCGGCGATGCCGGCGATGCAGGCGGACAGGACCAGCACGGCGGCGAGGCGGCGCGCCGCCGTGGCGACGGTGGCGCGCGCGTGGATCAGGCGCAGAACAGCGAACTCCCGGTCATCGCGTCCGGCTTCGGCAAGCCGAGCAGGTCGAGGATGGTCGGCGCCACGTCGCGCAGCGCGCCGCCCGCGCGCAGCTTCGCGCCGGCACGCGCACCGCAGTACACGAAGGGCACCGGCCCGATCGTGTGCGCGGTGTGCGGCTGCCCGGTGAGCGGGTCGCGCATCATCTCGACGTTGCCGTGGTCGGCGGTGACCAGCAGCGCGCCGCCGACTTCCGCGACCGCGGCCGCGACTTGGCCGAGCGCCACGTCCACCGCCTCGGTCGCCTGGATCGCCGCCTGCAGGTTGCCGGTGTGGCCGACCATGTCGGGGTTGGCGATGTTGCACACGATCACGTCGAAGGCGCGCGCGCGGATCGCCTCCACCAGCTTCGCGGTGACTTCCGGGCAGCTCATCTCCGGTTGTTGGTCGTAGGTCGGTACCCGCGGGCTGGGCACCAGGATGCGGGTCTCGCCGGGATAGGCGTCCTCGCGGCCGCCGCTGAAGAAGAAGGTGACGTGCGCGTACTTCTCGGTCTCGGCGATGCGCAGCTGGGTCATGCCGTGCGCGGCGAGCAGCTCGCCGAGGCCGTCGCGCAGGTCCTCGGGCGGAAACGCGACCGGCGCCGGCAGCCGCGCGTCGTATTCGGTCAGGCAGACGAAGCGCGCCAGCTGCGGGCGGCGCGCCTGGAAGCCGCTGAAGTCAGGCGCGACGAAAGCCGCGGTCAGCTGGCGCGCGCGGTCGGCGCGGAAGTTCATGAACACCACCGCATCGCCGTCGGCCATCGCCGGCGGCTCGCCTTCCGGCGGCGCGATCACGGTGGGCGCGACGAACTCGTCGGTCTCGCCGCGCGCATACGCCGCGGCCAGCGCTGCCTGCGCATCCAGCGCTCGAAATTCGCCTTGGGCGTTGACGATCGCGTCCCAGGCGCGGTGCACGCGGTCCCAGCGCTGGTCGCGGTCCATCGCGTAGTAGCGGCCGCAGACCGTCGCGATGCGCGCGTTGCCGAGCCGTTCGCAGGTCGCCTGCAGCGCCTCCAGGCTGGGCGCGGCCGACTTCGGCGGCATGTCGCGACCGTCGAGGAAGGCGTGCACCAGCACCCGCGGCACGTCCATCCGGCGGGCGAGCTCCAGCATCGCGAACACGTGCCGCTCGTGGCTGTGCACGCCGCCCGGCGACAGCAGGCCCATCACGTGCAGGGTGCCGCCGGCGTGGCTGGCCGCCTCGCAGGCGGCGCGCAGCTCCGGGTTGTCGAAGAAGCTGCCGTCCTCGATCGCGGCGTCGATCCGGGTCAGGTCCTGGTAGACGATGCGGCCGGCGCCGAGGTTCATGTGGCCGACCTCGGAGTTGCCCATCTGCCCGTCGGGCAGGCCGACGTGGCGGCCCTCGGTATGGATCAGGGTGTGCGGGCAATCCGCCCACAGCCGCCGCCAGTGCGGCAGCTCCGCCTGCGCCAGTGCATTATCCTCGGGCGCGTCGCGATGGCCCCAGCCATCCAGGATCATCAGCACGACGGGACGCGGTTGCTCGGCTGGCACGCAGGACCACCCCTGACTTCGGACAGGGGCGGATTGTAGCGAAGCGGTCCATCTTGCCTCCGTCCACGCCGCGCCCGCCCCGAAATCCGGGTAAACCTTCCGCCCGCCCGCCGCATCCCTTGTCCGACAACCGACACCGGAGTCCGCCCATGCCCCGCATCCGCCTGCTCGCCGCCACCCTCGCGCTGTCGCTCGTCCTGCCGCTGGCGTACGCCGCCGACGGCAAGGACGTGGACAAGGTCAACGGCAGCATCACCGCCAGCGCCGGGCAAACCTGGGGCGACCTGGAGACCGTCAACGGCAGCATCCACATCGAGGACGGCGTCTCCACAGGCGATGCCGAGACCGTCAACGGCAGCATCAAGGTCGGCGACGACGCCCGCACCGGCAACCTCGAGACCGTCAACGGCAGCGTCCGCCTCGGCAACCGCGTGCAGGCCGGGCGGCTGGAGACGGTCAACGGCCAGATCTTCGCCGACCACGGCAGCCGCCTGCGCGGCGACATCGAGACGGTGAACGGCGCGATCGGCCTGGTCGAGACCGACCTGAGCGGCGGCATCACGACGGTCAACGGCGACATCACCGTCGGCGTCGGCTCGCACGTGGGCGGCGGCATCCGGGTCGAGAAGCCGAACCGCAACTGGAGCATCCGCTTCGGCAAGCAGCGTCCGCCGCGGATCATCATCGGGCCGAAGGCGGTGGTGGACGGGCCGCTGGTGTTCGAACGCGACGTCGTCCTGTACGTGCACGAGACCGCGCGCACCGGCGCCATCACCGGCGCCAAGCCGATCGCCTACTCGCAGGACCACGCGCCGGTCGACTGAGGCCGCGGACGCGACGATCCCGGCTTGCGCCGGGATCGGCCCCGGGCGCCAGCACGGACGGCGCCCGGTTCTGGCAAGCTGCGCGCGTCACCCCAAGGAGCGACGCGCATGGCCCTCGCCTACTGGTGCATCCTGGTCGCGGCGCTGCTGCCCTACCTGTGGGTCACCCTCGCCAAGGGCAGCGGCAACCACCGCTACGACAACCGCGAGCCGCGCCAGTGGCAGGCGCGGCAGGACAACCCGCGCAGCCAGCGCGCCTACGCCGCCCATCTCAACGCGTTCGAGGCGTTCGCGCCGTTCGCCGCGGCGGTGCTGATGGCGCAGGCCGCCGGCGTGGACCCGGCGCGGATCGGCCAGCTAGCGGTCGCCTTCGTCGTCCTGCGCGTGCTGCACGGCCTGTGCTACGTCTTCGACAAGCCGCCCCTGCGCAGCGCCGTGTGGGGCCTGGGCTACGTCGTCGTGCTGTGGCTGATGGCGACCGCGGCCTTGCGGATGGCCTGACATGCGCAAGGGATCACGGAGGATCCTGCTCGCGGTGGTGCTGGTGGGTGGGTTGCTGGCCGGGCTGGCGTGGTGGAAGGGCGTGGCGGCGCCTGGCGCGCCTGCCAATGCGGCGCCGCCTCCGGCGCAAACGGCCGCCGCGCCGAAGGCCGAGGCCGCGGCGTTCACGCCGGGACGCGCGCAGCCTTACCACGGCGCCGCCATCCCTGCGCCTTCCGCGCGCGAGCAACGCTGCGAAGCCGCGCGCCGCGCGCGCCTGCGTGCCGAGCTGGCGACGATCCGGTCCGAAGCTTCCGCGAGCGCCGCGCTCGACCACGCGCTGCTCGCCGACGCGATCGGTTTTCCGGAGCCGGGCGCGGGACCACAGGCATGGAAGATCGGGCGCGTCGCCAGCGCACGGCGCTGGCAGGCGGCCCGCAAACGCTGGCCGGACGACCTCGACATCGCCTGGTTCGCGGCGATGCACTGCGATCCGGAGGACGACTGCGACCGCACCGCCTCGGCGCGACACCTGCTCGCGCTCGACGGCCACAACGTGGTCGCGTGGCTGGTCGCACTCCAAGACGCCCAGTTGCGGCACGATCCCGACGCGTACTGGCGCCTGCTGCACCAAGCCGCGAGGGAGGCACGCTTCAGCGATTCCCGCTCCGGCACGGTCTACCTGCACATGAAGCCGCTGCTGGTCGGAACGTCGACACCCGAGTGCGTCGGCTCGGCGAACATGCAGTCATTGGAAGGCGAGCTGGGCCGCACCGCGACCGCCGAAGACCTGGCTGCGATCGAGGCATTCGGCATGGAACTCGCGGCGGGAATGCCGTCCTACAGCGTCCTGTCGGAGTGCAAGCCCGAGCGCGCCGCGTTGTCCTCCGAGCGGTGGGCCGATTGCACGGCTGTGCTGGGGCGCCTGGCCGATGGCGAAACTATGATCGAACACGGGATCGGCTTGACCCTGCTGATCCCCCTGCTCGGCGATGGCCCGGGCGGCGCCGCCGCGCGCGAACGCTACCGCGAATTCCGCTGGCTGTATGAAGCCAACACCCGCCTGCCGCCCACGCACGACGTGATGGACGCGATCTGGGCGCAGGGCGAGGTCGCGCTGCTGCGGCAGCGTGCGCAGGCGGCGGGGCTGTGGCCGCCGCCGCGCGGCTGGCTGCCGCCCGACGCGCGCGGCCGCGCCCTGATCCTGCACGGGCGGCCGCCGCCGGATCCGCGCTAGCGCGACCGCGCGCGCCGCTCGAACCAAGCCAGGAACAGCAGCACCACCAGGGTCAGCACGGTCGCGCCGATCGCCAGCAGGTGCGCGCGCAGGCCGGCGGCGATGCCGATCGACGCGGCCATCAGCAGCGACGCGGCGGTGGTCAGGCCGGAGATGCTGTTGCCGCCGCTGCGGCGGAAGATCGCGCCCGCGCCGAGGAAGCCGACTGCGGCGACGATCGCCTCGATCAGGCGGATCGGATCCAGCCGGATCATCGACGGCGCATGCGATTCGCCGAAGTGCGACGCGAGCAGGTCGCCGAGCCCGACCAGCAGCGCCGCGGCGCCGGCCACCAGCATGTGGGTGCGGAAGCCGGCGGGGCGGTTCTTGAGTTCGCGCTCGACCCCGATCACGCCGCCGAGCACCATCGCGTAGGCGGTGGTGGCGAGCACCAGCAATTGCGGGCGCGCGTGCTGCAGCCAGTCGGCGATTGCGTCCATGCGGACAGCCTGCGCACGCCGGTGTCATGGAGGTGTGGTCGCGGCGAAAGGCGCACGTTGTACGTCACGAGCGCGCCGGGCGGGAGAGGCAGTCAGGACACGCCGTGAATCCGTCCATGGAGGCTCGGATGCGCCATCCATGGCGCATGCGGTCCTGCCCACCTCTCCCACCCGACGCGCCCCCACCTCTCTCGCGATCTGGCTGTAGAGCGGAGCTGCTCCGCTGCTCCGATGCGGGAAAAGCAGCGGAGCAAGCTCCGCTCTACGGCGGGGGAACGGGTCCGCCCTGATCCAGGGCCGCCACCAGCCGCACCCGCGCGAAGTTGCGCTTGCCGACCGCGAGCACGCCTTCGAAACCCGGCGCGAACACCCGCTGCGGATCCTCGACCACCGCCCCGTCCACCTTCACCGCGCGCTCCCTGAGCTTGCGGTTCGCCTCCGAGTTGCTCGGCGTCAGGCCGGCGGCGGTCAGCAGCGCGGCGATGCGCAGGCCTTCGGCCGGCACCGGCACGTCCTGCAGCGGCAGCTGCGCGGTGTCGCCTTCGCCGCGCACCGCCGCGTTCCAGCCGGCGATGGCCTGCTCCGCGGCGGCGGCGCCATGGAAGCGTGCGGCGAGTTCGCGCGCGAGGCGCAGCTTGACGTCGCGCGGGTTCAATTGCCCCGCGTCGATCTCGCGCTTCAGCCGCGCCGCCTCGTCAATGCCGATCTCGAAGCTCAGCAACTCGATCCAGCGCCACATCAGGTCGTCGCCGATCTTCATCGCCTTGGTCACGATATCGATCGCCGGCTCGGCGATGCCGATGTAGTTGCCCAGCGACTTCGACATCTTCTGCACGCCGTCCAGGCCTTCCAGCAGCGGCATGGTCAGCACCACCTGCGGCTTCTGCCCGAAGTGCTCCTGCAGGCCGCGGCCCATCAGCAGGTTGAACTTCTGGTCGGTGCCGCCGAGCTCGACGTCGGCCCGCAACGCGACCGAGTCGTAGCCCTGCACCAGCGGATACAGGAACTCGTGGATCGCGATCGACTGCTGCGCGGCGTAGCGCTTGGCGAAGTCGTCGCGCTCGAGCATGCGGGCGACGGTGTGCTGGCCGGCCAGCCGGATCATGTCGGCGGCGGACATCTGCCCGAACCACTCGCTGTTGAAGCGGACTTCGGTGCGTTCGCGGTCGAGCACCTTGAACACCTGCTCGGCGTAGGTCTCGGCATTGGCCAGCACGTCCTCGCGGGTCAGCGGCTTGCGGGTGGCGTTCTTGCCGGTCGGGTCGCCGATCATCCCGGTGAAGTCGCCGATCAGGAAGATCGCGCTGTGGCCCAGGTCCTGGAACTGGCGGAGCTTGTTGAGCAGCACCGTGTGGCCCAGGTGCAGGTCGGGCGCGGTCGGGTCGAAGCCGGCCTTGACCCGCAGCGGGCGCCCGTCCGCGGCCGCGGCGGCGAGCCGCGTCTGCAGCTCGTCGCGCTTGAGGATTTCGTCGGCGCCGCGGCCGATCAGTGAGAGGGCGTCCTGCACGCCGGGAGCTCCGCTGGTGGGGCCGAACCCCCGGAACCGTGACCGGCACCGTGAAGCCCGTTAAATGGAAGTTAATCTGAATGCGTCGGGAAAATCCAACGCGCTCAAGGGTTTGACGCATATCCTTCGCGCGAATATGGTACCGCCTCGACGTGCCCATCACATCGGGCCCGGGGGAGAGGCATGCACACTTCGGACGGTCCGCAGACCGAAAGCCGCAGCGGCCGGCGCGCTCGCCTGGCCAAGCTACGCGAAGCGATCCTGCGCCGGAAGGTGCTGGCGCATGCGCCTGCCGGGTTCGACGGCCGCTGGACCCGCCGCCACTGGGCGCACGCCAGCGTGTTCGCCACCCTCGGCGCGCTGGTCGCGGCGCTGGTCCCGGGCTTCTCCGCGCCGACCACGCCGTCGGCGCCCGGCCACGCCAGCATCGCCACCTTCGCCCTCGCCCTGCCGGCCCTGCCCAAGTCGCAGCGCCGCGCCGCGCACGAGAACGACTGGCAGGTCGTGACCGTGCAGCAGGGGCAGACCCTCGGCGGCCTGTTCGAGGAATTCGGCATCCCCGCCAGCGTGCTGCACAAGCTGCTCGCCCAGCCCGGTGCGAAGGACGCGCTGACCCGGCTGCGCCCCGGCGCCGAACTCGGCTTCGACATGCCGGCCGAGGGCCGCCTGCGCGCGTTCCGCTACGACCGCGACGACACCCACCGCGTCGAGCTGACCCTGGTCGGCGACGAGGTCCGCGAGAAGGTGATCGAGCGCCCGCTGGAGACCCGCACCGCGGTGATCAGCGGCGAGGTCGGCAAGTCGCTGTTCTGGTCGGCGCGCCGGCTCGGCCTGTCGGGCAAGGCGATCAACCAGCTGACCGACGAGATCTTCAAGTACGACATCGATTTCAACGAGGACGTGGTGGCCACCGACCGCTTCAGCGTGGTGGTCGACCAGTACTGGCGCGACGGCGAGCTGGTCGGCACCGGCCCGGTGCAGGCGGCGACCTTCACCGTGCGCGGCAAGCTCTACTCCGGCTTCCGCTTCGAGCACGATGGCAAGACCCAGTACTACACCGCCGACGGCCGTCCGCTGAAGCGCGGCTTCATCCGCATGCCGATTCCGTACGCGCGGATCACCTCCGGCTTCAGCAAGGCGCGCAAGCACCCGATCCTCGGCCGCGTGCGCGCGCACCAGGGCATCGACTACGGCGCGTCCACCGGCACCCCGATCCACGCCGCCGGCGACGCCCGCGTCGCCTTCGTCGGCTGGAAGGGCGGCTACGGCCGCGCCGTCATCCTCGACCATGGCCGCGGCTACACCACGCTGTACGCGCACATGTCGCGTTTCGGCAAGGAGAAGGTCGGCCAGCGCGTGCAGCAGGGCGAGGTGATCGGCTACGTCGGTTCGTCCGGGCTCGCCACCGGCCCGCACCTGCACTACGAATTCCGCGTCAACGGCGTGCACCGCAATCCGCTGTCGGTGACGATGCCGCCGCCCGAGCCGCTCAAGGGCGCCGCGCTGGCCGAGTTCCGCGCGCAGACCAGCAACGCGCTGGCGCGCATCCGCCGGGTCGAGAACGTGATCTACGCCGACGCGAGCGAGCACAAGCCCAGGCCCGCCAAGCAGGCCTGAACCCCACGACGCGCCCGCCCGGGCGCGTCGTCGCATCCGCCCCCGGAAAACGCTCCGACGCGCATGACCGCCGATCCCGCCGGCCTCTATCTCGGCCTGATGTCGGGCACCAGCGCCGACGGCATCGACGCGGCGCTGGTCGCCTTCGACGATGCGGGCGGCCGCCTGCGCGCGCGGCTGCACGCGGCGCGCACGCAGGCGTGGGAACCGGCGCTGCGCGAACGCCTGGTCGCGCTCGGACAGGGCGGCGAGTGCACCTCGCTGGACGAGGTCGGCGCGCTGCACGTGGCGATCGGCGGGGCCTTCGCGGAGGCTGCGCTGGCGCTGCTGGAGGACGCCGGCATCGCGCCCGCGCAGGTCGCCGCGATCGGCTCGCACGGCCAGACCCTGCGCCACCGGCCGCACGGCGCGCGCGGCGATGGCGCGCAGCCCTTCAGCCTGCAGCTCGGCGACGCCAGCGTGATCGCCGAGCGCACCGGCATCACCACGGTCGCCGACTTCCGCAGCCGCGACGTCGCCGCCGGCGGCCACGGCGCGCCGCTGCTGCCGGCGCTGCACGCAGCCTTGCTGCACGACGCCGGCGAGGAGCGCGCGGTGCTCAACCTCGGCGGCATCGCCAACCTCACCTTGCTGCCGGCGCGCGGCGAGGTGCGCGGTTTCGACACCGGCCCCGCCAACGCCCTGCTCGACGCCTGGTGCGCGCGCCACACCGGTGCGGCCTACGACGCCGGCGGTACCTTCGCCGCCCGCGGCCAGGTCGATCCAGCGCTGCTGGCGCGGCTGCTGGGCGAGCCCTGGTTCGCGCTGCCGCCGCCCAAGAGCACCGGGCGCGAACAGTTCCACCTCGCCTGGCTGGAAGCGCGCCTGGGCGACGCCGCGGCGCGCCCGGCGGACGTGCAGGCGACCCTGCTCGAACTCACCGCCGCCACCGTCGCCGACGCCCTGCGCGCGACCCAGCCCGGCACCCGCCGCGTGCTCGCCTGCGGCGGCGGCGTGCACAACCCGCTGCTGCTGGCACGCCTGGCCGCGCGGCTGCCCGGGACGACGATCGAGTCCACCGCCGCCCACGGGGTCGACCCCGACTTCGTCGAGGCGATGGGCTTCGCCTGGTTGGCGCGGCAGACCCTGCTCGGCCGCCCCGGCAACCTGCCCGCGGTCACCGGCGCGCGCGGTCCGCGGGTGCTGGGGGCCGTGCATCCGGCCTGAGCCGAACGGATCGGGCTCCTCCGATGGAACATGGGAGTGAGCGGAGCAAGCTCCGCTCTACGGGAGGGCGCGTAAAGCGGCGCTTGCTCCGCTGCGATGCCTATTCGAGCGTGAACTGCGGGCTGATGCTCTGGTCCGGTTCCTCCGGGACCGCCGCCGGCACGGCGGGATTGCGGCCGATCCGGGCGAAGCCGGGATCGTCAGGCTCATGCTCAAGCGCCAGGATCGCCGCCTGGAGCACGTCGCGTTCCGCCTGGTCCAGGCGTGCGCCGAGTTCGCCCTCGCAGGCGTGCAGGCCCTGCTCGAGCAGGCGCATGAGGGCGTCGGCCAGGCTCCAGCCGTGGGCGTCGGCGATGCGACGGATACGGTCGGCCAGCACCGCGTCGATGTCGCGCAGGACGATGTCGGTCACGGTTCACCTCCCTCCGCACAACGTCCTTGCCGCGCGCGTCAGGTCAGTCCCGCACGCGGCCGCCGCCGCGCCAGCACGATGCACAGCAGCAGCGCCGGGATGCCGACCAGGGCCGTGCCGATGAAGAACAGCGCATAGCCTTCCAGTTCCGTCCGCCCCGTCTGCAGGGTCTGCACCGCGACCCCGGAGAAGCCCTTCAGCGCCTTCCCCAGCAGGGCGTAGAACGAGCTCAGCAAAGCGTACTGGGTCGCCGTGTAGCCGACGTCGGTGAGGCTGGACATGTAGGCGACCAGGGCGACCCCGGCGAAGCCGTTGCAGAAGTTGTCCACCGCCATCGCGGTGGTGAACACGCCGATGTCGCCCCCCGCGTAAGCCAGCCAGGCGAAGGCGAGGTTGGAGCCCGGCCCCAGCACCGCGCCGACCAGCAGCGTCGCCAGCGCGCCGAAGCGCACCGCGAACAGGCCGGCCACGGCCACGCCGACCACCGTCGCGACCAGCCCGACCGAGCCCCGCACGGTGCCGACCACGTCGCCGGACAGGCCGAGGTCGACGTAGAACGGGTTGGCCATCGGCCCCATCACGAAGTCGGCCAGCCGGTACAGGCTGATCGCCGCCAGCATCGTCCACGCCCACGCGCCGTGATGGCGGAAGAAGGCCAGGAAGGGCCCGACGATCGCATCGAACAGGCCGCGCGGGGTGAGCAGCGAGCCGTGGGTGGCGACCGCCTGCAGCCGCGCCGGCTCGCTGGCGAGGAAGGTCGCGAGCATGCCCACGCCCATGCACACCGCCATCAGTTCGTAGGACAGCGTCCAGCCGAGATGGGTGGCGAAGATCAGGATCAGCGAGTCGGTGACCAGCAGCGCACCACGGTAGCCGAGCGTCGAGGTCGAGGTCAGCAGGCCCTGCTGCGCGCCGTCGTCGGCGACCTCGATGCGCCAGGCGTCGATCACGATGTCCTGGGTCGCCGACGCGAACGCGACCACCAGCGCGAGCACGCCGAACACCACCAGGTGGTCGAGCGCCATCCCGCCGACCAGCAGCGTGCCCTCGCGCGGCTGCACCAGCGCCATCCCGACCAGCGCCGCGGCGACCACCAGTTGCGACAGCAGCATCCAGCCGCGCCGGCGCCCGAGCAGCCGGCCGAGCAGCGGCGCCGGGGCCTTGTCCACGATCGGCGCCCACAGGAACTTCAGCGAATAGGCGATGCCGACCCACGACAGGAAGCCGATCGCGTCCAGCTCGATCCCGTTCTGCCGCATCCAGAAGCCGAGCGTGTTGCCGACCAGGTACAGCGGGATGCCCGAGCTGAAGCCGAGCAGCAGCATGACCAGCACCTTGCGCTCGCGCAGGTTGCCGGCGACGGCGCGCCAGCCGCGCGGCGCGGCGGCCGGCGCGGGCGCGGCGGGCGTGGCGTCAGAGCGCATAGTCGACGCTGAAGGGCGCGTGGTCGGAGAAGCGCGGCGTGGCCGCGATCGAACACGCGCGCAGGCGGTCGCGCAGCGATGGCGTGACCAGCTGGTAGTCGATCCGCCAGCCGACGTTCTTGGCGCGCGCGGCGCCGCGGTTGCTCCACCAGGTGTAGTCCTGGCCCTGCGGGTGGAGCGCGCGGTAGGCGTCGACCCAGCCGGCCGGGTCGGCGCACAGGCCGTTGAGCCAGTCGCGCTCGGCGGGCAGGCAGCCGGAATTCTTCTGGTTGGATTTCCAGTTGCGGATGTCGAGCTCGCTGCGGACGATGTTCCAGTCGCCGCACAGGACGTAGTCGCGGCCGCTGGCGAGCCACTGCCCGAGGATCGGCCGCAGCCACTCCATCACCTCGAACTTGAAGCCCTGGCGCAACTCGCCCGACGAGCCCGACGGCACGTACATCGAAACCACGCTGAGGTTGCCGAAGCGTGCCTCGAGGTAGCGGCCTTCCTCGTCGAAGGCGTCCCAGCCGAGCGCGGTGCGCAGCTCGTCCGGCTCGCGGCGGGCGTAGATCGCGACGCCGCTGTAGCCCTTCTTCGTCGTCGCGTCGCGGAACCAGGCCTTGTAGCCGGCCGGCAGGAAGGCGTCGCCGGCCAGCTGGTGCTCCTGCGCCTTGGTTTCCTGCACGCACAGCACGTCGGCGTCCTGTCCGGAAAACCAGTCGAAGAAGCCCTTGCTGGCGGCCGAGCGCAGGCCGTTGGCGTTGAACGAGACGATGCGCATGCGCGGCCCTGCCGGAAGACGCGCACGATCATAGCAACGGCCGCCGCGGCCACTACACTGCCGGGATGGCCGACGACACCCCGATCGACTCCCTGCGCCCGACCTACGAGCGCCTGCGCGCCGCCTGGCGGGCGCAGCGGCCGCCGGTCGCGCAGCGCCGCGCCGACCTGGAGCGCCTGCGCGGCGCGTTCCGCCGCCATGCGCAGGCCATGGACGCGGCGATCCGCGCCGACTTCGGCCACCGCTCGCCGCACGAGAACCTGCTGTCGGAGAACCCCGTGGTGCTGGCGGAGATCGACCACGTGCTCCGCCACCTCGGCCGCTGGACACGACCGCGCCGGGTCGGCACCGGCTGGCGCCTGTGGCCGGCGCGCGCGGAGCTGCGGCCGGTGCCGCTGGGCGTGGTCGGCATCATCAGCCCGTGGAACTATCCGGTGAACCTCGCGCTGGTGCCGCTGGTGTCGGCGATCGCGGCCGGCAACCACGTCTTCGTCAAGCCGTCCGAGCACACGCCGCGCACCTCTGCGTGGCTGCAGGCGTTGCTCGCGGAGGTGTTCCCGGAGGACCGCGTCGCGGTCGCGCTGGGCGGCGCCGACGTCGGCGCGGCGTTCGCCGCGCTGCCGTTCGACCACCTGCTGTTCACCGGTTCGACCGCGACCGGGCGCAAGGTCGCGGCCGCCGCGGCGGCCAACCTGACGCCGGTGACGCTGGAGCTCGGCGGCAAGTCGCCGGCGCTGGTCGCGCCCGACTTCCCGCTCGACGTCGCCGGCGCGCGCATCGCCACCGGCAAGTGGTTCAACGCCGGCCAGACCTGCATCGGCGTGGACCACGCGCTGGTGGACGCGGCGCGGCGCGACGCCTTCGTCGCGGCGCTGCGCGCCGTGGTGGCGCGCCGCTATGCCGACCTCGCCGACGCGTCCGACTACACGCGCATCGTCGACGACGCGCATTACGCGCGCCTGCTCGCCGCGCTCGAGGACGCGCGCGCACGCGGCGCGCGGGTGCTGCCGCTGGTCGAGCTCGATCCGGAACGCGCGCGCCGCGAACGCCTGCTGGCGCCGACGGTTGTGCTGGACGCGCCGGACGACGCCGTGCTGATGCGTGAGGAGATCTTCGGCCCGATCCTGCCGGTCGCGACCTACCGCTCCCTCGACGAGGCGATCGCGCGCATCGACGCCGGCCCGCGCCCGCTCGCGCTGTATCCGTTCTCCGGCGACCGCGCGACGGTGGAACGCATCCTCGCCGGCACCGTCGCCGGCGGCGTCACCGTCAACGACACCCTGTGGCATTTCGGCGTGCAGGCGCTGCCGTTCGGCGGCGTCGGGGCCAGCGGCATGGGCGCGCTGCACGGCAAGGCCGGCTTCGACACCTTCAGCAAGCAGCTGCCGGTGCTGCGCCAGGCGCGCCGGCCGGCGACCGACTGGCTGGTGCCGCCTTACCGCGGCCGCGTCGACCGCCTGATCCGCTGGCTGGCGCGCTGACGCCGGCCGCCTTTCCTTTCTTCCGATTTCCTCCGGTGCCCATGAAGATCGCCAGCTGGAACGTCAACTCGCTCAACGTGCGCCTGCCGCACCTCACCCAATGGCTGCAGGACGCGCGCCCGGACGTGGTCGCGCTGCAGGAAACCAAGCTGGAGGACGCGCGCTTCCCCGACACCGCGCTGGCCGCGCTCGGCTACCGCAGCGTGTTCGCCGGCCAGAAGACCTACAACGGCGTCGCCCTGCTCGCGCGCGACGCGGCGCTGGAAGACGTGCAGGTCGGCATCCCCGGCTTCGAGGACGAACAGCGGCGGGTGATCGCGGCCACCGTCGGCGGCGTGCGCGTGGTCAACTTCTACGTGGTCAACGGGCAGGCGGTGGGCAGCGCGAAGTTCGAGTACAAGCTGCGCTGGCTGGCGGCGGCGCGCGCGATGCTCGCCGACGAACTGGCACGGCATCCGCGCCTGGTCGTGCTCGGCGACTTCAACATCGCGCCGACCGACCTCGACGTGTTCGACCCGAAGCGCTGGCGCGAGAAGATCCTGTGTTCCACGCCCGAGCGCGAGGCGCTGGCGGCGATCACCGCGCTGGGCCTGCACGACAGCTTCCGCCTGCACAACGCCGAGGCCGGCCACCACTCGTGGTGGGACTACCGGCTCGGCGATTTCGAGCGCGGCTGGGGCCTGCGCATCGACCTGCTGCTGGTCTCCGAGGCGCTGCGCACCGGCTGCGTGCAGGCCGGCATCGACCTCGCCCCGCGCGGCTGGGAACGGCCCAGCGACCACACGCCCGTGTGGGCGGCGTTCGACGTCTGACTCCCATGGCGCGGAGCCTGCTCCGCCGCATCGGCGCCCGGCGCGAAAGACAACCTCGGTCGTCAGCGGTCCTCGCGAGCGCGCCGGGCGGGAGAGGCAGGCAGGACACGCCGTGAATCCGTCCATGGAGGCTCGGATGCGCCTTCCATGGCGCATACGGTCCTGCCTACCTCTCCCACCCGACGCGCCCCCAGCGCATTCGCCACCGTGTAAGCGGAGCAAGCTTCGCTCTACGGCAAGCAGCGATGGTCTGGCCGAGAGGCACCCGACAAAAACAAAAGGCCCGGCATGGCCGGGCCTTCCGCCTCGTCGCGGAATCTTGCCGTCGTCAGCGCACGCGCCCGCGGCGGAACAGGTTCACGATCGCGAGCAGGATGATCGCGCCGATCAGCGAGACGACCAGGCTCATGATGCTGAAGCCGTCGTTGATGGAGCCCGCGCCGACCAGCGGCCCGATCAGCCAGCCGCCGATGAAGGCGCCGACGATGCCGACCACGATGTTCAGCAGGATGCCCTGCTGCGCGTCGGTGCGCATGATCATGCTGGCCAGCCAGCCGATGATGCCACCCACGATCAACCAGACGATGATGTTCATGCACCAGCCTCCTTTGGTAGGGACTCTCAGATAGCTCCCCGCGTGGGGGCATGAACGAGTCTGGGGAGGCATCCGTGACGGGAGCGTCAGGGAAGCAGGCGCCTGCTTGCTGGCCGGAAACGCCTCAGGACATGGCGGTTTCGCACTGCAACAAACGCAGCAGGGCGGCGCGCGGCAGCTTGCCGGTCTCGTTGCGCGGCAGCGCGTCCACCAGCCGCAGCGGCCGCGGCAGGAATACCGGGTCCACGCTCCGGCGCAGCGCCCGCAGGATGGCGTCCTCGTCGAGGCCGGGGGCCACCGCCAGCGCGGCGATGCGGGCGACCCCGCGCTCGCCGGCGTCCAGTTGCAGCACCACGCCGTCGCGCACGCCGGGGATGGCGGTGAGGCGGGCGGTGAGGTCGGCGAGCGAAGCGCGCTTGCCGGCGATCTCGAGCAGGTCGGCCTGGCGCCCGCGGACGCGGAAGCGGCCGGCGGCATCGACCTCGACCAGGTCGGCCAGCGGCATCGGCGAGGCCAGCTGGCGCGCGTGGACCAAGGTGCCGTCGGGCTGCGGCTGCACGCGCACGCCGGGCATCGGCGTCCACCAGTCCTCGCGCGCGGTGCGGCGGTGGGCGATCACGCAGGTTTCGGTCGAACCGAACATCTCGCGCACCTCGCAGCCGAGCCGCTCCTCCGCGGCGGCGGCGAGTTCCGCGCACAGCGGCGCGGTCGCCGACACGATGCCGGCCAGCGGCGGCATCGCGACACCGGCTTCGAGCAGCGCGCGCAGGTGCACGGGCGTGGTCACCAGCAGCGCGGACGCAGGCGCGGCGCGCGCGGCGCGGGCGATGTCCTCCGGGAAGAACGGCCGCCCGGTGTGCACCGCGACCTCGCCCAGCAGCGGCAGCAGCACCGACAGCTCCATGCCGTACATGTGCTGCGGCGGCACGGTCGCCACCACCGGCGCGACCGCGTCGCCCGGCCACAGGTGGCGCAGCGCGGCGAGGTTCTGCGCGGTCGACGCGCGGAAGCTGCCCCAGGTCTTGGGGTTGGCCTTGGGCACGCCGGTGCTGCCGGAGGTGAAGCCGATCGCGACCAGCGCGGCGTCGTCCAGCAAGGGCATCCCGCCCGGGTGCTCGAGCAGCACGTCGGGCAGGCGCCAGTAATGCGCGGGCATCGGGTCGGGCAGGCCGTCGCCGAGGCAGTAGCTGTCGGGATGGCGCGCCAGCACGTCGGCGACCACCGCCGGTGCGCGCGAGGGCGGCAACAGGGTCACCTGGCCCCGCAGCGCGACCGCGCAGAAGGCGACCAGGAAGCGGTAGCGGTCCTCGCACAGGTTGATCGCGTGCCGGCCGGGTGGCAGCAGCGCGGCCAGCCCGCGCACCTGGGCGAGGAAGCGCGCGAGCGGGACCGGGCCGTCGGCGTCGAAGGCGATTGCGCGCGCCGGCCCGCCGCTGGCGAGCGGGGTGCCGCGCTGCGCCGGCCGGATGACTGCGGACATCGTGCGAACTCCCCCCTGCGACCTGGGTCGCGGCCCGGCCGGTACTTTACGCTGGCGGGCCCGCGTCCCGCCAAGAGGACAACGCACCACCGCCATGGCCGCGCTCCCGCCCCTGCCCGACGGCCTGGACTGCGCCTGTCTGCCGCGCGCGTCCGGCGTGTCCGCGCAGGCGCAGCTGCAGCCCTGGCTGGCGGCACGGCTGGGGGAGGTCGCGCTCGCGCGCGATGCGCGCGGCCGGCCGCGGCTGGCGCAAGGCGACGCGGACGTGAACTGGAGCCACAGCGGCGCGCTGCTGCTGGTCGCGCTGGCGCGCGCGGGCCGGGTCGGCGTGGACGTGGAGCGCCAGCGCCCGCGCCCACGCGCACTGGCGCTGGCGCGGCGTTTCTTCGCGCCGGCCGAGGCGGACTGGCTGCAGGCGCTGCCGGCCGCCGCGCGCGAGGGCGCCTTCGTGCGCCTGTGGTGCGCGAAGGAGGCGCTGCTGAAGGCGCACGGCCACGGCCTGTCCTTCGGCCTGCACAAGGCGGTGTTCGGCGAACGTGATGGCGTGCTGCGCCTGCTGGAATGCGATGCGCTGCTGGGCGCGCCGGATTGCTGGTTCCTGCGCGAATGGGCGCCGGCGGCCGGCTACCGCGCGGCACTGGCCTGGCGCCGGCCCGGCTGAGTGCCGGCCGCCGGTCGAAGCCGGCCGGCGGCGGCGGTAGACTGCGCGCCTTTTCGCCGCCCGGCCTCCCTCCCGTGACCTCGTCCCCGACCCCGCGCAAGCGCTCGGCCGCGCTCGCCTTCATCTTCGTCACCGTGCTGATCGACGTGCTGTCGTTCGGCCTGATCATCCCCGTGCTGCCGCACCTCGTGCAGCAGCTGGACGGCGGCGACACCGCGCACGCGGCCTACTGGGTCGGCGTGTTCGGCACGGTGTTCGCGGCGATCCAGTTCGTCACCTCGCCGGTCCAGGGCGCGCTGTCGGACCGCTTCGGCCGGCGCCCGGTGATCCTGCTGTCCTGCCTCGGCCTCGGCCTCGACTTCTGCTTCATGGCGCTGGCGCCGACGCTCGGCTGGCTGTTCGTCGGCCGCATCATCTCGGCGATCACCTCGGCCAGCTTCACCACCGCCAACGCCTACATCGCCGACATCACGGCACCGGAGCAACGCGCGAAGAGCTTCGGCATGATCGGCGCCGCGTTCGGCGTCGGCTTCGTGATCGGCCCGCTGATCGGCGGCGTGCTCGGCGACATCGACCTGCGCCTGCCGTTCTGGTTCGCGGCGGGGCTGGCGCTGCTGAACTTCTGCTACGGGCTGTTCGTGCTGCCCGAATCGCTGCCGGCGGAGAAGCGTTCGCCGCGCTTCGACTGGACGCACACGATCCCGGCCGCGTCGCTCGGCCTGCTGCGCCGCTACCCGCAGGTGCTCGGCCTGGCGGCGGTGGTGTTCATCGCCAACCTCGCGCACTACGTGTACCCGAGCATCTTCGTGCTGTTCGCCGACTACCGCTTCGGCTGGGGGCAGAAGGAAGTCGGCTACGTGCTGGCGGTGGTCGGCGTGTGCAACATCATCGTCAACGTCACCCTGGTCGGGCGCATGGCGCACTGGATCGGCGAGCGGCGCACGCTGCTGCTCGGCCTGTCCTGCGGTGCGCTCGGCTTCCTCGTCTATGGCCTGGCCGGCAACGGCTGGGTGTTCCTGCTCGGGCTGCCGGTCAGCGCGCTGTGGGCGATGGCGGCGCCGGCGACCCAGTCGCTGATCACCCGCCAGGTCGGCCCCGAGGTACAGGGCCGGATCCAGGGCGCGCTGATGAGCCTGGTGAGCGTGGCCGGCATCGTCGGCCCGGCGATCTTCGCCGGCAGCTTCGGCTGGTTCATCGATCCCCGCGCCTCCGTCCACCTCCCCGGCGCGCCGTGGTTCATCGCCGCGCTGCTGCTCGCTGCCGCGGTGCTGATCGCCTGGCGCCACGCGCGCCCGGCGCCGCTGCCGGCGGCGGAGGCCGCCTGAGCGGCGCCTGCGCTAACCTGCCGGGGTCCCGCCACCGGAGCCCCGCCATGCGCAACGCCCTGCCGGCCCTCGCCTGCCTTGCCGCCAGCCTGACCCTCGCCGCCTGCGGCACCATGCGCTACGAGGACACCAACGCCGCGGTCGACGCCCGCCCGGAATGCGCGAGCGCGCCGTCGCAGCCGAACGAACCGGTCGCCTCCTGGTGCGAGCGCACGCAGTCGGCCAGCTGGAGCAGCGAGCGCGACAGCCAGCCGGTCGACTTCAGCGGCAAGGACGAAGACGACCGCTGAGCCTCAGAACCAGCGACGCCAGCGCGCGAACAGGGTCGACAGCACGGCGATCGCGCCCATCACGCCGATCGCGGCCCAGAAGCCTTCCGCGCCGGTATCGAAGAACGGCGCCTTGAAGTTCATCCCGAGCGCGCCCGCCACCACCGCCAGCGTGCCCAGCAGCACGGTCACGAAGGTCAGCACGCGCATGGTGTCGTTGGTGCGCTGCGCGGTGCGGGTGGCGAACAGCTCGAAGCTGCCGACCACCAGTTCGCGCGCGTTCTCCACCGCGTCCATCGCGCGCTCGAAGTGCTGCTCCAGCGCGCGGAACTGGTGATGCGCCGCACTGTCGTCGCCGGGCCTGAAGTCCGGCCGCGCCAGCGCGCCGAACACGTGCCGGTGCGGCGCCAGCAGCCGGCGCAGGCGCGAGGCGCCGCGCCGCAGCCGAGCCAGGTCGGGCAGGCTCTCGCGCTGGATGCGACTGGTGAGGATGGCCACCTCGAGGCGGTCGACCGCGGTCTCGAAGTCGGTCACCGCGTGCAGGTAGGCGTCGACCTGCCAGTCCAGCAGCGAGGCGGTGAAGCTTTCCGCGCTGAGCGTGCCGAGCTGGGTCTCGGCGTGCTCGCGCGAGCGCAACTGGTCGAGGAACTCGACCTTGCCGTGGTGCAGCGTCACCACGAAGCCGCGCCCGCACACGATCGACAGCCCGCGTCCGGTGAAGCGCAGCTTGCCCTCGTGCTCGACGGTGGCGACGTGCACCAGGAACCAGTCGCCGACGTTGTGCAGCCGCGGCCGGCTGTCCAGCTCGCGCAGCAGGCGCAGTGCGTCCGCGCCGAGCCCGAGCCGCCGCGACAACCGCCGCAGCACGTCCTCGGCGACTTCGGCGTCGTCATCCTCGACGTCCACCCACAGCAGCTGGCGTTCGGTCAGCGCGTCCGGGTCGATTTCGTCTTCCCGCAAGGCGCAATCGTCGCCGTCGGCGTCGAACAGCAGGATGCGCACGCAGGCGCCGTCGGGGGTGTCCCCCGGCGCGTGCGTCTCCACGTTGTCGCCGAGCGCGGCCATCGTCTCCTCGCGCCTGCAAGCCTGAACAGGCGCGCGCATCATCGGCCGCGGGCGCGCGAATGCGGAGTGAACCGGGCGCGCGCCGTTGCGCGGCCTTGACGGCGCGGCCCGAATGCTCGGCGCATGGGTGCCCGCAAGCAGGACGATGCCGACGGCAATGCGCAGGCGGCCGCCGACGCTGGCCTGCGCTACGTCAGCGACGCCGCGCGCGGCATTCGCCGCGTGCGCCGCGGTCGCGGTTTCGGCTACCGCGACGCCGATGGCGCGACGGTGCGCGACCGCGCGACGCTGGCGCGCATCCGCGCGCTGGCGATACCGCCGGCGTGGACCGACGTGTGGATCTGCGCCGATCCGCGCGGCCACCTGCAGGCGACCGGGCGCGACGCGCGCGGGCGCAAGCAGTATCGCTACCACCGGCAGTGGAGCGCGGTGCGCGGCCACGGCAAGTTCGACCGGGTGGTCGCGTTCGGATCGGCGCTGCCGAAGCTGCGGCGGCGCCTGCGCGAGGATTTCCGGCGCGACGGCTTCCCGCGCGACAAGGTGCTGGCGATCGTGGTCGCGGTGATGGCCGAGACCCTGGTCCGGGTCGGCAATCCCGAATACGCGCGCAGCAACCGCTCCTACGGCCTGACCACGCTGCGCAACCGCCACGTCGCGTTCCTGCGCGGCGGCCGCGCGCGCTTCCGCTTCCGCGGCAAGGGCGGACTCGAGCACGACGTGGTGCTGGACGATGCGCGGCTGGTCAGGCTGGTGCGACGTTGCCAGCAGCTGCCGGGACAGGCGTTGTTCCAGTACGAGGACGCGGACGGCGCCGTGGTCCCGGTGGATTCGGGCGAGGTCAACGCCTGGCTGCAGGCCGCGATGGGCGGTGCCTTCACCGCCAAGGATTTCCGCACCTGGGGCGGCACCCTGGCGGCCTTCCAGCGGCTGGCGCGCACGCCGCCGCCGGTGCGGGCGGACGGCAAGCCGGCGAGCGAGCGCGCCCACCTCGCGGTGCAGAACGCGATCATCAAGGACGTCGCGCACGCGCTCGGCAACACCCCGTCGGTGTGCCGCAAGGCCTACATCGACCCGGCGGTGTTCGCCGGCTGGCGCGATGGCCGCCTGCAGCGCGCGGCGGCGCGGGCGCGCGGCGAACGGCAGTGGGAGCAGGCGGCGCTGCGCTTCCTGCGCCGCGCGCACCGCGCGCGGTGAACCTTCACCGCGCCTGCGACCGTGCAGGCCGACACTCGACGCTCCCCCACTCCCGGAGCGTCCCATGGCCCGATGCGACGTCTGCGGCAACGACTACGACAAGGCCTTCTCGGTCAACGGCCCGCTCGGCGGCGGCACCTTCGATTCGTTCGAATGCGCGATCCACAAGCTGGCGCCGAGCTGCGCGCACTGCGGCTGCCGCATCATCGGCCACGGCGTCGAGAACGAAGGCACGTTCTACTGCTGCGCGCGCTGCGCGCGCTCGGCCGGCGTGATCGGGGTCGACGACCGGATCTGAGCGCCTAGCCGCAACGCACGTCGACGATGATGTTGTCGTCGTCGACGTCGATGTTGAGCCGGCCGCTGCGGTACTCCATGGTCACGATCGTGTCCGGCTTGAGCACGCGGGCGGTGTCGGCGTGCGCGGCCAGGCGCGCCTGCTCGACGACCTCGGCGGTCGCCTCGCGGCCGACCAGGCCCTTGGCGGCGTCGGCGGTGCAGGGATCGCGCATCGGCGGCAGAGTGCCGCCGGTCTTCGCGTTCGGCGGCGGGCCGCCGGCGCCGGTGTCCGGCGGCACCGGCGAAGCGCAGGCCGACAGGGACAGGGTGAGCAGGGCGGTGGCGGGCAGCATGCGCATGCGACGGCTCCGGGAAGGGAAGGCACAGCTTGGTGCGCGGCGGGTGTGCGCAGCATAAATGGCGGGCGGCCTGCCCTTTATCCTGTCGCGGTGACGACGCCCGACTTTCCCATCGCGCCGCTGCTGCCGCAGGTGCTGGCCAGCCTCGCCGCGCATCCGCGGCTGGTGCTGGAAGCGCCGCCGGGCGCCGGCAAGACCACCCAGGTGCCACCGGCGCTGCTCGCCGCGGACTGGCTCGGCGGCCGCCGCATCGTGATGCTGGAGCCGCGCCGCGTGGCCGCGCGCGCCGCCGCCGGCTTCATGGCGCGCCAGTTCGGCGAGGAGGTCGGGGCCACCGTCGGCTACCGCATCCGCTTCGACAGCCGCGTGTCGTCGCGCACCCGGATCGAGCTCGTCACCGAGGGCATCCTCACCCGCATGCTGCAGGACGATCCGCTGCTCGAAGGGATCGGCGCGCTGCTGTTCGACGAATTCCACGAACGCCACCTCGCCGGCGACCTCGGCCTGGCGCTGGCGCTGGACGTGCAGGCCGGCGTGCGCGAGGACCTGCGCCTCGTCGTGATGTCGGCCACGCTCGACGGCGAGCGCCTCGCGCAGTTCCTCGACGCTCCGCGCCTGACCAGCGAAGGGCGGAGTTTCCCGGTGGCGGTGTCGCATTTCCCGGCGCGCCGCGAGGAGGCGCCCGCGCACCAGCTGCGCCGCGCCGTGCAGCACGCGCTCGCCGCGCACCCGGGCGACGTGCTGGTGTTCCTGCCGGGCCAGCGCGAGATCGCGCAGGCGCAGGCGCAGCTCGCCGATGCCGACGCCGAAGTGCTCGCGCTGCACGGCGAACTGCCGGTCGAGCAGCAGGCGCGCGTGCTGCAGCCGGCCGCCGGCGGCGCGCGCCGGGTGGTGCTGGCGACCAACGTCGCCGAATCCAGCGTCACCCTGCCCGGCGTGCGCGTGGTGGTCGACAGCGGGCTGGCGCGCGAGCCGCGCTACGACCCCAACTCCGGTTTCTCGCGCCTCGAGGTGGTGACGATCGCGCAGGCCTCGGCCGACCAGCGCGCCGGCCGCGCCGGCCGCGTCGCCGACGGCTGGGCGTACCGATTGTGGCCGGAGTCGCAGCGGCTGGAGCCGCAGCGCCGTCCGGAAATCGCCCAGGTCGAACTCGCCGGCCTCGCGCTGGAGCTGGCCGCGTGGGGCAGCGACGCGCTGCGCTTCGTCGATCCGCCGCCGCCCGGCGCGCTCGCCGCCGCGCGCGAACTGCTGCGGCGCCTGGGCGCGCTGGACGCGGGCAACGCGATCACCGCGACGGGCCGGCGCATGCTCGCGCTCGGCACCCATCCGCGACTGGCGGCGATGCTGCTGGCGCCGCGCGGGGACGGCGAGCGCGCGCTGGCCTGCGACCTCGCCGCACTGCTGGAGGCACGCGATCCGTTGCGTGCGCGCAGCGACGCGTTGGCGCACCGCTGGCAGGCGCTCGCCGCGTCCCGCGCCGGTCGCGCGCAGGCGGACGCGAGCCGCAGCGCACTGGCGGCGATCGACGCCGCGGCGAAGCAGTGGCGGCGCCGCCTGCGGGTGGACGCCGCGCCGCCGTCCTCCGCGCCCGCCCACCTGCTCGGCGACCTGCTGCTGCACGCCTTCCCCGATCGCATCGCCCGCCAGCATGCGCAGGATCCACGCCGCTACCAACTGGCCAACGGCCGCATGGCGCGCCTCACCGACGACAGCGCGCTGTACGGCGAGCCGTGGCTGGTCGCCAGCGAACTGCGTTTCGAGCGCAGCGACGCCCTGCTGCTACGCGGCGCGCCGCTGGACGAGGCGCGCCTGCGCCGCGACTTCCCCGCAGGTTTCGTCGAGGAGGACGCGGTGCGCTGGGACGCGCAACGGCAGGCGCTGGTTTCCGTGCGCGAACAGCGCTTCGAGGGCATCGTGCTCGACAGCCGTCCGGCGGGCCGCGTCGACCCCGCGCTGGCCGCGCGCGCGCTCACCGACGCGGTGCGCGCGCTCGGCCTCGACGCGCTGCCGTGGACCGAGGCGCTGTCGCAATGGCGCGCGCGCGTGCGCAGCCTGCGCGACTGGGTGCCGGAATTCGCCCTGCCCGACCTGTCCGACACTGCGCTGCTCGCTACAGCCGAGGACTGGCTGCTGCCCGCCTTCGCCGGCCGCACCCGGCTCGACGCGCTCGACGAACAGGCGTTCGCCGATGCGCTCAAGTCGCGCCTGGACTGGGCGCAGCGGCAACGCGTGGACACGCTCGCGCCGGTGCGCATGCGGGTGCCGTCCGGACAGGAGCGACGCATCGAGTACGGCTACGACGACGACGCCGGCGCGCCGCACGCGCCGGTGCTGGCGGTCAAGCTGCAGGAACTGTTCGGCCTTGCCGAAACCCCGCGCATCGCCGACGGCCGGGTGCCGCTGACCCTGCACCTGCTCTCGCCCGCCGGCCGGCCGCTGCAGGTCACCCGTGACCTGCGCGGCTTCTGGGAGCGCACCTATCCGGAGGTGAAAAAGGAAATGAAGGGGCGCTACCCGAAGCATCCCTGGCCCGACGATCCGTGGTCGGCGACCGCGACGCACCGGGCCAAGCCGCGCGGGACCTAGCGCGGCGGCAGGCACCCCCGGGCGCGCGCCGCCTCCTCTCACGCCCGCTCAACGCCGTGCTCTTCACACTGCGCGCAAGACCGCACGGGAGGAAGGAAGCGATGTCCAGGTTCTCGCATCTCAACGACCGCGCGCTGCGCATCGCCGGCCAGGTCGGCGACAGCATCCGCGACGCGGTGCCCGATCGCGCGCTGCGCTGGGTCGAAACCGGCGCCGCGCTCGGTGCCCTGAAGACCGGTACCCGCGGCGCCGGGCGGCTGGTGCGCCGGCATCCGGTGGCGCTGGCGACCGCCGCGGTCGCGGGCGTCGGCCTGCTCGCCTGGGCGCTGCGCAAGCGCGCCCAGCGCAAGGCGGCCGAGCGCGCGCACGGCGACGGCGAGACGATCGAAGGCGAGGCGCGCCGGGTCGAGGCGCGACGGAGCACGCGCGCGAAGACGCGCTCCACGGCCACGTCGCGTTCGTCGCGGTCGCAGCAGGGCGCCGACGCGCAGGCCTGACCGGACCGTCCTTACCCAAACCGTCTCCCGCAGGCGGGAGAGGGGGAACGGCACCGCGAGACGAATCGAAGTTGTCACCTTTCCCGTTTACGGGAGAGGTCGAGCGCGCAGCGCGAGGGTGAGGGGCCGCTTTTTGAAGATGGGCCCGGCGTCGTCAACCCGCCGCACCCTCGCGGGCCGTCGCAGTGCCCGCCTGCAACACCGGCAGTTCGATCACGAAGCAGGCGCCGCCGCCATCGCGATCCTCGTACCAGAGATTGCCGCCCGCATTGATCACGATCTGCCGCGCCAGCGACAGGCCAAGCCCGCTCGACATGCCGTCCTCGCGCACGCCCAGCCGGGTGAAGGGGCGGAACAGTTCGCCCTGTCGCTCCGGCGGCACGCCGCCACCGCGGTCTTCCACCCGCAGCTGCCAGTGGCCGCCGGCGCCGCGGCGCACCGCCAGGGTCAGCTCGCCGCCGCTCGCGGCGTACTTGATCGCGTTGCTGATCAGGTTCTCGGCCACCTGGCGCAGCACGCGCGCGTCGATCGCGACGTGCAGCGGGCCCTCGCCGGCGCGCTCGACCCGCAGGCGCATGCCGCGCGCCTCGAGCTGCAGCTCGTAGCGTTCGACCAGCCACTCGAGCAGGCCGTGCAGGCAGGCCGGGTGCTCGATCACGCCGTCGCGCGCGCCGGCCGCGGCGACCTGCTTCTGCGCCTCGAGGTAGCGACGGATGTAGCCGATCGCGTCGCGCGTGCTTTCGTGGATGATCGCCAGGTAGCGCGGCACCCGCTCGGGCTTGCACGCGCCCTGCTGCAGCACCTCGCTGGCGAACAGCACGCTGCTGAGCGGATTCTTGAGGTCGTGCGCGACCAGGTTGACCAGTTCCTGGCGCTCGTGGGCGACGCGCTCCAGGCGGTCGCGGGTGAGCTTGAGGCCGATGTGCGCGTTGACCCGCGCCAGCAGCTCTTCCGGGAAGAACGGCTTGGTGACGTAGTCCACCGCGCCGGCGGCGAACGCGCGCAGCAGCAGTTCGCGGTCCTGCGCGGCGGTCAGGAAGATCACCGGCACCTGCTGCAGCGCCGGCCGCTTGCGCAGCTCGGCCAGCAGTTCGAAGCCGTCCATGCCCGGCATCATCATGTCCAGCAGCAGCAGGTCGGGCGCCTGCGCGGCGGCCAGTTCCAGTGCCTGCTCGCCCTGGGTCGCGGTCGCCACCTCGTAGCCTTGGCGCGACAGCAACGCGCTCACCGCCTTCAGGTTGGCGGGCTGGTCGTCGACGACCAGGAGTCGGCCCGGTTGGACGGCTTGGTTGGGCATGCTGCTTCCTGTTGCGCCCTGTCCGGCCCGCTTCCGCGAGCGGGCGAATCCACGACGTTAGCAGACGCGCGCACGCGGCTTTCACGTTCAGCTAACGCACCGTGAACCGTTCAGCGGACTGCGTGACGCGGATCGCATTCGCGCCATGCCCCCGGCGCCAACCCGTCCAGCGCGATGCCGCCGATCGCCATCCGGACCAGGCGCAGGGTCGGCAATCCGACCGCCGCGGTCATGCGCCGGACCTGGCGGTTCCGGCCCTCGCGCAGCACCAGCTCCAGCCACGCGTCCGCGACGCGCTTGCGGAAGCGCACGGGCGGATCGCGCGGCCACAGCGCGGGCGGGTCGATCCGGCGCGCACCGGCCGGACGGGTCGGGCCGTCGTTGAGCATCACGCCTTCCCGCAGCCGCGCGAGTTGCGCGGCGCCCGGCTCGCCTTCGACCTGCACCCAATAGGTCTTGGGCTGTTTGTGGCGCGGGTCGGCGAGACGGTGCACCAGCGCGCCCTCGTCGCTGAGCAGCAGCAGGCCTTCCGAGTCGAGGTCCAGCCGGCCCGCCGCATAGACCCCCGGCGGCAGGCCGAACTCGGCCAGGGTGCGCCGCGGCGGATCGCTGCGGTCGGTGAACTGGGCCAGCACGCCATACGGCTTGTTGAAGGCGATCAGCATGGCGGCGCGGAATGCGGCCAGCCGGCGCGCGCGTCGCGCCGGTTTTCGCCGGCGACGCCGAGCGTGGCCAGCGCGTAGCAGGCCGCCATCGCCAGCGGGATCGCAAGGTTGGCCTGCGCCGGCCAGCGCCATTGCAGCAGCGCGGCGAGCAGCACCGAGCCGGTGCCGAGCAGCGCGTAGCTCGGCGAGCGGTACAGCCAGGCGTAGGGCAGGAAGTGGGTACCCAGCAGCGCCGCCAGCGCGAATGCCAGCAGCCACGGCGCCTGCACGACGATCAGCCCGAGCGTCGGCCAGCCCAGCGCCTGGGTCAGGCCGAGCACCCGCACCAGCGGCGCGAGCGGATGGCCGCGCGCGAGCAGGTCGCCGCGGCAGGCGCGGTTGAGCGCCCAGCCGAGCGGGTAGACGACCAGCGTCGCGACCAGGAAGAACGCGACCAGCGCGCCCGGCGACAGCCCGGCCCATGCCACCGCCGCCGCCAGCCCGAGCCAGTACAGGCAGCTCGCCAGGGTCATGCCGATCCCGCGCCGGGTCTGCCGCAGCAGCGAGCCGCGCAGGGCCAGGGTGCCGGTGTCGGAACGGGTCATCGCCGCAGGGTAGTCGCGCACGCGTGCAGGCCTCATCGCCCGCGGCCGGCGCGCGCCGGCGGCGGCGGCGGCGGAAGCCCGGGATCGGCGCCGGCCTCCTCGAGCAGCCACGCACGCAGCGCCTGCAGTCCGCCGTGCCCGGCCGAGCGCGGCGGGTACACGAGGTAGTGCGCGAAGCCGGCCTTCAGTCGCTGCGGGAACAGCGGCACCAGCCGGCCGGCGTCCACCAGCGGCCGCGCCAGCGTCATCCGCCCGAGCGCGACACCGAGCCCTTCGGCGGCCGCCCGGTGCAGCGTTTCCGAATCGTCGAAGGTGGCGACGAAGCGCGCCGGCAGGCTGCCGCCGAACGCGGCGAACCAGTCCTTCCATCCGCCGCCCGGCGCGCCCAGCAGCGGGTAACGGTCCAGCGTCTGCAGGGTCGGCCGGCCGAGCCGCGCCAGCAGGTCCGGACTCGCGGTCGGCGTGATCCAGTCGTCGAGCAGGTGCACCGCCTCCAGGCCCGGCCACTGCCCGGCGCCGAAGCGCAGGCCCGCATCCACCGTGAGTTCGCGATCGAAGTCCACCAGCGCGGTGGACGACTGCAGGTTGATTTCCAGTTGCGGATGCGCGGCGAGGAAGCGCGGCAGCCGCGGCACCAGCCAGCTGGCCGCGAACGAAGGCATCAGGGTCAGCGTCAGCACGTCCTCGCGGCGCACGCGGAACGGACGCAGCGCCTGCTCCAGCGCATCGAAGTGCGGCGCGACCCGCTCGAACAGCTGGCGGCCGTCGGCGGTCAGCCTGACCCCGCGCGCCTCGCGCACGAACAACTGCTGGCCCAGCCGCTCCTCCAGTCCGCGGATCTGGTGGCTGAGCGCGCTCACCGTCAGGTGCAGCGCCTCCGCCGCGCGCGACAGGTTGCCGCTGCGCGCGGCGGCGACGAAACCCTGCAGGGCATGCAGCGGGGGCCGGCTCATTCGTTTTCAAGCCTTGAATTAAATCGGAAGCTGCCTTGCAAAATGCTCGCTTTTCGCGAGGCAAGGATGCGCCTACCTTGCGAATCGTTCAATGGAGCGGGCGTCGGGCACCGCTCCTGACACGAGGAGGCCAGCCATGAACACCCACGAGATCTTCAAGGGCCTGCTGTTCCTGCAGGGCTATGTCAACACCGCGGACTTCGTCGACCCCCACCAGCGTCCGCGCTACGGCGCCGCCAGCCTGCGCGAGCGGATCGCGCCGCCGCTGGGCAACCGCAACGCCTCGCGCGCCTGGTTCGGGCACGCCGCGGCGGCCGAGCCGGTCCAGGCCGGCTGCGTCGCCGGCGGTTGCGGCTGACGGCCATCGGTCCACGGCCCCGCACCGTGGCCCAGGCACCGCCCTTCCCCCCGCGTCGCCCTCTCCCGCATGACGGGAGCGGGCGCGCTTGCGGCCTCAGCCCGCGAGCTGCGCCAGCGCCGCGTTGAAGGTCGCGCTCGGCCGCATCGCCGCGCGCACGCGGTCCATGTCGGGGTGGTAGTAGCCGCCGATGTCGACCGGCTTGCCCTGCACCGCCACCAGCTCCGCGAGGATCCGTTGCTCGTTGTCCGCCAACGCCTGCGCCAGCGGCGCGAAGCGCGCGCGCAGCGTCGCGTCCGCGTCCTGCGCGGCGAGTGCCTGCGCCCAGTACAGCGCCAGGTAGAAGTGGGTGCCGCGGTTGTCGAGCTCGCCGACCTTGCGCGCCGGCGACCGGTTGTTCTCGAGGATGCGCGCGTTGGCCTGGTCGAGCGCGTCGGCCAGCACGCGCACGCGCGCGTCGCCGTGCCGCTCGGCGAGGTGCTCGAGCGAGGCGGCGAGGGCGAGGAATTCGCCCAGCGAATCCCAGCGCAGGTAGTCCTCGGCGAGGAACTGCTGCACGTGCTTGGGCGCGCTGCCGCCGGCGCCGGTCTCGAACAGGCCGCCGCCGGCCATCAGCGGCACGATCGACAGCATCTTCGCGCTGGTGCCCAGCTCCATGATCGGGAACAGGTCGGTCAGGTAGTCGCGCAGCACGTTGCCGGTGACCGAGATCGTGTCCTCGCCGCGGCGGATGCGCTCGAGGGAGAAGCGCATCGCGTCCACCGGCGCCAGGATGCGGATGTCCAGGCCCGCGGTGTCGTGCTCGCCGAGATAGCGCTCGACCTTGGCGATCAGCTCGCGGTCGTGCGCGCGCGCGGCGTCCAGCCAGAACGCCGCTGGCGTGCGCGACAGCCGGGCGCGGGCCACCGCCAGCTTGACCCAGTCGCGGATCGGCGCGTCCTTGGTCTGGCAGGCGCGCCAGATGTCGCCGGCCTCGACCGCGTGCTCGAGCAGCACCTTGCCGTCCGAGTCCACCACCCGCACGGTGCCGGCCGCGGGCAGCTGGAAGGTCTTGTCGTGCGAACCGTACTCCTCGGCCTTCTGCGCCATCAGGCCGACGTTGGGCACGCTGCCCATGGTCGCCGGGTCGAACGCGCCGTGCGCCTTGCAATCCTCGATCACCGCCTGGTAGATGCCGGCGTAGCAGCGGTCCGGGATCACCGCCTTGGTGTCCTGCAGTTCGCCGTTCGCGTTCCACATGCGGCCGCCGTCGCGGATCATCGCCGGCATCGAGGCGTCGACGATGACGTCGCTGGGCACGTGCAGGTTGGTGATGCCCTTGTCCGAGTTGACCATCGCCAAACCCGGGCGCTGCGCGTACTCGGCGGCGATGTCGGCCTCGATCGCGGCACGCAGGTCCTCCGGCAGCGACGGCAGGCGCGCGTACAGGTCGCCGATGCCGTTGTTCGGATCGAAACCGGCCCGCTCCAGCGCCGGGCCGTGCTTGACCAGCACGTCGCGGTAGAAGCGGCTGACCGCGACGCCGAACATGATCGGGTCGGAGACCTTCATCATGGTCGCCTTCAGGTGCAGCGAGAACAGCACGCCCCGCGCCTTCGCGTCCTCGATCTGCGCGTCGATGAACTGCGCCAGCGCGTGGCAGCGCATCACCGCGGCGTCCAGCACTTCGCCCGCCTGCAGGGCGAAGTCGGGCTTGAGCACGGTCGCCGCGCCGCCGCCGGCGGGGGCGAACTCGATCCGCACCTTGGTCGCGGCAGGCACCGTCAGCGAGCGCTCGCTGCCGTAGAAGTCGCCGTCGGCCATGTGCGCGACGTGGGTCCGCGAGTCGCCGTTCCACTTGCCCATCCGGTGCGGATGGGCGCGCGCGTACTGCTTCACCGAGGCCGGCGCGCGGCGGTCGGAATTGCCCTCGCGCAGCACCGGATTGACCGCGCTGCCCTTGACTCGGTCGTAGCGCAGCTTGGTCTCGCGCTCGGCGTCGGTCCGCGGTTCCTCCGGGTAGTCCGGCAGCGGGTAGCCCTGCGCCTGCAGCTCCTTGATCGCGGCCTTCAGCTGCGGCACCGAGGCGCTGATGTTGGGCAGCTTGATGATGTTGGCTTCGGGCGTGGTGGCGAGCGCGCCGAGTTCGGCGAGATCGTCGGCGACGCGCTGCTGCGGCGACAGGCGCTCGGGGAACTGGGCGAGGATGCGGCCCGCCAGCGAGATGTCGCGCGTCTCCACCGCGATGCCGGCGGTGCCGGCGAACGCCGCGACGATCGGCAACAGCGACTGCGTGGCGAGGAAGGGCGCTTCGTCGGTGAGGGTGTACAGGATCGTCGGCGCGGCAGTCGGGGAGGAAGTCGGCATTGCGGACTCGCGAAAGGAAGGCGGGGACGCGCGCGCTGCGGCACGCGGCCCGCCATTGTCCCGCGCCTGGGGGGCGTGGGGCAAAGCGCCGCCCGTCGCGCGTGGATACGCCGGCGTGTGGCGCGCGCGGAGTGGGACGCACGGCGCCCCGACCATGCCGAATGGGGGATGCGGGCGGGGCCCGCGCCCTTAGCATCGGACGGATTGCCCGCCGACCGGAGCCCCGCGATGTCCCGACCCGCCGTCCGCCTGCTGCCCGCGCTGTGCGCGCTGGCCCTGTTCGCGCCGCTCGCCCTGCCGAACGCGGCCTTCGCCCAGGACCTACCGCCGCCGGCGATGAGCAGCCCGCGGGTGCCGGCGCCGGTGGACACGCCGTACGCGCCGGGCGCGATCCGGCTCGAGGTGGACGCGACCGACCTGTCGCAGCGCATCGTCAGGGTGCGCGAGACCATCCCCGCGACGCCCGGCACGCTGACCCTGTTGTACCCGAAGTGGCTGCCCGGCAACCACGCCGACACCGGCCCGCTGCTGCGCCTGGCCGGCCTGCGCTTCAGCGCCGGCGGCAAGCCGCTGGCGTGGAAGCGCGATCCGCTCGACGTCTACGCCTTCCACGTCGAGGTGCCGGCCGGCGCGACCAGCGTGGTCGCCGAATACCAGCAGATCACCCCGACCGACCGTTCGCAGGGCGGCATCGTGATGACGCCGAACATGCTCGACCTGCAGTGGAACACCGTCGTGCTGTATCCCGCCGGCCACTACGCGCGCCAGATCGCCTACGACGCCAGCGTGACCTACCCAGCCGGCTGGCACGCGGCGACCGCGCTCGAGGTCGCCGGCACCCAGGGCGACACCGTGCGTTACGCGCAGGTGCCGCTCGACATCCTGGTCGACTCGCCGGTGTACGCCGGCCGCCACTACCGCCAGCTCGACCTCGCCCCGGGCGCCGCCGTGCCGGTGCGCCTGAACGTGTTCGCCGAGGCGCCCAAGTACCTCGAGGTGAAGCCGGAGCAGCTGCAGGTCCACCGCAACCTGGTGACCCAGGCGAAGAAGCTGTACGGCGCGCAGCACTACGACCACTACGACTTCCTGTTCTCGCTGTCGGAGCAACTGGTGCAGAACGGCCTGGAGCACCAGCGCTCCAGCGAGAACGGCGAGGACAAGGACTACTTCACCGGCTGGGACGCGAAGGTCGGCTTCAGCGACCTGCTCGCGCACGAGTACACCCACTCGTGGAACGGCAAGTACCGGCGCCCGGCCGACCTGTGGACGCCGAACTACAACGTGCCGATGCAGGGCAGCCTGCTGTGGGTGTACGAGGGCCAGACCCAGTACTGGGGCAACGTGCTCGCCGCGCGCTCGGGCATGCGCCCGCTGAAGGCGTCGCTGGACGCGCTGGCCCTGGTCGCCGCGACCTACCGCGACAATCGTCCGGGCCTCGCCTGGCGCGGCGTGGAGGACACCACCAACGACCCGATCATCGCCAAGCGCCGGCCCAAGCCCTACCGCAACTGGCAGTTGTCGGAGGACTACTACCGCGCTGGCCAGATGATCTGGCTGGAGGCCGACGTGCGCATCCGCACGCTGACCAGGGGGAAGAAGTCGCTGGACGATTTCGCGCGCGCGTTCTTCGGCGTCAACGATGGCGAGTGGAAGAAACAGAACCCGTACACCTTCGAGGACGTGGTGAAGACGCTCGACGGCGTCGTCCACGACGACTGGGCGACGTTCCTGCGCGAGCGGCTGGACGGCAAGGTGGACATCACCGGCGGTTTCGAGGCGGGCGGCTGGAAGCTCGTCTACAAGGACGCGCCCAACGCCTACGCCAAGGCGATGTCCAAGGGCGGCGGCGGCGACTTCGTCTATTCGCTGGGGCTCGCCGTCGGCAAGGGCGGCGAGATCGGCGAGGTGCGCTGGGACAGCCCGGCGTTCAACGCGGGCCTCGGCGCCGGCACCACCATCGTCGCGGTCAACGACGTCGAATACGACAAGGACACGCTGGCCGACGCGATCAGGGCCGCGAAGACCAACCAGGCGCCGATCCGCCTGCTGGTGAAGGAGTTCGACCGCTACCGCACGGTGGCCATCGACTACCACGACGGCCTGCGCTACCCGCACCTCGAGCGCATCGAAGGCGTGCCGGATCGGATCACGCCGATCCTCGAGGCGAAGTAACGCCGCGATCCCATACCTGACATCACGGGCCCGCGCCCGGGAGGCCGGGGGTATTGCTTTTCCCTTAGCTGGGCATCCATGCCCAGATGCGGGCGCGCGCCATCCATGGCGCGCTGACGCAACACCCCCGCCCTCCCGGGCGCTCGGGAAAGACCCTCGGGGCTTGCCGTAGAGCGGAGCTTGCTCCGCTGAAGGAGCGCGAAGGTGGGGGGGCGCGTCGGGTGGGAGAAGTAGGCAGGACCGTATGCGCCATGGATGGCGCATCCGAGCCTCCATGGATGGATTCACGGCGTGTCCTGACTGCCTCTCCCGCCCGGCGCGCTCGCGCAGTCCCGCGACATTCGCCCGGTGCGTGCGCTCACCCCCACCCCAACCCTCCCCCGCAAGCGGGGGAGGGAGTCCTGCTGGAGCAAGCTCCGCTCTACGGAAGGCCGTGATGCTTCAACGCGAGCGCGTCGCAGGTTGCGCGGGCTTCGCGGCCGGCGCGGGCGCCGGCGCGGGCGGCGCGTCCGCCGGCGGTTGCGCCAGCGGGCAGGCGAACGCCTTGCGTGGCGCCTGCAGGTTGCCGCGCATGCGTTCGCTGAGCGGCAGCGCGTTGCCGTTGAGGCGCCAGTCGTAGATCGCGCTGAAGGCGAGCACGCGGGCGACGTAGTCGCGGGTTTCCTTGTAGCTGATCGTCTCGATCCAGAAATCCGGATCCATGCCCGGCCGCTGCGCCTGCCAGCGCGCCAGCGGGGTCGGCCCCGCGTTGTAGCCGGCGATCGCGAAGTAGGGCTGGCCGCCGTACTTGTCGAGCAGCTGGCGCAGGTAGGCGGTGCCGAGCACGATGTTGGTGTCCGGGTCGTACAGCGACTGCGCGCCGCCCCAGGCCAGGCCGAGGCGGCGCGCGACCGCCATGCCGGTGGTCGGCAGCACCTGCATCAGGCCCATGGCATTCGCGGCCGAACGCGCGTTCGGGTTGAACACGCTTTCCGCGCGGATCTCCGCGGCGACCCAGGCCGGGTCGAGGTCGTTCTCGAGCGCGGCGCGGCGGATCGTTGCGTCGTGGTGCAGCGGGAAGCGCAGCGTGTAGAGCCGCCGCTCCTCCGGCGTGCGGCCGAGCGAGAACACCGCGCGGTCGAACCAGCCGTGGTCCTGCGCGACTTCCACCGCCAGCCGGCGCTGGGTGTCGTCGAAACGCGACAGTGCCTCGTCCCACTCGCGCTGCGCCCAGCCGGCGCGGTCGATCGCATACAGGCCCATCGCGCGCACGATCGCCGGATCGCGCGCGACCACGGCGCGCCCGGCGTCATCGTCCGCGGGCAGCCATGGGCACAGCGCGTAGGGTGCGCCGATCCGGTCGGCGGCGAGGAAGCCGTGGAATTCCGGCTCGCGCGCGGCCTGCCGGTACAGCGCCTGCGCGCCGGCCTTGTCGCCGGTCAGCTCGCTCAGGCGCGCGGCGAAATAGGTCCAGCGCGAATCGCGGCGCTGCGACTCGGGCATCTTGCGGATCGCCGCCAGCGCGGCCGGCCAGTCGGAGCGCGCCATCGCCTCGCGCGCGCGCCATTCGCGCAGGCGGTCGTCGTAGGCGGCCTCGGGGACCGCGGCGAGGCGGCGCGCCGACTCGGGCAGGTAGGACGCGACCGTCCACAGCGCGATCTGGTACAGCACGGCGTTGCGCTCGGCATCGCCGAAACCGAGCGCGGCGGCGTAGCTCGGCAGCAGCGCTTCGGCGCGATCCGGATCGCTCTTCGCCAGGCGCGCCAGGCCGGCGGCGGCGACGCGGCGGCTGCGCGCGGTCTTCGGCCACGCCAGCGCGCTGTCGTCGATCTTGTCGAGGAAGCCGGCGTAGGCGTTGGCCAGCGCCTGTTCGTCCTTCGCCAGGCCGCGCGCGGCGGCGCGGATGACGCCCGGATTGCCCGCGTCGATCGCAAGCTCGATGCGCTCCCAGCGCAGCGCCGGCGGCAGGCCGCCCTTGGCCGCCAGCACCGCGAACGGCGCGTCGCAGGCGTCGGGCAGGCTTTCGCCGGTCCGCCACAGCGCCTGCGCGTCGGCCACCCACTGCGCGTCGGCGCGGCCGGTGGCCTGGCGCGCGTCGAGCTCGGCGCAACGCAGCGCCACCGCCTTGATCCCGGGCCGCCACGCGGCGAGGAACGCCGGCCAGTCCTGGCGGCGCGCGGTCGCCGCCAGCCAGAGTTCGCGGAAGGCCTGGCCGACCGCATCGCCTGGATGGCGCTGCAGGAAGGCCCGCGCCTGGTCGGCGGGGAGGCGGTCGATGTTGCGGCGCAGCGCGGCGTATTCGACCCAGCCGTACAGCGGATGCGCGGCGAGCTGCGGCCGCGCCCCGGCATCGAGATCGCCGCGCTCGGCGGCGGCAAGCGCCTCGCGGATGGCCGGCAACTGCGGATCGGCACCCTGGGCGAGGGCCGGGCTGGCAGCGAGAAGGAGGGCGAATAGGAGGACGGACGTCAGGCGGGGCAAAGGCATGCCGTGACTATAGCCCGGCGTCCTTGAACGCCCGGAACGTGAATACCGTTCACCCCTGCCCGTGACCCCTTGCGGCCGTTTTACGAAAAGCTTACAAGTCGGCTTCCGCTTGGTCACAGGGGGCAGGCGGTGTCGACCCCAACCGATCTGGAGAGACCGATGCGAGCGCTGCACCGCCACCGGCTTACCACGGCCGTCCAACTTTCCCTGCTTCTCGCCCTCCCCGCCGTCGCGTCCGCACAGGATGCTCCGACCGCGGCCCCCGACGCCGACCAGGCCGCGCGGCTGGAGACGGTCACCGTCACCGGCACCCGCATCAAGAAGGCCGAGGTCGAAGGCCAGGTGCCGGTGCAGGTTCTCACCCGCGAGGACATCGACCGCAGCGGCTTCACCTCGGTCGCCGACATCGTGCAAAACCTGACCGCCTCGGGCTCCGCGCTCAACACCAAGTTCAACTCGAGCGGCAACTTCGGCTTCCCGCCCGACGGCGGCGGCGTCGGCGCCGGCGCGGCGACGGTGGACCTGCGCCACCTCGGCGCCAAGCGCGTGCTGGTGCTGGTCGACGGCATCCGCTGGGTCAACGAGTCGTCCGCCTCGGGCGTTGGCTCCTCGGTCGACCTCAACACCATCCCGCTGTCGATCATCGAGCGCATCGAGGTGCTGGAGGACGGCGCGTCCTCGATCTACGGCTCGGACGCGATCGCCGGCGTCGTCAACATCATCACCCGCCGCAAGATCGACGGCTTCTCGGTCAGCCTGCACGCCGGCGAATACGACGAGGGCGACGGCGCGACCTATGGCGTCGACCTCGGCTGGGGCGGCAGCAGCGACCGCGCCGACTGGTTCCTCGGCGCCAGCTACTACAACCAGGAAGACATCACCGCCGCCGACCGCGCGATCTCGCAGTTCCCGGTGCCCGGCACCGGCCTCGCCAACGGCAGCTCGGCCACCCCGTTCGGCCGTTTCGTGTTCCAGGATCCGAACACCGGCGTGGTCTACAGCATCACCCCGAACGCCGGCGCGACCGACCCGACCTACGACCCGACCCAGACCGGCTGCGAGCGCACCGACGACTTCCACTGTTTCACCACCGCCGACCGCTTCAACTTCGCGCTCTACAACCTGCTGCTGACCCCGTCCGAGCGCAAGAGCGTGTTCGGCCAGGTGCACTTCGACTTCAGCGATGCGGTCACCGGCTACGCGAAGGTGCTCTACAACCAGCGCAACTCGACCAACCAGGCCGCGCCCGAGCCGATCTTCCTCGGCACCGACGCCGGCGTGTACAACCACTGGGCGGAAACCGACCTCGTCATCGCCGCCAACAACCCGTACAACCCGTTCGGCTTCGACCTGACCACGATGGGGCCGAACCCGAACCTGTTCCTGCTTGGCCGCCGCCCGGTCGAGGGCGGCCCGCGCGTGTACGAGCAGGACGTCAAGACCTGGTACGTCAACGCCGGCCTGGAGGGTGTGTTCACCGCTGGCTCGCGCGATTACAGCTGGGACGTCAACGCAGTGCACAGCGAGAGCCGCGCCGAGCAGACCAACTACGGCAGCTACAACATCCGGCGCATCAACCAGGCGCTGGGCGACGTCAACGCCTGCGCCGCGATCGCCGGCTGCGTGCCGCTCAACCTGTTCGGCGGCCCGGGCACGATCACGCCGGAGATGCTGGCCTGGATCCAGCCGGTGGTGCACGACGAGAGCGAGAACAAGCTGACCACGTTCTCGGCCAACATCACCGGCGACCTGTTCGCGCTGCCGGCCGGCGCCGCGTCGTTCGCGGCCGGCTACGAGTACCGCAAGTACCAGGGCAGCTACCAGCCCGATCCGCTGACCGTCGCCGGCGAGTACAACGGCGTGCCGTCCGGCCCCACCCGCGGCAGCTACGACGTCAACGAGGTGTACGCCGAGTTCAACCTGCCGCTGAGCCGCGACGCGGCCTTCGGCAAGGCCTTCGACGTCAGCCTGGCCGGGCGCTATTCGGACTACTCGACCTTCGGCGGCGAGTTCACCGGCAAGGTCGGTTTCCGCTGGCAGGTCGCGGACGAGCTGCTGTTCCGCGGCTCGTTCGCGGAAGGCTTCCGCGCGCCGTCGATCGGCGAGCTGTACGGCACCTTCAGCCGCTTCGACGCGACCCTGGTCGATCCGTGCTCGGGCGCCGGCGCGACCCAGCCCAACTGCGTCGCCGACGGCGTGCCGCCGACCTACACCCAGCCCAACCCGCAGATCTCGGTGGTCACCTCGGGCAACCGCGACCTGCAGCCGGAAAGCAGCCACAGCTTCATGCTCGGCGGCGTGTGGAGCCCGGCCTTCGCCGATCGCACCGCGTGGTCGGAGAAGCTCGACATCGGCCTGACCTTCTACCACCACCGCATCGAGGACGCGATCCAGGCGCCGGACGCGCAGACCATCCTCGACCGCTGCGTGGCCGACCTCGACGCCGAGGCCTGCAGCCACTACACCCGCAACGCCAACGGCGTGATCACCAGCTTCTCCGACATCCTCGACAACCTCGGCACGATCAACACCGACGGCTGGGACGTGGACGTCGGCTGGCTGGTGCCCGAGCAGTCCTGGGGCCAGCTGCGCTTCGACTGGCGCAACACCTTCGTCGGCAACTTCGAGCTGGAGAACGAGGCCGGCGAGCTCGAGCCGCGCCGGCCCGGTCGCGAGACCAACGACAGCGCGATTCCCGAGTGGACCTCGACCTTGGCGTCGCAGTGGCACAAGGGCGCGTGGTCGGCGAGCTGGACGATGCGCTACATCAGCTCGCTCACCGAGTCGTGCGCGGGCGCCGACGGCTTCCCGATCTGCGACCGCAGCAGCACGCCGACCAACCCCGTCAGCGTCAACCGCCTGGGCGGCGTCACCTACCACGACCTGCAGGTGTCCTGGCGCACCGACTGGATGAAGGGGCTTGAGCTGATCGGCGGCGTCAACAACCTCGGCGACAAGGACCCGCCGGCCTGCCTGAGCTGCTCGCTCAACGGCTACGACGCGTCGACCTACGACCTGCCGGGCCGCTTCTGGTACGTGCGCGCGAACCTGAAGTTCTGACCGGCGTCATGCACGACGAAAGGGCGGCGAGCGATCGCCGCCCTTTTTTTGCGTGCCCGCTGGCGTTTCGCCGGATCTGCGCATCGTGGGGGGCGCGCCGGGCGGGAGAGGCAGTCAGGACACGCCGTGAATCCATCCATGGAGGCTCGGATGCGCCATCCATGGCGCATACGGTCCTGACCACCTCTCCCACCCGGCACGCTAGCAGGACTGCCGCGTGCACGCTGCCCCCGCGCACCGCCTCAGCAGCGCAGCGCGTCCTGCGGCACGTCCAGTTCCACCGACAGCGCGAGGTGGTCCGAATGGGCCGCCGGCACCGCGCGAATGCTGGCGCACGACAATCCGCGCGTCACCAGGATGTGGTCGATCGCGCGCTGCGGCCGCCAGCTCGGGAAGGTGGGCACGCACACCGCGGGCGGTTGCAGCCGGGTGCGCTGGTACAGCAGCTCCATTTCCGGCCGGTCGGACGGGCAGTTGAAATCGCCCATCAGCACCGCGTTCGGATGGTCCTGCAGCAACTCGGCGATGAAGGCGAGCTGGTTGCGGCGCGAGTTGGCGCCGAGCGAGAGATGGGCGACCGCGACCGTCAGCCCATGCGCCTCGTCGCCGAAACGCGCGAGCAGCACGCCGCGCCCGCGGATCCGCCCGGGCAGCGCATGGTCGTCGACCGCGACCGGCTCGATCCGGCTGAGCAACCCGTTGGCGCTGGACGCCACTCCGCCGACGCTGCGGTTGGGCTGGTGGCTCCAGTAGTCGAAGCCACCGCGCTGGGCGAGGTAATGGGTCTGGTTGGTGAAGCCCGAGCGCAGGCTGCCCGGGTCGCTCTCGTTGAGGCCGACGATGTCGTGCTCGCTCGCCAACCGCGCGATCGCGTCCAGCGCGCCGCGCTTGTTGCCCGCCGGCAGCACGTGCGACCAGCCGCGCGCGACGTAGTCGTGGTAGCCGCGCGTGCTGGAGCCGGCCTGGATGTTGGCGCTGAGCAGTCGGAGTCGGCGGGTGGCCACGTGCCCTAGTGCGCGCCGGCGGCGCGCTCGCGCGCGATCAGCAGGTCGGCCACGCGCAGCATGTCCTGGAAGCTCTTCTTGGTCGTCACCCGGTACTTGCCGTTGACGATCAGGGTCGGCGTCGAATCCACGCCGCTGGCGATCATGAACTGGCGCGCGCGGGTCAGCTTGGCGTCGGTGGCGAAGCTCTGCATGGCGTCGACGAACTGCTTCGGATCGGCGCCGTACTTCGCGTAGAACGCGCCGACCTTGGCCACGTCCGACTTCTCGCCCTCGCCCGGCAGCTCGTGGCTGACGTGGATCGCGTGGAACACCGCCGCGTGCGACTTTTCGTCCAGGCCCTTCGCCTCGGCGACGAGGTAGGCCTGCGCATACGGGCGCCACTGACCGCCGAAGTCGGCCGGCACGTAGCTGACCTTGACGTCGGCCGGCTGCTTTTCCTGCCACGCCGCGAACAGCGGCTCGAACGCCGCGCAGGCCGGGCAGATGAAGTTGAACGCTTCGGCGACCTCGATCTTGCCGGCGACCGGCTGATAGGGCTGGCCGTTCTGGATCACCACGTAGTCGGTGCCGACGACCAGGCCGTCGCCGGCCGCGGCATCGCTGACCGGCGCGGCCGCGGCGTCGGCGGCCGGCGTGCCGGCGTCACCGGCGGCGGCCGCGGTGTCCTCCGGCAGCGCGCCCTGGCGGCTCAACGCCGCGGCGGCCTCGGCGTCCGCACTGGGCGTGGTCGCGGCCGGCTCGGCGGCGGCCGGCGCGCTGGTGTCGGCGGCGGCGGGGGCAGCGGCGTCCTGCTGGCACGCGGCCAGCGGCAGGAGCAGGGACAGGAGCAGGGCGAATCGCTTCATCGTCGGGCTCTCGTGGCTTCAGCGGGCGCGCAGCCGTTCCGCCAGCTGGCGGGCGATGCGCAAGGTGTCGTCGCGGGTGCGCGCGACGACGCGGTAGCGGCCGCCGACGACCAGGGTCGGGGTACCGGGTATCTGGCTGCGCAGGGCGAAGTCGTGCGCGGCGCGCATGCGCGCGTCCATCGCCGGCGCCAGCATCGCCGCGCGCATCCGCGCCGGGTCCAGGCCGTGCTGGCCGAACCAGGCCGCCAGCTCATCGATGGTCGGGTTGCGGGCGAGGGTGCCGTCCTCGTGCACCGCGCGGTACAGCGCCTCGTGCAGGCGCGCCGCGGCGCCGGCCTGCTCGGCGGCGAAATAGGCGCGCGCGAACGGATCCTCGATGCTGTAGGCGGCCGGCACGTAGGTCAGGCGCACGCCCTTCGGCAGGCTGCCCTTCCAGGCCTCGAGCGCGGGCTGCAGCTCCCAGCAGTGCGGGCACGAATAGGCGAAGACCTCGGCGATCTCGACGCCCGGCGCCGGCGCGAACGGCACGCCGCCGTCGATCGCCACGTAGTCCCGGCCCTCCACCGGCGCGGCCGGCGCGGCGGCGAGGCCCGCCACCGGCAGCAACAGCATCAGCACGAGCGCGGCGATCGTCTTCATGGCGTGGTTCCGGCGGCACATGAAAAGACGCCGGCCGAGGGAGTCTGGCCGGCGTACCGATTCAAGGGCTGTGAACGCTGTGACCGCGCCACGGCCCCGAAGTTCAGCCCTGCGGCTCGGCCGGTGCCGGCGCCGGCTGCACGGCGGCGCGCGCGACGTCGTCGGCCGCGGCCTCTTCGCTGCGCGCGTGCAGGCCCTGCAGGTAGCTGGCCAGCGACTGGATTTCCTGGTCGCTCAGCTGGCGGGCGACGCTCGCCATGATGTCCCAGTTGTGGCGGTCGCTGAGGCTGGTCTGGCCGGCGCGGTATTCCTCGAGGCGGCGGGCGACGTAAGCCGATTGCTGGCCGGCGACGTGCGGATAGGCCGGGCCCGGGTTGCCGGCGCCGGTCGGGCCGTGGCAGGCCATGCAGGCGGGGATGCCGCGCTGCGGATCGCCGCCCAGGAACAGCTTCTGGCCGACCTCGTAGAACTTCATGCCCTGGTACGGGCCGTCGGCGATCGGCGTGTCGTCGGCGATGCCGGCGCCCGCCTTCTGCTGGGCGAAGTAGGCGCCGACGTCGCGCATGTCCTGCGCCGACAGCGGCGCCGCCATCGGCTGCATGATCGCGGCCATGCCGGTGTTGCGCTCGCCGCTCTTGTAGAGCGCGAGTTGGGTGGCGATGTAGCGTTCGGGCATGCCGGCCAGGCGCGGATACTGCGGGTCGCTCGGGTTGCCGTCGACGCCGTGGCAGGCGGCGCAGGCGCCGGCCTTGGTGGCGCCCGCCTTGGCGTCGCCCCAGTGCGCCTTGGCCAGGTCGGCGACCGCGGACGCGCCGATCGGCGTGGCCTGCACGGGTTCGGCTTCCGGCAGCGGGGTGACGGTCTGAGCGAAGGCGGCGGCGCCCACCGCGAGGGCGGCGAGTGCAGCGATACCGATGGCGCGGGCGTGGCGCATGCAAGGCTCCGAGGCGTTCGCACCGGCAGGCGCCGGCGCAGCGGGACGCGGCCCGGGGGCCGCTTAGCCCGCGGATTATCGGCGGCGCGGCGGCGACGGGTCAAACCGCCCGGCGGGCGTGGCGCGCCCGCATGCCATGCTATCGGCATGGCCGTCCCCAACCCGTTCGCCCGCGCCCGCTACCTGCTGGCCGCCCACACCGCCCGCCAGCTGCCGCCCGACGGCGGCGCCGAGGTCGCCTTCGCCGGTCGTTCCAACGCCGGCAAGTCGAGCGCGCTCAACGCCCTGTGCCAGCAGAACGCGCTGGCGCGGGTCTCGAAGACGCCCGGGCGCACCCAGCAACTGGTGTTCTTCGACGTGACGCCGGGTCCGGAAGGCGCGGCCGCGGCCGCCCCCGCCGACGCGCGCTACCTCGTGGACCTTCCCGGCTACGGCTACGCCAAGGTCCCGCAGGACCTGCAGGCGCACTGGCAAGCCTTCCTCGACGCCTATTTCGGCAGTCGCCAGGCGTTGCGCGGGCTGGTGGTGGTGATGGACATCCGCCACCCGCTCAAGGACTACGACCGGCAGATGCTGGCCTACGCGATGCAACGCGGGCTGCCGGCGCACGCGCTGCTGACCAAGGCCGACAAGCTCGGCCGCGGCCAGCAGGCGCAGGCGCTGCACGCGGTGCGCCGCGAGCTGTCCGCGGCGTTCGGCGACAGCGTCGGCGTGCAGGCCTTCTCCGGCGAGTCGAAGCAGGGCGTGGAGGAAGCGCGCGCGGTGGTCGCCGGCTGGCTGGGCCTCGGCGGCGCCTAGGCGCGGCTGGCGGAGCAAGCTCCGCTCCAAGGCAAGCCGTCAATATCTGCCCGAGCGCCCGGGAGGCTTCCTGTTTTCAGCAGCCAAGGGTGTTTGAGGCTGCGCGAGCGCGCCGGGCGGGAGAGGCAGGCAGGACACGCCGTGGATCCGTCCATGGAGGCTCGGATGCGCCATCCATGGCGCATACGGTCCTGCTACCTCTCCCACCCGGCGCGCCCCAACGTCTCCGCGCCTCTCCGGCACCCCTCTCCCGCCCCGTTGACGCCGGCGCCGTTACAGTGGTCCGCGGCATGCGCGAAACCGCCCACGAGCAGGAACGCCGCGAGACCGAGCGCAACGCCGAGCGCGTCGCCCGCGTCGCACCCGCCGATCCGCTGAGCCCGGCCGACCGCTACGGCGAGTTGTTCGCGGCGGTGCAGGAGGCGCGCGTCTTTCCCGACAGCAAGACCTTCGTCGACTGCGCGCCGGTCGGCGACCCCGACGCCATCCTCGCCGCCTGGCGCCGCGAGCGCGCGCAGGACGGCTTCGACCTCGCCCGTTTCGTGCAAGCGCACTTCCGCGAGGAAAGGATCCCCGCCTCGCACTACGTCTCCGACCCCGACCAGCCGCTGGTCGCGCACATCGACGCCCTGTGGGACGTGCTCACCCGCGAGCCGCGCGCGCATCCGCCGCACTCCTCGCTGCTGCCGCTGCCCAACCGCTACGTGGTGCCGGGCGGCCGCTTCGGCGAGATGTACTACTGGGATTCCTACTTCACGATGCTGGGCCTGGCCGAAAGCGGGCGCCGCGACCTGCTGCGCTGCATGGCCGACAACTTCGCCTGGCTGATCGACACCTGCGGCCACATCCCCAACGGCAACCGCAGCTACTACCTCAGCCGCTCGCAGCCGCCGGTGTTCAGCCTGATGGTCGAACTGTTCGAGGCGCACGACCTGTGTCGCGCGGTCAGCTACCTGCCGCGGCTCAAGCGCGAATACGCGTTCTGGATGGAAGGCGCGGACGGCCTCGAACGCGACGCCGTGCGTGCGCACTGCGTGCGCCTGCCCGACGGCGCGCTGCTCAACCGCTACTGGGACAGCCGCGATATCCCGCGCGAGGAAGCCTGGCTGGAGGACGTGACCACCGCGCGCGGCGCCACCCGCCCGGCCGCCGAGGTCTACCGCGACCTGCGCGCCGCCGCCGCGTCCGGCTGGGACTTCAGCTCGCGCTGGTGCGACGACCCGGGCGACCTGTGCACCACCCACACCACCCGCATCGTGCCGGTGGACCTCAACGCCTTCCTGTACAAGCTGGAGGCGCAGATCGCCGAACTCGCCCACGTCGACGGCGACGACCGCACCGCGCGCGACTTCGGCCGGCGCGCGCACGCCCGGCACGAGGCGATGCGGCGCTGGCTGTGGGACGACGGGACGGGCGCCTTCCTCGACTTCGACCTCTGGCGCGGCCAACGCCGCCGCGATGCGCTGTGCGCCGCGATCGCGGTGCCGCTGTTCGTCGGCCTCGCTGACGCAACGGAGGCGGAACGCATCGCCGCGGTCCTGCGCGCGCAGCTGCTCGAGTCCGGCGGCCTCGCCACCAGCGGCCGCGCCAGCGGCCAGCAGTGGGACCGCCCCAACGGCTGGGCGCCGCTGCAATGGATGGCGATCACCGGCCTGCGCCGCAGCGGCCACCCCGGCCTCGCCGCCGAGATCGCCGCACGCTGGCTGGACACCGTCGGCAGCCTGTACGAGCGCGAATGCAAGCTGGTCGAGAAGTACGTGCTGGAACCGACCCCGGAAGGCGCGGTCGGCGGCGGCGGCGGCGAGTACCCGCTGCAGGACGGCTTCGGCTGGACCAACGGCGTCACCCGCCGCCTGCTGCACGAGGAGCCCGGCAACCGCAACCACCGCGCGCGCGCCGGCCGCAACGACGTGCACCAGCGCCATCCCGGCCGCACGCGCGGATGAACGCCGGCACACCCGGCCGGGCGCGTCCGCGCGCGCGCCGGTACACTCGCCGCTCCTTCACGTTGCGACCGTCCGATGCCGCGTTCCCTTTCGTTGCCCGCGCTGCGCGCCTGCCTCCTGCTGTTCGCCTTCGCCATCGCCGGCTGCGCGCGCGAAGCCACCGTGCCGGCGCCGGCCGCCGCGCCCACCCCCGCCGCGAGCCCTGCCATGCATGACGCCGACGACACCCGCGACCACCAGTCCTACGCCGAGCCCGGCAAGGTGCGGATCACCGCGCTGGCGCTCGACCTGGCGCTGGATTTCGACCGCAGGCAGCTCGCCGGCACCGCCACCTACACCCTCGACTGGAAGGACCCGCAGGCCACCGCGCTGGTGCTCGACACCCGCGACCTCACGATCGAGAAGATCGAGGGCGCCGACCTGTCCGGGCAGTGGCTGCCGCTGCAGTACGCGCTCGCCGAACGCGACCCGATCCTCGGCAACAAGCTCACCATCCAGGTGCCGGGCCGCAACGCCAGCGTGCGCGTGCGCTACCGCACCTCGCCCGACGCGTCCGGCCTGCAGTGGCTGGAGCCGGCGATGACCGAGGGCAAGCGCCAGCCCTTCATGTTCAGCCAGTCGCAGGCGATCCACGCGCGCAGCTGGGTGCCGCTGCAGGACACGCCGGCGGTGCGTTTCACCTACACCGCGCACGTGACCTCGCCGCGCGACGCGATGGTGCTGATGAGCGCGGACAACGATCCGCAGGCGCCGCGCGACGGCGACTACAGCTTCACGATGCCGCAGCCGATCCCGTCCTACCTGCTGGCGATCGCCGCCGGCGACCTTGTGTTCAGGCCGATCAGCGACCGCAGCGGGGTGTGGGCGGAGCCGGCGATGGTCGGGCGCGCGGCGAAGGAATTCGAGGACACCGAGAAGATGATGGCGGTGGCCGAGCAGCTGTACGGGCCGTACCGCTGGGGCCGCTACGACCTGCTGGTGCTGCCGCCGTCGTTCCCGTTCGGCGGCATGGAGAACCCGCGCCTGACCTTCGCCACCCCGACCGTGATCGTCGGCGACAAGTCGCTGGTGTCGCTGGTCGCGCACGAGCTGGCGCATTCCTGGTCCGGCAACCTCGTCACCAACGCGAGCTGGCGCGACATCTGGCTCAACGAGGGCTTCACCACCTACGTGCAGGGCCGCATCACCGAGGCGCTGTACGGCAAGGAGCTGGCGGACATGGAGCGCCAGATCGACCAGCAGGAACTGCTGCGCGAGATCGCCGACAAGGAGATCAAGCCGGAAGACCAGGTGCTGGCGCTGCCGCCGCTGGACGGCCGCGACGCCGACGACGCGCTCAGCGACATCGCCTACACCAAGGGCGCGTGGTTCCTGCAGTTCCTCGAGCAGCGCGTCGGCCGCGAGGCGTTCGATCCGTTCCTGCGCGGCTGGTTCGACGACCATGCGTTCCAGAGCGTGGCGACGCCGGCGTTCGTCGATTACCTGCGCAGCCACCTGCTGGCGAAGCACCCGCACGCGGTCACCGATGCCGAGCTCGACGCCTGGCTCAACCAGCCGGGGATCCCGCCGTTCGCCGAGCGCGCGCGCTCGCGCGGCTTCTCCACCGTCGATTCGGCGCGGATCGCCTGGCTCGGCAGCGGCGAGCTGCCGCCGGCCGCGCTGACCGGCAAGTGGAGCACCCAGGAATGGGTCCACTTCATCGAGGGCCTGCCGGACAAGCTGCCGGTCGACCGCCTCGCCGCGCTCGACGCCGCCTACCGCTTCAGCAAGACGCCCAACGGCGAGATCGCGCAGCGCTGGTATCCGCTCGCGGTGCGCAGCGGCTACCACGCCGGCGACGCGCCGATGGCGGCGTTCCTGCAGCGGGTGGGCCGGCGCAAGCTGATCGTCCCCACCTACGAGGCGCTGGTGAAGACGCCCGAAGGCCTGGCCTTCGCGAAGGAGGTGTTCGCGCAGGCGAAGCCGGGCTACCACCCGATCACCACCGCCACCGTCGCCGCGCTGATCGCCAAGGCGGAAAAGACCGCGGCGCCGGCGCCCGCGGCACCCTGAGGACGAGGCCATGAACGCAGCCCGCGCCTTCCCGCTCCTCCTCGCCGCCGGCCTGCTCGCCGGCGCCTGCCAGCGCCACGACCCGCAGGCAGAAGCCGCCGCCGCGGCGGCGCGGGCCGCGGTGCAGGAGCAGCAGGCCGGACAGATGGCGGCGGCCTTCGACGATGCCGTCGCGAAGGAGAACTGGCGCCTCGCCCGCGCCCAGGCGGACGTGCTGCTCGCGAAATTCCCGCAGTCGCAGGCCGCGCAACGGGTGCGCGCGCGCTACAGGGAGGTCGAGGCGAAGGACGCGGCCGCGCGCGAGCAGGTCCGCCTCGCCCGGCTGTGGTCGTACAACGACGAGCCGGTCGAGGGCGGCCACCAGTTGTCGGCCGCGATCTACGCGAAAGAGGACATCGACACCGACGGCAGCGGCGCCAAGCCGGTGCGCCTGATCTTCCGCGACCATCCGTCGTGGGGCACCAGCAGCTACCTCGTCCTGCAGGCCGGCGACTTCGACTGCTACGGCGGCTGCAAGGTGCGGGTGCAGGTGGACGACGAGACGGCGAAGCCGATGGCCGCCTCGCGCCCGAAGACCGACGAGGCGATCGCGATGTTCATCGAGGACGAGAAGGCGCTGTGGCGCAAGGCGCGCGCGGCGAAGACGCTGGCGATCACCTTCCCGGTCAAGGCCGGCGGCACCCGCACCGCGGTGTTCGAGGTCGGCGGCCTGGACGCGGCGCGCCTGCCGAAGTGGCCCAACCCGTAGAGCGGAGCTTGCTCCGGTGCTTTGGCGATACGGGAGCGGAGCAAGCTCCGTCTCCCGTCTCCCGTCTCCCGTTCCTGGTTCAGCCAGGTCAAGCCGGGCCGAACGCCACGCGGAGTAGAGTCGGAGCCGATGCCACGGCGGCATCGGCGGCGCGCACGACGCGCGCCCGAACACCGCGTGGCGTCCGCCGGAGCGGACGAAGGCGGACGCCGGAGGAGCCGATCATGCTCGCCCCGCGCCTGCACAACTTCCTCGACGACGCGCACGCGCCGTACACCGCGCTGGAACACCCGCGCACTGTCACCGCGCAGGAAACCGCGAACGCGGCCCACATCGGCCAACGCCACTTCGCCAAGACGGTGATGCTGAAGGTGGACGGCACGCTGGCGATGATGGTGATGCCGGCCGCCTACCGGATCGACCTGACCCGGCTCTCGCGCGCGCTTGGCGGTTCCGTCGTGGAACTGGCGGAGGAACAGGAGTTCCGCGCTGCCTTTCCCGATTGCGAGGTCGGCGCGATGCCGCCTTTCGGCCACCTCTACGGCATGCCGGTCTACATCGACGCGCGCCTGGCCGGGCAGGGCGAGATCGCCTTCAACGCCGGCTCGCACACCGACGTCGTGTGCATGCCCTACGCGGAGTTCGAGCGCCTCGCCCAGCCCGAACTGCTGTGGCTGGCGCACGTGATGTAGCCGCGGGCTGGCCCGCGCCGGCCTCCCGCACCGCCGCTTTGCTGCTACCTTGGCGCCCGCGCGGCATCCGGCGCCGCGCGCCCATTGCGCCTCCACCTGGCGGACCCCATGAAGCCCATCTTCCTGCTCGCGAGCCTGCTGCTGATGACCCCGACCGCCCCCGCCGCCGACCGTCCCGCGCCGCCGGACGTGGCGAAGAAGCCGCACACCGTGACCGCGCCGCACGGCGCCGCGCGCGCCGACGAGTACTACTGGCTGCGCGACGACAAGCGCGAGAACCCGGAGATGCTGGCCTACCTCGCGGCGGAAAACGCCTACGCCGATGCGCTGATGGCGCCGCTCAAGCCGCTGCAGGACAAGGTCTACGGGGAGATCGTCGGCCGCATCAAGCAGGACGACAGCTCGGTGCCCTACCGCGAACGCGGCTGGTGGTACTACACCCGCTTCGAAACCGGCCAGGACTACCCGGTGTACGCGCGCCGGCAGGGCGAACCCGCCCGCACGCCCTCGCTCGGCAGCGAGCTGGAGGGCGCCGAGCAGGTGCTGCTCGACGTCAACGCGATGGCCGCGGGCAAGGACTACTTCAGCGTCGGTGACTGGGCCGTGAGCCAGGACAACACCCTGCTGGCGTGGGCCGAGGACGATGTCGGCCGTCGCCAGTACACGATCCGGGTGAAGAACCTCGTGAGCGGCGAGGTCTATCCCGACGTGATCCGCGGCGTGTCGCCCAACCTCGTCTGGGCCGACGACAACCGCACGCTGTTCTACGTCGAGAACGACCCGGAAACGCTGCTCACCAAGCGGGTGAAAAAGCACCTGCTGGGCACGCCGGCGAGTGCCGACGAGGTCGTCTACGAGGAGCACGACGACAGCTTCTACATGGGCATCGACCGCAGCCGGGACGACCGCTATCTCTGCATCTCGGTCGAGTCCACCGTGTCCAGCGAGATGCGCTGCGCGCCGGCCGCCGACCCGCGCGCGTTCACCGTGCTGGCGCCACGCCAGCGCGACGTCGAATACCAGGCCGACCACCTCGGCGACCGCTGGGTGATCCGCACCAACGCGCCCGGCGCCGACGGCAAGCCGGCCAGCAACTTCAAGCTGATGACCGCGCCCTCGGACGCGAGCTCGCGGGCACAGTGGCGCGAATGGGTGCCGCACCGGGACGACGTGTTCGTGGACGGCTTCGAGCTGTTCGACGGCTTCACCGCGGTCGCCGAGCGCTCCGGCGGTCTGGAGCGGCTGCGGCTGCTGAAGGACGGCGGCGAGGAGTTCGTCAAGGTCGACGAGCCCGCCTATTCGATGGGCCTGGACGTGAATTCCGAGCCCGGCACCGACTGGCTGCGCTACAGCTACACCTCGCTGACCACGCCCGCGACCACCTACGAGCTCAACGTGCGCACCGGCGAGCGCCGCCAGCTCAAGCAGCAGCCGGTGCTCGGCTACGACCCGTCCAAGTACCAAACCGAACGCCTGTGGGCGACCGCGCGCGACGGCACGAAGGTGCCGGTGTCGCTGGTCTACCGCAAGGGCTTCCGCAAGGACGGCAGCGCGGCGCTGCTGCAGTACGCCTACGGCAGCTACGGTTCGTCCACCGACCCCAACTTCAACCTGCCGGTGGTCAGCCTGCTGGACCGCGGCATGGTCTACGCGATCGCGCACATCCGCGGCGGCCAGGAGTTGGGGCGCGCCTGGTACGACGACGGCAAGCTGTTCCACAAGAAGAACACCTTCACCGACTTCATCGACGTCACCGACTTCCTGGTGCAGGAAGGCTATGCTGCGAAGGATCGCGTCGCCGCCTACGGCGGCAGCGCCGGCGGCCTGCTGATGGGCGCGATCAGCAACATGGCGCCGGAGAAGTACCGGGTGATCCTGTCGCAGGTGCCGTTCGTGGACGTGGTCACCACCATGCTCGACCCGTCGATCCCGCTGACCACCAACGAATACGACGAGTGGGGCAACCCGGAGCAGAAGGCGTACTACGACTACATGCTGTCGTACTCGCCGTACGACAACCTGAAGGCGCAGGCCTACCCGGCGATGTTCATCGGCACCGGGCTGTGGGACTCGCAGGTGCAGTACTGGGAACCGGCGAAGTACGTCGCCCGCCTGCGCGACCTCGACACCGGCACGCGGCCGGTCGTGTTCCGCGTCAACATGGACGCCGGCCACGGCGGCAAGTCGGGCCGATTCCGCCGCTACCGCGAACTGGCCGAGATGTACGCGTTCCTGCTCGACCAGCTCGGCGTCGCGGAAGCGCGCTGACGCGGCCCCCGAGCTGCTCCGCCGCACGCGACCCGTGGAGCGGAGTTCGCTCCGCTGCCTTGGCGCCGGGTCCTGGCGCAGCGGAGCAAGCTCCGCTCTGCGGTCGGGCCGATCGTGCACGGACATGCCCGGATGACATCCGCCCTTCCGAAGCAGACGCGACTCCGCTGGGCCTGGTGGCTGCTGGCCTACGCCAGCCTCGCGCTCGGCCTGGTCGGCATCGTGGTGCCCGGACTGCCGACCGTGCCGTTCGTGCTGCTGGCCGCTTGGGCCGCGGCGCGCGGCTCGACGAAGCTGCACCGGTGGCTGCTCGCGCACCGGCAGTTCGGGCCGATGATCCGCGACTGGCAGGCGCAGGGCGCGGTCAGCCGTCGCAGCAAATGGCTGGCGAGCGTGATGATGGTGGCCTGCGGCGCGCTGCTGTTCGCGACCGCGCCGAAGTGGTGGATGGCGGCGACCGGCTGCGCGGTGATGGCGGTGGTCGCGGCGTGGCTGTGGAGGCGCCCGGAACCGCGCGCCTGAGCGCGCCCGCCCGCGCTACACTGCGGCGATGAACCGCCTCCTGCCGCTCGCCTTCCTCGCCACCGCCACGCTGGCGCTCGCCGCCTGCGGCAACAAGGGCCCGCTGGTGCGCCCGGTGCCGGCGCCCGCGCCGCAGGCCACGCCGGCCCCGGAGGCCGCGCCAGCCCCTGTGGAACCGTCGTCCGAGCTGCCGCCGCCGCCCGCGCCGGAAGTGCAGGACACGGCGCCGCCGGCTGGCGACGGCAACGGTTGAGGCCATGACGCCCGCGCCGCGCCCGCCGCTGCGCTTCACCAAGATGCACGGTGCGGGCAACGACTTCGTCGTGCTCGACCTGCGCGACGGCATGACGCCGCCGTCGCCCGCGTTGTGCCGCCGGCTCGCCGACCGCCACACCGGCGTCGGCTGCGACCAGATCCTGACCGTCGAGGCCGCGCGCTCGCCCGGCGCGGCCGCCGCCTACCGGATCTGGAACGCCGACGGCTCGGCCGCGCAGCAGTGCGGAAACGGCGCGCGCTGCGTCGCGGCGTGGCTGGTGCGCGCCGGCGCCGCGCCGGCCACCGGCTTCGCGCTGGACAGTCCGGCCGGGCGCCACGAGGTCGAAGTGCTCGGCGGCGGCCGTTACCGCATCGCGATGGGGGTGCCGCTGTTCGAGCCGGCGCGGATCCCGCTGCGCGGCTTCAACGCGGCGCAGGATCGCTACACGCTCAAGGTCGACGGCGCGCGGGTGGATTTCGGCGCGGCGTCGATGGGCAACCCGCACGCGCTCATCGAGGTCGAGGACATCGAGACGGCGCCGGTCGCCCGCGTCGGCGCGGCGCTGCAACGCCACCCCGCGTTCCCGGAATCGGTCAACGTGGGCTTCGCCCGCGTGCTCGCGCCCGACCGCATCCGCCTGCGCGTGTACGAACGCGGCGCCGGCGAGACCCTCGCCTGCGGCAGCGGCGCCTGCGCGGCGGTCGCGATCCTCGCCCGGCGGCACCGCGTCGAGCGCGAGGTCGCGGTCGAGCTGGCGGGCGGCGAACTGGTGATCGGCTGGCGCGACGACGACGCGCCGATCACAATGGCCGGGCCCGCCGCATTCGTCTTCGAGGGGGAATTCCACGCATGAGCGCCCACGCATGAGCGAGAGCGAGAAGCTCGGCGCGCACGAAGTCGCCGCCTGGCTGCGACGCCACCCGCAGTTCCTGCAGCAGTTCCCCGACCTCGCGCTGAGCCTGGTGGTGCCGCGCGAGGAAGGCCCGGCGGCGTCGCTGGCGAGCTACCAGCTGGAAGTGCTGCGCGACAAGAACCGCGAACTCTCGCGCCGCCTGCACGAGCTGTACGCCAACGCGCAGGAGAACGAGCGGCTGGCGGTGCGCACCCACCAGCTGACCCTCGCCCTGCTGCGCCAGGACGACGCGGCCGGCACCCTGCGCGCGATGGCGGCGTCGCTGGCCGAGGACTTCCAGGGCGACCTGGTGCGGATCGTGCTGTTCGCGCCGGTCGCGGACCTCGGCGATGCCGACTGGCTGCAGGTGATCCCGGCCGCAGACGCGCGCCTGGCGCCGTTCCGCGACGCGCTCGCCGCGGGCGAGCCGATCACCGGCCGCCTGCATCCGGACAAGCACGCGCTGCTGTACGGCGCGCGCGCGGAAGAAGTGCAGTCGAGCGTGCTGCTGCCGCTGCGCGGCGGCGACGGCGCCGCGCTGGGCCTGCTCGCGGTCGGCAGCCACGATCCCAACCGCTTCTTCCCCGGCATGGGCACGCTGTTCCTGCGCATGATGGGCGAGGCGCTGGTCACGGCGCTGGCGCGGTATGCCGGCTAGCGCGCAACGCATCGCCTCGCGCCCGCGCAGGCGGGCATCCCGCGCCTGCCGATGAACCGCCGCTCCGCCGCCACGCCGCTCGACCCGCCACGCACCCCGGACGCGCCGCTTGCGCCGGCCGCCGCCGAATTCCTGCACCACCTCGAGGTCGAGCGGGCGATGTCGCCGCACACCCTCGACGGCTACCGCCGTGACCTCGCCGCGCTCGGCGCCTATGCGGAGGACGCCGGCGCGGATGCGTGTGCGCTCACCGACGCGCAGCTGCGCGCCTTCGTCGCCGCCGAGCACCGCCGCGGGCTGTCGCCCAAGAGCCTGCAGCGTCGCCTGTCCGCCTGCCGCAGCTTCTACCGCTGGCTGCTGAAGCACGGTCGCATCGCCGCCAACCCGGCCGCCGCGATCCGCGCGCCGAAGGCGCCGCGCAAGCTGCCGCAGGTGCTCGATCCGGACGAGGCCAAGCAATTGGTCGAAGTCCCGACCGACGCGCCGCTCGGCCTGCGCGACCGCGCGCTGCTGGAGCTGTTCTATTCCTCCGGCCTGCGCCTGTCCGAGCTGTGCGCGTTGCGCTGGCGCGACTTGCACCTGGACGACGGGCTGGTGACCGTGCTCGGCAAGGGCAGCCGCCAGCGCACGGTGCCGGTCGGCTCGCACGCGCGCGCCGCGCTCTCCGCCTGGCGCGTCGAGCAGCGCCCCGAATCCGACGCGCCGGTGTTCCCCGGCCGCAACGGCCCGATCACGCCGCGCGCCGTGCAACTGCGGCTGCGCCAGCTGGCGCGCCGCCAGGGGCTGTTCAAGCGCGTGCACCCGCACCTGCTGCGGCACTCCTTCGCCAGCCACGTGCTGGAATCCTCCGGCGACCTGCGCGGCGTGCAGGAACTGCTCGGCCACGCCGACATCGCCACCACCCAGATCTACACCCACCTGGACTTCCAGCACCTGGCCAAGGTTTACGACGCGGCGCACCCGCGGGCGAAGCGCAAGGCACGCTAGCGCGCCGCGGCGGGCGCCTCAGGCCTCGCGCTCGAACACCACCGGCGCCTCCGCCAGCAGGTAGGGCAGCAGGTCGTCGAACGGCTGCGGGCGACCGAGCAGGAAGCCCTGCAGTTCGTCGCAACCGCGCGCCTGCAGCCACGCGCGCTGCTGGTCGGTCTCCACGCCCTCGGCGACCGTGCGCAGGCCGAGCAGGTGGCCGAGGCCGATGATCGAAGCGCAGATCGCGGCGTCGTCGAGGTCGTGGCCGAGGTCCTGCACGAACGAACGGTCGATCTTCAGCCGGTCCAGCGGCAGCCGCTTCAGGTAGGCCAGGCTGGAATAGCCGGTGCCGAAGTCGTCCAGCGACAGGCCGACGCCGAGCCCGGCGATCCGGCGCATGGTCTCGATCGCGCGCTCGGTGCTGTCCATGATCACGCTCTCGGTGAGCTCGAGCTCCAGCGCGCCAGGCGGCAGCAGGAACTCGCGCACCACCGCGGCGACCTCGCGGTCGATGTCGTGGGCGAACTGCGCGGCCGACACGTTCACCGCGATGCGCAGGTGGCCGAGCCCCGCGGCGACCAGCAGCGCGTGGTGGCGCGCCGCCTCGCGCAGCACGTGGCGGCCGAGGTCGACGATCAGGCCGCTCTCCTCGCACACCGCGATGAACTCGGCCGGCGGCAGCAGGCCGCGCTCGGGATGGTGCCAGCGCACCAGCGCCTCCAGCCCCAGCGGGCGCCCGTCCAGCCCCCACAGCGGCTGGAAGTACAGCGGGAACTCGCCGCGCTGCAGTCCGTCGCGCAGCTGCGAGACCAGCTGCAGCCGCTGCGACACGGTGCCGTCGAATTCCGCCCGGTAGGCGATCGCGCGGTTCCGTCCCTGCCGCTTGGCCTGGTACATCGCGAGGTCGGCGTGGCGCAGCAGGGTTTCGGCGTCGCCGCCGTCGCGCGGGTAGCGGCAGTGGCCGATGCTGGGGGTGAGCTGGTGGCGCACGCCCGCCAGGTCGATCGGCTCGGCCAGCACCTCGCCGATTCGGGCGATCACCGCCTGCAGCCCGGCCTCGTCGGTCTGCGCGAGCACCACCACGAACTCGTCGCCACCGAAGCGGCCGACCGTGTCGGCATCGCGCACGATCCCGTGCAGGCGGCGCGCGATTTCCTTCAGCGCGGTATCGCCGGCGCTGTGGCCGAGGCTGTCGTTGATCAGCTTGAAGTCGTCGAGGTCCACGAACACCACCGCGACGCCGTGGCCATGGCGCCCGGCGCCGGCGATGGCCTGTTGCAGGCGGTCGTGCAGCAGCTGGCGGTTGGGCAGGCCGGTGAGATCGTCGTGGGTCGCGCGCCAGGCCAGCTGCTCCTCCTGGCGCTGGCGCTCGGTGACGTCCGCCAGCACGCCGACGAAGTGGGTGAGGGTGCCGGCGTCGTCGCGCACCGGCGTCAGCCGGAACTCGTTCCAGAACATGCGGCCGTCGCGCCGGTAATTGCGCAGCACCGCGCGCGCCTCGCGCTGTTCGGCCAGCGCGCGCCGAATTTCGGCGACCCCGGGCTGGTCGCCGTGCGCGCCCTGGAGGATCCGGCAGTTGCGGCCGACGATCTCCGCCGCCGGGTAGCCGGTGATCTGCTCGAAGGCGGCGTTGACGTACACCACCGGGTGCGCCGGATCGCGCGCGTCGGCGATCACGATGCCGTTGCCGGTCGCCTGCACCGCGCGCCGCAGCAGGCGCAGGTCGGCCTGGTCGCGGTGGCGCTCGGTGACGTCGAGCATGCCGCCGACCATGCGCACGACCTTGCCGAGTTCGTCGCGCTGCAGGAAGCCGCGATCCACCACGTCGGCCCAGCTGCCGTCGCCGCGGCGGAAGCGGTACTCGCATTCCCACTCGCTGACCCCGGTGTCGAAGGCGGCCTGCAGGGAGGCGCTGGCGCGCTCGCGGTCGCCCGGATGGATGAGCTCCTCCCAGGCGTCCAGCGTCGCCGGCACGTCGTCGGGGGAGTGCCCGAACATCGTGAAGAACGACGCGCTCCACCACAGCGCGCCGTTGCCCACGTCCAGGTCGTAGACCGCGTCGCTGGTCGCGCGCGCGACCATGCGGAAGCGCTCTTCCACCCGCTCGCGCTCGGTGACGTCCTGCGCCGCGGCCAGCCGCGCCGGCCGGCCGTGGAAATCGAGGTCGTGCAGGTACAGCGCCATCCGCATCGCACGACCATCCTTGCGCAGGTGCGTCCAGACCTCGCCCTGCGCGCGCTCCGGGCCGGGAATGCGCGCGGCGGCCTGCATCGCGGCGCGCTCGGTGGCGGGGCGGATATCGAGCACCGTCATCGCGAGCACTTCGGCGCGGGTGTAGCCGTAATGGCGCAGCATGGCGTCGTTGACCGCGAGGAAGCGGAAGGTCTCGCGATCGAACACCCACATCGGCACCGGGTTGTGGTCGAACAGGAACCGGTACTGCGCGCGCACCGCGTCGAGCTTGGCGCGCGTGCGGGCGTATTCGGTGACGTCCTGCTGGGTGCCGCCGACGACGCGCCGGCCGTCCTCCTCCTGCCACCCGCCGCGCGCGTGGATGGTGCGCACCTCGCCGTCCGGACGGATGATCCGGAAATCCAGTTCGAGCGGGCCCTCGCCCTCCGCCAGCCGTTGCACGTGCTGCTCGACCACCCCGCGGTCGTCGGGGTGGATCCACTCCAGGCATTCCTCGCGGCGCAGCGTTTCGCTGGGCGGGCGACCGTACAGGGCGAAGGTCTCCGGCGACCAGTGCACGCGGTCGGTGGCGACGTCCCAGGACCAGTCGCCGAGCCCGGCGATGCGCTGGGTCGCGCCCAGCAGCGCGACCTGTTCGTCCAGCGCGCGGGCCCAGTGCGCCCGCTCCCGCCGCCACTGGCGCGCGGCCTGCGCCGCCAGGCCGCCCAGCCCGAGCAGGCCGAGCGCGAGCAGCACCAGCAGCAGCACGCCGGTGCGCTGCCCATGCAGCAGCCACAGCCCGGACATGGCGGACAGCAGGCAGCACAGCAACAGGACCGTCACCAGGACGCGGCCGCGCCCCGGCGACGCCTGTGGTGGTTGCACCAGACGCCTGCCCATCAACACGTCTCCCCTTGTACCCGGAGCGCTCCCCGCGGAACGCGATCCGGGCGTGCCCCGCCGTCGCGGGCACCTTTCCGTGTCCGCACTATCGGCCGCGGCCGCCGATCCTGAAGCGCGTCCGCCCCTGCGTCCACGCCCGCCACGCTACAGTTTCGCTTCCCACGCCGCACGGTGCCCGAAATGATCGATCTGTACTACTGGCCGACGCCGAACGGCCACAAGATCACCTTGTTCCTCGAGGAATCCGGCCTGCAATACCGGATCGTGCCGGTGGACATCGGCAAGGGCGCGCAGTTCGAACCGGCCTTCCTCGCGATCTCGCCGAACAACAAGATGCCGGCGATCGTCGACCACGCGCCCGCCGATGGTGGCGCGCCGCTGAGCGTGTTCGAGTCCGGCGCGATCCTGCTCTACCTCGCCGGGAAGACCGGGCGCTTCCTGCCGCCCGATCCGCGCGGGCGGACGGCGGCCCTGGAATGGCTGTTCTGGCAGGTCGGCGGACTCGGGCCGATGACCGGCCAGTACGGGCATTTCCACGTCTACGCGCCGGAACCGATCGCCTACGCCCGCGAGCGCTACGCCAACGAGGCGCACCGCCTGCTCGGCGTGCTCGAGCGCCGGCTCGCCGGCCGCGCCTTCCTCGCCGGCGACGTCTACACGATCGCCGACATGGCCTGCTATCCGTGGATCGACCCCTACGCCGGCGCGCCGCTGGACCTCGCGCCCTACCCCGAAGTGCGCCGCTGGCGCGAGGCGATCGCCATGCGGCCGGCGACCGGGCGCGCCTACGCACTGGCGAAGGAGGTCAATCCGGATGCCGGCAAGCCATTGGGGGAGGAGGAGCGGCGCAACCTGTTCGGCAAGCGCTGATCCGGGCCGGCCTCACTCCTCCGGCACCTGCATCGCGTATTCCTTCGGCGGCTGCGCGCCGCGCAGCCAGCGCACGAAGTAGTCCCAGCGGCGGCGCATCATGTAGCTGCCGTCGGCGCCCTTGTAGCCGTGGCGGGCGTGCGGAAACACGACCAGGTCGAAATCCCGGTTCGCCTTCACCAGCGCGTCCACCACCAGGAAGGTGTTGGAAGGCGGCACGTTGTCGTCCATCAGGCCGTGGGCGAGCAGCAGCTTGCCCTTGAGGTTCGCCGCCTTCGCCGCGTTCGCCTGCGCCGCGTAGCTGCTGCGGCCCGCGTCGTCGAAGGTTTCCAGTCCCTGCCACTTCTCCGCCCAGTCGTCCTCGTAGTGGCGGTTGTCGTGGTTGCCGCTCTCGCTGATGCCGACCTTGAAGAAATCCGGGTAACTGAACATCGCGTCGGCGGTCGCGTAGCCGCCGCCGGAGTGGCCCCAGATGCCGACCCGCTCGAGGTCGATCCACGGATGGCGCGCGGCCAGCTGCTTCAGGCCGGCGACCTGGTCCGGCAGGGTGTTGTCGCCGATGTCGCCGCCGAACGCGTCGTGGAAGGACTTGGAACGCCACGGCGTGCCCGTGCCGTCGATCGCCACCACGATGAAGCCCAGCTCGGCGAGCGCCTGGTGGTCGCGGCGCGCTGCGCTGAAGCTGCGGCTGCCGACCGAGCCGGTCTGCGGGCCGGGATAGACGTAGTCCACCACCGGATACTTCTTCGCCGGATCGAAGTGCGTCGGCTTGAACATCAGCCCGTACAGCTCGGTCTTGCCGTCGCGCGCCTTGACCGTGAAGCCTTCCGGCGGCACCCAGCCGATCGCCCGCAGGCGGCCGATGTCGGCGCGCGCGACCTCGCCCAGCACGCGACCGTCCATTGCATCGCGCAGCACGGTGACAGGCGGCTCGGCGGGTGTCGAATAGGCGTCGACGAAGTGCGCGCCGTCCGGCGCCAGGCTGATCGTGTGGTCGGCGGCCTCCGGCGTCAGCAGCACCGGCGCGCCGCCGTCGAGCGAGACCCGGAAGAACTGCTGGAAGTACGGGTCCACGCCGGGCGTGCGGCCGACGCCGCGGAACCAGACCATGCGCGTGTCCGGATCCACCCGCAGCACCTCGGTGACGTTGCCCTCGCCGGTGGTCACCGCGTGCTTGAGCTCGCCGTCCAGGCCGTACAGGTACAGGTTGCCCCAGTCGGTGCGCTCGCTGAACCACAGCAGCTCGTCCGATTGCGGCAGGTAGCGCCAGCTCACGCCGGTGGTGCCGCTCTCGTAATACGTCGGCACGTGCTCGTGGAGGACCGTGCGCACCTTGCCGGTCGCGGTGTCGGCGATCCGGATCCAGACGTCCTTGTGGTCGCGCGAGACCGAGGCGAACGCCAGCGACCTGCCGTCCTCCGCCCACTGCACGTCCTCCCAGCCGCCGTTGCAGCTGACGTCGTCGCACAGGGTGGAGCGGTGCTGGTCCGGCGGCGTGTCCAGGCGCAGCACGCGGCGCGCCGGCACGTCGATCACGACGCGCTCGATCATGGTCACGTGTTCGTCGCCGACCAGCGGGTATTTCCAGGTTTCGACCGGCGGATGGCCGACGGCGGTGCCGACCAGGGTCATGCTGCCGGTGCGGCGCTGGTCCTGTCGGAAGGTCGCGATCTTCGTCGAATCGGGAGACCACACCAGGATCGCGCGGTCCGAATGGGTCCAGCCGGCGTTGTCAGTCGCGTAACCGTAATCGGTGCTGCCATCGGTGGTGAGCGGCGTTTCGGTGCCGGTGGCGACATCGCGCAGCCACAGGTTCCAGTCGCGGATGAAGGCCTCGGCTTTGCCATCGGGCGAGCGCACGCCCGGCTCCGCACCCGTCTTCGCCGGCCTCGGCGCCGGCACGCACTCCGGCTTGCCGGCGCTGCCGCACAGGTAGCGGTCCTTGCCGACCACGACCTCGTAGCCGCCGTCCCCGGCGATCCGCGCCTCGGTGATCTTCAGCCTTGTCGCGTCCACCGGCTTGCCGCCGGCCCGCGCCAGGGCGTCGGCCAGCTTGCCCGCATCGACCAACGGCGAGATGGTCGCGGTGGCGACGTCGTAGCGCAGGAAGCGGTCGCCGCGCGCGTCGTGGTCGCGATACCAGAAGCTGTCGTCGTCCAGCCAGGTGACGCTCTGCACCGCGTGGTCCACCAACGGGTTCGCGTTGTGGCCGACGAAGCGCTCGGCGTGCGTGTAATCGACCGGGGTCAGCGTATCGGTGATGGACATCGGAGCAGCCGCGAAAGCGGGCAACGCCATGCAGGACAGGACGGCGCCGAGCAGGCGCGGGCGATGGTCGGCCATGGGGCGGGTGCGCGCGGAAGGGAGTGCCGCATGCTAAGCCATCGCGCGCCGCGTTCATCCGTGCCGCCGGTCACGGTTGTATCCGCCGCGCTTGCGCCCGGTCGCCGCATGCGCTATTTCCGCTGGTTTGGGGGAGGCAGGACGCCATGGACCAGCAAGTTCCTGCTTGGCGAAGCATGACCGGCGCGTCCGCGCTCGGCGCGCTGGCGCTCGCCGCCTGCTCGCTGCTGTCCTGGTGGTGGCCCGCGTTGCGGCCCGACGCCTGGCCCGTCCCGTCCACACCGCTCGCGTCCGCCTTGCTGGCGCTCGCCGCGCTGGCCCTGTGGCTGCAACGCGCGCCGGCAACGCGACCCGGAGTCGGGCGCGCCGTCGCGTTGCTGGTGGTCGTGTCCGGCATCGCCGGCGTGGTGCTGGCGGCGCGCGCGCGCACGCTCGGCGAGGCCGCGCCGGTCGCGCTCAACGTCGCCAAGAACATATCCCTGCTCGGGCTCGCCCTGCTGTGCCTGGACTGGACCCCGCGCCGCTTCGCGCGGCCGTCGGAACTGCTGGCCTTCCTGCTGGTGCTGATCGCCTTCCTCGCGCTGCTGGCGCGGGTGTACGGCATCGACCTCGGCGACCGGCGCACCCACTTCATGCCGCCGCTGACCGCGGGCGCGTTCCTGCTGCTCGCCCTCGGCGTGCTGTGGGCACGCCCCGCCCAGGGGGTGATGGCGGCCATCGCCGGCGGCCACGACGCCGGGCACACGGCGCGCAGGGCCCTGCTCGTGATCGCGCTGGTGATGGTGGTGCTGGGCTGGCTGCGCCTGCAGGGCGAGCGCCGCGGCCTGTACGACGCCGACGTCGGCGTGACCCTGTACACCTTCGCCTTCATCGCCAGCCTCGCGGCCCTGGTAATCTGGAACGCGCGCACGCTGCACCGCGCGGACGCCCGCCGCCGGCGCGCGGAGGACGCGATCCGCGCGCTCAACGCCGAGCTCGAGGACAAGGCCCTCGCCCTGACCCGCGCCAACGCCGAGCTGGAGGCGTTCAGCTACAGCATCTCGCACGACCTGCGCGCGCCCCTGCGCCACATCGACGGCTACGCGCGGATGCTGCAGGAGGACGCGGGGCCCGCGCTGGAAGCCGACAGCCGCCGCCAGCTCGACGTGATCAGCGACAGCGCGCGCCACATGGGCATGCTGATCGACGACCTGCTGGCCTTCTCCCGCCTCGGCCGCAAGCCGCTGGAACGCGCGCGGGTGGACATGCGCGCGCTCGCGGAAGCCGCGCTCGCCGAGGCCGGCGCCGGCCGCAATCCCGCTCAGGTCGTCATCGCGCCGATGCCGGAGGCCTGGTGCGATCCGGTGCTGCTGCGCCAGGTGTGGGTCAACCTGCTGTCCAACGCCTGCAAGTACAGCGCTCCGCGCGGCGGCGAGGCGCGAATCGAGGCCGGAGGCCGGCGCGAAGGCGGCAGGCTCCACTATTTCGTGCGCGACAACGGGGTCGGCTTCGACATGCGCTACGCCGAGAAACTGTTCGGCGTGTTCCAGCGCCTGCACGCGGCGGAGGAATTCGAGGGCACCGGCGTCGGCCTCGCGATCGTGCAGCGCATCGTCGCCCGCCACGGCGGCGAAGTCGGCTTCACCGCCGCGCCGGGCGCCGGCGCTACCTTCACCTTCACGTTGCCCGACGCGCCGGACGGAGAGATTCCCGCATGAACCTGCAACAAGTCGAGATCCTGCTGGTGGAAGATTCCGCCGCCGACGCCGAGATGACCCAGCGCACGCTGCGCAAGAAGGGCATCGCCAACCACATCGTCTGGGTGCGCGACGGCATCGAGGCGACCGACTACCTGTTCTGCACCGGCGCTTACGCCGATCGCGACAGCGGCCATCCCAAGATGGTGCTGCTGGACCTGAAGATGCCGCGGATGGACGGCCTGCAGGTGCTGGCGAAGATGAAGCAGGATCCGCGCACGCGCGCGATCCCGGTGGTGATGATGACCTCCTCGCGCGAGGAAGGGGACTTGCTGGCCAGCTACGAGCTCGGGGTCAACAGCTTCGTGGTCAAGCCAGTCGACTTCCACGCCTTCGCCGAGACGGTGTCCCAGGTCGGGATGTACTGGATGCTCGCCAACGAAGCGCCGGTGTGAACGGATGGACACGCGCCTCGACCCGCTGCGGGTACTGCTGATCGAGGACTCCGCCCCGGACGCGGAGCTGGTGCTGCGTGCGCTGCGCGAACTCGGGCGGCCGCTTGAGCATCGCCGGGTCAGCAGCGAGGCGTCGCTGCACGACGCGCTCGCGCATTTCGGCCCGCAGGTGGTGCTCAGCGACTTCTCGATGCCGGGCTTCAACGGCCTGGCCGCGCTGGAGATCGTGCGCGAGAACTCCCCGGACGTGCCCTTCCTGTTCGTCTCCGGCACGATCGGCGAGGAACTGGCGATCCAGGCCCTGCAGCGGGGCGCCGCCGACTACGTGCTGAAGAACAACCTGCGGCGCCTGCCCTCCGCCGTCCAGCGCGCGCTCGACATCGCCCGCGACCGTGCCGAGCGCGAGCGCATGGAGCGCGCCCTGCGCGAAAGCGAGGAGCGGTTCCGCAGCATCGTCGAAAGCAGCCACGACTGGATCTGGGAATCCGATCCGCAGCTGGTGCTGACCTACAGCAACCACGCGATCGAGCGCATCCTCGGCGTGCGCCCGGACGAAGTCGTCGGCACCCGCGCGGTCGACCTGGTGGAGCCGGCCGACCGCGCCGCGGTGGCGGCGCAACTGGACGACTACCTCGCGCAGAGCAGCGGCTGGCGCCAGTGGCAGGTCCGCGCCCGCCACCGCGACGGCTCGGAGCGCGTGCTCGAAAGCTCCTCCTCACCGATCCTGTCCGCCGACGGCACCGTGCTCGGCTTTCGCGGCATCGTGCGCGACCTGACCAGCCGCATCCGCCAGGAGGAGCGCATCCGCCAGCTGGCGCGCATGCGGTCGCTGCTGGGCGCGGTGAGCAAGGCCGTGCTGCGCGTGCGCGACCGCGACCAGCTGTTGCAGGCGATCTGCCGGATCGCCGTCGAGCAGGGCGGGTTCAAGGCCGCCGCGATCGGGGTCGGCGACCGCGAGGCGCAGCTCCTGCGGGTGGTCGCCCGCCACGGCGATCCCGCGGCCCTGGACGTGGTCGCCCCGCTCGCGCCGATCCCGATCGGAGACGACAGCCCGTACGCCCGCCACCCCGGCATCCGCGCCTTCCGCGAGGGACGGCGGGTGGAAGTCCACGACTTCCAGGAGCCGGGCGTGCCCGACGACGTGCGCGCCGACATGGCGCGGGTCGGCGTGCGCTCGGAAATCGCACTGCCGGTCGGCCGGCCGGCGTGGGCCCTGCTGGTGCTGTTCTCCGACGCCGAGCAGGCGAACGACGTCGAGGAAATGGAATTGATCGAGCAGCTGGCGAGCGAGGTCGAGTACGCGACCGACTTCATCGCCAAGAGCGAGCGCCTCGAGTACCTCGCCTACCACAACCCGGTGTCCGGCCTGCCCAACCGCAGCGGCTTCGTCCTGCAACTGCACGCGCTGCTCGAGCGCGGTCCGGTGCTGGTCGCGGCGCTGGACCTGGTCCGCTTCCGCTACATCAACGAATCGCGCGGGCGCGACTTCGGCGACGTGATGTTGCGCGAGCTCGGCGCGCGCCTGCAGGCCACCGCACCCGGCCCGCTGGTCGCCCACCCCGAAGCCGACACCTACCTGTTCGCGGGCGCGATGGACGAGCAGCCGGACACGGCGCAGGCTCGGTTCGAGGCATGGCTCGCCGACTTCGAGCGACAGCCGCTGCAGGTGCTGGGCGAGGAGGTCTACGTCAGCCTGCGCTGCGGCCTCGCGTTCGCGCCGCTGCACGGCCGCGAGGCGGAGCAGCTGGAACGCAGCGCGGTCGCGGCGCTCGACGACGCGACCGCGCAAGAGGCCCGGGTGCGTGCGTTCAACGAATCCCTGCGCGACCGCGCGGCGCGGCGTGTCGAGCTCGAGCGCGACCTGCGGCGCGCGGTCGGCGCCGGCGAGCTCGAACTGCACTACCAGCCGAAATTCGACGCCGGCAGCCGGCGCCTGCTCGGCGCCGAGGCGCTGCTGCGCTGGCGGCGCGCGGACGGCCGGCTGGTGTCGCCCGCCGAGTTCGTTCCGGTGCTGGAGGAGACCGGCCTGATCGTGCCCGCAGGCGAATGGGTGATGCGCACCGCGCTCGCGACCGCGCTGGAGTGGCGCGCGCTGCACCCGCAGTTGCGCATCGCGGTCAACGTTTCCGCCCGCGAGCTGCGCCACGCCGGGTTCCTCGAACGCTGCCGCGCGTTGCTCGAACCGCTCGGCCCCGCCCAGCCGCTCGACGTGGAGATCACCGAGAGCCTGCTGATGCACGACATCGGCCACTGCGTGCGGGTGCTGGACGGCCTGCGCGGGCTCGGCTGCCAGGTCGCGATCGACGATTTCGGCACCGGCTACTCCTCGCTCAACTACCTGGCGCGGCTGCCCGCCGACGAGATCAAGATCGACCTGTCGTTCATCGCCCAGATCACCCACAGCCCGGAGACGCTGGCGCTGGTGACCAACATCATCGGCCTCGCCCACGCGCTGGCACTGCGGGTGGTGGCCGAGGGCGTGGAAGACGAGGAGCAGGCCAAGCTGCTGCGCCTGCTGCGCTGCGACATCCTGCAGGGCTACCTGCTCGGGCGGCCGCTGGCGGCGTCCGACTTCCTGCGCCAGTTGCTGGCGCCCTACCAGGCCCCCGCGTGACCTTCGGCCGATGGCGCCCGCGCACCGGCGGGTGATGCTCGCCACTTTCCAGGGAAGACACCGCCATGAACACCCGTCCGCTGCTGCTCGCGCTTTCGATCACCGCCGTCCTCGCCCTCGCCGCGCCGGCGCCGTTGCGGGCGCAGGACGCCACGCCGGCCGCTTCCGCCGCGCCAGTCTGGGTCGCGAAGAGCAACGCCTACGCGCAGATCCTGGTCCGCGCGCAGGGGCCGTTCCAGCCGGAACAGCTGTCCTTCCTCGGCATCCCCGGCTACGACGATCAGGTGTTCGACTTCGGGCCGGGCTACCAGCAGCGCTACCGGGCGGCGATGCAGCGGGCGAAGGCCGAATTGCTGGCGAAGTCCGCCGGCGAGACCGATCCCGACGTGCGCCAGGACATCGCGATCCTGAGCAAGGCGGCGGACGACGCGATCGAGGCGAGCGCGGTCAACGAACGCATGGTGCGACCCTTCGCCGACGTCGGCCAGGTCGTGTTCCAGGGCCTGCAGGGCCTGCTCTCCGAGCAGGTGCCGCCCGAGCGCCGCGCGCTGGCGCTGAAGCGGCTGCAGCGCTATGCCGGGATCACGCCGGGCAGCACGCCGCTGGCGACGCTGGCGCGCCAGCGCTACGAGGAGCGACCCGATCCCCAGCTGCTGCAGCCCACGCAGATCGAGGTGCAGCAGTCGCTCGACAACCTGCCGACCTACGTCAAGGGCCTGCGCGCGCTGTTCGACCAGTACGGCATCGACGCCGGCGACGCGCTCGATGCGCTCGACGCGCAGCTGCGCGACTACGCCGCGTGGACGCGGGCGACGGTGCTGCCGCAGGCGCGCACGACCTACTCCCTGCCGCCGGAACTCTACGCGCTTCAGCTGAAGAACTACGGCATCGACATCGATCCGCGGGTGCTGATGGAACGCGCCCAGTTCGAATTCATGGAGCTGCGCGGGATGATGCGCCAGCTGGCGCCGCTGGTGGCGAAGGAGAAGGGCATCGCCGCGACCGACTACGTCGGCGTGATCCGCGCGCTCAAGCACCCGCAGCTGGGCAAGGACGAGATCGAGCCCTACTACCGCAACACGGTGATGCCGGCGCTGGACCGGATCATCGCCGACAACGGCATCGTCAGCCTGCCGCAGCGGCCGATGCGGATGCGCCTGGCCAGCGAGGCGGAGAGCGCGGCGCAGCCGGCGCCGCATTTCCTGCCGGCGCCGCTGGTCGGCAACACCGGCCAGCAGGGCACCTTCGTGCTGACCGTCGGCAACCCGAACGCGAGCGGCGACGGCGCCTACGACGACTTCAACTACCCGGCCGCGGCGTGGACGCTGACCGCGCACGAGGGCCGGCCCGGCCACGAGCTGCAGTTCACCGCGATGGTCGAGCGCGGCGTGTCGCTGGCGCGCACGCTGTTCGCGTTCAACTCGACCAACGTCGAAGGCTGGGCGCTGTACGCGGAAGCCGAGGCGCTGCCCTACGAGCCGATCGACGGCCAGCTGATCGCCCTGCAGCTGCGCCTGCAGCGCGCCGCGCGGGCGATGCTGGACCCGATGCTCAACCTGGGCCTGACCGACCGCGAGACCGCGCTGCGGGTGCTGACCGACGAGGTCGGCCTGTCGAAGGCGATGGCGCGGCAGGAGGTCGACCGCTACACGGTCACCGCGCCGGGCCAGGCCGGCAGCTACTTCTACGGCTACTCGCGGATCCAGCAGCTGCGCGCGGAAACCGAGCTCGCGCTCGGCGACCGCTTCGACCGCAAGGCCTTCAACGACTTCCTGCTCGACCAGGGCCTGCTGCCGCCGGACCTGCTGGCGAAGGCGGTGCGCGAGGTGTTCGTGCCGGCGCAGAAGGCGAAGGCGAAGGGCTGAGCGAAAAGCGCCCTCACCCCGGCCCTCTCCCGCAAGCGGGAGAGGGGGAACGACAGCGAGCGCGGTGCTGCACTGTTTTCACCTCTCCCGCCTGCGGGAGAGGTCGAGCGCGCAGCGCGAGGGTGAGGGCGTGGCTGTTGGCGAAAGACTCGCCCCCACCCAACCCTCCCCCGCTCCGCGGGGGAGGGAGCCAGGAGCGGGGAGCAAACGCTCAACTCACCCGCGCCAGCATCCGCTGGTGCCCGATCAGGCGCGCCCAGCGGGTGCCGAGATCGATCCAGCAGACGTAGGCGGCCTCGCCGGCGAGGCGCAGCACCATGCGCGGGGACAGCCGCAGGCGCGGTTCGGCCGCGCACAGCTCCCAGTCGAAGCCGAGCTGGCGCGCGAACAGCGCGCAGCGGGCGAGGTGGTAGCGGTTGCTGAGCAGGGCGACGCGCGGCAGCGTGGCCTTCGCGCGCAGCAGCTCGCGGGCGTTGCGCAGGTTCTGCAGGGTGTCGCGCGACCTGTTTTCCAGCTGCAGCGGGGCGTCGGCGGCGACGCCGCGGGCGAGCAGCTCGCGGCGCGCGACCTCGGCCTCGGTCGGTTCGTGCGCGGCGCCGCCGCCCAGCAACAGCAGCGTGCGCGGCGGCGTCTCCCGCCACAGCGACACCGCGCGCGCCAGCCGCGCGTCGAAGTCGCCGTCGATCCTGCCCTGCGGCGCGTGCTTGCCGAACAGCAGCAGGCAGTCGGCGCGCGCCGGCCGCACCGGCGCGCGCCGCGCGGTGCGCCAGACGTGGACCAGGTAGCCGCAATAGACCAGGCCCGCGCTGAGCAGGCAGGCGACCGCCGCGACCAGGCCGGCGTGCAGGACGTCGCGGTCGCCGAACAGGGACAGGCGGTGGGCATGGCGACTGGACATGGGCGCGCAGTGTAGAGACGGCGTGAAGACGATGCAGCCGGGGAAACGTGACCACGATCGGAAAGCGGCAATCCGCTGGCCCGCGCCAACGCGCCGTTCATCTGCCTGACCGCTCGTCCGCACGCGAAATCGCGGCGACGCCATCCTCGCGCGATCCCGCGCGGTGCCCCGGCTATACTCGCCCGGCGCGTCATCCGCGCAGCGCCGCCCACGCGGCACCGCCGGTGGGGACCGGCGTCCGCAAGCCCGGAGTCCCGAGTGCCGCCAACGACGACGACGCAGCCGATGCCGCCGCTGGCCATCCGTGCCTACACCGCCACCACCGCCCTCGGCCGCGGCCTCGCCGCACAGGCGGAGGCGTTGCGCGCGCGCCGCAGCGGACTGCGCCGCAACGATTTCGGCGACGCCGGCCTCGCCACCTGGATCGGCCGCGTCGACGGCCTCGAGGACGCGCCGCTGCCGGCGGGCCTGGCGCACTGGGACTGCCGCAACAACCGCCTGGCCTGGCTGGCGCTGCAGCAGGACGGGATGGCGGACGCGCTGCGACGGGTGCGCGACCGGGTCGGCCCGGCGCGGGTCGCGCTGGTGGTCGGCACCTCGACCTCCAGCATCGGCGCCACCGAGGAGGCCTACACCCGCCTGGTCGACGGTGCCTTCCCGGAAGACCTGCGGCGACCCATCGTGCACACGCCGCATTCGCTGGGGCATTTCCTGCAGGCCGCGACCGGGCTCGCGGGCCCCTGCGTGACAGTGGCGACGGCCTGCTCGTCCAGCGCCAAGGTGTTCGCGCAGGCCGCGCGCCTGATCGGCGCGGGCCTTGCCGACGCGGCGCTGGTCGGCGGCGTGGACACGCTGTGCGGCAGCGTGCTGTACGGCTTCAACTCGCTCGGGCTGGTGTCGGCGCAGCCGTGCCGGCCGTTCGATGCGGCGCGTGACGGACTGTCGCTCGGCGAGGCCGGCGGCTTCGCCCTGCTGGCGCGCGCCGGCGACGCGTCGCTCGCGCTGCGCGGCTACGGCGAATCCAGCGACGCCCACCACATGTCCGCGCCGCACCCGCAAGGCCTGGGCGCGCGCATCGCGATGGGCGAGGCGCTGGCGCGCGCCGGCATCGACGCCGGCGAGGTCGGCTACCTCAACCTGCACGGCACCGCCACGCCGGCCAACGACGCGGTCGAGGCGGCGGCGGTCGCCGCGCTGTTCCCGGACACCCTGCACGCCAGCTCCACCAAGGGCTGGACCGGGCACACCCTGGGCGCGGCCGGCATCGTCGAATCGGTGTTCGCCCTGCTCGCGCTGGAGCACGGCTGGCTGCCGGGCACCCTCAACAGCCACGACCCGGACCCGGCCTGCGGGCCGCAGATCCGCTTCGCCGACGCCGAGGGCGCGCCGCGTTACGCGATGAACAACTCGTTCGGGTTCGGCGGCAACAACTGCTCGCTGGTGTTCGGCCGCGCATGAGCACGTCGGCGCGCATCAGCCTGGACGCGGCGATCGAAGGGATCGGCTTCTGGTGCCGCGGGCTGCCGTCGTGGGCGGACGCGCGCGCCTTCGTGCGCGGCGGAACGCGGCCGGACGACGCGCCGGCGCGTCCCTCGCCACAGTTGCTCGCCCCCAACGAACGCCGGCGCGCGCCGGAAAGCGTCGCGGTCGCGCTCGAGGTCGCGCTCGCCGCCTGCCAGGCCGCCGGCCGCGATCCGGCCGCGCTGCCGAGCGTGTTCGCCTCCACCCACGGCGACCTCGCGATCACCGACTACATGTGCGCGACGCTCGCCGCCGAACCGGCCAGCCTGTCGCCGACCCGCTTCCACAATTCCGTGCACAACGCCGCCGCCGGCTACTGGACGATCGGCGCCGGCTGCCTGCAGCCGGCGACCGCGCTCAGCGCCTTCGACGCGACCTTCGCCCAAGGCTTGCTGGAGGCGCTGGCGCAACTGCACGCCGGGGCCGAAGCGGTGCTGCTGGTGGCCTACGACACCGCGACCACCGGCGCGCTCGGTTCGGCCTACACCAGCCACGGCCTGCTCGGCGGCGCGCTGGTGCTGGCGCGCCCTTCACGCGCGGATCGGCCACGCTTGCGCGCGACCCTGGTCGACGGCGACGCCCCGCCACCGCGGGGTCCGCTGGCCGACGTGGCCGGCGGCAACGCGATGGCGCCGATGCTGCCGCTGTTCCAGGCGCTGGCGGCGGGCGATGATCTGCTCGGCCTGCACGCCGGGCCGCGCCGGACCCTGCGGGTGGAGATCGCGCATGGCTGAACACAACCCGCCGCTGCTGGACCGCCACAACATCGCCGTGGTGATTCCCGCGCTCAACGAGGAACTGCGCATCCGCGAGGTCGTGCAGGGCGCGCTGGCGCAATGCGACCGGGTGATCGTGGTCGACGACGGCTCCGACGACGCCACCGCCGAACGCATCGCCGACCTGCCGGTCACCCTGCTCCGCCACGAACGCCGGATGGGCAAGGGCGCGTCCCTGCGCGACGGCTTCCGCGCCGCGTTGCGCGCGGGCGCGCTGGCGGTGGTGACCATGGACGGCGACGGCCAGCACGCCGCCGAGGACATCCCGCGCCTGGTCGCCGCCGGCAACCGCCATCCCGGCGCGGTGGTGATCGGCGCGCGCCTGCGCAAGCGCGCGCGCCAGCCGCTGTACCGGCGCCTGGCCAACGAGTTCGGCGACTGGGGCATCGGCTGGGGCTGCGGCCTGCGCATCGCCGACTCGCAGAGCGGCCAGCGCCTGTACCCGGCGCTGGTCGCCGCGCTCGACGACGTGCCTGGCGAGGACTTCGTGTTCGAGGCGCAGATCCTGATCTCGGCGGTGCGCCGGGTCGGCGCGGGCATCGTCTCGGTGCCGATCGAGTCGCGCTACTGCGCCTCGCCCGATGAGGTCGGCCGGGTGTTCCGCGCCAGCCATTTCCGCCCGTTGCGCGACCTGTGGCGGATCACCTCGCACGTGGTGCTGCAGGTGTGGCGGCATGGCGACGTGGTCCGCGAGTACTTCCGCACCCGCGCCACGCCGCCGGTGATCGACGATCCAACCGGCGAGTTCGGCACCGTCTACGCCGACGCACGGGTCCAGCGCGCGGGATGAACGCCCCTCCCGCCGCCGACACCGATGTCCTCATCCTCGGCGGCGGCCTCGCGGGGCTGACCCTCGCCCTGCAGTTGCGCGGACGCGACCCGACCCTGCGTGTCACCGTCCTCGAGCGGCGCGCGCACCCGGTCGCCGAGGCGGCGTTCAAGGTCGGCGAGTCCACCGTCGAGATCGGCGCGCACTACTTCGCCGAGGTGCTCGGCCTGCGCGATCACCTCGAGCAGCAGCACGTGCGCAAGTTCGGCTTCCGCTTCTTCTTTTCCGACGGCGAGGCGGACATCGCCCGCTGCACCGAGCTCGGCGTCAGCCGGCTGCTGCCGACCCCGTCCTGGCAGATCGACCGCGGCCGCTTCGAGAACTTCCTCGGCGAGCGGGCGCGCGCGAACGGGATCGACTTCCTCGACGGCGCGACCGTGCGCGCGATCGCGCTCGGCGAAGGCGAGGACACGCACCGGGTGGACTTCACCCGCGGCGAGGCGACCCACGCGCTGACCGCGCGCTGGCTGGTGGACGCCAGCGGCCGCGCCGGCCTGCTCAAGCGCAAGCTCGACCTCGCCGAAGCCAACGACCACGACGTCAACGCGGTCTGGTGGCGGGTGGAGGGCATCGTCGACCCGCACGCCTGGAGCGGCGACAGCCAGTGGCTGGCGCGCTGCACGCCGCCCGACCGCTGGCGCTCGACCAACCACCTGTGCGGCCCCGGCTACTGGGCGTGGATGATCCCGCTGGCGTCGCAGACGCATTCGATCGGCATCGTCGCCGACGGCGCGGCGCATCCGCTCGCCACCCTCGACACGCACGCCAAGGCGATGGCCTGGCTGCGCGCGCACCAGCCGGCGCTCGCCGCCGCGCTCGACGACCCGCGCCACCGGCTGCTCGACTTCCATTTCCTGCGCCACTTCTCGCACGGCTGCCGCGCGCTGTTCTCGGCGCGGCGCTGGGCGATCACCGGCGAGGCGGGGCTGTTCCTCGATCCGTTCTATTCGCCGGGCAGCGACTTCATCGCGATCTCCAACGACTACATCGCCGAGCTCGTCGCCCGCGACCGCGCCGGCCGCGACTTCGCCACGCATGCCGACATCTACCAGCAACTGCTGCGTTCGTTCCACGACACGATGATGACCCTGTACCGCGGCCAGTACGCGCTGTTCGGCGACGCGCGGGTGATGCCGGTGAAGGTGATCTGGGACTACACCTTCTACTGGGCGCTGCTGGCGCCGCTGTACTACGCCGGCAAGCTCACCGACCTCGGCCTGGTCGGCCGGCTGCGCCCGCAGTTCGCCGACGCCGCCGCGCTCAACGGGGCAATGCAGGCGCTGCTGCGCGAATGGGGTGCGCGCAACACGGGCCCGCTACCGCCCGACGGGCGCCTGCTCGACCAGTACCGGATCGACTGGTTCCACGAGATGAACCGCGCGCTGGGCGACAAGCTCGACGACGCCGCGCTGTACGCCCGCCTGTGCGCGAACGTCGCGCGCATGCGCTGGCTCGCCGCCGAGATCCTCGCCCGCGCCCGCGCCGCGCATCCCGCGCTCGCCGACCACGGCCTCGACGCCCTGCTCGCCGGCCACGCCACCCAGGCGTCGCTGTCCGCGGCGTGGTACGCCGAAGCGGTGGCCTGAGCAGGGCCCACCTCCCACTCGTAGGGCGGAGCTCGCTCCGCTATTCGGTTCCCTCCCCCGCGTGCGGGGGAGGGCTGGGGTGGGGGTGAGTCGCACGCGCCGGGCGAACGTCGCGGGACTGCGCGAGCGCGTCGGGCGGGAGAGGCAGGCAGGACACGCCGTGAATCCGTCCATGGAGGCTCGGATGCGCCATCCATGGCGCATACGGTCCTGCCCGCCTCTCCCACCCGACGCGCCCCACCTCTCTCGCGATCGGGTCGCGGAGCAAGCTCCGCTCTACGGCTAGCCGCCGGAACCTCTCCGAGCGCCCGGGAGGACGGGGGTGTTGCGTCAAGCCGGCCATGGATGGCCGGCGCCTGCATAAGGGCAGGGACTGCCCTTCTAAGGGAAAAGCAATACCCCCGGCCTCCCGGGCGCGGGCCCGGGAAGCCGCCTTTTCGGCGAGCGAGGTGGAGGGGTGCTAGGGCGCCGGCGCGTCGCCGGACTCGACGTAGATCGCGATCGCGCTGGCGTGCTTCTGCGACGGGCTGATGTCGATGCCGACGCCGCCGCCGACGTGGGTGTGGCCGCCGAAGCGGCCGCCGCCGACGCCGACCCCCACGCCACCGGCGCGGCCTTCGTTGCCCTGCCCGGTCAGCAGTACCCCGTTCGCGCCGAGCTCGGCCGCGGCCTTGCGCAGCTTGGCCAGCACCGAGTTCATCTTGTTCTGCTCGCCGTAGGTGAAGGAACCGCTCTGCGTCTCCAGCAGCGCGATTTCCTGGTAGCGCGGCGGCGCGACGGCATAGACCTGCACCTGCTCGGGCGCGATGGCCGGCCGCGCGTGGCCGATCATCACCCGCGAGGTGCTGGCGCAGCCGGCGAGCAGCGCGGCCGCGAGAAGGACGGCGGACAGGGCGGTGGCACGCATGGCGGCTTCCTCCGGTGGACCCGGCGATCTTCCCCCTTTTCGCATGAACCGTCCGTCAGCCGCCGGCTTCAGCTCATCCCGCCGTCGATCCCGATCACCTGGCCGTTGATGTAGCCCGCCGCGTCCGAACACAGGAACGCGACCAGCGCCGCCACTTCCTCCGGCGTGCCGGCGCGGCCGGCCGGGACCAACTGCTTGACCACCTCGGGCGGGAACGCCGCCGCGGCCATCCGCCCCTGCACCACGCCGGGTGCGACGACATTGGCGGTGATCCCGCGCGAGGCCATCTCCCGCGCCAGCGACTTGGTGGCCCCGTGCAGCGCGGCCTTGGCCGCCGCGTAGTTCGCCTGGCCGCGGTTGCCGAGCACCGCGGCCACGCTGGAGACGCTGACCACGCGCCCCCAGCGCGTGCGCGCCATCGGCAGCAGCAGCGGCTGGGTAACGTGGAAGAAACCGTGCAGCGACACGTCGATCACCCGCCGCCACTGTTCATCGCTCATCCCGGCCAGCGGCGCGTCGTCGTGGATGCCGGCGTTGTTGACCACCACCTGGACCGGACCGTCGACGAGCAGCGCGTCCAGCGCCGCGCGCGTGGCCGCGCCGTCGGAGACGTCGAAGGCCACCGCCTGCGCGCTGCCGCCGGCGCCGGCGATCGCTTCCGCCACTCCCTGCGCGCGCGCGAGGTTGCCATTGGCGTGGACGACGACGTGGCAGCCGGTGGCCGCGAGCGCGTGGCAGATCGCCCCACCGAGGTCGCCGCTGCCGCCGGTGACCAGGGCGCGTCGGGGCGTGCTCGGCGTGGTGCTCATGCTGCGTCCTCGTGGTGGTCCATGCGCGCGGGAATCCTCAGGATGCCAGCACCACCGCCGCCCGCCCTTCGGCGAGCAGGATGCCGGCGTGGCTGATGCGGAAGGCGTACTGCTGGCCGGTCTCGCCCTGTACCAGCGCGCGCGCCTCGCACTCCAGCACGCCGGGCAGGTCGTCGATGCGCGTCGCGTGCAGTTCGACCCCGCGCAGCGCCACCAGCATCCCCGGCGCGGCGGCGCCGCCGCGCTCGCGCGCGAGCAGGCCGCCGTGCACCGCCATCGCCTGCGCGCCGTATTCGCACAGGTGCAGCGCGTGCAGGCGGTCGCCGCGGCGCAGCGGATGCGTGGGGTCGCGATGGTTGCGCGCGCGCAGGCGGATCGCGTCGGCGCTCCACTCCACGACTTCGTCCCACAGGCACATCGCGCCTTGGTGCGGCACCAGCGACAGGATCGCCGCGCGGTCGACGCGCGGCGCGCTCACGCGGCCTCCACGGGACGCGCGCGTTCGCGCACGATCAGCAGCGCGAGCACGAAGTTGCAGGCGACGCCGATCGCGACCGTGCTGCCGATCGCGCGCAGCACCGGGATGCTCGACGCCGCCAGCAGCGAGAACACCAGCAGCGTGGTCAGGCTGCACACGATCACCGCGTGCAGCGTGCGCAGCTGGTCGGCGTGGTCGTCGCCCGCGTGGTCGAAGAACAACGCGTAGTCCAGGCCCAGCCCCGCGGCGAGGATCAAACCGACCAGGTGGAACAGGGTCAGCTCGACCCCGGCGCCGCGCAGCACGGCGAGGATCAGCAGGGTGGTCAGCGCCATCGGCGCGAGCACGCGCAGCACCCGCCGCGGCGTGCGCAGCGCGATCCACACGGTCGCCGCCAGCAGCACCGCGGCCAGCGCCAGCGCCAGCAGCACGCGGTCGCGGTAGGCGACCACCAGCGATTCGGAGGCTTGCTTGAGGTCGAGCAGGCGCGCGCCGTGGGCGGCGGCGACGCGCGCGACAGCTTCCACGTCGGCGATGCCGCTGAGCGAGACCAGTGCGGTCGCATGGTCGTCGCCGGTCAGCAGCAGTCCGTCCAGCGTGGTCGCCAGCGGCGTCCCGGCGAGGTCGCGCGCGGTCAGCGTCGGCGCCTGCTTCGCGCGCGCGATGTCGGCCGCGAACGGCGCGAAGGCGTCGCCGCGGAACGGCGTGGCGGCGACCGCCTCGTCGAGGATGGCCTGCAGGCCCGCCGCGTCCGGCAGCCGCGCCTGGCGCGCGCGCTGGGTGGCGGCGCTGGGCAGGTAGCGGCTGGCGATGTCGTAGCCGGCGAGCTTGCCGGTGGCGACTAGCCGGTCCAGCGCGGGCTGCAGCCGTTCCGCCGCCGCCAGCGCGGCGTCCGACGTCGGCGCCGGCAGCGCGATCAGGTAGCGCACGTCGGGCGCGCCCAGCGCCTCGCGCAGGCGCGCGTCCTGCGCCAGCGCGTCGGCAGGCACCGGGGTCAGCTTCGACAGGTCGTTCTGCCAGAACGCGCCCGGCGCGGCCGCGGCCACGCCCAGCGCCAGCAGCGCGAGCGCGGCAAAGCCCCACGCCGGCAAACGCGGCAACCGCTCCAGCCAGGTCCACATCCGCGCCAGCAGTCGCGAACCGGCGGCGTCGCGCGGCGACGGATCGATCAGCGCCGGCAGCAGCAGGCGGGTGGACAGCGCGGCCGCGGCGAGCCCGGCGATGGTGAACACCGCGAGCTGCTGCAGGCCGTCCACGCCCGACAGCAGGAAGGTCAGGTAGGCGATGCAGGTGGACGCCACGCCGGTGGCCAGCGTCGGCCACAGCGCGCGCGCGCTGGCCTGCGGGCTGACGCCCGCGCGCTGGTGGCTGAACAGGTGGATCGGATAGTCCTGCACCACGCCGATCAGGGTGAAGCCGAACGCGACGGTGATCCCGTGCACGCCGTCGAACAGCAGCGCGACCGCGCCCAGCCCGGCCAGGCCCGCGGTCGCCAGCGGCAACGCGCCGAGCAGCGGCGCCTTCCAGCTGCGGTACGCGACCCACAGCAGCAGCACCAGGCTGACCGTGTCGACGATGCCGATCCAGCTCGCCTCGCGCTGGGTGCGGCCGCTGATCTCGACCGAGAACGCGCCGGGGCCGGTCAGCGTCAAACGCGCGTTGCCGTCGTTGCGCGTCCGCGCGAAAGCCTCGTGGATCGCGGCGACCGCCTGCGCCTGCCCGTTCGGATCGAAACCGGGCGCGACCGTCTGCGCGACCAGCAGCGCTTCGCGCCCGGCACGGTCGAACCACACGCCGTGCAGGCGGCGCGGCGCGTTCGCCGGTTGCCAGCGCTCGGCCAGGTGCAGCGTCTCCAGCGTGGGATCGGCCGGCAGCAGCGGTTCGACCAGCGCGGACGCTGGCGAGCCGAGGTCCTGCACGCGCGCGTCGAGCGCGTCGCGCAGGGTGTCCGCGTCCAGCGGCCGCGCGTCGTAGCGGTCGCTGAGCAGGTACCGGTAGGGGCGCAGGCGCTCGGGGATCGCGGCGAGCATGTCGTCGCCGCCGTTGGCGACCAGCTCGAACAGCGGCGAGGCGGCCAGCCGTTCGCGCAGCGCGCGCGATTGCGCGGCCAGCGTTTCCGGATCGTCGCCGGACAGGCCGAGCAGCAGCAGGCGCGAGCCCGGGCCTTCGCCGAGTTCGTCCAGCAGCAGCTTCTGCGCCGGCGTCTGCGCCGCCGGCATGAACTTGCGCAGGTCGCCCGACAGCTGCAGGTGCTGGCCGATCCACCAGCCCGCCACCAGCAGCGCGGCCAGCCACGCCAGCGCGAGGGCCAGCCGCTTGCGCGCCGTCATTCGCCGCGGCAGAGCTGGGCGAGCGCGGCGGCGTCGGCGACGTCGCCCGCGTCGCGCGCGGCGCCGGCCAGCAGGGTGCGCTGCACCACCTCGCCCTGCGCCGGATGGGTCTCGATGCAGCGCAACTCGGCGCCGCGGCCGTGCAGCACGATCTCGCGCACCTTGCCCGCGAGCGCGGCGTCGGTCGGCACCAGGGTCATGGTCCAGTGCTGGCGCGGGCCGGTCGCGCCGATCCGGTAGTGGCGCTCGAGCAGCGTACGGTCGCCGGACAGCAGTGCGCCGAAGCTGGCCTGCAGGCCCGCCAGTTCCGGCGCGCGCGCCAGCGAAAACGTGCGCGGCGCCTTGCCGGCGCGGGCGATGGTCGCCTCGCCGCCGCGGATGGTGGTGGTTTCCGCGTACGGCGCGCGCACTTCGCGGACCAGGGTCTGCGCATCGGGGCGGCGGTACTCGCCGCTGATCCGCAGCGGCGCCTTCAGCAGCGGCGAGTCGCGCAGCTCGACGAAGGCGGTGCGCGCCGGCACCGGGCGCGCGAGCCGGTCGAGGATCCAGTCGGCGCCGGCGTCCTCAGGCGCGGCGTGCAGCGGCAGGACCAGTGTCGCCAGCAACAGCGCCGGCAGCAGGCGCGGCATCCACCGGGTCGTCGCATTCCCAGAAGTCATAGAAGTTGAACCAGTTGAAGGGGGCTGCACGGGCGAAATGCTCCAGCCGCTGCGCGTAACGGCGGATGAGCGCGGCGACCGCGGTGCGGCGCTGCGCGCGCGGGATGTCCAGGCCGTCGGAGAAGGCCTCGAAGACCAGATCGTAGCGGTTGCCGCCGCGGTACAGGCCGAAACCGAGCACGACCGGCACCTTCAGCACGGCCGCGATCAGCCAGGGCGCGGTCGGGAATGGCGCCGGGCGGCCGAAGAAGGGCGCCGCGACGGTCTGCCCGCCGGGCTGGACGCGGTCCACCAGCAGCGCGACCAGGGCACCGGACTGCACCGCCTGCTGGATGTCCAGCATCAGCGCGGGGCCGTCCTGGCCGGCGTCGATGATGTTGCGCGCGAGCGCCGGGTTGAGCGCGTCCAGCAGGCTCTGCATGGCGACGTTGTGCTGCTTGTCGAGCACGACCCGGATCACGTAGTCCGGCCGCCGCTGGGCGAGCACGCGCAACACCTCGAAGCTACCCAGGTGCGAGCCGAACAGCAACACGCCGCGGCCGCGGTCGAGCTGCGCGTGCAGCGCCTCCACGCCCTGCACGTCGACGTCGAAGCGGCGCGTGCTCTCGCTGAGCAGGAACACGCGGTCGAGGATGGTGGAGGCGAAGGTGTGGATGTGGCGGGCGATGTCCCGCAGCGTCGCCGGCCGCCCCAGCGCGCGGCCCAGCCAGGCGCGCGAGTCGCGCCGTTCCGCCGGCCGCCGCAGCAGGAAGTACAGGGTGATCGGGTACAGCAGCAGGCGCGCGAGGCCGCGCCCGCCGTAGCGGCCGATCGAGCGGATCAGCCAGATCGCGAACCAGCCGCCGCCTTCCTTGCGCTGCTTCCAGTGCGCGCTCACGCCGCACCTCCGGCATCGGCGTCCGCAACCACCTCGCCCGCGGCGAGCAGGGCGTCGCCGCGCAACACGCGGAAGCGCCAGCGCGCGCGCTCGCGCGCCTCCAGCACGACCTCGGCCGGCTCGCCCGGCAGCAGCGGCTGCACGAACTTCACCTGCGGCAGGCGCAGCGGCGGCAACGCGCCGTGCGCGGCCTCGATCGCGGCGACGACGTGCTCGAGCACCACCACGCCGGGCACGACGGGGCGCCCCGGGAAATGGCCGTCGAGGCTCGGATGGTCGGAAGGAATGGTGAATCGCATCGGTACTGCACACGCCCCTGTGGCGGAAAGTCTGGGGCGCGCCCTGCCGCGCTGCAAGGGCGGCACCCGGTCAGGGTACGGATTTCGCCGGCGATTCCGGACCTGAACGATTAATCGGCGTAGCGGGAATCGCCTTTGCGCACGCTGCCTGAAAGGCGGTCCGCACGCTCTCCCGGTTTCCGGTTTCCGGCTACCGATTCCCGCCCCCGTAGAGCGGAGCCTGCTCCGCTCTACGGTGAGCGCAGCACGCCCTGCCAGAACGCCGGTCCAAGCCGCGCCATCTTCTGCAGAAAATGCAGGAAGTTGCGGTAGCGTCCCGGGAAGCGGCGCTGGCGGTAGCCGAACTCGAGCAGCAACAGGGCCACGATCAGGCCGTAGTTGCCGACGTTGGCGCACCAGGACCACTGCGCCTCGCTGATGGCCAGCGGCGGCGCGACGCCGACGCCGGCGAGCAGCCCGCCCGGCACCACCAGCGCCGCCAGCAGCAGGTTGAACAACGCCAGCAGGCCCATCGCCCACGCCCACAGCGTGGTCAGCGCGCGGGTGTAGTGCAGCAGTTCGGGCGCCAGTTGCGCGGGCGGCAGCCCGTCCATCGCGGCGACGATGCGGGTGATCAGCGGCGTGCGGCCGGCGCGCAGGGTGCGGCCGAACCCCCAGGCGACCAGGCCGACGATCGCCGCCGGCACCAGCAGCAGCGGCAGCAGTGCCCACGCGCTGCGCGCCAGCAGGACCAGCCCGGCGGCGGCCAGCGCCAGTGCGGCGAACGCCCAGGCGCGGCGCGCGGCCAGCGCCGGCAACAGCAGCAGCAGGGCGAGGTCGCCGAGCGCGAGCGCGGCCAGGCGGGGCTCTCGGCCGATTCCGGCCGCGTGCGCGAGCGCGAAGTAGCCGAGCACCAGCGCCACCCGCAGCAGGGCGAGGCGGCCTGCGGCGCTCATGCCCGGCGCCGCTGGATCACGCCGTGCGCTGCTGCTCGACGTGCGCCGAGAGCGCGCGCAGCGAGGCGAAGATGCGGCGGTTGTCGTCGTTGTCCGAGCGCAGCTGGAATCCGTAGCGCTTGCTGATCGCCAGCGCCAGCTCCAGCGCGTCGATCGAATCCAGGCCGAGCCCGGCGTTGAACAGCGGCGCATCCGGATCGATGGACTCCGGCGCGACGTCCTCCAGGTTGAGGCTTTCGACCAGGAGCTGGGCCAGTTCGCGTTCGGCGTCGGTCTGCGGGGACATCGGGAAATCCAGGGTGTGCGGAAGGGGGGATGCCAGGGCGCAACGATCCGGCATCGCACGCCGGCGTGCAACCGCCCCGCCCGCGCCCGTTATCATGCGTCGCCTCCGCCGTCTTCCGGCACGCCTTCCCGGCCCGCACCACGCATGTCCGCAGCCGCCGCGCCCGCTCCCGACCGCCGCCCCGGCGCCGAATGCCTCGACACCGACGTGCTGGTGGTCGGCGGCGGCCCCGCCGGCTCGACCGCGGCGACCCTGCTGGCGCGGCGCGGCTGGAAGGTGCTGCTGCTGGAGAAGGCGCGGCACCCGCGCTTCCACATCGGCGAATCGCTGCTGCCGATGAACATGCCGATCCTCGAGCGGCTGGGCGTGTTCGACCAGGTCAAGGCGATCGGGGTGATGAAGCTCGGCGCCGACTTCCCGGTCGAAGGCCGCGACTACAACGTGTTCCGCTTCACCCGCACCCTGCGCCCGGGCGCGGGGCACGCGTTCCAGGTCAAGCGCGAGGAGTTCGACCAGGTCCTGTTCGAGCACGCGCGCGGCGAGGGCGTGGACGCGCGCGAGGGGATCAAGGTCGAGTCGGTCGAGTTCGACGCCGGCGGCCGGCCGGTCGCCGCCCACGCGCGCGACGGGGAAGGCCGCGCGCTGACCGTGCGCATGCGCTTCCTGCTCGACGCCAGCGGCCGCGACACCCTGCTCGGCGCCCAGCTCAAGCTCAAGCGGCGCAACCCGCGGCACAGTTCCGCGGCGATCTTCAGCCATTACGCGAACGTGCCGCGGCGCCCGGGCGACGACGCCGGCAACGTCACCATCTGCCGCCACGCGCACGGCTGGATCTGGCTGATCCCGCTGCGCGAGGGCGTCACCAGCGTCGGCGCGGTGTGCTCGCCGGAGTACCTCAAGCAGCGCCGCGGCGAGAGCGAGGCGTTCCTGTTGCGCACGCTCGATGCGGTGCCCGAGGTGCGCGAGCGCATGCGCGACGCGCGCCGGATCGCGCCGGTGCACGTCACCGGCAACTACGCCTACGACTGCTCGCGCATGCACGGCCCGGGCTGGCTGCTGCTGGGCGACGCCTATTCCTTCGTCGACCCGATGTTCTCCTCCGGCGTGTACCTGGCGATGCACGGCGCGGAGCGCGGCGCCGATGCGGTCGACGCCGCGCTGCGCGAGCCGGCGCGCGAAGCCGCGCTGCTGCGCGCGCTGCAGCGCCGCTTCGACGCGGGGCTGGACGAGTTCAAGTGGTTCATCTACCGCTTCACCTCGCCGACCATGAAGCGGCTGTTCGCCAACCCGCGCAACGTGCTGCAGGTCGAGCAGGCGGTGGTCTCGATGCTGGCCGGCGACGTGTTCGACGCGCGCCCGGTGCTGTGGCGGCTGCGCGTGTTCCGGGTGATCTACGCGCTGACCGCGCTGCGGCTGGCGCCGGCGGCGCTGCGCAGCTGGTGGCAACGGCGGCGCGCGCTGCGCGCCGGCTTCGCCGGCGACACCCTGCAGGCGGACAACCCGTGAGCCGGCCCGAAGCGATGACGGCCGCCACGCCCGTGCCGCAACTGCGGGTAGACTACGTGCACGCGTCCGACGCGCAGGCGCTGCTCGGCGAGGACGTGCTGGCGGTGCTCGGCTTCGGCGATGCCGCGCCGGCCGCCCTGGCCGACCCGCGCTACCTGCGGGTGCCGCTGCAGCCGCACGGCGGCGCGCCCTACGAGGTCTGGCACACCGGCCGGCCGGTGCGCAGCGGCCGCGACGGCGAGATCGCCTGGGCCAGCGACGGCGCGCTCAGCTTCGGCGTGATCGAGGTGCCCGAGGCCGACGGCATCATCGAGGCCGCCGCCCACGCCTACGCGCGCCTGACCGCGTTCGTGCGCGACAGCGCCACGCCGCACCTGCTGCGGATCTGGAATTACCTCGACGCGATCACCCAGGGCGACGGCGACACCGAGCGCTACCGCCAGTTCTGCGTCGGCCGCGCGCGCGGCCTCGGCGGCTTCGACCCGACCCGGCTGCCGGCGGCGACCGCGATCGGCCGCTGCGACGACGCCCGCGTGCTGCAGATCTACTGGCTGTCCTCGAACGCGCCTGGCACGCCGATCGAGAACCCGCGCCAGGTCAGCGCCTACCGCTACCCGCGCCAGTACGGCCCGCAGCCGCCGAGCTTCGCCCGCGCGATGCTGCCGCCGACCACGACGAAGATGCCGCTGCTGCTGTCGGGTACTGCCGCGGTGGTCGGCCACGCCTCCGCGCACGCCGACGCGCTGCTGGCGCAGATCGACGAGACCTTCCTCAACTTCGACGCCCTGCTCGGCGCCGCGCGCGCGCGGCAGCCGGCGCTGCCCGCGCAGTTCGGGCCCGGCACCCGGCTCAAGGTCTACGTGCGCGACCGCGCCGACCTCGACACCGTCGCCGACGCCCTGCACGCGCGCCTGGGCAGCCGGGTGCCCTACGTCGTCCTGCACGCGGCGATCTGCCGGCGCGAGCTGTGCATCGAAATCGACGGCGTGCACGAATAGGCCCTAAGCTGCGCCTGTCCTCCAACCGGAACCGCCTGCCATGGGACTGATCAGCCTGCTGTGGGGCATCGTCGCGATGCTGTGGATGGTGCTCGCGCTGGTGCCGCTGCTGGGATGGATGAACTGGTTCCTGATCGCCTTCGCCGCGGTCGGCGCGGTGCTCGCCGCGATCGGCGTGGCCCTCACCGGCACCGGCAAGCGCGGCCGGGCCAAGACCGGGCTGGTGCTGAACGGCATCGTGATCGTGGTGGCGGTGGCGCGGCTGCTGCTGGGCGGCGGGGTGATCTGAGCGGGCGGCGCAGCGGAGCAAGCTCCGCTCTACGGACTGCCCGTCCCGTACGCGGCATCAAGCGCAAGCACCCCGGCTACCGGCCACGGCTACCCGCTACCGGCTACCCGCTACCGGCTACCGGTTTCCAGCACTTCCGCCCCCCGGGCGTAGAATCGCGCCCATGACCTACCCCTTCACGCGCATGCGGCGGATGCGCCGCGACGAGTTCTCGCGCCGGCTGATGCGCGAGCACGTGCTCACCGCCGACGACCTGATCTATCCGGTCTTCGTGCACGAACCCGCCGGCCGCGCGCCGGTCGGCTCCATGCCGGGCATCGAGCGGCTGTCGATCGACGAGCTGCTGAAGGTCGCCGAGCAGGCCAGCGAGCTGCGGGTGCCCGCGCTCGCCCTGTTCCCGGTCACCGCGCCGGAGGCGAAGTCGCTGACCGCGGAGGCGGCGTGGGACGACGAAGGCCTGTGCCAGCGCGCGGTGCGCGCGCTCAAGCAGCGCTTCCCCGAGCTCGGGGTGATCACCGACGTCGCGCTGGACCCGTATACCTCGCACGGCCAGGACGGCCTGGTCGACGAGAACGGCTACGTGCTCAACGACCAGACCGTCGAGGCGCTGGTCAACCAGGCGCTGTCGCACGCGCGCGCCGGCGCCGACGTGGTCGCGCCCAGCGACATGATGGACGGCCGGATCGGCGCGATCCGCAGCGCGCTCGAGCAGGACGGCCACGTGCACACCCGCATCCTCGCCTACAGCGCGAAGTACGCGTCCAGCTTCTACGGCCCGTTCCGCGACGCGGTCGGCTCGTCCGGCGCGCTCGGCAAGGGCAACAAATACAGCTACCAGATGGACCCGGCCAACACCGACGAGGCACTGCGCGAGGTCGCGCTCGACCTCGAGGAAGGCGCCGACATGGTGATGGTCAAGCCCGGCCTGCCCTACCTCGACGTGGTGCGGCGGGTGAAGGACGAGTTCGGCGTGCCGACCTACGCCTACCAGGTCAGCGGCGAGTACGCGATGCTGCGCGCCGCCTTCGCCAACGGCTGGCTGGACGAGCGCGCCTGCGCGCTGGAGGCGCTCACCGCGTTCAAGCGCGCCGGCGCCGACGGCGTGCTGACCTACTTCGCGCTCGACGCGGCGCGCTGGCTGCGCGGCTGAGCCCGAAGCCCTGGGTCGCGCCGACGCAGGGCTCCACGGCATCGCCCGGGCCGCGTCACGGTATCGCCGGCGCCCAGCCGAGGCCGTCCGGCGAGCCGTCCGCATGCGCGAACCAGCGCAACGCGTTGCCGCCCGGGCACGCGGCGCCGAGCGAGGACGACGCCAGCACGCCACTGAGCGTCACCAGCGACGCGCTGTAGCAACTGCCGGCGTTGTCCTTGAACAGGTAGCCGCGCTTGCTGCCCCAGCTGCTGTCGATGCCGGCGGCGAAGTCCCGCGCATGCCCGGCGCTGAAGGTGTCGCGCACCTTCGCCGCATAGCGCGGCATGCCGGCGCGCTCGTGCCAGGCGTCGACATCGCGTGACTGGCGGAGCGTCACCCGCGCCTTGCCGAGCGACGCGCGATCGCCCTCGTCGGTTTCGTAGATCTCGCCCGTGCCGGCCCAGTCTAGCTTGAGCGGGTAGCAGGTGTGGTCGTGGTCCACGTTGATCGTGCCGGTGCTGCGCCAGCGGCGGCTGGTGCGGTCCACGGTGTTGACCATGTCCAGCGCCTGCCGGTAGCCGCGCCAGTCGGGATAGGAAATCCCGTCGAGCGCGAACTTCTGCAGGTTGTGGAACTGCGTCGCGATGCGCACTTCGCTGTAGATGCGCCCGCGCGAGGTGTCCACGTAGCCGCGGATCACGCCCTTGCGCGCGGCGCGGGTGTCCAGTGCGCCGCCCAGCGCATCGCCGCTGGCCGTCAGCGTGTTGCCGACGGTCGGCACGGCCGGCGCCAGGCTGTTGTGGGTGCGCGCGCCGGTGACGGTCTTGCGGCCGGGATCCAGGTACAGCAGCAGGTTGCCAGCGGTGGCGATCGGGCGCGGCACGTCGGCGCCGACCCCGGCCACCGTCACCTCGTGCGCGCGGCCGTCGTCGAGCAACCCGGCGAAGGGCGTCAGGTCCACCCGGTACGGCACCATGTCCAGCGCCTGCACGCTGGGCGCCGGCAGGTCGACGGTGTCCGCGAAACGCTGGTTGAGGTCGCTCGGCAGCCACGGCAGCAGCGGCGCGACCCCGGCCAGTTCGCCATCGATGCGCACCTCGATTTCGCGGAAGCTGCCGCCGCGGCAGCCTTGCCGGTTGATCGAGAACACCGCGAAGCGCGCGTCGCCCGGCGCGAACGGGCTGAGCAGCGCCGGCCACGCGGCGGCGACCTTGCTCGGCACGCAGGTGTACCAGGCGCGCGAGGCGGCGTCGTCGAAGTCCAGCGCCTGCGCATGCACGTCGAGGTAGGCGCGCACGATGTTGGTCGGCAGTACGAGCTCGCTGCTGCCCGACTCCAGCGGCACCACGACCTGCGGCACGCGCTGCGCGGGGGTGACCGACGTCGCGGGATAGAACACCAGCCGGGCGTGGCCGGCCAGCGTCGGCGGCTCGTCGCCGAGGCCGCCCGAGGCGTCGTCCCAGTCGTAGGTGCCGAACACGTTGCGCGGTTCGCGCAGCCAGGCCGCGTAATCGGTGACGTCGCGCTGCAGGCGCCACGTCGGCGCGCCGTCGTGCTCCTGCGGCGCGCCCCAGAACAGGGTCACGCCGTCCATCACCAGGCGCAGGTCGGCCGCGCTGGTGCTGCGCGGGCCGCTGACGTCGAGCTTGAGCAACACTTTCGCCCACGGGCCGGGACACTTGGCCGGCGGCGTGTAGGTGCCGAAGCCGCCCGCCATTACGTCGTCGTAGATGTCGACCACGCAGGGCGTGCCGGCGGCGCCGCGCAGCGGCGGCTCGACCGTCGGCTGGCCGGCGATCGGCAACAGGGCCGGCGCGAGCATCGCCGCAAAGGGCGGTGCGGCACCCGCAGGTGCGTGTGCGACCGCATCGGCGGGAGCGACCGCTGCGGCAAGGGCGCCGAGCGCGACCGGCAGGGCGGCGCGCGCAAGCATGCGCGATGGACTGGGGCGTTGGCGGAGCATGGGGGAGTCCTTTCGTCGATGCGCCGCGCGTTGCCCACGGCGCTGGGGCATGCGGAAGCGACCGCACGAACGAGGCCAACGCCGCGGATCCGTGCGAACGGACAGCGATTTCGCGATCGCGCGACTTCAGCTTGGTGATGGTGCGTGCGCCGCCGTCGAAGCGCATCGCACCGGCGAAGGCCACGACGCGGCCCCGACGGGCCGGGAGTACACTGCGGGCAGGGAGATTTCGCGCATTCATTCCCATCCGAGGAGGACCCGATGGCCGCGCTGTATGCCCTGATCGGACACCCGGTGGCGCACTCGCTGTCGCCGCGCATCCATGCCGCGTTCGCGCGACAGACCGGCGTCGCGATGCGCTACGAGGCAATCGACGCCGAGGACTTCGACGCGGCGTTGCGCGCCTTCGCCGCGGCCGGCGGGATCGGCGCCAACGTCACCCTCCCGCACAAGCCGCGCGCCGCGCAGGCCTGCGTCGCGCTGAGCCCGCGCGCGCGTCGCGCCGGCGCGGTCAACACGCTGCTGCGCCGCGACGACGGCTGGCACGGCGACAACACCGACGGCGCCGGCTTGGTGCGCGACCTCACAGACCGCCGCCGGCTCGACCTGCGCGGCCGCCGCACCCTGCTGCTCGGCGCCGGCGGCGGCGCGCGCGGGGTCGCGCCGGATCTGCTCGAGGCCGGCATCCGCGAGCTGTTCGTGGTCAACCGCACGCCCGAACGCGCCGATGCGCTGGCCGACGCGCTGGGCGAACCGGGCCGGGTGCATGTGCGCTACTTCGACGACCTGCGCGCGCTGGGCGAGTTCGACCTGATCGTCAACGCGACCTCGGCGACCCGCGGCGGCGAGATGCCCGCCTGGCCGATGTCGCTGGGCGGCCCGCGCACGCTGGCGGTGGACCTCAGCTACGGCGAGGCGGCGGTGCCGTTCCTGGCCTGGGCGCGGGTGGCCGGCTGCCACGACGCGGTGGACGGCCTCGGCATGCTGGTCGAGCAGGCGGCCGAAAGCTTCCGCCTGTGGCACGGCGTGCGCCCCGACACCGACCCGGTGTACGAGATGCTGCGCGCGCGCGACGACGCGCTGGTGTCGGCGGACTGAACCCCGCTCAGGCCGCCAGGTACTCGTCCTTCAGCCGCACGTAGTGGCCGGCGCTGTAGTACAGCGCCTCGATCTCCGCGTCGGACAGCATCCGCGTCTTCTTCGCCGGATTGCCGAGCCACAGCTCGCCCTCGCCGACCACCTTGCCGGGCGCGACCAGCGCACCGGCGCCGACGAAGCCGTGCTTCCGCACCACCGCGCCGTCCAGCACGATCGCGCCCATCCCGATCAGCACGGCGTCCTCGATCGTGCAGGCGTGGATGATCGCCTTGTGGCCGATGGTGACGTCGCTGCCGATGCGGGTGGCGAAACCGCCGAGCTTCGCGTGCGGGCCATCGTGCGAGACGTGCACGACGGTGCCGTCCTGCAGGTTGCTGCGATCGCCGATGCGGATGAAGTTGACGTCGCCGCGGATCACCGTGTTCGGCCAGACCGAGACGTCGTCGCCGAGCACGACGTCGCCGATCACGCTGGCGGCGGGATCCACGTAGACGCGCGCGCCGAGGGTCGGCAGCACGTTGCGGTAGGAACGGAGCGGCATCCGCGCATTGTAGGCCGCCGCTTCGGCACGCGGCCGCCGGCATGGGAGAATGCGCGGATGGACGCCCACCGCCGCCGCTTCCTCGACCTCGCCCTCGCCGCGCAGGCGCTGCGCTTCGGCGAGTTCACCCTCAAGTCCGGGCGCCAGAGCCCGTATTTCTTCAACGCCGGCCGCTTCGATTCCGGCGCCGCGCTGGCGGCGTTGGCCGACTGCTACGCCGACGCGATCGACGCCCACGGCGCCGGCTTCGACCTGCTGTTCGGCCCCGCCTACAAGGGCATCCCGCTCGCCACCGCGCTGGCCTGCGCCTACGCGCGCCGCGGCCGCGACCTGCCGCTGGCTTTCAACCGCAAGGAAGCCAAGACGCACGGCGAGGGCGGCACCCTGATCGGCGCGCCGCTGGCCGGGCGCCGGGTGCTGGTCGTGGACGACGTGATCACCGCCGGCACCGCGATCCGCGAGGCGCTCGGCCTGATCCGCGACGCCGGCGGCGTGCCGGCGGCGATCGCGATCGCGCTCGACCGCCAGGAGGTGGTGGACGCCGACGCCCGCCCGCGCCGCTCGGCCGCCCAGGCGGTGGCCGCCGAGCACGGGATTCCGGTGATCGCGGTCGCGCGGCTGGACGACCTGCTTGCGTTTGCCGGCGAAAGCGGAGAACTTGTCGCCCAGCGCGAGCGCCTGCTCGCCTACCGCGCCCGCTACGGTTGCGAACCGGACTGAGCGCGCATCCAACGGTCTTCGTGCAGAAAGGGGCTGCCGTCATGACCTGCATCCGTGTGCTCGCCGCCTGCCTGCTGTGCGCCGCGTCCCTGGCCGCCGCCGCGCAGGACCAGGGCAAGAAGCTCTATTGCTGGGACGAGAACGGCCGCAAGGTCTGCGGCGACGCGCTGCCCGCCGAGGCCGCGGACAACGCGCGGGTGGAGTTCAGCGCGAAGAGCGGCCGCCAGACCGGCGCCGTCGCCCGCGCGCTCACGCCGGAGGAACAGGCCGCCGCCGATGCCGAGGCCGCGCAGGCGCAGGCCGACGCCGAGGCCGCCGCCGCCCGCCGCCGCCGCGACCTGGCGATGGTCGAGTCCTACGCCAGCGAGGACGACCTGCGCCGTGCCTACGGCGAGCGCATCGCCCTGCTCGACGATGCGCTGAAGGCTTCGCGGCTGGGCGAGGAGAACCTGCGCCGCAGCCTGACCAGCCTGCTCGGCCAGGCCAGCGACCTGGAACTGTCGGGCAAGCCGGTGCCCGACACCCTGCTGGCGACCATCCGCACCCAGCACGCCGAACTGCGCAAGCAGCTGCGCATCCTCGCCCAGCAGAAGCTGGATCGCGTCGGCCTCGACGACGAACTCGCCGAAGCCGTGGAGCGCTACCGCGCGCTGCGCAAGCCGGACGCCGCCGCCCCGTAGCGCGGAGCTTGCTCCGCTGCGACGCCGCCCCGCCGCGCGGCACCGCCCGTAGAGCGGCTCCGCTGCACCGCGCCCCTTAGAGCGGAGCTTGCTCCGCTGCGACGCGCCCCGTAGAGCGGAGCTTGCTCCGCTGCGACGCGCGCGAGCGGAGCAAACGCCGCTCTACGGCGACGCGTCCCGCCACACCAGCGTCGCCATCCGCCCCGTGCGCGCGTCGCGGCGATGCGAGAAGAAACGCCGCGGCTCCCCGATCGTGCAATGGTCGCCCCCGGAGACGCGGGTAACGCCGACGGCAGCGAGCCGCTGGCGGGCGAGCGCGTACAGATCCACCCGCCAGTGGCCGGGGCGGGTCGCGACGAAGGCGTCGGCCGCACGCGGGTCGTGGGCGAGGAAGGCGTCGTGCACCTCCGCGCCGATTTCGTAATGCGCCGGACCGGCTGCGGGTCCGAGCCAGGCCAGCAGTCGGTCGGGCGGCATGCCGAGCGCGGCGACGGTGGCTTCCAGCACGCCGGCGGCGAGGCCGCGCCAGCCGGCGTGAGCGGCGCCGATCGCGCTGCCGTCGTCCGCGGCGAACACCACCGGCAGGCAGTCGGCGGTGAGGATGGCGAGGACGACGCCGGGGAGCGTGGTGACGGCGGCGTCGGCTTCGGGTTCGGCTGGCGAGGATGAGGCTGCATCGACGTCGGGCGTGCCCCCATCCCGGCCTTCCCCCGCGCGCGGGGGAAGGAGCAGCACATCAGCGCCAGCGGCTTCCGCTCCCTCCCCCGCTTGCGGGGGAGGGTTGGGGAGGGGGTGCGTGACCCGCACCACCCGCATCCCATGCACCTGCTTCAACCACACCGGCGCCGACGGCAGCTCGAGCCCGCGCTCCAGCAACTCGCGATTGGCGGCCACCGCCTCCGCGTCGTCGCCGTTGCGCAGCCCGAACGAGAAACTGTCGAACGGCGCCCGCGACACCCCCGCCGGCCCGCGCAGCGTGGTCAGCGCGTGCACGCCCGGCGGCGCCGGCCAGTCGGCGCGCAGCACGCTCGCCTGCACCTGCGCGCGCGCCGCGCGCATTGCCGCGTGGTAGGGCGTGGCGCAGAACTGCCCGGGCGGCGGCGGCTTCGGCCAGCGCATCAGCGGCCGCGCTCCGCGTGTTCGGCGGCGTCCGCGCGCAATGCGCGCAGCAGCCGCTGCAGGTCGTCCGGCACCGGCGCGGTGCAGCGCACCGGCGCGCCCGTGCGCGGATGGGCGAACTCCAGCACCTCCGCGTGCAGCGCCTGCCGGCGGAAGCCGCGCAGCGCGTCCACCAGTTCCGCCGACGCGCCCTTCGGCAGCCGCAGCGGTCCGCCGTACAGCGGATCGCCGACGATCGGGTGCTTGAGGTGCGCCATGTGCACGCGGATCTGGTGGGTGCGGCCGGTTTCCAGCCGGCACTCCAGCGCGGTGTGCGCGCGGAAGCGCTCGCGCAGGCGGTAGTGGGTAACCGCCTCGCGGCCGTCCTCGCGCACCGCCATGCGCAGGCGGTCGCGCGGGTGGCGGTCGATCGCCGCCGCGGCGGTGCCGCCGGCGACCAGCGCGCCGACCACCACCGCCAGGTACTGCCGGTGCACGTCGCGCGCCGACAGTTGGGCGACCAGCGCGGTGTGCGCCTCCAGCGTGCGCGCGACCACCATCACCCCGGAGGTGTCCTTGTCGAGCCGGTGCACGATGCCGGCGCGCGGCAGCGCGGCCAGCGCCGGGTCGCGGTGCAGCAGCGCATTCACCAGGGTGCCGGCGGGGTTGCCGGCGCCCGGGTGCACGACCAGCCCGGCCGGCTTGTCGAGCACGAACACGTCCGCGTCCTCGTACAGCACGTCGAGGGCGATGTCCTCCGCCGCGTCGGTGGTCTGCACCTCCAGCACCACGTCGAGGGTGGCCAGCTCGCCGCCGGCGACCGGGTCGCGCGGGCGCAGCGCCCGGCCGTCCAGGCGGGCGTGGCCGTCCTTGATCCAGGCGGCGATCCGCGAGCGCGAGAACTCCGGGAACAGCTCCGCCAGCACCGCGTCCACGCGGCGCCCGGCGGCGGCATCGGGCACGCGCGCTTCGCGGCGCTCGCGCGGGGGCTGGCGGGGCGTTTCCGGCGCGGGCATGGCGGGCGGGGACTTCAGGACGGGACTGCTATTATCGGCGCCTTCGTGTCCAGGCGCCCCCGCATCCCATGACCTTCCGCCTCCCCTTGCGCCGCACCCTGCGTCCGCTGCTGCTCCTGCTGGTACTCCTGGTGCTGGCCGCGCCCGGCTGCGCCCGCCTCAAGGGCGCGTTCAAGGACAAGGACGCCAACGAGGGCATCCCGGTCGAGCAGCTGTACGCCAAGGGCCACGGCCTGATGGAGAACGGCAACTGGAACGGCGCGGTCACCGTGTACAAGCGGCTGGTCGCGCAGTACCCGTACGGCCCGTACACCGAGCAGGCGCTGATGGAAACCGCCTACGCCCAGTTCAAGGCCGGCGCCAACAACGAGGCGATCTCCACCATCGACCGCTTCATCCGCACCTACCCGACCCACCGCAACGTCGCCTACCTGTACTACCTGCGCGGCCTGGTGGACTCCAACCGCGACACCGTATTCCTGCAGCGGGTATGGACGCTGGACGCCAGCCGCCGCGACCTGGCCACGCCGATGCAGGCCTACAACGACTTCAAGACCGTGGTCGAGCGCTACCCGAACAGCCGCTACGCCGCCGACGCGCGCACGCGCATGATCCAACTGCGCGACCTGTTCGCCCGCCACGAGCTGGAGACCGCGCTGTACTACCTGCGCCGCGAGGCCTACGTGGCCGCCGCCGACCGCGCCAAGTACCTGCTCGAGACCTACCCGCAGAGCGCCTTCCAGTACGACGCGGTGGCGGTGCTGGCCGAGGCCTACACCGGCCTGGGCAACGAGACGCTGGCCGCCGACGCCCGCCGGGTGCTGCAGCAGAACGACCCGCAGCACCCCTACCTGCGGGGCGACTGGCCCGACTTCCCCTCGAAGTGGCGCCGCCTCAACCCCTTCGCCGGCGAGAAGGCCGCCTCCGCCAGCCATCGCTGAATGCGGCTTGCGGGCGATGCGCGCCCGACGCTAGGCTGCCCCCCACCGGCCGTGTGGCCGGACAGGGGGAATGGGGACGATGGCCAACACGCCCGCACGCGGCGGCGGCACGCCGCTGGATCCGAAGCTCGCCGATCGCCTGCTCGACCTGCTGAGCAGCGATAACGCCTTCCGGCGCCAGTTCAAGAAGGACCCTAAAGCCGCCTTGGTTTCAATCGGATTGAGCACGGGTATCGAACGATCCTGCTCATCCATTTCGACCATGGCGCGAAAGGAGGAAATCGCACGATCGCGGGATCAGCTACGTGCGCATCTCATCTCGGTTGGCGCCTTCACGATTCCTCACTGCTTCGAGGCCGGCAAGGTCGCCTCCACCCTGCGCCGCAAATAAGCCGGCAGCGCTCCGCTCTTCCACGCGTTGCGCAAGGTCGCAAGCAGTTCTTCCGCCTCGGTGGTATCACCGGCCTTGGCGCGGCGCTCGGCTGCATCCAGCAGCGCAAGTCGGGAATCCACGACGTTGAGGGCCTGAAAGGCGTACGCGTGGGATATCTCCCCGAACGCAAGCCCCCTGCTCGCCGCCAGCCAAGCGTCTTGTTGCAGTGCGCCCTTTTCGTCACCTGCATCTGCGAGGACGTCCCGCAGGGCCACGTGCGTCTGATACAGCGCTCCCGGGCGGATCATCGACTGCAGTGCCGCCACAGCCTCGGGCGTGGAAGCTTGGTCCCGGATCTGCAGGATCCTGAGCAACTCGCTGCACCTGGGATCATCCACGGCGGTGGCATCGGCAGCCAGCTGAGGCAACAGTGGACGCACGGATGCTGAATGACCAGCGCGCTGGGCGAGATAGGCAGCCGCGAGGCGAACGAACACATGGTCGCCCGCAAAACCGGGCATTGCCTGCTCCTTCGACTTGGGGGAGATCAGGGAGAAATATTCCGGCCAGGAAACATCGCCCGGCATGCCGACGCTGCGGATGATCAAGTTTTGCAGCCGGACCAACTTCGGAACCAGGGTGTCGTCGCTCTCCTGAAAGACTGTCCGCGCCCGTTCCGACAAGCGCAAGGCTTCCTTCCAGTCGCCGCGATCCAGCGCAAGCGAAGCGCCATCGAAGTGCGCGAACGGATCCTTGGGCAGGAGAGAATCCAGTAACCGGGTTGATTCGCCGACGCGACCGAGCAACGCCAAAGCCACTGCGCGATGCCGATCGGGCGAACGCCCGTCCGCCTCGGCGCGGTCGAGCGCCGCCAAGGCGCTGGCTGGTCGCCCTTGTGCGATCTCGAGACGGGCGAGCATCTGCAAGGCGACGCTCCGCAACGGGTTCTGTGGTGCCGTCGCGCGTTCCACCGAAGCGAAGGCATCTGCATAACGCCCAGCGCCGAACGCCCACGCCGCATAGTTGTAATGCGCTGCGTAATAGTCAGGATAGGTGGTCGCCAGAAGCTTCCATTTGGCCGGCGCGAGCTGCGCTGCACGCTGGTCGAACTCTGCCGCCCAGGCATCGAGGTACAGCGCGTCGCGCGCCGGTAGATGGTCCTTGTTTTCGACAGCGGCCGCGAGGTGTTGCTTCGCTGAACCAGCGTCGACATGGCTCATCGCATTACGCATCAACCCCATGTGGGCGAGCGCAAATTTCGGATCGAGCTTGATTGCACGCTCGTAATAAGGTGTCGGGTCCTCGTCCCGCGCATACGCCTCCACCCCCAGCGCGTACGCACGCAGCGCGTCGAGGTTGCCGGTGCTGACCTGCGGAAGCGGGGCGGAGGAGTGCTCGATGGACTCCAGCGCCTCGCCGAGCTTGCCGCGCAGGGCGGCGGTGACCGCGTCGATCGAGTCCAGCGCGGAGCGGGCGCCGCTGCCGTCGGCGGATTCGGCGTAGACGGTGGTCTGGGTATGCGGGTCGATGACCTCGGCGCTGACCCGCACCTTGCCGCCGATCTCGGCCACGGTGGGCAGGATCACCGCGCGCGCGCCGTCGCGCAGGGCGATCTCGGAGGCGATCGCGCGGTCGAGCGGGGTGCCCGGCTTGCGCTGCATGCGGGCGAGGGTGTCGCGCGCCTTGAGGTCGCTGAGCACGTTGACGTAGCGCGATTGCTCCAGGCTGATCCGGAACGCCTGCTCCAGCGAGTCGTCGAGCAGCTGGTCGCCGGTGAGGTTGCGCAGGTCGGCGACCACCACCCAGTCGCGCTCGGCGAAGGCGATCGCCGGCTGCGGGCGGGTCACGAACCAGGCGCCGGTAGCGATCCCGACCAGCAGCAACGCTTCCGCGGCCAGCGCCGCCGGGCGCCGCCACAGCGGCAGGTCGCGCCAGGCCTTGGCGCTGGATTTCGGCGCGCGCAGCGGGGCGACGCCGGCCTCGCCGACCTCGTAGATCTCCTGCGCCTCGGGCACGCCCTTGAAGCGCCAGCGGCCCCACGACTTCCACAGCAGGTGCTCGCCGCGCTCGCCCAGCTCGCGCGCGGCGCGGCGGGCGAGCGGCTCGGCGACGGCGGACACCAGCAGCTGGCCGGGCCGCGCCAGCGCCATCAGGCGGCCGGCCATCGGCTTGGCCAGTCCCTCGACCTCGAGCGGCTTGGCGCCGACCGCGACCGCGGCGGCGCTGTTGCGCCAGGTCAGCACCTCGCCGACGTGCAGGCCGGCGCGCGCCTGCAGCGTCGCGCCGTGGTCCTTGCCGAGCGCGCGCAGGCCGCGGGTGTAGTCCAGCGCGAAGCCGAGGCCGTCGATCGGCCGCTCGAACAGCAGCAGCAGGCCGTCGGAGCGGTCGATCAGGCGCCCGCGCCAGCGTTCCTGCAGGTCCAGCACCAGGCGGTCGTGGGCGCGGAACAGGGTCGCGGCGGCGCTGTCGCCGAGGCGCTCGACCAGCGCGGTCGAGTCGCACAGGTCGGTCAGCAGCAGGGTGCGCAGCTGCGGCTGGTCGGCCGCCGGCGATTCGGCCTGGAGCAGCTCGTCGCGGGCGCTTTCGGCGTGCACGTCACTCGCCGTCCGGCGCGTCCTGCCATTCCACCCGGTCGCCGCCGGCGCGCTTGGCCCGGTACAGGGCGGCGTCGGCGCGGCCGTACCAGTCGTCCCAGCGGCCGGCGGGAGTGATCAGGGTCGCGCCGATGCTCAGGCGCGCGATCTGCGGCGGGCTCATTCTCAGTTCGTCCAGCGCGTGCGCGGTGCCGACGATGAAGTTGGCCACGCGCAGCAGGTCGGCCGGACTTTCCGCGTGCACCAGCATGCAGAACTCGTCGCCGCCGAGCCGGCACGGCAGGTCGTCCAGGCCGGCCGCCGAGCGCAGGATGCTGGCCACGCCCTGCAGCACGCGGTCGCCGACCAGGTGGCCGTGGGCGTCGTTGATCGCCTTGAAGTTGTCGCAGTCCACCAGCAGCAGGCCGCGGTGGCCGAGCGCCGCGTTGTGCCGGCGCTCCTCCAGCGCGAGCTGGAAGCCGCGCCGGTTGGCGAGGCCGGTGAGCTCGTCGGTGCGGGTCAGCGCCTCGGTCTGGTTGAGGCGGTGGGTGGTCGCGCGCAGGGTGTCGAGCGCGGTCTGCAGGTCGATGTTGCGGCGGCGCAGGCGGCCGATCAGGGTGTGCTCGTTGAGCACCACGCGCATGATCGCGCGGCGCAGGAAGTGGGCGAGCAGCGCCGGGTCGCGCTGCGCGAGCGGCTCGAACTCGTCCTTGCGCAGCTCCAGCAGCAGGCCGTGGCCGACCGCGGTGGCGTCGGCGCTGCGCGCGTGGTCGCCGATCAGCAGGCCGAGTTCGCCGAAGAACTCGTGCTGGCCGAGACGCTTGGTGACCAGGTCGTCGCCGAAGTCGAGCTCGACCTCGCCCTGCGCGATCACGTACATGGTGGTGCCGAGGTCGCCGCGGCGGAACAGCCGCTCGCCCGGCTCCATCGCGCGCAGCCGGCCGACCTGCGCGAACAGCGCGTATTCGACGGCCGTCAATGCGGCCGCGCCTGCATCGCCCTGGGTAGGCGCCGGCAACGGGCCCGCGACCTCGGCGCTCATATCAGCCACCCGTCCCGCCCCTGTGAGGCCCGAGGATAGCATCCGGCGTGCGGAGCGGCGGATGCGGGCGGACAGGTGTGGCTGCATGCCGGGAGCAACGCGGGAACGCGGGGATGGCGGCCGCGCAAAGCCGCCCTCACCCCAACCCTCTCCCGCAAGCGGGAGAGGGGGAACTGCAAAGACGTGCGCGCGCAGTGCGGGGCTTTGCACCTCTCCCGCTTGCGGGAGAGGTCGAGCGCGCAGCGCGAGGGTGAGGGTGCGGCTGTTCGTGACTTACCCCCCAACCCTCCCCCGTTGCGCGGGGAGGGAGCGATGGCTTGGGCCTTGTTTCCGCCGCGCGCGCCGCCATTGCGATGGCATGCATCTTCCCGAACACGATCTCTCGCACGATCCGGCGGCGCAACGCCGCGACGATCGCCGGCGCCTGCTGCGCGCCTTCAACGCCAGCCTCGCCGGCGTGCTGGTGCTGGCCGCGGTGTACAGCGCGCAGGGCCTGTTCGACGCCGGTGCGTGGGCGGTCATGCCGTGGTCGGCGGCCGGGCTGCGCGGCTTGTTCGCGGCGCCGCTGCTGCACGGCTCGGCGGCGCACCTGGCCGGCAACGCGGTCGCGCTGCTGATGCTCGGCACGCTCGCCGGCAGCGTGTACCCGCGCGCGACCGTGCGCGCGCTGCCGCTGCTGTGGCTGGGCTCCGGGCTGGCGGCGTGGATGCTGGGCGAGGCCGGCAGCCGCCACCTCGGCTTCAGCGGCGTCAACCACGGGCTGGCGTTCCTGGTGTTCGCGCTGGCGCTGCTGCGCCGCGACCGCGCGGCGATCGCGGCGGCGATGCTCGCCTTCGCCTTCTACGGCGGCATGCTGTTGACGGTGCTCCCGCGCGAGGCGGCGGTGTCCTGGCAGTCGCACCTGGGCGGCGCCGCGGCCGGCGTGCTGGCCGCGCTGCTGTTCCGCCGCGTCGACCCGAGCCCGCCGCGCAAGCGCTACAGCTGGGAGCTGGAGGAAGAGGCCGCGGACGGCGAAGGCGATGGCCCGGCGACGCACCCGCCGTCAGCCCGGCTGCACTGACGCCGCTCGCGGCGGCGCGGCGGTGCCGTCGGCGAAATCCAGCCAGCCTTCCGGGACGAGGCAGGTCGCCAGCATCACCGCGTTGATGTCCTCGTGCGCGCACCATTCCGGCGACGGGTCGAGCGCGACCGCCAGCCAGTGGCGGCTGATCCGGCGCGCAAGCGGCACCTGCGCGATCACCTGGTCGAGGCTGTGGCGCACCGGCGCCGCCACCGGCGCGTGCTCGAGCAGGCGCCACAGGCGCGCGGCGGCGAGCAGGCCGATCGCGAGGCCGAGTTCGCGGAAGGCGAGCCGCTGCGCCGGCGGTCGCGCCAGCGGATGGTCGCACAGCCAGCCGGCGAGGCCGGCGGCGGCGGCCGCCAGCAGCAGCCCGAGCAGGGCGTCGTCGCCGGGGCGCTCGTCCAGCAGCTGGGCGAGCCGGTAGGCGTCGGCCAGCAGGCCGCCGATGGCGAGCGGATCGTCGCTGCGCAGGCTGGTGCCGGACAGCAGCGCGGCCAGCGTGCGCAGTTCCGGCGCCAGGGTCGGCCCGCCGCTGGCGGGCGGCGTGTGCGCGCGCAACTGCAGGCAGGTGACCAGGCCGTCGAGCGGATCGTGCTGGCCCATGCCGGCGACCAGCGGGCGGTCGAGGGCGATGCCCATCTTCCACGCCATGCGCGGCGCGCCGTCATCCCCGGCGGACACGAAGGCGCGTACGGCGGTGCGCGCCAGCTCGCGCGCCCAGCGGTTGGCGTCGGGCGCGCCCGCATGGCGCGCGTACTGGTCCAGCGCGTGCATCCAGCGGGTCAGGTAGTGGAAGTACTGGCCATCGCGTTCCCATTCGAGCGCGGGCTCGTACGGCGCATCGGGCGCGCGTTCGGGCAGCGGCTTGCCGATGCGCAGGCCACCCTGGGTCGGATGCCGGCGCGCGGCTTCGCCAACGAGACCGCTGAGCGGGCCCTGGCGCGGGTCGTCCGGGCGATGCGCGCCGAGCACGTCGTGCACCTGCGCAACCAGGCGCGCGGCCGCGGCGTGCTCGTCGAGGGCGAGGAAGTTGCACACCGCGAAGGCGTCGGTCCAGAGATACCGCCGCGGCGGCGCGTCTCCCTCCAGCCCGGTGCGCTGCGCGAACGCGCGCATCAGCGCGAGCGCCTGGGCGCGATCGTTGCGGGCGTCGGCGAGGCGTGCGGCGTCCATCCGCACGAGGATCACCAAGGCGCGGGAAGCGCGCCGTGAACACTCGCGGCTGGCTCCCCCGCCTTGGAGCGGAGCGTGCTCCGCTGTCCACGACCGGCCAGGCCGATAGCCGAGCAAGCTCCGCTCCACGGTCGTCGTCGCTGCCGCGCGGCAGCGGGCCCGCGCGTGCTAGCGTCGCGCGTCGCCCGTCTCCCGCCTCCCGCAACCCGCATGCGCCTGCCTGCCCGCCTCGCCCTCGTCTGCCTGCTGCTGGCGCTGGCTGCCTGCCAACGCGAGACGCCGGCGCCCGAGGCGCCGGTGGCGCCCGCGCCCCGCAGCCCCGCCGCGCAACGGATCGCCGCCGACGTGCGCGTGCTTGCCGACCCGCGCATGGAAGGCCGACTGACCGGTAGCGCCGGCTTCGACCGCGCCGCGCGCTTCGTCGCCGACCGCTTCCGGGCGCTCGGCCTGCAGCCGGCGGGCGACGGCGGCAGCTACTTCCAGCGGGTGCCGCTGCTGGCGTCCACGCGGGTCGCCGAAGGCGCGCGCCTCGCGGTGGTGCATCCGGACCGCACGGTGGCGCTGCGCCTGCGCGACCAGTTCCTGCCGATGCCCTCGTTCGCGACGGCGGCGGCGGAGGTGCGCGCGCCGGCGGTGTTCGTCGGCCAGGGCGTGCACGCGCCGGACCTCGGCCACGACGACTTCGCCGGGATCGACTTGCGAGGCAAGGTCGCGGTGCTGTTCGGCGGCGCGCCGGAACGCTTCGAACCCGACCGCCGCGCCTTCCACACCGCGCGCCGCGAGAAGTTGCGCGAACTGGCGCGGCGCGGCGCGATCGGCGCGGTGTTCGTGGACACCGCCGCCGACGAGGCCAACGCGCCTTGGGCGCGCGCGGCGGAGGCCTTCGACCGCCCCGACATGCGCCTGCGCGACGCCGGCGGCGGCGCGATCGACGATGTCCCGCAGTTGCGGGTGGTGGCGCGGGTGAGCGCGGCCGCGGCCGACCTGCTGTTCGACGGCAGCGGCCACACCGCGGCCGGACTCGCGCAGGCCGTGCGCGACGAACGCCAGCGCGGCTTTGCGTTGCCGGTGACGCTCGAGCTCGCCGCACGCAGCGCGATCCGCCGGCTGGACGCGCGCAACGTGGTCGCGCGCCTGCCCGGCGCCGACCGCGCGCTCGCCGCGCAGCACGTCGTGCTCACGGCGCACCTGGACCACCTCGGCATCGGCGCGCCGGTGGACGGCGTGCGCGTGTACCCCGGCGCGCTCGACAACGCGCTCGGGGTCGCGATCGTGCTGGAGGCGGCGCGCGCGCTGAAGGCGGAAGGCGCGCCGAAGCGCTCGCTGCTGTTCGCCGCGCTGACCGGCGAGGAGCAGGGCCTGCTCGGCGCCGAATGGCTGGCGACGCATCCGCCGGGCGCGCTGGTCGCCAACCTCAACATCGACATGCCGATGCTGCTCGCGCCCAGCCGCGACGTGGTGCCGGTCGGCGTCGCCCACAGCGACCTCGACGCGCCGCTCAAGCGCGCGGCGCAGGCGGTGGGCGTGGACCTGTCGCAGGATCCGTTCCCGGAGGAAGCGGTGTTCGTGCGCAGCGACCAGTACCCGTTCGTGCGGGCGGGCGTGCCGGCGCTGCTGCTGGACGGCGGCGTGGTGCCGGCGAAGGAAAGCGCCGGCAAAGCCGCCGACGCCAGCACGGTGCCGACGCTCGCCCAGCGCGAGTTCCTGCGCCGCTGCTACCACCGCCCTTGCGACGACGTCCGCCAGCCCATCCAGTACGAGGACGCGGCGCGGATGGCGCGGCTGGCGGCGACGCTGGGGCTGGAGATCGGCAACGCGGCGGCGGCGCCGCGCTGGAAGGACGGCGACTTCTTCGGGGAACGCTTCGGCAAGGCAGCCGCGCGCGCCGCGCCGGACGGCGCTTTTGCGGAACAATAGGGGCGAGTCCCCTTCCGCAGGTGAGCCCGATGGCCCAGTGGTACTTCAGCTCCGGCAGCAACAGCGCGCGGGTCGGCCCGCTCGACGACAACGCCGCGCGCCGGCACGCGCAACAACACCCGGAAGACCTGTGCTGGCGCGAGGGCATGAGCGCGTGGCAGCCGGTCGGCGAGGTCGCCGCGCTGGCGCCGGATGCCGGCGCGCTGCCGCCGTCGATGCCGCCGCTGCCGTCGACCGGCTCCGGCCGCGGCCACAGCGACGAGATCGACTACCGGATCGTCGGCAACGACATGCAGTTCGTCGAGATCGAGCTCGATCCGGGCGAGAGCGCGATCTCCGAGGCCGGCGCGCTGATGTACAAGGACGCCGCGGTGCAGATGGACACCGTGTTCGGCGACGGCTCGCACACGGGCCAGGGCGGCGGCCTGTTCGACAAGCTGCTGTCGGCCGGCAAGCGCGTGGTCACCGGCGAGAGCCTGTTCACCACCATGTTCACCCACGCCGGCAGCGGCAAGGCGCGGGTCGCGTTCGCCGCACCCTACCCCGGCACGGTGATGGCGATGAAGCTGTCCGAGCACGGCGGCCGCCTGGTCTGCCAGAAGGACAGCTTCCTCGCCGGCGCGCGCGGGGTGTCGGTGGGCGTGCACTTCCAGCGCAAGATCCTCACCGGCCTGTTCGGCGGCGAGGGCTTCATCATGCAGAAGCTGGAAGGCGACGGCTGGGTGTTCGTGCACGCCGGCGGCACGGTGATGGAACGCACGCTCGCCGCCGGCGAACGCATCGACGTGGACACCGGCTGCGTGGTGGCTTACCACGCGACGGTCGACATGGACGTCAAGGCGGTGGGCGGGATCAAGAGCATGCTGTTCGGCGGCGAGGGCGTGTTCCTCGCGACGCTCACCGGCCCGGGCACGGTGTGGCTGCAGTCGCTGCCGTTCTCGCGCATGGCCGGGCGCATGCTCGCGGCCGCGCCCAAGGGCGGCGGCCAGAGCCGCGGCGAAGGCTCGGTGCTCGGCGGCTTGGGCCGCATCCTCGACGGCGACAACGGGTTCTGAGGCGACGCGGCCGCGGCGCGCGCGTCGCGGCCGCGGTCAGGCGTGCGGCAGCGGCAGGCCGCGGAAGCGCTTGACGGTGCGCAGGACGAAGCTGGAGTTGACGTCGGCGACGCCGGCCTGGCCGAGCAGGCGGTCGAGCAGGAAGCGCGAGAAGTGCTCGAGGTCGCGCACGCGCACGTGCAGCAGGTAGTCCATGTCGCCGGTCAGCGCGTGGCAGGCGACTACCTCGTTCCAGGCGTTGACCGCGACCGCGAAGGCCTCGATCGCGGCGCGGTCGTGGTGCGCCAGCTGCACGCGCACGAAGGCCTCGAGGTCCAAGCCCAGCCGCGCCGGGTCCACCTCGGCGCGATAGCCGGCGATCACGCCGTCGCGCTCCAGCCGCTGCACCCGGCGCAGGCAAGCCGAGGGCGACAGGTGCACGCGTTCGGCCAGCTCGGCGTTGGTCAGGCGGCCGCCGCCCTGCAACTCGGCGAGCAGGGCGAGGTCGGTGCGGTCGAGGGCGACGGCGTCGGTCATTTCGTGCAGCCTGATGCTAGATAGCGCAAGGATCTTGCGCCCGCACTGGCCGTTACCGCAACTGCGCAACCCTGTTGCGCGAAATCGTGGATAAAGTCGGACTTCCGCTCCCGCAAGGCGCCGCCCATGTCCGCCCAGCCCCGCCGCGTCGAGAACCTGCACACCGACAAGGGCAAGGTCCCGGTCTACGCGACCGGCATCGTCGACCAGCCCTGGGACGACTACAGCGCCGACGACCACGCGACCTGGGCGACGCTCTACGCGCGCCAGCGCGAGATCCTGCCCGGGCGCGCCTGCGACGAGTTCCTGCGCGCGCAGGACGCGATGGGGATGACGCCCGACCGCATCCCGAAGTTCGCCGACATCAACGCCGCGCTGCGGGCGGCCACCGGCTGGACCCTGGTCGGCGTGGAGGGCCTGCTGCCCGAGCTCGACTTCTTCGACCACCTCGCCAACCGCCGCTTCCCGGTGACATGGTGGATCCGCCGCCCGGACCAGATCGACTACATCGAGGAGCCGGACCTCTTCCACGACCTGTTCGGCCACGTGCCGCTGCTGATGAACCCGGTGTTCGCCGACTACATGGAGGCCTATGGCCTGGGCGGGGTGAAGGCGCACGGCATCGGCCCGCACGCGCTGCAGATGCTGACGCGGCTGTACTGGTACACGGTGGAGTTCGGCCTGATCCGGCAGGCGGACGGCCTGCGCATCTACGGCAGCGGCATCGTGTCCTCGAAGGGCGAGTCGATCCACTGCCTGGACAGCGCGGCGCCGAACCGGATCGGCTTCGATCTCGAGCGGATCATGCGCACGCGCTACCGCATCGACACCTACCAGAAGACCTACTTCGTGATCGACAGCTTCGAGCAGCTGATGGAAGCGACGCGGCCGGACTTCACGCCGATCTACGCGTGCCTGGACGCGCTGCCCGACTTCCCGGCCGGCACCGTGCGCGACGGGGACACCGTCTACCAGCGCGGCAGCGGCGAGGGCTGGGCGCAGGACGGCGACGTCTAGCCGTCGCCGTCCGCGGTTCGCGCGTTCGGCGCGCGCGGTCGCGGGCGCGCGCCCCGGCTGCGGCAGGCCGGCCTGGGCCGTGGTTCAGTCGCCGGGCAGCGTGTAGTCGAACTCGTAACGGTGGGCGCCGCCCGCGATCACGATGCGCATGCGCCCGCGCAGCCCGGCCAGCGCGCCGGTGCCGGAACCGGGCGCGACCTGCACGTGCTGTTCCTGCCCGTCCGCATCCATCGTCGAGCTGTGTTGCAGGACGAAGCTGCCGGCGCGGCCGTCGAGGCTGCCGGTGACGCGTTCGATCGCGACGTAGCCGCCGGCATCGCCGGCGCGGGTGGCCAGCATCTCGCCGCGGCTCACCGCCTCCAGCGCGCCGTGGAACTGCTTGTCGATCGACATGCGGAACAGCGCCGCGCCTTCGTCCTGGTTGTAGGCGGGCAAGGGCGCGAGCTGGACGTCGAACGGGCCGGTGGCGTGGGGCATGGCGGGTCCTCGGGTGGGGAACGGGTGCGCACCCGGGCATGATCGCGTGCGCCGCGGCGGCATCCAACCCGGCACGCGCGCCACGGGCTGCCAGTCGCCGCCGTCGGCAGTCGCTGCAACGCCGCGCGCGACGGGCGACAATGGCGCTCCCTTCCGCAGCCCGTGTGTCCGCCATGACCGCCAGCCCGCCGATTTCCCTGACCCGCTTCCTGATCGAGGAGCAGCGCGCCGGCCGGGTCAACGCCGAACTGCGGCTGCTGGTCGAGGTGGTCGCGCGCGCCTGCAAGCGGATCTCGATCGCGGTCGGCAAGGGCGCGCTCGGCGGCGTGCTCGGCGACGCCGGCACCGCCGGCCAGGCCAGCATCAACGTGCAGGGCGAGGCGCAGAAGAAGCTGGACGTGATCAGCAACGAGATCCTGCTCGAGGCCAACGCCTGGGGCGGCCACCTCGCCGGCCTGGCGTCGGAGGAGATGGACCATTCGCAGCCGATCCCCGACGTGTACCCGCGCGGCAACTACCTGCTGCTGTTCGATCCGCTGGACGGCTCGTCCAACATCGACGTCAACGTCTCGGTCGGCACCATCTTCTCGGTGCTGCGCTGCCCGGAGGGCGTGGCCACGCCGGGCGACGAGCACTTCCTGCAGCCGGGCACCGCCCAGGTCGCCGCCGGCTACTGCGTGTACGGCCCGCAGACCACGCTGGTGCTGACGGTCGGCCACGGCACGCATGCGTTCACCCTCGATCGCGAGGTCGGCGGCTTCGTGCTCACCGTGCGCGGCATGCGGATCCCGGAGGAGACGAAGGAATTCGCGGTCAACATGTCGAACCAGCGCTTCTGGGAGCCGCCGATGCAGGCCTACGTGGGCGACCTGCTGAAGGGCAAGGAAGGGCCGCGCGGCAAGGACTTCAACATGCGCTGGGTGGCGAGCATGGTCGCCGACGTGCACCGCATCCTCACCCGCGGCGGCATCTTCAGCTATCCGCTGGACAGCAAGTGCGCGCCTAAGGGCGGCAAGCTGCGGCTGATGTACGAGGCCAACCCGATGAGCCTGCTGGTCGAGCAGGCCGGCGGCGCCGCCAGCACCGGCCGCCAGCGCATGCTCGAGGTGCAACCGAGCGGGTTGCACCAGCGGGTGCCGGTGTTCCTCGGCTCGAAGCAGGAAGTCGAGACCGCGGTGCGCTACCACGCCGAACACGACGCCCGTGCACCGGAGTTCGCCACGGCCTGAAGGCGTGCTGGTTCGCCCGGGCGGGAAAGTCGTCCGGCGCGCGCTTGTGAAGGGCGCGTGAGCCTGGCGTGAATTCACGCCTTCGTGTCCGCTCGCCCACGGTGGCGGCGTTCTCTTGTGGCACGTCCTCGCTGCAAGGGAACGGCATGGCGAACGACTTGCGGGATCTGCTCTACCTGTCGGTCGCCGAGCGCCGGCAGGTGGAACTGGAGGCGCTGCGGGCGATGCTCGGCATGCGCTGGCGGCTGCGCCCGCTGTCGCGCGCCGGCGCCGCCGCGCTGCCGCGGGACCCGACGCAACAGCAAGTCGGCCTGCTCGACCTGCGGCAGTGCCGCGACGTCGACGAACTGGCCGGGCTGGAGGCGCCGCTCTCGCGCGGGACCTGGATCGCGGCGATCGAGACGGAACAACTGGAAGACGACTGGCTGCGCGCCTTCATCCGCAGCCACTGCTACGACTACGTCAGCCTGCCCTGTCCCGAACGGTTGCTGCGCACCGTGGTCGGCCACGCCTGGGGCCTGGCCTCGCTCGCGCCGGGGAGCATCGGCACCCACGGCGCACCGGCCGCGCGCGGCATGATCGGCGACAGCGCGCCGATGCAGGCGCTCTACCGCGCGATCGGCAAGGCCGCGCGCAGCGACGCGCCGGTGATGATCCAGGGCGAGAGCGGCACCGGCAAGGAACTCGCCGCGCGCGCGATCCATGCGCAGTCCTCGCGCGCCGATCAGCCGTTCGTCGCGATCAACTGCGGCGCGATCCCCGAGCACCTGGTGCTGTCGGAGCTGTTCGGCTACGAGCGCGGCGCCTTCACCGGTGCGCAGCAGCGCAAGATGGGGCGGATCGAACTCGCCCACCGCGGCACCCTGTTCCTCGACGAGGTCGGCGACCTGCCGCTGGACAGCCAGGCGTCGCTGCTGCGCTTCCTGCAGGAAGGCCAGGTGGAGCGGCTCGGCGGGCACGACTGCATCAGCGTGGACGCGCGCATCGTCTCGGCGACCCACGTCGACCTTGCCGCGCGCGTGGCCGAAGGCCGCTTCCGCCTCGACCTCTTCCACCGCCTGTGCGTGGTCAACCTGGGCCAGCCGCCGCTGCGCGCGCGCGGCGACGACATCATGCGGCTCGCGCTGCACGCGCTGGACCGTTACCGCGGCGAAAGCCGGCGCGCCCTCCGCGGGTTCACCCCGGCGGCGCTGCGCGCGCTGCGCGCCTACGCCTGGCCGGGCAACGTGCGCGAACTGAACAACCGCATCCGGCAGGCGATCGTGCTGGCGGAGGGCGCGTGGCTGACCGCCGAGGACCTGCGCCTGGGCGCGCCGCCGGACACCGCGCCGCAAACCCTGGAAGAGGTGCGCGATGCGGCGACCCGCCAGGCCGTCGAGCGTGCGCTGTGCCACAACAACGGCCGGCTGGCGGAGGCGGCGCGCGAACTGGGGATCTCGCGGGTCACCCTGTACCGGCTGATGACCCGGCTCGGCCTGCAGCACGGCCTCGGCGGCGACCAGGCGGGCGTCGTCGCCTGACCGGCGTCGGCGCCCGATCAGAACGCGCGCGAGCTACGCATGCTGAAGACGAAGTTCGGCGCGTCCGGGGTGAGCCCCGCGGCGAGCTGGCCATTGAAGACCCAGCCGGAGGGCAAGGCATAGGTCGCGCCGATGTTGAGCGAGCTGCTGGTGCTGGAGCTGCCCGGCACGCGCTGGCGATCGCCGCCCGGCGCGGTGGTGTGGGTGGCGGCGGCGAAGGTGGAGGACACGCCGAAGCTGATCGCGGAGCGGTCGTTGAGCGCGATCGCCAGCCCGCCGCTCGCCTGGATCGCATTGCCGAGCGCGACCTCGGCCGGCGAGACCTGGTCGAGCACCGGCGAGATGTCGTCGAAGTCGCGCGGCTTGTACCAGGTGTAGCCGACGTTGCCGAACAGGATCACCGGGTCGTACGTCCGCAGCAGCGAGAGGTTGGCGGTGGCGCTCCACAGGCCGGTCCCGGTCGGCAGCGCCTCGGGCACGTTGAGGTTGTTGTTGTTGCCGTCCGGCTGGATCAGCTTGAGGCCGAAGGGCTCGCGGCCGGTCGGCGCCCGCACGCGCAGGCTCAGCACCATGTCGGGCCGCGACGCCGCTTCCTTGAGCAGCTGGTAGTAGACCGCGACGCTGGCGTCGCCGACGCCGCTGGAGCGGATGCCGATCTCGCTCACCGAGGTCGAGGCGCCGCCGGCGCCGCCGCTGACGAAGCGGCTGTCGCGCCAGACGTAGGGGAGGCTCGCCTCCAGGTTGATGCGGTCGGTGAGGCCGTAACGGCCGGTGATGTCGAGCGTGGCCACGGTGGCCTTGGACTGGTCGAGGTTGATCGTGCCCAGGAAAATCGCGTCCAGCGCGAGGAAACCGCTGAGCGAGAGCTGGCGCCGGTCGTAGTAGCTGTAGCTCAGGCCGGTGTCCAGCGTGAACCGGCGCTCGAACAGCGGCGCGTGCTCGCGCACCACCAGCGCCTTCTCCTGCTCGCGGCGCTGTGCGTCTTCCTGCGCGCGGTTCTCCTCGCCGACCTGGATCGGTGGCGCCGCCGGGGCGGATGCCGGCTGCTGCGCCACCTGCGGCGCGGCCGCGTCCTGCGCGGGCGCGCCGAGGCCGCGGCCGCGCTCGGCCAGCTCCAGCGCGCCGATGCGCTCCTGCAGCTGGGTGATCTGGCGCTGCTGCGCTTCGAGCACGCCGGTCAGGCGGCGGACCTCGGCATCGAGCCGGGCGCGATCGTCCGCGCCGGGCGGCGCGGGGGCGTCCTCGGCGGCCCACGCCGGGCCCGCGAGGGCGCACAGCACGGCAAGGCTCAGGCAATGGCTGCGGATCGGCATGTGCGGACTCCCCGTGGACGCCACCGCGCCGGACGGCAGGGCGACAGTCGGGTCAACGCCCCACGCCCGCCATGCCGGCCAGCGCCTGCTGGATGCCGAACTGGTTGAGCAGCGCGCGTGGCATCGCCGCCCCCAGCACCTGCAACTGCAGCTGGTTGCTGCCGACGATGCCATTGCCGGCGAGCTGGCCGACCTGCATCAGGCCGCCGCCGTCGCGCAGTTGCTGGGTGAGGCTGGCGCCCGTGCCGGACAGGCCGAGCTGGATGCCGCCGTCGAGGAACGTGATGCGCGCGCTCATGCCGCCGTCGGCCGCGGCACTGGCGCCCTGGCCGTTGAAGCCGCTCGCGTCCACGCTGCCGGCCGGCACGATGCTGATGCGGGTGAGGTTGGTCATGCGGTTGCCGTCGCCGGCGATCTGCGCGACCTGGCCGATGCCGTCCACGACGATGGTCTCGCCGCCGCTCGCGAGCTCGCCGCCGGGCAGGGTCGCGCCGCCCGCGGTCGCCAGCGCGCGGCTGTCGACGTACACCTCGTAACCGTTGCCCACGCGGCGGACGTACAGGCTGCCGGCGGCGCTGGCGCTGCCGCCCGGGCCGGCGAGGGTGGAAACGAGGTCGATGCGCAGCCCGACCAGCAGGTTGGCGCCGTAATACTTGCCGCGCTGCGCGGCGAGCGTGGCGTCGTCCACCAGTTCGGCGCGCAGCGGCGGCAGCGCGCGCGCGGCCAGCGCCGGCGCGAGGCCCAGGACCGCGACCGCCAGCAGGGAAAGGATGCGCATGGGAGCACCTCGGATCAGAACAGGTCGGCCGCGACCAGGCCGAACTCGACCACCCGCGGCGGCGACGTCGCGCGATCGAGCGCGTCGACGCGGCGCTGCAACGCGGGCGAGCTGCGGCTGGTGACCAGGAAGGAGTCGGCGCGCACCGGATGGTCGGCCACGACGGCGAGGACGATGCCGTTCCAGGCGGCGACGAACTCGCGCTCGGGCATGACCCGGTGGCCCAGCGCCGGATCCGCGACGAACACGCGTCCGCCGGCGGCGCCTTTCACCAGCACGAAATGGCGGTAACCCTTGAGGTCGAGCAGCGCGATCACCGGCATCTGCAGGCGGTACAGCGCGTCCGGTTCGATACGGTAGCCGTGCGCGCGCAGGCCGATGCCCTGCACATAACGTTTCATGTCGAGCATCGAGAAGCCGCTGCGCACCACCTCGCGTGGGTCTGCACCGACCATCATCTTTTCGATCAGTTCCGGCTCGCTGACCTTCATCCCGTAGCCGTACTCGAGCAGGCTGGCGAGTGCCGCGGAGCCGCAACTGAAGTCGTAATGCTGCGGGACGATCTCCCGGAAGCGCAGGTCGCGCAGCGTGCGCACGCTCTTGCGCGCGGGCGCGACGCCGGTCAGCGCGCCGATGCCGAGGGTGCTTTGCGCGCAGGCGCAGCCGGTCGCGGCGAAGCAGCCACAGAGCGCGAAGCACAACGACAGGAGAAAACGGGTCATGGGCGTCCCCGGGAGCGCGCCGCGTTCGGCGCAGGCGGGCGTGCGCCCCCCGGTCGCCGTCGGCGACCGGGGGGCGCGATGCATCACGGACCACTGGCCGTGGCGATCGCCAGGCCGTTGTGCTGCGCGTTGCCGGCGCCGGCGGCGATGTTGACGCCGATGTTGCCGATCGCGTCGCGCAGGGCGTTGCCGCCGAGGGTCGCGGTGCTGTCGAGGTCGTCCAGCGCGAGCAGGATGTTGAACACCGCCGCCTGGTCGCTGTCGGACGCGGCCTTGGCCATGGTGCCGCTGGTGTTGACCGAGGCGGCCAGCGCGTTGCCCTGCGCGTTGCCGGTGCCGGCGGCGACGTTCAGGCCGATGTTGCCGGCGGCCTGCGACAGCACGTTGTCGCCGACGGTGGCGTCGTAGAACAGCTGGTTGTCGGGGCCGCTCGGGAAGTCGGTGCCGACGTTGACACCGGTGACCTGGTTGCTGAACACCATCGCCGAGGCGAACACCGCCGAGCCGTCGAGCGCGGACAGCGCCGCGTCGTTGGCCTGCACGTTGCCGACGCCGGCCGCGATGTTGACGCCGATGTTGCCGAGCGCGCCGCGCAGGGCGTCGTCGCCGGCGCTGGCGGTCTCGTCGCCGTCGCCGAGCAGCAGGTTGAGCAGGGTCAGCTGGTCCTGCTGGACCACGGCCGCCGACTCGCTGTTGACGTTGATCAGGCCGGTGACGCCGACGTTGCCGGTCACGTTCACGGTGTTGGTGAACAGCCAGCTGGTGTCGATGTGGGAATCCTCGGCGAACGCCGACGCGGAGAACAGGCCGCCGATGGCGATGCTGAGCAGGGTGACGGACAGCTTCATGGTGGAACTCCTGGTGTCTTGAACGGAAGGGACAGCCCGTGTGGGGCACTGCTGCTACGGCGTGCTCCCCAGCGAGAGCACGATGGCGTTGGTGGAGGCATTCCCCACGCCCGCCGTCTGGTTGACCTGGAGCACGCCGCGGTCGCCGCGGAAGGCGCCGTCGGCGATCACCGCCGTGCGTGGCGCCGCAGGCGACTGCGGGTTCGTCCCGGTCGAAGGAGGGGCCGCGACGGCGGCGAGCGCCGCGTCGTCGAGGGCCGCAAGCCGCACGTCGGCCGGCGCGCCGGCGCCGACCGCGAACAGGTTGAGCTGGGCGTTGCCGCTGCCGGCGGCCTGGTTGACCGCCAGCAGCCCGTCGCCGCCGGCCAGGGCGTGCGCGTCGATGCGCGCGCCGGCGGCACGGCCGCGCAGCGCGTCGAGCGCGGTGGCCTCCGGCGGCTGCTGGACCGCGGAGATCGAGGGCGCGCCGTTCGCCGCGACCGCGGCGAGGTTGGCCTGGGTATTGCCGATGCCCGCCGCCTGGTTGACCGCGACCCGGCCGCCGACGCCGCGCAGCGCGTCGTCGGTGATGCGCGCGGTGTCCGTCGGCGGCACGGGCGGCTCGTCCGCCCGCGCGCCCCAGGCCGCGGCCAGCGCCAGCAGCAGGACCAGGCGACCCGCGTGGTTCACGGACGCTGCCTCGGCATGCCGGTGCCCAGCAGCAGGCTGCGGGTCAGGAACTGGCCGAGGCCGACCACCCGCCCGTGCGCGCCGGCGAGCGGCACGCGCAGGTCGGCGGTGGTCGACAGCACCGGCTGCAGGGCCGTGCCGCTGGTCAGCGGGGCGAGCGCCGCGCCCTGGGCGAGTCCGGCCGAGCCGCGCTGCGCAAGCGCGTCGTCATCGACCAGGGTCGCGCCGATGGTCCCGGCGAATGCCTGCGCCGGAAACAGCGTCGCCTGCGCGGCGACCGGGTTGTCGGACGCGGGCAGGCCGCGGTAGGCGACGCGCGGGTGCACCGTGCGGGTGACGACCAGGGTGGGGTCGCCCGGCGGCGCCGGATCCTGCGCCAGCGCCGCGCCGGCGGCCAGCGCGGGGACGAGGCCGCAGGCGCAGGCAAGGAGTCGGGGAGGGGACAGGCGCGGCATCGTGGCTCCGGGCGGCCGCCGGACGAACGGCGGGGGCCGAGCCTCACGCGAGTATCGTGCCAACTCACGAAACGCCTGATTTGGCGGGGGATTTCTCGGTTCTTGGCGGCCTTCGCGCCGCTTTCACCGGAAAAACGTTTCAGCGCTGAAACGCCGGCGGGCGCTCAGCTGCCGGACAGCAGCGTGGACGCCACGTGAGATGTTTCAGGAATGAACAGCGCCGGCGCGACGCCGTCGGGGCTAGGCCCCGCCTTCGCGCGGATGGTTGAGCACCAGCCAGTACAGGCCGACCTGCTGGACCGCCCACACGAAGCGCTCGAAGTCCACCGGCTTCTGGATGTAGCTGTTCACGCCGAGCGCGTAGCTGGCCTCGACGTCGAACGGTTCGGTGCTGGTGGTCAGCACCACCACCGGCAGGCTGCGGGTCTTCTCGCTGGCGCGGATCGCCTGCAGCACCTCGCGCCCGTCGACCTTGGGCAGGTTGAGGTCGAGCAGCACGATCGAAGGCAGGTCGTCGGGATTGCGGTCGGCGTAGCGGCCGCGCGCGAACAGGTAGTCCAGCGCCTCGGCGCCGTCGCTGGCGACCACCAGCTGGTTGGCGACCTTGGCTTCCTTGAAGGCGATCCGGGTCAGCTCGACGTCGTCTGGATTGTCTTCGACCAGCAAAATTTCCTTGTCCATCAACCGTCGCTCCTTCCTGCGTCGGCATCGGCCGCGGGCAGGTCGAGGTGGAAGGTGGCGCCTTCGCCCGGCGCGGATTCGGCGGCGATCCGGCCACCGTGGCGCTCGGCGATGCGTTGCGCGACGGCGAGGCCGAGGCCGTGCCCGGCGCCCTGGTCGGGCCCGTGCAGGCGCTGGAACGGCGCGAACAGCTTGCCAGCATAGCGCATGTCGAAACCGCAGCCGTGATCGCGCACCGACACCCGCAGGCGGTCGCCCTCGCGCACGCCTTCCACCCGTACCTGGACCTTGCCGCTGGCGCGCGAGAACTTCCAGGCGTTGTCCAGCAGGGCGGCGACCAGCTGCCGCAGCAGCCGCTCGTCGCCGCGCGCGAGCAGGCCGGGCGCGACCACCGCATCGAGCACGATGTCCGGCTCGGCGTCCTGCAGCGCGGCCAGCTGCACTTCCGCCAGCAGGCCGAGGTCCACCGGCGCCGGCGCCAGTTCGGTGCGATTGGCGCGCGAGAGTTCAAGCAGGCCTTCGATCAGGCTGCCCGCGCGCTGCGAGGCCGCGCGCACGCGTTCGAGCTGGTCGCGCGCATCGGCGTCGAGACTGGGGTTGCGCGCGAGCAGGCCGACGAAGCTGTCGATGCTGCGCAGCGGCGCGCGCAGGTCGTGGGAAATGCCGTGGGCGAACACCGCCTGCTCCGCGCGCAACGCGTCGAGGGCGGCGCGGCAGGCGGCGAGTTCGGCCTGGATGTCGGTCGTGCCAGCGGGCGACGGCGAACCGGTGGGGTCGGGCATCGGGCGTCGTGGTCGGGGGCGCGGGCCCAGTATGCGCGAAGCGGGCGGCCAGGGGTGTCAACGGCGGATCGCACGCGGATATCGCAGAATGCGCACGCGTTCCCGGAACGAGTCCCGCATGGCGCTGCCGCAGATCCTGTTCCTGCTGATCCTGGCCGGAGGCCTGTACCTGTTCGTCAGCGAACGGCTGCGGGTCGACGTCACCGCGATGCTGATCCTGCTGGCGCTGGTGCTGACCCACGTGCTGCGGCCGGAGCAGGCGCTGTCCGGGTTCGCCAGCGAGCCGGCGATCATCGTCGCCGCGGTCTTCGTCATTTCCGGCGGCCTGGCCGCGACCGGCGTCACCGAGCGCCTGGGCTTGTGGATCGGGCGCATGGCCGGGCGCAGCGAATCGCGCGCGATCGCGGTGGTGATGCCGGCGGTGGCCGCGCTGTCGGCCTTCACCCACCACGTGATGGTGACCGCGATGATGATGCCGCTGCTGCTGCGGCACGCGCGCGAGCACAACCTCGCCGCCTCGCGGCTGCTGATGCCGATGTCGCTGGCGGCCTCGCTCGGCACCACGCTGACCCTGGTCAGCGCGCCGGCGTTCCTGCTCGCCAGCGACCTGATCGAACGCAACGGCGGCGAGGGCCTTGGCATCTTCGCGATCACCCCGATCGGCATCGCCCTGGTCGCGATGGGGATCGTCTACATGCAGTTCGCGCGCTGGCTGCTGCCGCGGCGCAGCGGCGCCGCCAGCGACGACGCCTACCTGCGGCTGGACCGCTACCGCACCGAACTGGTGGTGCCGGAAGGCTCGCGCTGGAGCACGCGCCCGCTGGCGGAGCTGCAGAAGACGCTGGGCAACCGCTTCCACCTGCGCGGCTGGCTGCGCAACGGCAAGCGCCGCGACGATCTCGGCCCGGGCAGCCCGCTGCTGGCCGGCGACATCCTGCTGGTGGAGGCCGCCGCCGACGACCTGATGTCGCTGCACGACGACCCCGGGGTGGACCTCAGCGCGATCGCCCGCTTCGGCGACCGCCTGACCGGCGACGGCGAACCGGAGCTGGTGCAGGCGGTGGTCGCGCCGGGTTCGGAGTTCATCGGCCGCTCGGTGCGCGAGCTGGATTTCTCGCGCAAGTTCCAGGCGGTGATCGTCGGGCTATGGCGCCAGCACGGCACCCTCGGCGACCGCCTGTCCGACGCCCGCCTGCGCGAGGGCGACCTGCTGGTGCTGTGGGGCCGGCCGTCGCACTTCGGCGAGCTCGCCGCCCACCACGGCTTCCTGATGCTGGTGCCGTTCGCCGGCGAGGCGCGGCGCCGCCTGCGCGCGCCGCTGGCGCTGGTGGTGCTCGGCCTGACCGTGCTCGCGGCGGCGACCGAATGGCTGCCGGCGCCGCTGGCCTTCCTGCTCGGCGCGGTGGCGATGGTCGCCACCCGCTGCGTCGACGTCGACCAGGCCTACCGCAACATCGACGTGCGCATCTTCGTGATGATCGCCGGGGTGATTCCGCTCGGCATCGCGATGGAACAGACCGGCACCGCGCGGTTGCTGGCCGACGGCCTGCTGCACGTGGTCGCGCACTGGCCGCCGCTGGCGGTGCTGCTGGTGATGTTCTCGGCGGCGGCACTGCTGACCCAGATCCTGTCCGACTCTGCGACCACGGTGCTGCTCGGGCCGATCGCGGTGTCGCTGGCGCAATCGCTGCACCTGCCGCCGACGCCGTTCGTGGTGTGCACCGCGCTGGGCGCGGTGGTCGCGTTCCTGACCCCGATCGGCCACCACGGCAACCTGCTGATCCTCGGCCCCGGCCAGTACCGCTTCGCCGACTTCCTGCGGGTGGGCCTGCCGCTGACCGCGCTGATCGCGGTGGTCAGCGTGTGGATGGCGCGCTGGCTGTGGCTGGGCGGACCGTTGCTGCCGAGTTTCGGCTGAGCCCGCGCGCGGCATTCGGCGAGAATGCCGCAACCGCCTTCGCACGGAACGACCGATGCGCATCCGCCGCTGCAGCGTGCTCCTGCTCGAACCGCGCGAGGACAGCGCCTTCGACCTCGCCTCGCTGCTGGCCGGCGGCGACGGCCTGCGGCGGACCACGCGCTGGATCGCGCTGGCGCCGCACCTGGGCGAGGAAATCGAGGTGGACGCCGCGGAGCGCGAACTGCTGGGCGCGCTGAGCCCGGCCCGCTGGAGCGACTCGCGCGCGCTCGATTCCGCGCTGCGCCCGGCGTTGCGGCGCCTGCTGAAGCAGGGCCTGGTGATCGGCGCGAGCCGCGCGCACGCCGCCCACCGCGCGCGCGACGAGCGCCTGCGCGACAGCCACTGGCATCCGCTCGCCGCGACCCTGCACGCCTTCACCCGCTGGCGCGACGTGGACGCGATGCGTTCGCTGGAGGACAGCGGCCTGACCACCGCGCAGGCGCTGTGCGACAGCCTCGGTGCGCCGCCGCCGGCGACGGCGACACGCGCCGACGCCACCGCCCGGGTGGCGCTGCCGCGCCCGCCGGCGACCGCCTTCGACGCCCTGCTCGCGCGCCGCGCGACCTGCCGCAACTTCGACACCGCGCGTGCGCTGCCGCTGGACGCCTGCGCGCGGCTGTTGCACCGCGTGTTCGGCGCACAGGCGCAGGTGCGGATCGGCGACGACGCGGTGTTCGTCAAGAAGTACTGCCCGTCCGGCGGTGGCCTGCATCCGATCGAGGCCTATCTCCTGGTGCAGCGCGTGGACGGTCTCGCGCCCGGCCTGTACCGCTACGACCCGCTCGCGCACGCGCTCGATGCCCTGCCCTGGCGCGGCGACGCGGCGGCGCTGCGCGACTTCGCCCTGCGCGCGGTCGCCGGCCAGGCCTGGTTCGCCGACGCGCCAGTGCTGGCGCTGCTGGCACCGCGCTACGCGCGCGCATTCTGGAAGTACCGCCGCCATCCGAAGGCGTGGCGGGTGGTCGCGCTGGAGGCCGGGCACCTGTCGCAGACGCTGTACCTCGCTGCGACCGAAGCGGGCCTGGGCGCGTTCGTCACCGGCGCGATCAACGAGGTCGCGCTGGAGGACGCGTTCGGCCTGGACCCGGCCTGCGAGGGCGTGCTCGCGGTGTGCGGCTTCGGCTGGCGCGCGGCGGTGCAGGAGGCGCCGGAGTTCGATCCCGCCGGCGCGGTGTGGGAGGCGGCGCCTAGCGGCCAGTGAGCAGGCGCTCGCCGACGCCGCTGAACTTCAGGCCGACCCGCGACACGCGGTCGTCCTTCAGGTCGCGCACGACCAGGACCACGTTCTTGCCGAGCGCGAGCCGGTCGCCGACTTGCGGCTGCTCGTCGAAGCGTTCGTCGAACAGTTGCGCCGCGGTCGCGTTGGCGAAGCGCGACGGGATCGACACGCCGTAGAACGCCGCCAGCTCGCCCAGCGGCACGTCGCCCGGCAGGGTGAACACGCCGAAGGTTTCCTGCTCCGCCTCGTGGGCGTCGGAGCCTTCGGCGAACAGCCAGTCCAGCCGCGGCGCCTGCCCGCCGGGGGCGATGAAGTAGGCGTAGTCGTTGGCCGCCAAGGCGGCCGCCTCTTCCGCGTCCGGCAGCAGGATCCGGCCGTCGCGCACCAGCATCGCCAGCCGCACGCGCCCGGGCAGCCGCGCGCCGCGCAACACCGCGCTGGCGGGCGCGACCCGATAGCCGACCATCTCGTATTCGAGCTGGCCGGGCAGGTCGAGCTGGATGCGCCGGGTGTTGGGGTCGGCGCGCGGCACCGCCACCCCGAACAGATGGGCGGCGCGCGGCAGCGTCCAGCCCTGGATCAGCAGCGACGCCAGCACCACGACGAAGGCGACGTTGAAGTAGAGCTGCGCGTTCGGCAGCCCGGCCAGCAGCGGGATCGACGCGAGGAAGATGCCGACCGCGCCGCGCAACCCGACCCAGCTGATGAAGGCGGTCTCCTGCCAGCGGTAGCGGAACGGCAACAGGCAGGCGACCACCGCCACGGGCCGCGCCACCAGCATCAGGAACGCGGCCACGCCGAGCGCCGGCCACAGCACCTTCAGCAGCGCGCTCGGCGACGCCAGCAGGCCGAGCAGCAGGAACATCGCCAGTTGCGCGAACCAGGTCGCCGCGTCCTGCACCGCCATCACGTCGCCGCGCGCGCGCACCGGGCGGTTGGCGACCACGATGCCGGCCAGGTAGACCGCGAGGTAGCCGCTGCCGCCGAGCAGGTCGGTGATGCCGAACAGCGCGACCGCGCCCGCCAGCGCCAGCCACGGGTGCAGGCCCGACGGCAGGCTGACGCGGTTGAGCGCGAAGACGATGGCGCGGCCGCCGAAATAGCCGGCGGCGACGCCGACGCCCGCCACCTGGACCAGGTGCAGCGCCAGGGCCAGCCCGCCGCGCTCGCCGCCGGCCAGCCACGCGGTGAGGGACAGCGCGAGGAAGATCGCCGCCGGATCGTTGCTGCCGGACTCGAGCTCGAGGGTGGAGGCCGAGCGCCGCTCCAGGTGCAGGCCGTTGGCGCGCAGCAGGAAGAACACCGCGGCGGCGTCGGTGGAGGACACGATCGTGCCGAGCAGCAGCGACTGCAGCGTCGGCAGGTCGAGCAGCTTGGACGCCGCCAGCGCGGTCAGCCCGGCGGTTAGGGCGACGCCGACGCTGGCCAGCAGCAGGGACGGCGCGACCACGCCGCGCACCTGCTCGGCGCGCGTGCGCAGGCCGCCGTCGAACAGGATCACCGCCAGCGCCAGCGAACCGACCAGGAAGGTGAAGCGGGTGTCGGAATAGCGGATCCCGCCCGGCCCATCCTCGCCGAGCAGCAGGCCGAGCACCAGGAACACCAGCAGCAGCGGGGTCCCGAAACGGCGCGCGACCAGCGACGAGGCGATCCCGGCCAGCACCAGCAGGGCGCCGCCGAGCAGGGTCAGGTCGATCGCGTGCAGGCTTTCCAAGCGGTGCTCCGGGACGGATTGCCCGATGCTAGCAAGGGGATGTCACGGCTCTTCACCTGTCCGATGCCGGGGCAAAGCGCCCTCACCCCGTCCCTCTCCCGCAGGCGGGAGAGGGGGAACGGCCGCAGCGGACGTGGCGCTGCTTGATCACCTCTCCCGATGCCGGAGCCAAAGCGCCCTCACCCAGCCCTCTCCCGCAGGCGGGAGAGGGGGAACGGCCGGAGCCTTGGCCCGGCACTGCTCCTGCTGTCACCTCTCCCGCTTGCGGGAGAGGTCGAGCGCGCAGCGCGAGGGTGAGGGTGCGGCCGTTGGCGTGACTCACCCCCACCCCAGCCCTCCCTCGCTCCGCGGGGAGGGAGCAGGGATTCAGCGCCCGCGCGGCCAGGCCGCGAGCAGCGCCCACAGGCCGCCGAGCGCGGCGATCCAGACCGTCGCCGGCGCGCCCAGCAGGCGCGCGCCGCCGGCGTCCAGCGCGTACAGCACGGCGGCGGCGATCAGCAGGCCGGTGCCGAGGATCGCCGCGATCACCCGCCGCTGCGCGCCGCGCAGGATGCGGTTGAGCTCGGCGAAGTCGGCCGAGCGCAGGCGCACCTCGTGCCGGCCCTCGACCTGCTGGCTCAGCCAGGCGTGCAGCAGGCGCGGCATGTCCGGCGCCTGGGTGACCAGTTCCGGCAGCCGCTTGCGGAATTCGCCCGCGAGCCGGCGCGGGCTGTAGCGTTCGACCAGGATCTTCTCGAGCACCGGCCGCGCGACCGCCCAGATGTCGATGCGCGGGTCCAGCAAGCGGCCGATGCCCTCGATGTTGAGCAGGGTCTTCTGCAGCAGGATCAGCTGCGGCTGCAGGGTCAGCTCGTAGCGCTGCGCGGTGCGGAACAGCTTGAGCAGCACCTCCGCCAGCGAGATCTCCGACAGCGGGCGGGTGAAGTACGGTTCGCACACCGCGCGCGCGGCCGCCTCCAGCTCGTCGATGCGGATGTGCGCGGGCATCCAGCCGGCCTGCACGTGCAGTTCGGCGATGCGGCGGTAGTCGCGGTGGAAGATCGCCATGAAGTTCTCGGCGAGGTAGAACTGGTCCTCGTCGGAGAGCTGGCCCATGATCCCGAAGTCGAGCGCGATGAAGCGCGGGTCGGCCTTGCGCGCGGGATCGGCGTCCACCCAGATGTTGCCGGCGTGGGCGTCGGCGTGGAAGAAGTTGTCGCGGAACACCTGGGTGTAGAACACCCGCACGCCCTTCGCCGCGAGCGCCTTGCGGTCGATGCCGGCGGCGTCGAGCGCGGCGATGTCGTCGGACGGGATGCCGTGCACGCGCTCCATGGTCAGCGCGCGCTCGCCGGTGTGCGACCAGATCACCTCGGGCACGTACAGGTCGGGCGAATCCAGCCAGAAGCGGCGCAGCACGCTGGCGTTGGCGCCCTCGCGCTGCAGGTCGAGCTCGGCGGCCAGGGTGTTCTCGATCTCGGCGACGATCGCGCGCGGGCGGATCTTGTCGGCGGACGGATGGGTGCGCTCGACCAGCGCGGCGACCGACTTCAGCAGCGCGATGTCGGCCGCGATCTGCGCCTCGATGCCGGGCCGCAGCACCTTCACCACCACTTCGCGTGGCGCGCCGCCGTCCACCGCCGGCAGGGTCGCCGCGTGCACCTGCGCGATCGACGCGGACGCGAGCGGCGTGGTGTCGAACGACGCGAACGCGGCGGCGACCGGACGCCCCAGCGCCTGCTCGACGATCCGCCGGGCGGCGTCGCCGTCGAAGGGCGCGACCCGGTCCTGCAGCAGCGCTAGCTCTTCGGCGACGTCGGGCGGGACGAGGTCGCGGCGGGTCGAGAGGATCTGTCCGAACTTGACGAAGATCGGCCCGAGTTCCTGCAGCGCCAGCCGCAGCCGCGCGCCGCGCGACTGCGCGGCGATCTCCTGCGGCGCGCGCGGCACGAACGGCCGCATCAGCTTCAGCCAGCGCTCGGCGGCGGTGCCGTCGAGCAGCGCGTCCAGCCGGTAGCGCAGCAGCACGCGGCCGATGCGGGCGGCGCGCAGGACGGGCTTCATCCGCGCGCCCCGGTCAGCCGGGCGACGCGCGCGGCCAGCCGCTCGACGTCGTCGCGCAAGGTGTCGACGTCGTCGTGGAAGGCCTGCAACTCGGCCTTGCCGACCAGGTCGCCGCTCTCCTCGGTGAGGTACTCGGCGCCGCTTTCGGCGAGCGCGCGGCCGGTGTCGCGCGCCTGCCGCAACGCGGTCGCCAGCGCCTGCGCGACCTGCACACCGAGGATGTCGCCGAACACGCGCACGAACGGCAGCTGCCAGTCGGGATCGAAGCGTTCGGCCAGGCGCTGCAGGCGACGCGCGAGCTCGACGTCGCCCGAGACCCGGATCCGGCCGATGGGCGGCGCGTCGTCGCGTCGCAGGAACGGCAATTGGGCGAGCAGGCCGCCGAGGGTGGTGCGCACGCCGAGGTCGGGTTCGCCTTCGCCCTCCACCGGGCCGACCGCGAGACTTTCACGATCCACCCGCACCTGCAGCGCCAGCGGCGGCAGCGCCTGGCGGGCGGCGTCGAGCTGCAGCACGATGCGCTGGCCGTCGAGGCCGCGGAGGGCGGCGCGGGTGTCGGGATCCAGGGCGAGCGCCTGGTTGAGCGCCAGTTCCAGCGCGCGGCCGGCGGGCACTTTCCAGTTGAAGGGGAAGGCGGGCATCGCGGCATTCTAGCGGGGCGCGCGCGCAGCGCCGCTCAACGTAAGGCAACGCTCCAGTGGATGGGTGGGCGCGCGCAACCGCCAAAAAGCGGCGGGCATTACGGGCCCGCGCCCGGGAGGGCGGGGGTATTGCTTTTCCCTTAGCTGGGCATCCATGCCCAGATGCGGGCGCGCGCCATCCATGGCGCGCTGACGCAACACCCCCGCCCCCCCGGGCGCTCGGACAGATCCTCGCTGCTTGCCGTCGAGCGGAGCTGGCTCCGCTGGCCGGAGCCCGGATGCGTGGCAGCGAAGCAAGCTCCGCTTACGAAGGGCGAAGACCGGACCGCGAGCGTGGTGGGGCGCGGCGGGTGGGGGAGGTAGGCAGGACCGTATGCGCCATGGATGGCGCATCCGAGCCCCCATGGATGGGTTCACGGCGTGTCCTTCCTGCCTCTCCCGCCCGGCGCGCTCTCGCGATGCGTGACGCGTTTGCGGCGTTCGTGGCTGCGCCCGGGAGGCCGCTCGGACCGGTCCGGTAGCCCTCCCCGTAGAGCTTGCTCAGCTGCGTGGGTAGCGGAACAAGCTCCGCTCTACGGGTGGCTGGATGCCAGGGAGTCGCGCAGGCGCTCCAGGCCTTCGGCGATGCTCACGCGCGGCACGTAGCCGAAGTCGCGGGTGGCCGGCGCCATGTCGTACCAGTGGGTGGTGCTCAGCTGCTCGGCGAGGAAGCGGGTCAGCGGCGGCTCGCCGCGCAGCGGCAGCAGGGTCCACGCCACTTCGCAGGCCGCGCCGATCGCGTAGGCGAGGCGGAACGGCACCGTCTTCGTCACCGCCGGCGCGCCGGCCGCCTGCAGCAGGGCGTTGACGATCTCGCGCACGGGTCTGGGCTCGCCGTTGCTGATGAAATAGGCGCGACCGGCGCAGGCGGCGCCCGGGGCGAGATGGTCGAACGCGTCGAAGTGGGCCTGCGCCGCGTTGTCGATGTAGGTCGTGTCGACCAGATTGCCGCCGTCGCCGACCAGGCGCAGGCGGCCGGCGCGCGCGCGTTCGGCCAGGCGCGGCAGCAGTTGCTGGTCGCCCGGGCCCCAGATCAGGCGCGGGCGCAGCGCGACGGTCGCCAGCGCCGCGTCGTTGGCCGCCAGCACCGCGCGCTCGGCGATCGCCTTGGTCGCCGCGTACGGCGCCTTGAAGCCCTCGCCGTAGGGCACGCTGTCGGCGGTGCCGCCTTCGACCGGATGCGTCGCGCGGTGGGTGACGCTCGGCGTGGAGGTGTAGACCAGCCGCCCGATGCCGTGCGCGCGGCAGGCGGCGATGACGTTGTCGGTGCCGATGACGTTCGCGCGGTGGTAACTCGTGTAACTGCCCCAGGCGCCGGCCTTGGCCGCGTTGTGGAATACCGCGTCGAAGCCAGCCGCGTCGTGCCCGGCGAACGCGCGCAGCACCGCCTCGCCGTCGGCGAGGTCGCCCTGCACCTGCGTCACCCCGAGCGCGTCCAGCGCGGGATAGCGGCCGCGGTTGAAGCTGGTGACCTGATGGCCGCGTTCGACCAGGCCGCGGCACAGCGCCTGGCCGAGGAAGCCGCCGCCGCCGGTGACGAGGACTTTCATCGCGCGCTCCGCACTTGCCGTTCCGCCCAGGCGGCGAGCTTCTCGCGGCCGATCTTGGCGTTGTGGCGGATGTCGACCGGGAAGCGCGGATGGCGCAGGAAGCGCGCGACCTTCGCCGTGTGCACGAAACCCTCGCCGAGATGGCGCAGCTCGCGTTCGATGCGCGGCCATTCGCGCGCGTGCACACCCGCGCGCAGCTCGACGCACAGCAGCGGCAACTGCGCGCCGCGCGCGCCGATCCCGACCAGCGCGGTGCGGCGCACGTCGGCATGGGTGTTGAAGACCGGTTCGACCTGCTCGGTGCACAGCGTGGTCGCCGCGTCCGCCACCACCCGCTGCGACTTGCGGCCGCAGAACCACAGCCGGCCTTCGGCGTCGACCCAGCCGAGGTCGCCCATGCGGTGGACGATGCGTTCGCTGCCGTCCGCCAGCCGCTCGCGAATCTTGGCGAGGCGGGTCGCCTCGTCGCGGCGCCAGTAGGCGTCGGTCGCGGTCGGGCCGGCGACGGTGATCTCGCCGACCTGCCCGGGCGCGACCAGCAACCCGTCGTGCCACACGGCGATCTCGCCATCGTCGATGCGGATGATACGCACTTCATTGGGCGGCACCGGGCGGCCGACGCAGGTGCCGGCGCCGCGCTCGGTCGCCTCGCGCGTGCCCTGCAGTTCGCGGCCCTCGATCACGCTGACCGGCAAGCATTCGGTCGCGCCGTAGGGCGTCCACAGCTGGGCGTCCTCCGGCAGCAGCGCGCGCATCGCCGCGACCACGTCCGGCGGCACCGGCGCGCCGGCGGAGGTCACCCGCCGCACGCCCGGCAGCCGCGCGCCGTGGCGGGCGAGCACGCCGACCAGCGCCGGCGAGCCGAACAGCTGGGTCACGCCGAAGCGTTCGATCGCGCGCACCAGCTTGCGCGGGTCGGCACGCGCGGGCCGGGTCGGGTCCATGTCGGGGATCACCGAGGTCAGCCCCAGCGCGGGATCGAACAGCGCGAACGGCGGGAAGGTCGGCAGGTCCACCCCGCCCGGCTGCAGCGCGAAGGCCGTGCGCAGCAGCTCGACCTGGGCGACGAAATGGCGGTGCCGGTACACCACGCCCTTGGGCACGCCGGTCGAGCCGCTGGTGAACAGGATCGCCGCGATGTCTTCCGGTTGCGTGTCGGCCAGCTGCGGGCCGGCGCCGGCACCCGCGCGTTCGACCTCGGCGAGGGTCGCGTCCGCCAGCCAGGCGCGCGCGCCGGTGGTGATCCGCACCCTGGCCGAACGCGCCCAGCCGAGCAGCGCGCGCGCGAGCTGCGCCAGCGGGATGCCGACGAAGGCCTGCGCCTGCGCCTCGTCCAGGCACTGCCGCAGCGCGCGCTTGTCGATCCCCGGATCCACCAGCACCGGCACCGCGCCGGCCTTGAACAGGGCGAACATCAGCAGGAAGAACGCCGGCGTCGGCCGCACCATCACCACCGTGCGGGTGCCGCGGACGATGCCGTGGCGGGCGAGCCCGGCGGCGATCGCGTCGCTGCGCGCGTCCAGCTGCGCGTAGGTCAGGGCGACGCCGTAGCGGCCGTCCCGCCCGGGGCAGTGCATGGCGACCTGGGTCCCGCGCTGGGCGGCGAGCTCGGGCAGGCGGGCGGCGATGTTGCAGGCGGGCATCGCGCCATTGTCGCCCGCCGGCGCGGTCGCGCGCAGGCCGACGCCCCGCCGGCCCCGGCCGCCGCGTCGGGGTCCGTCACACAACCGTTCATCCGCCACCCGCGCGGGGGCACTTGCGCGCCGCCACCGGCGCGGCAGAATCGCGCACTTTTCCGCCCGCGAATTCCGCCGCCCGCATGCCGCATCCGTGCCTCACCTGTGGCGCCTGCTGCGCCACCTTCCGGGTCAGCTTCCACTGGGCGGAAACCGAACCGATGCTGGGCGGCCAGGTGCCGGCCGGACTGACCGAGAAGTTCGACGCGCACCGGGTGGTGATGCGCGGGACCTGGGCGCAGCAGCCGCGTTGCGTGGCGCTGGACGCCGAGATCGGCGTGCGCAGCCGCTGCTCCATCCACGCCAACAAGCCGAGCGTCTGCCGCGAAGTGCCGGCGTCCTGGGAATACGGCGCGCCGAGCCCGCAGTGCGACAAGGCGCGCATCGCGCACGGCCTGCCGGTGCTGACCCCGGAGGACTGGGAGGCGCCGGCGACCGCGGCGTGAGGCGTCACTGGCCCCCGCTCCCGTTTTTGCGGGAGAGGGTTGGGGCGGGGTGAGTCTGTCGCCAACAGCGGCACCTCACCCTCGCGCTGACGCGCTCGACCTCTCCCGTGAAGGGAAGAGGTGAAAGCAATGGCAGCCACGCCCGCCGGCGCGGCTCCCCCTCTCCCGCCTGCGGGAGGCCGTTCCCCCTCTCCCGCTCGCGGGAGAGGGTTGGGGTGAGGGCGCTCTTGCTCCATCCACTTCTTGCAGGGCGAGCGCAATTACTCGCCGGCGCCCGTCTCCCCGTCCTCGCGGAAATTGCGCGGCAGGCGGTTGTGCACGGCGGTCGCGGCGACCGCGGCGTGGCCGACCGCGACGGCGATCTGGTTGAGCGCGCTGACCACGTCGCCGATGGCGTACAGGCCGTCGATGCTGGTCTGCTGGTGGCGGTCGGTGACCAGGTTGCCGTCCTCGTCGCAGCGCGCGCCGAGCGCGGTCGCCAGTTGCGACTGGGCGACGCCACCGAGCACCGGATACACCGTGTCGTAGCGCCGCTCGCCGCCGTCGTCGAAGCGCATCCGGCAGCCGTCCGGGTCGCAGGAAAACGTTGCCGGTACCGGCCACAGCGCGACGCCGGCCGCGCGCGCCTGCCGGGCCAGTTCCGGGTCCGGATCGCCCGGCCGCGCGCGCACCGCGTCCACCCGCCGCGAGAAGGTGCGCAGGAACAGCGCGTGGCGGATCGCGTCGTCGGCCGGCGCGAACACCGCGATCCGCTCGTCGCTGGCCTCGTAGGCGTCGCACACCGCGCACAGGCGCAGGGACCCGTTGTCGAGCGCCGCTTCCCACGGCGCGGCGTCGCCACCGGTGCCGGGCATGCGGTCGACGATGCCGGTGGCGAGGATCACGCAGCGCGCGCGCCACCGGCGGCCGTCGTCGGCCTCGGCGAGGAAGCCGTCGTCCGCGCGCGCCAGCCGGGCGACGGTCGCCCGTTCCGCGCGGGCGCCATAGCTCGCCGCCTGTGCGCGCAGGCGCTCGAGCAGGCGCTCGCCGCTGACGCCGAACGGGAAGCCCGGGCAGTTGTGGCTGGTCGGGATCCAGCGCGCGCGGCTGCGCCCCGCGTCCACCAGCGCGATGCGGCGGTGGAAACGCGCGAGGTAGGTCGCCGCCACCAGCCCGGCCGGGCCGGCGCCGACGATCAGGCAGTCGAGCGCGCCGGCGCCGCTCATGCGCGCAGCAGGCGCAGGCCGAACCAGTCGCGCGGGTCGTTCCAGCCCGCGACGACCCCCAGGCCGGCGCGAGCGGCCAGCGCGGCGAAGCTGGCGTCGGTGTACTTGACGCTGTGTTCGACCCGGATCGCCTCGTCCGCGGCGAAGCGGATGCGACGGCCGCCGAGGCGCACGACCTGCGCATGGTCGCTGACCAGATCGGTCTCGATCCGCTGCCGCGCCGCGCTGTACACCGCGCGGTGGCGGAAGCCGGCGAGGTCGAAATCGGCGCCGAGCTCGCGGTTCAGCCGCGCCAGCAGGTTGAGGGTGAACTCCGCGGTGACGCCCGCGGCATCGTTGTAGGCGGCGGCGATCACGCGCGGATCCTTGACCAGGTCGATGCCGACCAGCAGGCCGCCGCCCGCGCCCATCGTCGCGCGCATCGCCGCGAGCAGGGCGACCGCTTCCTCGTCGACGAAGTTGCCCAGGGTCGAGCCGGGGAAGAACAGCAACCGCGCGCGCGCGGGCGCGGCGGGTGCCGGGATCGGCACCGGGCGGGTGAAGTCGGCGCAGACGGGCAGCAGTTCGAGCCCGGGGAAGTCGGCCGCCAGTCCCGCGTTCGCCTCCAGCAGCGCCGCGCGCGAGATCTCGACCGCGCTGTAGGCGACCGGTCGCGCCAGCGCGGCGAGCAGCAACCGGGTCTTGCGCGCGCTGCCGCTGCCGTATTCGACGACGTGCAGCCCGGGACCGACGACCTCCGCAATCTCGGCCGCGCGCGCGGCCAGCAGCGCGGTTTCCACCCGCGTGAGGTAGTACTCGGGCTGGCGCGTGATCGCTTCGAACAGGCGCGAGCCGCGCGCGTCGTAGAAGTATTTCGACGGCAACCGCTTCGGCGTGGCGGTCAGCCCGGCGAGCGCGTCGGCGAGGAGTTCGCAGCGGTCCGGCGCGCGATCTACGGCGCGCACCGGCGAGGCGGACACGGCGGATACGGACAGGCTCATGCCGCGTCCTTCGCCAGGCGCAGCCCGGCGAACTGCCAGCGCGCGGACGGCGGGAAGAAGTTGCGGTAGCTCGCGCGCAGATGCGCGCGCGGGCTGGCGCAACTGCCGCCGCGCAGCACGAACTGGTTGCACATGAACTTGCCGTTGTATTCGCCGAGTCCGCCGCTCCATGGCCGGAAGCCCGGATACGCCGCGTACGCGCTCGCCGTCCATTCCCACACGTCGCCGAACAGCTGGCGCAGGCCGGGCCCGCCGCTGCCGCGCGGCTGCAACGGGCCGTCGTCGGCGAAGTTGTCGGCGCCGGACGGCGCGAGGCCGGCGGCCGCGCGCTCCCATTCCTGTTCGGTCGGCAGCCGCGCGCCGGCCCAGCGCGCGAAGGCGTCGGCCTCGAACAGGCTGAGGTGCACGACCGGCGCGTGCGGTTCCAGCGCGCGCGTACCGGCGAGGGTGAAGGCGGCATCCAGTCCTTCCTCCCAATACAGCGGCCGGGTCCAGCCCTCCGCCTCGACCAGCGCCCAACCCTCGCTCAGCCACAGCGTGGGCGTGCGGTAGCCGCCGTCGTCGACGAAGGCGCGGAACTCGGCGTTGCTGACTGGTCGCTGCGCCAGCGCGAACGCCGGCACCAGCGCGCGGTGGCGCGGCGACTCGTTGTCGAAGGCGAACGTGTCGCCGCCGGGCCAGCGCGGCGCGCCGATCTCCACGACCGCCTCGTCGAAACGCTGCCAGCGCAACGGCGAGGCGGGCGCGGTCACGCGCGGCAGGTCGTCGCGGTACGCCGGCCGCAGCGGGTTGCACCACAGCGCGTGCTGGATGTCGGTCAGAAGCAGTTCCTGGTGCTGCTGCTCGTGCTGCAGGCCGAGTTCCAGCAGTTCCAGCGCGCGCGCGTCGCAGGTGCCCCGGCGCAGCGCGCCGGCGATGCGCGCGTCCACGGTGGCGCGCCACGCCAGCACCTCCTCCAGCGACGGCCGCGACAGCAGCCCGCGCCGTGGCCGCGCGTACGGCGTGCCGAGCGCGCGGTAGTAGCTGTTGAACAGCGGCGCCCACGTCGGCGGTTTCGCGTCCGCGCCCGGCAGCAGCGGCAGCACGAACTGGGCGAGGAACCAGGTGGTGTGCGCGAGGTGCCACTTGGCCGGACTGGCGTCGGGCATGCTCTGCACCATCGCGTCCTCCGCCGACAGCGGGGCGACCAGCGCGACGCTGCGTGCGCGCACCGCGGCGTGGCGCGCCGCCAGGCGTTCGTCGGGGGCGACGGCGGGGGCGTGGCGGACCTTCACCCGCCCAACATGGCAGCGCCGCCGCGATGGCGCGGTGAGCGGTTCCCGGAGCCGGTTCAGCGCCGGCGTTATCGGCCCGCGGCGCAGGCGGCCGCGTTCAGCGGCCGGGGCCGACGTCGATGAACTGCAGGAACTCGGCGCGGGTGCGCGCGTCCTCGCGGAAGCTGCCGAGCATCTTCGAGGTGATCATGCTGACCCCGCGCTTGTGCACGCCGCGCGTGGTCATGCATTCGTGCGCGCCTTCGACCACCACGCCGACGCCGCGCGGCTGCAGCACGCGCTGGATGCAGTCGGCGATCTGCGCGGTCATCTTCTCCTGCACCTGGAAGCGGCGCGCGTAGGCGTCCACCACCCGCGCCAGCTTGCTGATCCCGACCACCTTGCCGTCCGGCAGATAGCCCACGTGGACCTTGCCGATGATCGGCGCCATGTGGTGCTCGCAGTGCGACTCGAACTCGATGTCGCGCAGCACGATCAGCTCGTCGTAGCCCTCGACTTCCTCGAAGGTGCGCAGCAGGTACTCGTCGGGGTCGAGCGTGTAGCCGCTGAACCAGTCGCGGTAGGCCTTGGCCACGCGGCGCGGGGTGTCGAGCAGGCCCTCGCGCGCGGGATCCTCGCCCGCCCACCGCAGCAGGGTGCGGATCGCCTCCTCGGCGGCGTCCTGGCCGACGGCGTCGGCGCGCGGCGCGGTCGGCGCGCTGGAAGGGATCGGCGGCAGCTTGGCACTCATGACGCGGAACATCCTCGCGGCCCCCGCGGGCGCGGGGTGGGGACGCATCCTACCAAGCGCACCAGCGCGCGCCCGGATTCGCTGTGCAAAGTCCGCGTGGCGGTCTCAGTGCGTCGCGGTGCCGCGCTGGGGACGGCGCCGGCGCGCATCGTCGAGCGATTCCCAGGCGTGCGCCACCGCCGGCCGCGCGTCGCGCCAGGACAGCCGCGAGCCGAAGCGGGCGTTGGCTTCCCAGCCGCCCTGCAGCTCGCTTTCGGCCGCCTCCAGCGCCTGGCCCTGGTAACGCTCCCAGGTCTCCAGGCCGTAGCGGTAGGCCGGGGCGTAGTCGTTCCAGTCGAAGCCGTCGACGTAGTACGGCATGGTGTGGTGGATCTGCCGGAAGCGGCCGAGGTCGTCGCGCGGATCCACCGCCTCCGCGGCGCGATCGCCCCACACCGCGCCGAGCGCGCCGCCCGCGGCCGCGCCGACCGCCAGCCCGGGAACGCCCGCGACCACCGCGCCCAGCGCGGCCCCGGCCGCGCCGCCGGCGAGCGCCGCACTGCCGGCGCCGAGGATGTGGTCCTTCTTCAGCGTGCTCATGCGCGTGCTCCTGTCGTGTGCTTCGACGCTACGACCGGATTTGTTTGCGGCCGGTGAAGCGGCAGCGACCGTTCAGGCGAACGATCGTTCGAGCAGCGCGTAGCCGGCGTCGACCATGCCGAGCGCGGCGTAGGTGCGCTGCGCGGCGTCGTTGCCGCGCTCCACGTACAGGCGCAGGCCGACCACGCCGGGCGTCGCCCGCGCCTGCGCCTCCACGTGCCGGTAGAGCGCGGCGAACACGCCGCGGCGGCGCTGCTCCGGCGGCACGTACACGCTCTGGATCCACCACCAGTCGCCGTTGCGCCAGTCGCTCCACTCGCGCGTCACCATCAGGGTGCCGACCGCGGTGGCGATGGTCTCGTGGCCGGCCACCGCGGCGTCGTCCATCGCAATGAAGTAGCGCGCGCGCTGCGGGTCGGCGATGCCGGCGGCGACCCCGGCGCGCACGGTGCCCGGGTCGAGCCGCTTGTGCTCGGTCTCCCACGCCATCGCCGCCGCCCACTGCGCGAGCAGGTCGGCGTCCGCCGGGGCGGCGACGCGGACGCGGAAGCCGGCTTTCGTCGTCACTGCTGCGCGGTGATCACGCCGCAGGCGATGCGCGCGCCGGAGTTGCCGGACGGCTGGGAAGCGTAGTCGTCGGGATCGGCGTGGACGACCAGCGCGCGGCCGAGGATGTCGTGCGCCGGATCGCCGCCGAGGCTGACGCCCGGCACGTGCAGGTTGACGTGGGCGACGCCGTTGGCGTCGGCGGTGATGTTGTCCATGTCGCCCGCGTGGTGCGGCGGCGTGCCCGGGTTGCCGTGCGGCGCGCCGGCCGGGTTGAAGTGGCCACCGGCGCTGGACGCGTCGGCCGCGCCGCAGTCGCCCTTCTCGTGGATGTGGAAGCCGTGGGTGCTGTTGGGCGCCAGGCCGCCGAGCTCGCCGGCGATGTGCACGCCCTGGCCCATCGCCATCAGCTGCAGGCGGCCGCTGACCAGGGTGCCGGACGCAGGCGCGACGTTGGCGATCGCGTTGCCGACGGCGGCCGTCGCGGCGGGGGCCGCGGTGTCCGCCTCGTCGGCGGCGTTCTGCGGCGAGGACGCGCAGCCGGCGAGGCCGACCGCGGCGAGGCTGGCGAGCAGGAAGGTGCGCATGGCGGGCTCCTTGTCCGGGAAAACGGAAACCTTAACCGCTGCGGCGCGCGCGCGGGTGAAACCCCGCCCTGTCCTCGTAGAACGGAGCTTGCTCCGCTCGGGCGGATACCGGCGGCGGCCGAAGGCAGCGGAGCAAGCCCGCTCTAGGGGCATGGCGGCGGCGCGGCTACCTGCGCGGGCCGAGCTTGCGGGTGAGCGTGTTGCGGCCGAGGCCGAGCAGCACGGCGGCCTCGCTGCGGCGGCCGCGGGTGCGCTCCAGCGCGGCCTCGAACAGCACCCGCTCCATCCGCTCGCGCGCGTCGGCGTGCAGTTCGCGGCGACCGGCGGCGAGCTGGGCGCGGGCCCACGCGGCGAGCGCGTGCTCCCAGGCGTCGCCGGGCAGCGCGGAGGCGGGCGCCTCGCCGAGCGCGTCGCCGACGTCGGCGACGCCGATGATGCGGCCGGGCGCGAGCGCGGCCAGCCGCCAGCACAGGTTCTCCAGCTCGCGCACGTTGCCGGGCCAGGCGTGCGCCTGCAGGCGCGCGAGGGCCGCCTCGGACAGGCGCTTGGCCGGCACCCCGAGGCGCTGCGCCGCGCCGGCGAGGAAGCGCGCGGCCAGCAGCGGCACGTCCTCGCGGCGTTCGCGCAGCGGCGGCAGGCGCAGCCGCACCACGTCGAGCCGGTGCAGCAGGTCGGCGCGGAAGCGGCCGTCGGCGACCAGCGCCTCCAGCGGCTGGTGGGTCGCGGCGATCACCCGCACGTCCACCCGGATCAGCTCGCGCCCGCCGACGCGGAAGAACTCGCCTTCGGCCAGCACGCGCAGCAGCCGCGTCTGCAGCGGCAGCGGCATGTCGCCGATCTCGTCGAGAAACAGGGTGCCGCCGTCGGCCTGCTCGAAGCGGCCGACATGGCGGCGGGTGGCGCCGGTGAAGGCGCCCGCCTCGTGGCCGAACAGCTCGCTTTCCAGCAACTCGGACGGGATCGCCGCGGTGTTGAGCGCGACGAAGGATTTGCGCGCGCGCGGCGATTCGCGGTGCAGCGCGCGCGCGACCAGCTCCTTGCCGGTCCCGGTCTCGCCGGTGACGAGCACGTTGAGCGGCGCCTGCGCGAGCCGGCCGATGCTGCGGAACAGGGTCTGCATCGCCGGCGTGGCGCCGATCAGCGCGTCGTTCGCGGGCGCAGGGGTCCCGGCGCGCGGCGCCATGCCATCGGCCGCGGCGTCCGGCGTCTGCGGCCGGGTCGCCGCCAGCACGCGCGCCGCCAGCGCGACCGCGTCGTCGAGGTCGAACGGTTTGGACAGGAATTCGTGCGCGCCGCCGCGGAACGCGCCGGCGGTGCTGGCGACGTCGGTGTAGGCGCTCATCACGATCACCGGCAGCCGCGGCCGGCGCACCTTCAGCTGTTCGAGCAGGGCGAGGCCGTCTTCGCCCGGCATGCGCACGTCGGTGAACAGCAGCTCGGGCATCGCGTCCTCGCCGCGCGCGTCCAGCGCGGCGAGCGCGTCGGCGGCGCCGGCGAAGGCCTGCACGGCGTGGCCGGCGTCCTGCAGCGCGGCGGCGAGCACGAAGCGCACCGCGCGGTCGTCGTCGACGATCCAGATGCGCGCGGGCGGGGTCGGGTCAGCGCGGTTCGCCATCGTCGCCTCCGGCCAGCGGCAGCAGCAGGGTGAACACGGTATGGCCCGGGCGCGAGCGGTAGGCGAGCGAGCCGCGGTGCTCGCGCGCGACCTGCTGCGCCAGCGCGAGGCCGAGGCCGCTGCCTTCCGCGCGCCCGCTGACCAGCGGCAGGAAGATGCGTTCGGCCAGGTCCTCCGGCACGCCGCGGCCGTCGTCGGCGATCTCCAGGCGCAGCGCCAGCGGCAGCACCTCCTCGCCGATGCGCAGGCCGTGTTCGGCGCGGGTGCGCAGGGTGACGGTCGCGGCGCCGGCCTCGATCGCGTTGCGCACCAGGTTCCACAGCGCCTGTGCCAAGCGGTCGAAGTCGCCGGCCAGTTCCGGCAGCGACGGGTCGTAATCGCGCACCAGCCGCACCGCCCAGCCGGCCTCGCTCTCGGCCAGGCGCAGCACCCGCTCGAGCACGGCGTGGATATTGACGGGCTCCGGCGGTCGCGCGGGCTGCGGCGACAGCAGGCGGTCGAGCAGCGCGGACAGGCGCCCGACCTCGGCCTCGATCAGCGCGGTCAGCTCGCGCGTGGCGGCGTCCTCGTGCCGGCGCGCCAGCAGCTGCGCCGCGCCCTTCAGCCCGGCCAGCGGATTGCGCAACTCGTGGGCCAGGCCCTTGAGCGCGGCCGCGAGCGCGGCCGGCAGGGCGAGCGCGGGATCCTCGCCGGGAAATTCGGCGACCGGATGCGCCTCCAGCAGCCAGCCGCCGTCCTCGCGCCGGCTCAGCGCCGCGTCGGCGAAGCGCGGCTCGCCGCCCGGGAAGGCGAGCGCGAGCCGGCGCAGGCGCACCCCGTCCGCGGCAGGCGCCGCCAGCTGCCGCGCCAGCGCGTCGCCGTCCGACTCCAGCGAAGCCAGCGGCACCCCGGCCAGCCGCCGCGCGCCGACTCCGAGCCAGCGCGCGAAGGCCGGATTGGCGCCGGCGACGCGCCCGTCGGCGTCCGCCCAGGCGACCGGGGTGTCGAGCACGTCGAGGGAGGGCGCGTCGGCCATGCACCATTATGGGGCAGCCACCGCGCGGCGGGGCCAGCTTGGCACCATCGGGACCGGTGCCGTGCCTTGGGGGCCGCCCATGCGATGACGACCCGGGACCGGCCGCGGCACCAAGATGGCCGCGCTCAGGGCTGCCGCGTCAGCGCATACAGGATCCGCGCGTCCTCCGCGTCCAGCACCTCGCCCTCGTCGCCACGGAAATGGCGGTGGAAGGCGCGCACGGTGGCGACGCGGCCCGGCGTGTCGTCCTGCTCCAGCGGATAGCCGAGCAGGCGCAGCGCGTTCCACGGATCGAAGCCCGCGGGCGGATCGATCAGCTCGCCGCGCGGCCACATGCCGAAGCCCGCGTCGGCGAGTTGCTTCCACGGGAAGCGGAAGCCCGGATCGCGCTTGCGGGTGGGCGCTAAGTCGGCATGCGCGACGATCTGCGTGCGCGGAATGTCCAGCCGCGTGCACAGGTCATCGAGCAGGCGCAGCAGGCTGGCGATCTGCGCGGGCGCGAACGGCGACGCGCCGTCGTTGTCGAGCTCGATGCCGATCGACGCCGAGTTGACGTCGGTGATCGTGCCCCAGCGGCCCGGGCCCGCGTGCCAGGCGCGCTCGGTGTCGGCGACCAGCTGGTACAGCGCGCCGTCGCGGCCGACCAGGTAGTGCGCGCTGACCGGCCCGCCGCTGTTGGCGGTGCGCAGGGTGTCCAGGCTTTCCCGCACCGACTCCTGCTCGGTCGCGTGGATCACGATCAGGACCGGGCGCCGCGGTTCGAAGTTGGGCGACGGCACCCATTGCGCCATCGGGTTGCGTGGCGCGTGCGCGCAGGCGGCGAGCAGGACGACGGCGAGGACGGGGAGGAGTCGGCGCATGCGCCCGATTGCAACCGCGTTGCGCCCGCAATGCAACTCAGGCCGCGTGGCGCGGCTTGCGGCGCTGGTCCGGGCCGGCACCGGAATGCTCGTCGCGGGTGCCCTCGTCGTCCGCGTCCCCGGCCGCGCGCCCGATCACCCAGCGGTTGGCCCAGTCGCACAGCCGCTGGTGGTAGTCGACGCGATGGCTCGGCTTGCCGCTCTCCGCGAGACCGTGGCTGGCACCCGGATAGACGACGAGCTCGGCCGGCGCGTCGCTGCAGCGGACCAGGTTGGCGAACAGCTCCTCCGCCTGCCCGAGCGGGCAACGGCCATCGTCCTCGCCCTGCAGGATCAGGGTCGGCGTGGTGGCGTTCGCGCAATGTGTGACCGGCGACAGCGCACGGCCGCGCGCGGCGACCTCGTGCAGTTCGCCGCCCATCGCGTAGGGCGTGACGTAGTAGCCGGTGTCGGAGGTGCCGGCGTGGGAGAGGATGTTGGCGACAGGCGCCGACACGATCGCCGCCTTGAAGCGGCCCGTGTGGCCGATCGCCCAGGCGCTGAGGTAGCCGCCGTAGGACTTGCCGGTGATCGCGAGGCGGTGGTCGGCAATGCCTTCCCGCTGCAGCGTATCGATCACCGCCTCGAACTGCGGAAAGTCGAGTTCGCCCCAGTGTCCGCAGATCCGGCGCGCGAAGTCGGCGCCGTAGCCGCTGGAGCCGACCGCGTTCGGCGCCAGCACCGCCCAGCCGTCCGACAGCAGCGGATACCAGTAGGTGTGCATCGCGAAGTCGGCGAGCACGCCGCTCTGCGGGCCGCCGTGCGCGTCCACCAGCAGCGGACAAGGCGGTTTGCCGTGCGCGGGCAGCAGCAACCAGGCGTCGATCTTCTCCTCGCCGCCGTGGCCGTCGGGCACCGCGAAGCGGCGCTTGCGCACATGCGGCCGCGCGCGCTGACCGAACCACTTGCGGTTGAACGCGCTGTGCCGGCGCGCGTCGCCGCCGTCCCAGGAAACGCTGTACAGCTCGTCGGTCCAGCGCATGCTGGTCGCGCTGTAGACCAGGCGATCGCCGCAGGGCGCGAGGCCGAAGGCCTGGCGCAGGCCGTCGCGCAGGCGGGTGACGGTGCCACTGCCGGTATCGACGATCGCCAGCGGCTGCAGGCCGCGGTGCACGCAGATCACCGCCAGGCGCCGGCCGTCCGGATGCCAGACGATGCTGCTGGCGGTGGCGAGCTCGAAGTCGTCGCCGCCGAGCAGGCGCGGCGCGCCGTCGCCTTTGGCGTCCAGCAGCCACAGCTGCGTGCGGGCGCTGCCTTCGGTGCGGCTCGCGATCAGTGCCAGGCGCGTGCCGTCCGGCGACCACGCGAGCTTCTGCACCGAGGCGAGGTCGCTGGTGCGCTGGCGCGGCCTGCCGCCGTCGGCATCCGCCAGCCACAGGTCCTTCCAGTGGCGCTGGCGCCCGCTGCGGTTGCGGACGAACGCCAGGTGCGTGCCCTGCGGCGACCAGGCCGCCCCGCTCACGTCGAAGTCGCCCTCCGCCAGCGCCGCCATTTCCCCGCTGCGCGCGTCCGCCGCGAACAGGTGCACGCGCTTGCCGACGATCACCCCGCTGCCGTCCTTCTTCCAGGGAAGGAAGCGCGCGACCTGGGGCGCGTCCTTGCCGCTGGCGCTGTCGCGGGTGCGCTGGCGCGCGTCGCGGTCGCCTTCGCCGGGCCTCTCGCTGCAGTCCACGTCCGCGGTCAGCAGCAATCGCTTGCCGTCGGGCGACCAGCCTTCGATGGTGGCCAGCCTGTGCTCGCTGGCGGTGAGCGCACGCGCCTCGCCGCCGTCGAGCGCCATCAGCTGCACCTGCATGCCGCCGTCACCGCGCGAGGCGAGGAAGGCGAGGCGCTCGCCCCCGGGATCGAGCGTGGGCGACTTGGCGCTGGTGGTGCTGGCGGTCAGCCGCCGCGGCCTGTCGTCGCGGGCGAGGTCGAGGCCCCATGCGATCGAACGGTAGGTTTCTTCGCCGCGCAGCGCGCGGGTCACCTTGAACACCATCCGCGGGTGCGCGGTCGAGCCGGACAGGCCTCCGAGAATGCGGTGCCGGTAGATGTCGTCCGGGGTGAATGGCTGCATTGCGCGCTCCTTCGAGAAGAGCGCCCACCATCCGCGCAGCCGCGTCAACGGCGCGCGCACTCAGCGCCTGCCTGTCCGGCAACGACGCGGTCGTCGCCTGCTTGAATCTGAACTGACTGAATGCCGTTGACGAGGATGAACGCGCGCGTCTCCACGCATCGCTCATCGCCGCCTGTCCATTGTCGTTCCCACCGACGACCGGTCGGATTCGAGGAGTGAGGAACATGGCCAACAACCAGAACCGCGAAGGCAACAACAACAACCGCCAGGACGGCGGCATGAACCGCCAGGAAGGTGGCAACCAGCAGCGCCAGGCGGGTGGTTCCAACCGCGAGGAAGGCGGCAACCAGCAGCGCCAGGCCGGCGGCTCCAACCGCGAGGAAGGCGGCTCCAACCGTCAGGGCGGCCAGCAGAACCGCTGACGCATCCGCTGCGCGCGCCACGCGCGCAGAGGCAAAAAAGCCCGGGCATGCCCGGGCTTTTTCTTGCGGCGTCGGCCCGCGTGGCGCGGCCGCCGTCAGATCGTGTAGTACATCTGGTACTCGAGCGGGTGGGTCGCCGCGCGGAACGCGGTGACCTCCTTCAGCTTGAGCGCGATGTAGGCGTCGATCAGGTCGTCGGTGAACACGCCGCCGGCCTTCAGGAACTCGCGGTCCTTGTCCAGCGCTTCCAGCGCCTGGTCCAGCGAGTGGCACACGGTGGGGATGTTCTTCTCCTCCTCCGGCGGCAGGTCGTACAGGTCTTTGTCGCTCGGCGCGCCCGGGTCGATCTGGTTCCGGATGCCGTCCAGGCCGGCCATCATCAGCGCGGCGAAGGTCAGGTAGCCCGACTGCATCGGATCCGGGAAGCGGATCTCGATGCGGCGCGCCTTCGGATTGGCGACGTACGGGATGCGGCAGCTCGCCGAGCGGTTGGACGCCGAGTAGGCCAGCATCACCGGCGCCTCGAAGCCGGGCACGAGGCGCTTGTACGAGTTGGTGGTGGAGTTGGCGAACGCGTTGATCGCGCGCGCGTGCCTGAAGATGCCGCCGATGTACCAGAGCGCGGTCTGCGACAGGCCGCCGTAGCCGTCGCCGGTGAACAGGTTGGCGCCGCCCTTGGCCAGCGACATGTGCACGTGCATGCCGCTGCCGTTGTCGCCGACGATCGGCTTGGGCATGAAGGTCGCGGTCTTGCCGTGGCGGAAGGCGACGTTCTTGATCACGTACTTCATCGCCAGCAGCTCGTCGGCCTTGTGCACCAGCGTGTTGAAGCGGGTGCCGATCTCGCACTGGCCGGCGTTGGCCACCTCGTGGTGGTGGACCTCGACCTCGAGGCCGATCTGCGCGAGCGTCTTGCACATCTCGGCGCGCAGGTCGTGCAGCGAATCCAGCGGCGCGACCGGGAAGTAGCCGCCCTTCACCCCGGGGCGGTAGCCGCTGTTGCCGCCGGGATAGTCGCGCGAGGAATTCCAGTGCGCTTCCTCCGAATCGATGTGGAAGAAGGTGTGGCCCATCTCGTTGGCGTAGCGCACCGAATCGAAGATGAAGAACTCGGGTTCAGGGCCGAAGAACGCGGTGTCGGCGATGCCGCTGGCCTTGAGGAAGGCCTCGGCGCGGCGGGCGACGCCGCGCGGGTCGCGGCTGTAGGCCTGCATGGTCGCCGGATCGAGGATGTCGCACACCAGCACCAGGGTCGGGTCGGCGGTGAACGGATCGAGGTAGGCGCTGGACGGATCCGGCAGCAGCACCATGTCCGACTGGTGGATGCCCCGCCAGCCGGCGATCGAGCTGCCGTCGAACATCTTGCCGTCCTCGAACAGCGAGGCGTCGACGATCGACTTGGGAAAGGTCACGTGGTGCTGCACGCCGCGCATGTCGGCGAAGCGCAGGTCGACCCACTCGACGGCGTGGTCCTTGATGAGCTTTTCGATGGTTTCGATGGACATGGGAGGCTCGGTAGGGGCTAGGGGCTAGGGGCTAGGGGCT